>JGI25328J35697_1000046_pt1 | contig 111160 bp, 92 predicted proteins | sample HigsolmetaAR203D_FD_35697 | JGI IMG/M metagenome (IMG submission 35697)
AAAAAAGAACGGAACTCGGCTATGAAGCATAACGTTCCAACCGGTCCATGGTTCCGGTCGGGAACCAATGGGCCGGCGTGAAGGAGCACACGTCCAATCTCTTAGATGGGTATGCGAGGCCCGGCAGACAAGTCGTCCCTCGAGGGCGTGCTTCGGATTGCTCTGGAACAACGGCGCCGGGTTCACGTCATGGAAGATTGAATTGTCGGTCGGGGCGTGGGATTTCATCGCAAGGTGTCTGCCTCNCGGCAGCCAAGAAGGAGAGACCGTCCATGAGTGGGAATTTGCGACGGAAGGCTATGAAGAAGGGGCTTTTCGGAATTGCGGGCTTGAGCCTCGCGGCGGTTACGCTGTTTGCGCCGTTGCAGGCTGCGGCACAGGGGCGCCGTCCCGACGTGCGGCAGATGACCTGCGAGGAGGCAAAAGCTCTGGTGCAGCGGGCGGGCGCCATTGTTCTGACCACCGGCCAATACACTTATGACCGCTATGTCTCCGGGCAGCAGCACTGCCCGNTGGGGCTCTACACCAAGGATGCCTGGGTCTCCACCAGGGACGGGCAATCCTGCCGGATCGGTTACACCTGCGTGACGGAGCCGCNGCGCTTTCCGCTGTTCAGGCGCGACTGAGGGCTTCGGCTGAAGAAGCGGGCGCGCACGGCATCCTGCGCAATCTTTACTGGTGGGGGGATCAATGGCGTGGGGGAAGGAAACCGGCGCTTCTGCAACTAACTGGCGCCGGATATCTGCTCCCAGGGTTGCCGGCGTAATCTCCCTCCAAACGTCGGGGGAAACACCTTCCTGGACTTGGGCCAGCCCAAGCCCGTGGAAAGAATAGGAGGGCCGCCCCAGCCGTCGGCCGGGGCGAGTGGCCTCCGGGCTACTCCGCCGCCCTCTGACGCCTCGCGTAATTCTCGGCGAAGCGGCGCACGCGCTGTGCAGCCTCCTTCAGCACCTCTTCTTCCTGGCACATGGAAAAGCGCAGGTGGCCCTGCGCGGCCTCACCGAAGCTGGTGCCCGGCATGGCGGCCACCTGTTCCGCCTCCAGCAGGCCCCATGCGAAGGTTTCCGCGTCCGGCTCCACGGCCGATACGTCGACCATCACATACATTGCGCCCTCGGACCCGCGAATGGAGATGTTGTTCGCCCCCTTGAGTGCATCCATGAAGATCTTGCGCCGCGCCTTGTAGCGCTCGGCGATCTCCTCGACTCCGTGGCCCTTTTCGACCGCTTCCGCCGCGGCATGGGAGATGAAGTCCGCCATGCCGTAGCTCGAGACAATGTTGAGGTTGGTGAGGTAGCGGATCACTTCCTCCGGCGCGGNGAGCCAGCCCAGGCGCCAGCCGGTCATGCCGTGGCTCTTGGAGAGCGAGTTCACCACCAGCGTCCGCTCCTTCATGCCCGAAATGGAGCGCGGCGATATGTGCTCACGGCCCGCGGCAAGCGTCCAGTACACCTCGTCGGACACCACCCACAGGTCATGGCGCTTCGCGATATCGGCGATCGCCTCGATGGTCTTGCGCGAATAGACGGTGCCGGTCGGGTTGTTTGGCGAATTGATGAGCAGCATCCGCGTGTTGGGCTGGATAGCGGCCTCGATGTCCTTCGGGTCCGGCTCGAAACCGTTCTCAGCGAGGGCCAGCACCTCGGTGAAAGTTCCGCCGGCGGCGCGGATCGTGCCGGGGTAGGTGGCGTAGAAGGGCGCGATGATGATCGCATGGTCGCCCTGGTCGAGAAGCGCCTGGCAGGCGCCGAAAAGCGCGCCCTGGCCGCCCTGCGTGACGATGATCTCCTCCGGCGCGGTCTCCACACCCGTGCACTGCGTTGAAAGCTTCGCCAGGCCCGTGCGCAGACGCGGCAGGCCAGCAAGCTGGATGTAATGGTGATGCCCCTTGCGGAGAGCCTCGACGCCCGCCTCGACCGTACCCTCCGGTGTATCGAAATCGTGATCGCCCACCGACAGCATGAGAATGGGCTCACCGGCCTGCTTGCGCGCAAGCGCCGCGAAGTGGACCTCCCAACCGTCCTTTCCGGAAGGCATGATGCCGGTGATGCGAGTGGAAAGCTTGGGCATGATCAATATGCTCTCATTCTAATACTGCTTGATGATGGCCCCGAATAGGCCGCCTCCGTGTCAACACGAAGGCATCCGCGAGGTGGCGTCCGGTAGCGGAAGGCGCATCTGACCGGGCGCATCTTACATAATTGTAATGATTTGGCCACATCGCTGTAATGTTCGCCCCGCTACAACAGCAGCCATAGGGACGCCAAACCGCCGGGTTCGGCGGAAAGAATTGGAGACACATATGCTTCGCAAGATCCTCATGTCCGCAGTCGCTCTGTCGATGGTTGCTGGGCCGGTCGCGCTGGCGCAGGGAAACGCTGAGCAGCCCGCCGACAAACCTGCCGCCGAGAAGCGCCTGCCGCGCGGCTTTGAGGCGCTGGATGCGAACAAGGATGGGTTCATCTCCCCCGACGAGTTTGCCAAGCGCCGCATTGACGCGCTGAAGTCCGCCGACACCGACGGCGACGGTGTGCTGTCGCAGGATGAACTCGCAGCCTACATCCAGAAGCGTGATCTGGAGCGCCGTGCCCGCGCCATGTCCCGGATGCTGGACATCGACGGCGACGGCAAGGTTACCATCGAGGAGCTCGAGAAGCAGAATGCCAAGCGTCTCGCCCTCATGGATACCAACGATGACGGCAAGCTGAGCCCCGAGGAGCTCCAGCGCGCCCATCGCTTCATGGGGCCGCGCCACCCGGGATTTGGTCCCCACGGCATGCGCGCCCATCATCGCGGTTGGCATGGTCCGCATGGCAAGTTCGCGCCGCACGGCAAGTTTGGCCCGCACGGCAAGGCCTCGCCTGCCGGTCTCCGCGGGGCGGCGGATGAAGCTCCCGCCGCTGCTCCGTCCGAGCAATAAGTCCTTTTCCTCGTCTCTTTTCCGATTTCTGACCTTCATTCACTTGCCGCCCGCCTCCGCGGGCGGTCTTTTTCGTGCCGAGCAAACGGGGGCGGGCCCAGCCCCCGGGCCGGCTCTCGTCTCTTATGCCGGTGTGGAAGGCGTCTCGGCGAAACGCGCCGCGGCCGGGCGCCCCAGGTCTGACCCTCCCATCATTGACTGCTACGGCGGTAGCAAAAAAGTGATCGCTCTTCCGGAGAGTGCGCGGCTGTGGCGTATTGCCACAGGTCGCAGCTTGCACCAGATTTCAGGCATGGTGTCGTATCGAGCAGCCTGGAGGGCAGCAATTCTGTGCACTTTGCTGGCGGCCTCGCCGGCGAGGGCGCAGGAGCCTGTCGACGTCGAGCTCATCCTGGCGGTCGACGTTTCGCTCTCCATGTCTCCCGGCGAACTGGAGATCCAGCGCCGCGGCTATGCGGAAGCGCTGACGCACGACACCGTGATCAGGGCCATACAGAACGGTGTCCACGGACGCATTGCTCTTGCCTATTTCGAATGGGCGGGCGCGCTGTCACAGCGCGTCGTGGTGCCCTGGACGCTCATCGGCTCCGCTGAGGATGCAAAGGCGGTGGCTGAGCGGCTGACGGTCAATCCGTCCAACAGTGCCCGCCGCACCTCCATCTCAGCGGCCATGGACTTCGCGCTCGATCTCTTCGGTGAAAGCACCTTCGCGGGCCTGCGGCGGGTGGTCGACATTTCAGGCGACGGGCCGAACAACGAGGGCCGTCCCGTGCTTCTGGCCCGTGAGCGGCTTCTGAACGCCGGCGTCACCATCAACGGTCTGCCGCTCATGACGTCCTCCGGCTACCGGTCGAGTTATGACGTCGAGNACCTCGATCTTTACTACAAGNAATGCGTGGTGGGCGGTCCCGGCTCGTTCACGATTCCCGTCAACGACTGGACGCAATTCCCTGAGGCCGTTCGGCGCAAGCTGGTCATCGAGCTTGCCGGCCAGCCACCGGAACGCGAACGGCGTAGGGCGGAAATCGTGAAGGTTCAGGCCAAGGCGTCCTATGATTGTCTGATCGGCGAGAAGATCTGGGAAAACCGGATGCTGCGCTGGCAGCCTTAGGCTGTGTGGCCGCACGGGCACGTCAGCACTGGCAGGTATGGCGGAAGCTTGAGGAGCGAGACGGACTGAGCGGAGCGTTCCACACTCTCGGTTTTCGTGGACGTTCAGGAAGACCGTCATGCCATCGGGTGCGGCCCGCCGGGCAGGACGCTGCCATGAAACCTGGCGGCTCCGGCAGGAGAAATCGGTCCGGGGCATTTTGGTGGAGGCCCCGGACCGAACCGGTCGGCAGCGCATGGATCAGTCCGCCCTGCATTCCTTGCCCCGCGGCTGCTCCGTGGGCCAGGGAATTGTCGTCGGCCACCCAATGTCCTTGCGTACCTCCGGGGGCAGGCTCCCGAGAAGGTATTCCGTCTGCCGTTGCCGCCACCGACGCCGGTGACGCTCGATGATCTGCGCGATGAAGTGAACCACCAGCATCTCTGTATCCTTTCGTTACATCGGATGGACTTGACTATGCGCGTTCATGGAGATTCAATCGAACGAAACGATCTGATGTTTTAGATCAATGAAATTGAAGAGGTTAGAAATGAACGCGCCGTTCGCCCAGCCGATGCCGCTCCTGGAGCTTGATGTCCTGCGCACCTTCGTGGCGATTGCCGAGACCGGCAGCTTCACGACGGCCGCCTCTGCGGTGTTCCGCACGCCCTCGGCGGTCTCCATGCAGATCAAGAAGCTGGAGGAAACGATCGGCAGGCCGGTCTTCAACCGGGATGCCCGCTCGGTGACGCTGACGGCCGACGGCGAGGTTCTTCTGACCTATGCCCGGCGCCTGCTGGCGCTCAACCGCGAGGCGGTATCGAAGTTCGTGCGCTCGGATATCAGCGGGGCAGTGCGCTTGGGATCTCCCGACGACTACGGCGAGCGGATCCTGCCGAATGTGCTGAAGCGCTTCGCAATTTCGCATCCCGCGATCGCGGTGGATGTCATCATCGACACTTCGACCAATCTGCGCCACCGCATGGCCTCCCGCATGCTCGATATCACGCTGATCACCTGCACCGACGCCGTGACCGATCCGTCGGCGGAGATACTGTTGAGCGAGCCCATCGTCTGGGCTGGCGCGCGCGGCGGCTGCGCGCACCTGCGCGATCCGCTGCCGATCTCGATCTGGGAGGAGGGGTGCGCCTGGCGCGCTTCAGCCCTCAAGGCTCTGGCGGAAGCCAACCGTTCCTTCCGCATTGCCTACATGAGCGCCCATGCCGCCGGCCAGAGGGCGGCAATTCTGGCCGACCTTGCCATCGCGCCTCTCCCGAAGTCGTTCCTCGGCCCCGAGCTCGTGGAGCTTACGGAGGACGACGGCCTTCCGCCCATGGGGAACTACCACATCGGCATGCTGGTGGCGCCGGAAGCCTCGGCGCCGGTCCGGGCAGTGGCGGACCATATCCGCGCAACCTTCGAGATGATGTCTGAGGTGCCTGCCGCCGAGCGGACACGGCGGCTGAGCGTGGCTGTGTAAATGGACCACAATATCCGAACGATTGCTTTGCGGAGTGGGTGGCGCAGCCCTCGCGGAAGCGCTCTGCGCGGCCGATCTATCGGAAGAACATGCTCGCCATGAAGCCGGCTGTTCCGAACACCGCGCCAAGAACGGCGAACGAAATGAGAATGGTGATGCCGGCGGCAATCAGCATCAGTCCGTCGCGTTCCGAAAGCGCAATGCCGAGCAGTGCGCAGGCAAGTGCCGGGAACCAGTTGCCGAAGGGAATGGGAAGCGTCACCAGCGTACCGAGCACGAGGGCCACGATGCCGATCACCCGTTCCGCTGTTTTCGGATTGCTGAACGGCCAGTAGCGCGGCCTGACGATTTCCTCGAGCTGGCGCAGCCTTGGCAGCATCTTCTCGGCAAGCTTGCGGAACTGTTCCGCCGTGAGCGATTTTGTCAGCAGGAACCTGGGCAGCCACACCGCCCGCTTTCCCGTGATCATCTGCATGGAGATGAGCATCAGCGGCAGTCCCAGCACGAGTGTGGTTCCCGGCGGCAGCGGCAGCAGGTTCAGCACTGCGAAGAAAAGGAGAAGTGTCGAGAAGCTGCGGTCGCCGAGCGCGTCGCGGATCTGCTGCACGGAAACCGGGCCTATGGCTCGTGCGCTCAGTTCTTCGACGATGGTCGAGAGCCGGCGTGGCTTGTTCGTCTTGTAATACTGCGCCGGCACGTGGCTGGCCATGGAGCTGTCATGGATGTTCAATGTGGTTCTTTCGGCTGTCCCGCTGTTGTCAGCGCTCGTTTTTCCTAGATGGGGCAGAAGTGCGTCGGAATTCAAGGATGTCGAGCCTTGATTCGCGCGCCGGGAGTGGAAATTCGATGTGCCATTCGTTCTCGCCCGTGCGGAAGGCATATCCGGTCTGATCCGTATCCTCGCCAGCCCCGTAGGGTGGCGGCTTGTCTCCCGCCACGAAATAGGAGCCGAGATAGATCAGCCTGTCGTCACCATCGGTGAAGAAGCGTCCTTTGGTGCGCTGCGAGCCGCTGAGCTTTTCGAGCATCCAGCCCGCTCCGTCGTCGTTCACGCGGCATCGGAACCAGCCATAGACCACGAGCGGCACGAGTCCGCCGGCCTTGATCGTGCGGCATTCCCATTCGCCGGCGAGATCTGCATCCGAAAAGGAGAGGTGAGGCTTTGCGAGCAGCGCCTCCAGCACCGCCACGTCCTCCGGCGCGCCACCGGCGCGGGCTTCCGTGAGAGCCTCGTTGCGCACGGCCTCATGCCTGTCCAGCCGCTCACGGTCGGATGGCGTGATGATCCGGAGGATTTCGCCGTCGGCACCTGCGGGAGCCGCGGTGAGCACTGCCAGGATGACCACCATCCAGAACCGTATCTTGGAACTCGGAATCTTGTTCATGGGCGAACCTGCTGCGGATTCGATCATTGGACAGTGTCACCCGATCCGCCGGATCGTTGAACCCGTTATCGACAGATGAAGGCATGAATTGGTCAGACCCAGCGGATTTTTCTGCCGATGAATGGTCGCGGGGCGTGCGCGGTCATCGGCGCGGAAGATGATCGTGCAGAAATGAAATGACCGCGAACCTTTTCCGTTTGCCGGCGTTCCAGTGACGTCACCAGCGAACGGAAGGAGAGTTTCGATGTTGTTCAAGCGTGTCATTTTGCTGGCACTTGCTGCCGGCCTGATTGCCGGCTGCTCGAATACGATTCGCGGCGTGGGACGCGACACGGCCAATGTTGTGGATGCGACTCAAGCCGCAGGCGAAGACGTTGGCGAGGCGGCATCCTACTAGAGCAGGTCCTGGAACTGCGACAAACAATTGCTCTAGTGGTGCTACCGCATCCCCGGGAGCCGCCTGATCGGCCTCGACATCAGGGCCTTATCACTCCGAAAGGTTGAAACGAGGCCAGAAATGCGAGAGGGGCCTTACGGCCCCGCTACGCTGAACGCATGTACTTTTACGCTTACGCCGACCTGCCGATGGAAGGGCGTTCTGCTCCGGTACGCGAGACCTGATCCGGAGCGGGAGGCTTCATCGGCCGCCGTGTTCACAGATATAAAGGGGCAGCGTTACCAGATGGTTAGCGGAAGATATCCGTTGTCTGATTTTTTGCGGGCGAATGTGAGCCGGTCGCCGTAATCTGCGTTGTCCGGGCTTCGGAATGGGCTGAACCTGCCGGGCGAAACGGCTTGACGCACGGGGCACGACGATGCCTCGGGCATGAGCCTGTTGTAGCCAGACACAGGGCCGTTTGATGAAGAACATGCGGGATGGCCGTCTGACCAGAACCTGCGCTCAGGCGAGGCTGCCGCATATCATCGCGCGGCCTCCAGCGTCCGCGACGGTAACACCGGGGGTCGCGGTGTCCCCGCACAGGCGGTCACGGTTTCCCCGAAGAGACGGGGAGGTGGGCTCCGCTTCAGGAGCGTGCGCGACGGCGTGTGCAGGCCAACGCCGTCACATGAAGCGGCAACGCGTAATCGGGCTGAGCGACCGAATGGACCTGCGCATTCGGCGCAGAACGTCACTCCTCACTATAGACCTGGAACGATCGTCGAGATGGCCAGCACGACGTAGGCCGCCGTCATGATCCAGAACGGCTGTACCGGCAGGGCCGGCAGGACGGCGAATGCGGCCAGCAGGGCAGCAACAGCTATGACCAGCGCAACGAAGAACATGACCTGGGTTGGTGCGTTCAATTTCATGTCGGCCTCTTGGCTATAGTTGAACAAGAGGCAGTTTACGAAGCGGCGCGGCTTATATGCCAATAAAGGTCCGGATCGGGTTTTCCGGATTGAGCAGCAGCCGCACCGCCAGCAGAATGCACACGACCACGAGCAGCGGCTTGATGAGGGTTGCGCCCTTTTTCATGGCGAACATGGCCCCGAGCCGCGCGCCGGCGAACTGCGCCACCCCCATGATCAAGCCGATCTTCCAGTGGATCGCGCCGACGAATGCGAAGGTGAGGAACGAACCGACGTTTGAGGCGAAGTTGAGTGTCTTGGTATGAGCGGTGGCCTTCAGCACGCCGTATCCGGCCAGCGAGACGAAGGCCAGCATGAAGAAGGATCCGGTTCCGGGGCCGAAAGCGCCGTCATAGAACCCGATCAGCGGCACGATGGTGAGGGCGAAGAGGGTGGGGCCCATCCTCTGCGCCCGGTCGATGTCCCCCATGTTTGGCTTGATCAGGAAATAGATCGCGATGCCGATGAGCAGGATCGGCAGCAGGGCGTTCAGCACATCGGCGGGCAGGACAGTGGCGAGCAGCGCCCCCGCCACCGAAGCGAGCCCCGAAGCCAGCGCCGACAGCCACTGCTTGCGGATGTCGACATGTCCGTTGGATGCGTAGGCGAGGACGGATGAGCCGGATCCGCACATGCCCTGCAGCTTGTTCGTCGCCAGAGCCTCGACCGGCGGCAGTCCCGCCAGCAAAAGAGCGGGAACGGTGATGAGGCCGCCGCCACCTGCGATCGCGTCGATGAAGCCGGCGATGAACCCCGCAAGCGCGAGCAGCAGGAGGATCTGGACGGACACTTCAAATATCATGGGAGGACTGCCGGAAAGGAGGAGAACCGTTCGTTTCCATCACAGCCGCGGACCGAGTGCAAGCGTCTTCGCTGCAACGCTCGGCCGAAGATTCGCATCGCTTCCCTGGAGGACCTGCGCGCGGGACCGGCGAACGAGCCAGATCGTCTTGCAGGGCGTGGGAGAGAGGTCGGCGGAAAGAAAGGGCTTCGCGGACCTGGGGCAAGCCCCCGTTACGGAAAATTGCGCGGGTGGGAGCGGCCGGCTGCAGCATGGTGCCGGCCGCTGTTCGTCCGGAACTACGACCGGTCCAGCCGGGCGATGAGCGAGGACGTGTCCCAGCGGCCGCCGCCCATCTCCTGGATTTCCTTGTAGTATTCGTCAACGATCCTGGTGACGGGCAGCTTGGCGCCGTTGCGGGCTGCTTCCTCGAAGCAGATGGCAAGGTCCTTGCGCATCCAGTCCACCGCGAAGCCGAAGTCGAACTTGCCTTCGACCATGGTCTTGTACCGGTTCTGCAACTGCCATGAGCCGGCCGCGCCGCCCGAAATCACCTCGACCACCCCGTCGATGTCGAGTCCGGCCCTCTTGGCGAAGTGCAGCGCCTCCGACAGGCCCTGAACCAGGCCGGCGATGCAGATCTGGTTGACCATCTTGGTGAGCTGGCCGTTGCCGTTGGGGCCCATCAGCCGCACAGTTCGGCCGAAGCATTCGATCACCGGCTTGGCGCGCTCGAAGGCTTCCGGGTCGCCGCCGCACATGACCGAGAGGATGCCGTTTCCCGCGCCCGACTGGCCGCCGGAGACCGGCGCGTCGATGAAGTGGAACCCGCGCTTCTCAGCCTCTGCCGCGAGTTCCCGCGCCACCTCGGCAGAGGCCGTCGTGTTGTCGATATAGACCGACCCCGGCTTCATCGAATGGAAGGCACCGTTCTCGCCGATCGTCACTTCACGCAGGTCGTCGTCATTGCCAACGCAGGAGAACACGAAGTCCTTGCCCTCGGCCGCTTCGCGCGGTGTGGCGGCAAACGATCCGCCATGCTCCTCCACCCACTTGGCCGCCTTGGCCTGCGTCCGGTTGTAGACGGTAACCTCGTGTCCGCCGCGGTTCTTGAGGTGCGCGGCCATCGGATAGCCCATTACACCCAGACCGATGAAAGCAACTTTCGCCATTGATTCTTCCATTCTTCACTTGCGAAGGGCAGTCCGCTGGAAGGCTTTCTCCCGTCCGGAATGCCCAGATCCGATCCGGCCGTTCCTGCGCAGGGCCGGGCAGGGCGGTCGCGCGCCTCGACCTGCCTTACGACCGCTTGAGGTGGCGCGTGAGCCGCGCCTCGATCTTTTCCGTGCTCATGCGCAGGAGCTCCACCAGCGAAAGATAGATCAGGGCGGCCCAGATGTAAGTCTGGAAATCGAAGGTGCGCGCATAGGCGCGCCGCGTCTCGCCCATAAGGTCGAACACGGTGATGATCGCGACGATTGCCGATCCCTTGAGCAGCAGGATGATCTCGTTCACGTAGGGGCGCAGCGCGACGATCATCGCCTGCGGCAGGATGATCTTGCGGATGGTCAGGCTGCGTGGCAGGCCCAGCGCGGCTGCCGCTTCCCACTGGCCGCGCGGCACCGCGGCAATCGCCCCACGCAGGATCTCGGCCTGATAGGCCGACGTGTTGAGCGTGAAGGCAAGCAGCGCGCAGTACCAGGCGTCGCGGAAGAACCACCAAAGTCCCACCGCCTCGAACTGCGGCCGGAACGATCCGAGGCCGTAGTAGATCAGGAACGTCTGCGCCAGCAGCGGCGTGCCGCGGAAGAAATAGACATAGCCGTAGCTGAGCGCCTGCGCGATCCTGTTGTGCGAGTTGCGCCCGACCGCGATGGGCACCGAAAGCACGGCGCCCGCAAGCGCCGACAGAACGACCAGCTGGACGGTGATCCAGAGACCGGAAAGATAGTTGGGGCCGTAGCGCCGCACCAGTTCCGGATCCCACGAGGCAATGAGGAAGGCGGCAAGGCCGATCGCGCCCAGAATCCAGAGTGACAGCACGGTCACCCCGGCAATACGCTTGCCTTTCCATTTTGCTCGAACGGCGGGCGGAGCGGGCTGCGGCGGGATGTAGTGCGTGCTGATCATCGCGTCATCCCCGGAGTGGCGACCTTGCGCTCGATGCGGTTGAAGGCGATGGATGACAGCATCGCGAGCGCCAGGTAGATCAGGCAGGCGATCAGGTAGAACAGGAACGCCTGGCGGGATACGCGGGCGGCAATGCTGGACTGCCGGAGCAGATCCGACAGGCCGATTACCGAAACCAGCGAAGTTTCCTTGAGCAGGATCAGCCACAGATTGGAGAGACCGGGCAGGGCCACCCGGATGAGCTGCGGCAGGATCACCAGCCGGAGCGTCTGCCGGCGACCGAGACCGAGAGCGGCCGCGCCTTCGTATTGCCCTCTCGGGATGGCGGTGAAGGCGGCGACGAACACTTCGCTCGCGTAAGCCGCGAAGACGACGCCGAGCGCGACCATGCCGGCGACGAAGGCGTTGATCTCGAAGCCTCCCGTCACACCGACATAGATGAGCATGTGCTGGAGCGCGATCTGCGCGCCGTAATAGACGAGGAAGAGTGTCAGCAGCTCCGGCAGCCCGCGGAAGATGGTGGTGAAGATGTCGGCCGAGAGCTTGAGGTAGCGGTCGCCCGAGATCTTCGCGAGCGCGATGAGGAAGCCCAGGGCCAGGCCGAAGGGCAGGGTGGCAAGTGCCAGCGAGACTGTGACCAATACGCCGGATGCAATCTCATCCCCCCAGCCCGAGGAGCCAAAGCTGACCAATTCAAGCACGCGCTCCATTGTCCGTTCCGTCAAAAACTACAATCGCCTGGTCCGCGACTTTGGCAAGCGCGGCTCAATAGAATACTCAAATGAAATGGCGGCCCGGACCGGTACTACCGTCGGGCCGCCATTGAAATCAACCGCCGTAAACGTCAAATGCGAAGTACTTATCGTTGATTTCCTTGTATTTTCCGTTTTCGCGGATGGCCTTGATCGCGGCGTTGAACTTCTCGCGCAGCTCGTCGCTGCCCTTGCGCAGCGCGATGCCGATGCCCTCGCCATAGATCTCGACCGGCGGCGTCACGGTGTCGAGGATGTGGCAGCACTCGCCACCTTCGGAATCCAGCCACTCGTCGAGCACGATGACGTCATCGACTACGGCGTCGAGACGGCCATTGGCCATGTCGAGCTGGTATTCCTCGGCCGTGGGATAGAGCTGGATGGTGCTGTCCGTGTAGGTTGCCTCGGCGAAGGCTGCGTGCGTGGTGGACGCCTGCGCGCCGATCACCTTGCCCGCCAGGTCTTCCTTCGTCACGCCCTTGATGTCCGAAGACACCGGCACGGCGATCGCCGGCGGGGTGTTGTAATACTTGTCGGTGAAATCGACCTGCTGCTTGCGTTCCTCCGTGATGGACATGGAGGCGATGATTGCGTCGAACTTGCCCGCCTGCAGGGCGGGAATCATGCCGTCCCACTCCTGGGTCACGAACTCGCATTCGGCCTCCATCTCCTCGCAGAGTGCCTTCGCGATGTCGATGTCAAAGCCCTTCAGCTCCCCACCCGAGTCCAGATAGTTGAACGGCGCATAGGCACCTTCGGTGCCGATCTTGATCTTCAGCTTTTCCTGAGCACTACCCATATTCGCGCCCAGTAGAGTGGCCGCTGCCATCAGACCGGCAATAGAATACTTTATCATTTTCATTTGCATTCCCCATGTAGCTCCCGCGCCAGATCATTCCGATTATTGGCGTAGAGAGTGATACCTCTAACGTTTAAGCGGGAAATGCAATCGTGCAAAGCCCAGATGAGGGACTACCTCGGGATTCCGTGGAAATCCGCAATGAATTTGGCGATGCCTTCGATGTCGTCGAGCGAGAATGCAGGCGGGTCGGCGGGCTCGGCCAGCGGATCGTCGCTCGCGATGGCGACGATGTTCGAGATGCGTCCCGCCATCGGTGTCCGCTCCTTTGCTCCCGCGCGGCGACACTCGATCTTGGGATGACCGTCATTCTTTAACCCCTCGACGAGAATTAGATCGCAAGGGCTTAATTTTGAAATGATTTCATCCAGTCCGGGCTCGGTCGCTCCCCTGAGTTCATGCACGATCGCCCACCGCGCCGATGAGACGATCGCCGTCTCCACGGAGCCCGCATGGCGGTGCCGCCAGGAGTCGGTTCCCTCGTGGTCGATGTCGAAACTGTGATGGGCGTGCTTCACGGTGGCGACCCTGAGGCCGCGGGCCGCGAAATGGCTGACGAGCCTCTCGGTGAGGGTGGTCTTTCCGGAGTTCTTCCAGCCGGTGATGCCGAAGATGCGTCTGTTCAAAGCTTTGTGTTCCTTCTTGCCGCAATCTCCCTGGCGAGGGTGAGGTCGCCAGGCGTGTTGACGTTGAAGAAGGGGTCGAACCCATCTTCCAGCGGAAACTCGGCGATGGCAGCCCGTCCTTCCCCCTCGGCGAAACGCCGGACGGAGGCGGCGCCCGCCCGCGCCAGGAACGCCCCGAGCGCCTCGAGCATGGTCACCGGCCACAGCCCGAAGACAGGATGCACCCGTCCGGCCGAGGCTGCCAGCGCGACGCGATCCATGCCTGCGGCCGTCTCCGTCAGCCGGTTCGTGAGGTCCAGGGGAAAGAATGGCGTGTCGGCGGCGGCGGTGACGATATGGGTGAAGCCGGAGGGATGTGCTGCAGCCCACTTCAGGCCGGCGTGGATCCCGCCGAGGGGCCCGAGATCGGGCATTTCATCGGGAACGATCTGCGTCATCCAGGGCGAAAAGCGGGCAGGGTCGCCATTGGCGTTCAGAACCAGCGCTTCGCTTTGGCCTCGCAGCCGTTCGGCCACATGCGCGAGCAACGGCCGGTCATCGAGCAGTTTCAGGCACTTGTCGCCGCCGCCCATCCTGGTGGACTGTCCGCCGGCTATGACGACCCCTGCAACCCGCATCGGCATTCGCCCCTCGATGGTTCACCCTCGAACGGTTCACATTTCCTCGCCCACCTGCCGCGATACACGGATCACGTAGAGCGTCGACAGGATAGCCATGAAAAGCGCCGCGGTCATGACCGTGAGCAGCGGGTAGACCCCGGCGTCCCTGTCCAGCATGGTGCCGGCGATGGTCGCAAAGCCCGCGCCCCCGGCGATCTGGATGCTTCCGCCGAGGCCCGAGGCCGAGCCGGCGAGGCGCGGGCGCACGCTCACCATGCCGGTTGCCGCGCTGGGCTGCGTCAGGCCCGCGCCCAGGCCGACCAGGATCATCGGGGCAAACAGCGAAAGCGGATGGTGGAGCCCCGCGAGGAACAGGCCGACGCAAAGGAGCATGGCACTGAAGCCCAGGCTGTTGCCCGCAAGCATCATACGGTTGATGCCGACCCGCCGGGTGATCCGGCTGGACAGGAAGTTGCCGAACGCATAGCCGATGCTGATGCTGGCGAAATACATGCCGTACTGGGTGGGCGACAGGCCAAGCACCTCCGTGGAGACGAACGGTCCGCCGCCGATGAAGGCAAAGAACGCGCCCGACGAGCAGGCGGCCGTGATCGAGTAGCCCCAGAACCTGCGCGACCGGATCACCTCCGGATAGGCCTTCATCTGGGCCAGCATGCTTGGCATCTTGTTCGCGTTGGTTTCGCCCAGGTCCTTGTAAACGATCGCGATCGTGAGGACGCCGATTGCAGCCATCAGCCAGAACGAGGCCCGCCAGTCGAACATCTCGTCGAGGAAGCCGCCGATCATCGGGCCCACCATGGGCGCGACGGTCATGCACATCATGACATAGCCAAGCTTGCTCGCCGCATCGGCCGGCTCCGATGTGTCGCGCACGATCGCCCGCGCCAGAACCATCCCGCAGACGGCAAACGCCTGGAACAGCCGGCAGGCGATGAGCACGTGAATGTTGGGCGCCCACAGCGCCGCGAGCGTCGCCACAAGGAACACGCCAAAGCCGAACAGCATCACCGGCCGCCGCCCGAACCGGTCCGACGCCGGCCCAATCCCAAGCTGCAGCACCGCCTGCGCCGCCANATAGAGCGACACCGTGAGCTGGATGACGCTGTACTCGGTTCCGAAATAGGCAGCCATGCCCGGCAGCGAAGGCAGGAACAGGTTCGTCGACAGCGCCGCCGTCGCCGTGGCGCAGATCAGCGTGATGATGTGCGGCGGGGTCGAGGCATCGAGAAAGCGCACCTCTCCTGCGGCTGCGGCGCCGCGTGTCTGTTCGGTCCTAGAGTCCATCGGGAACCACGCTCGTGCTGGTGGACTTCACTACCGCCATGGCTCTCTTGGTGATGCGCTCGCGGTAGATGACGTAGAGGCCCGACCCGACGACGATCGCCGCGCCGATGATCGTGTAGCGATCCGGAATATCGCCGAAGACCACGAAGCCGAGGAACGTCGCCCACAAGAGGCCGGTGTAGCGGAACGGCGCCATGAATGAGATTTCACCCTCGCGCATGGCCACGATGAGATAGTGATAACCGGCGATCAGGAAAACGGCCGCGGCGAACACGATCGCCAACACTTCCGCCGATACCGGCTGCCAGCCTCCCAGCGGCTCGATGGCGATGAAGCCGGCGATGGCGACCAGGAATGCTGTGACCGTCGAAAGCACGGCCGTGCTGAGCTGTTTCGGTACGTTTCGTGTGCTGAGGTCGCGCAGCGCCGAGCAGAACACCGAGGCAAGCGTCGCCAGTGACCAGACGTTGAAACCCTCGAGACCCGGCCGCACGATGATCAGCATGCCGACGAAGCCTACGGTGACCGCCAGCCAGCGCCGCCAGCCGACCGGCTCGCCGAAGAACAGTGCGGCGCCCGCGGTGACCGCCAGGGGTAGCGCCTGGAAGATCGACGTCATGAAACCGACGGTGAGATAGATCAGCGAGATCAGGTAGAAGAAGGTTGCGGTGAGCTCGCCGATGGTGCGCAGAACCACGGCCGGGTGCCGCATCAGCCGGAGCTGTTCTAGCCGGAGCGACCGGTGGAACACCGCCACCAGCATGGCCGTCGCCATCATGCCACGCAGGAAGATGATCTGCCCGAGCGTCAGCGATCCCAGCGCCACCTTGACCAGAGTGTCGTTGATCGAGAAGCAAGCCATTGCAATGCACAGGAACAGTGCGCCGCGAACATTGGCTGACAAGGCGGAAGCTCCAAACCGAAATGATAAGCAATGCTTATCTTTCTGTCCGTGACTCGGCAAGCGGGGCCATGAACCGGCAAATAGGATTATGCACCGGACTCTACCCGAGGCGCGGAAGCAAGCCGAAGCGAAGGGGCCGCAGGGTCGGCAAGACACTGGCGGCGATGGCATCGTGGTTGGGAACGGGTTGTGCGCGTGGCGCGCGGTCTCATCCTGAAGCGCGGCCGTGATGCGGATCGCGGCGGTGCTCTCAGGACTCTTGCAAGAGGGTAAGGTAGCCGGTGCCGAAGCCNTTGTTCTAACCGCCGGTAACGCTCATGTGGCGGGCGATTGAAGGCCGCTTGGTGCGACGGTCGATGACGAAGTCGTGGCCCTTGGGCTTTCGACCGATCGCCTCGTCGATCGCCTGCGAGACAAGCTCGTTGCTTTCCGACATCCTGAGCGGCGTTCTGAGGTCCGCCGCATCCTCCTGGCCGAGGCACATGTAGAGCGTGCCGGTGCAGGTGAGCCGCACGCGGTTGCAGCTTTCGCAGAAATTGTGGGTGAGGGGGGTGATGAACCCGAGGCGTCCGCCGGTTTCCTCGACGCGAACATAGCGCGCGGGGCCGCCCGTCTTGTAGTCGATGTCGGTCAGCGTGAACTCGCGCGCGAGCTGCGCCCGCACCTGCGAAAGCGGCAGGTACTGCTCGGTCCGGTCGCCGTCGATGTCGCCCATCGGCATCGTCTCGATGATGGTCATGTCGAAGCCGCGGCGATGCGCCCAGCGCAACATGTCCGGCAGTTCGAGTTCGTTGAAGCCCTTGAGGGCAACGGCGTTGATCTTGATCTGGATGCCCGCCGCCTGCGCCGCGTCGATCCCGCGCATCACCTTGTCCAGGTGCCCCCAGCGGGTGATGGCGTGGAACTTCTCCGGATCCAGCGTGTCGATCGACACGTTGATTCTCCTGACGCCGCAATCGGCGAGCTCTTCCGCGAAACGTTCAAGCTGCGACCCGTTGGTGGTGAGCGTCAGTTCCTCCAGGGCGCCGGTCTTCAGATGTTGGGAGAGCTGGCGCACCAGGTGCATGATGTTCTTGCGCACCAGGGGCTCGCCGCCCGTGAGTCTGAGCTTGCGCACGCCCTTCTCGATGAAGACGGTGCACAGTCGCTCGAGCTCCTCGAGGCTGAGCAGGTCCTTCTTCGGCAGGAAGGTCATGTTCTCGGCCATGCAGTAGACGCAGCGGAAGTCGCACCGGTCGGTGACCGAAACGCGCAGATAGGTGATCGCCCGTCCGAACGGGTCGATCATGCTGCTTCCGGGCTTCACTTCTGTCATGGCGCCGCCTTCTTTCCTCCCAACCGCCGTTCGCCGGCTTCGCAGCCGGCCCTTGNTTTTCCTCCGCAGCCCAATGTGGCCATTGCACCGGCTTTTTCAACCGGGTGCGGATGTTCTATCATTGTTTGCACATGTTGCCAGCACGAGTCTTGAAGGATTGCGGGATTGTGAGAGCGCCGAGCGAGCTGAGGGTATCAAGGGAGCGAAATGTCCTGACCGTGGCCTTTCCGGGCGAGGAACCTGTCGGGCTTTCGGCGGAAATGCTGAGGGTTCTGTCGCCGTCTGCCGAGGTGCAGGGGCACTCCCCGGAACAGCGCGTCCTGGTCACGGGCAAGGAAAACGTCACCATCACGAACATCGAGCCGATCGGCAATTACGCTATCCGCATCGTCTTCAGCGACGGCCACTCGACCGGCCTCTACACCTGGGCCTATCTGGAGGAACTGGCCCGCAAGCGCGATGAGCTTTGGGCCGAATATTTGCGGGAGCTCGAGGAAAAGGGATTGGCTCGCAAAAGTTGATCGTTGTCACGAAATTGTGACTGGAGAACGCCGTAAGGCGCGGGGGCGCTTACTGTTCATTCACCTTAGACTCGTAGTTAACGTCCGATGGATCAGCCTGACGTGCATGCCGGCCGGCGTGCTTCGCNGGCAGGTCGGCGACACGCAGGGGCGCAATAGATGACAAGGACGGTTAGAATGAAGGGCGCGGCGTCGGTATTGGCATTGGCCGCTGTCCTTTCTGCTGTAGCTTTTCCGGCCAGTTCCCAGACCTTCTTCGACCGGCTGTTCGGCGGACGCGCCCAGCAGCAACGGACGGTTCAGCCGCAGGCGGAAGTTTCGCCGCCTGCCACCCCTGCCGGAGCCACCCGGGCGATGAAGCCCGTGCCTGTCAAGAAGGTTTCCGCCCCGTCGTTCTACAACTACAAGCCTGCAGCGCTGGTCGCCCTTGACCTAGCGTCCCTGAAGGCCGCGCTCAAGCCTTTGCCGGAAACAGGCGCGGCGAGCGAGGCGGAGCAGGAGTTCCGCGCCGCCCTGGACGCTCTGCAGGCATTCGACCTGCGCGTCGAGAAGGCGGTCGCTGAGGCTGTCGTTTCCCACTATGCCAAGCATCCGCAGTTCGTCTGGGTGGATGCGAACGGGCCGACCGAACGGGCAGGGCGAGTCCTGGACCTGCTCGACCGCGCNGAGGAATACGGCCTGAACGGGTCCGACTACTCTGTCTCGAAGCCGCGTCTCGCGCAGGCATCGGACGAGGAAGGGCGCTCGCGCCGACTCCAGGAAATGCTGCGCTTCGAGCTCGCGCTGTCGGCAAAGGCCCTGCGTTATGCCCGCGACGCCCGCATGGGGCGGGTTGACCCGAACAAGCTCTCCGGCTTCCACGATTTCAAGCCGAAGGCGATGGATCCCGGGGTCGTGCTCGGAATCCTGACCGGATCGGGTTCGCCGGAGCGCTATCTGCAGTCCCTGCATCCGCAGAATGAGGAGTTCGCCGCCCTGAAGGCAGANCTCGCCCGTCTGCGCGCCGAGGCGGCCGATGACGACGAGGTGGTCGTCGATGCCAACCTGTTGCTGAAGCCGGGCGGCAGCCATCCGGACTTTCCCAAGCTTCTCCGTCTCATCGACCGCCGCGCCGACGAAAACATTCGCGAAGAGCACGGCGCCGTGCTGGCAGCCCTGGCCGGATCGGACACCTATTCGAGCGAGCTGGTGCCGGTCATCAAGGCCGTCCAGCGCCAGCACAACCTGAACCCCGACGGTATCATCGGCCGTCGCACCGTTTCGATGTTGGCCGGCGAGAACCGCTCAGCGAAGATTCAGAAGATTCTCCTGTCCATGGAGCGCCTGCGCTGGCACCCGTCCCATCTGGGTTCCACGCGGGTGGTGCTGAACGTCCCGTCGTTCACGGCTGTATTCTTTGAGAACGGCCAGGAAAAGCTCAACATGCGGACGGTGGTCGGCTCCACGACCAACCAGACCTATTTCTTCCATGACGAGATCGAGTACGTCGAATTCAACCCCTATTGGGGCGTTCCGCGCTCGATCCTCGTCAACGAGAAGCTGCCACGCCTGCGCAGCGATCCGGGCTACCTGGACCGGGCCGGCTACGAGGTGTTCGACCGGAACGGCAAGCGCGTGTCCTCCGCCTCGATCGACTGGAACCAGTACGGCAGCAACGTGCCCTTCAGCGTGCGCCAGAAGCCGGGACCGAGCAATTCCCTGGGCGAACTGAAGATCATGTTCCCCAACAGCCACGACATCTACATGCACGACACGCCGCAGAAGCATCTCTTCAGCCGTGACGTGCGCGCCTTCAGCCACGGCTGCGTACGGCTCGAGGACCCGCGTGCGATGGCCGCGGCCGTGCTCGGCGTCAGCAAGGAAGAGGTCGGCAAGATGATCGCCGGCGGCAAAAACAGCCGCCGCAACGTCCCGGTGAAGATCCCGGTCTACGTGGCCTATTTCACCGCCTGGCCGGATGCCTCGGGAAACATCGGGTATTTCGACGATATCTACGGCCGCGACGCGCATCTCGCCAAGGCGCTGACCGCGGTTGCGGACCTGCGCTCGGCGGGCTCCTGACGGATCGGTTGCCCGCGGGATGGGAATGCCGGGCCGGGGACGCGTTCTCCGGCCTTTTCATTTCTTGCGGTTGCGCTGCTACGCCTTCGGTGTGAATGCCTTGGAACGCTGATACCCGGAAACGCAGATAGGCCTCCCTCCGGAAGGGCGGCAGCCGAATCCTTTTGCGCGAATCTATTCCAGCCCGTGCGAAAGAAACCGTGCTAGGTGGTCATGGCGCGGGCGGCGAGGGCGTGCGGACGCAGGAAAGCGTGAAAGCACATCTGCTTTGCGGGAGGTCAGGAATGCTTGAGGAGGAGAGGAGGAAATGGTGGGGGATACTGGGATCGAACCAGTGACCTTTCGCGTGTGAAGCGGACGCTCTCCCTCTGAGCTAATCCCCCACGAACCATCGTGTGATGGCGTTCCGTGTTTCAGGAACGGCCCGGATATAGTGCTTCGGTTCCGTCCAAGTCAAGGCCCTTCGCAACGCTGTGGATTTTGTTGCCGGAAACGGCTTTGTCCCCGGGCCCTTGCCGCGGTGCTATCACATGGCGGAGCGCTGGTCTCGCACGGGAATCACGGCTGTCGGACCGCTGCTCAGGTCCATGTGCGCTCCCCGGTTCGCAGACTTTCCGTCTTCAGGGCTGCCCGCTCTCGGCGCACGGGATGCCCGGGGAGGGGTGCCTGGCGCCGATTCTGTCAGGACAGGAAGGGCGGCCGCGATGGACATAAATCATTTGCTAATATATTTGTTAGCCGACGCGTGGGGGCACTGAGATGGAAAGACACACGGGACTTGGCCGGCAGGTGGCGATGTTTGTTTTTGTCGCGCTTGTGTGGGCCAGCTTCGCTGTGACGATCATTCAGGTGCGAAAGCATGCTCCCGACATCGGGGCGCAGGCCTCGCCGGAAAGCTTTGCGCACGCGTCGTCCGCTGCCGATTCTATTGGCAGTCTTTCCACGGAGGGGCTCGGCGGAAATATCCGGTGACACCTGTGGCGCTTGAACGGCTGGACTGCCGGTGGTCTTTCCGGATGCGGGCTGTCGGTGACCGGGCGGCCTGCTGGATTGGCAAGAAACTGCATGATGTGTGGCGTCGGGATGGGCTGGCGTCACCGATCCACGAAGGAGAGAGGAAAAAATGCGTAGTATCGTGATCGCAGCCGTCGCTGCTCTGGCCCTGACCGGATGCACGACCACCGAGAAGGACGTCGCGATTGGCACCGCCACGGGCGCGGTCGTTGGCGGAATCGTTGGCGGTGGACGCGGTGCCGTGATCGGCGCGGGCGCCGGTGCGCTCGGCGGCCTGCTGGTTCGCAACCTCCGCAACGGCTACTGCGAGTATCGCGATCGCCACGGCCGCATCTACACGGCGCGCTGCAACTAAGCGGATCCGGGAAACCGGGATCCTGCATCTCGCAACGATCTTCGGAAGGGCGGAACCAAGGTTCCGCCCTTCTGCTATTTTCCGCGCGAGAGACGCGTCTGCAGTTTCACCGCATGAGAAACACATGCACCTCCGCGCCGAAGCTCTCTGAAAGACATGGCCAGGCGGCTGGATGGCCTGACGCGGCGATGTTCGCAACCTGCTGGTACTCCCTCATTTTGCTGCCAGAGAGGGGCGGCTGGACCATCGATCTTCTTGGATTTTTCAGGTGATTTACATATAAATAACCACATTCCCAGGTTGTAGGTAATCCTACTCCATCTGGGGGTGGAAAAAATCAGCAGAGGTAGTAACTACAGGTCATCAAACATTCAGTGGGGGTTCCCGTGAGACTCGTAATTACCACTGCGCTGGTTGCGCTTGCTTCTTCGGCTGCCTATGCGGCGGATGCCGTTTATTCTTATGACGCCGCTCCGGCGGCGCCTGCTATTCAGGCACAGCATGACTGGACCGGTGGCTATGTCGGTCTGAACGCCGGCTACACCGGTGGCAAGGCCAAGGGCTCCTTCGAGGGTGAGTCGGCCTATGTCACCGGCAGCGGCTTCATCGGCGGTGCCCAGGGTGGTTACAACTTCCAGTCCGGCAGCTTCGTTTACGGTGTCGAGACTGATATTCAGGCTACCAACGCCAAGGCCGAGGTCAAGGATCCGGATGACAAGGGTGGCGTCAAGCACAAGTGGCTCGGCACGACCCGCGCTCGCGTTGGCTTCACGCCGACCGACAAGGTTCTGACCTACGTGACCGGTGGTGTTGCTTACGGCAACATCAAGAGCATCGGTGACGATGTGCGCTTCAACAAGACCAAGGTTGGTTGGACGGCCGGTGCTGGCGTAGAGTACGCCGTCGACAACAACTGGTCGGTCAAGACCGAGTACCTGTACACCGACCTGGGCAAGACCAAGGTTGATGGCGTCGACATCAAGTTCCCGACCCACACCGTCCGCGCCGGCGTGAACTACAAGTTCTGATCCGGACAGTCGGGTTGCAGATCGAAGCCGCAGACCGCAAGGTCTGCGGCTTTTCTGTTTGATTGGTTGGGGAGGGAGGCGCGCCGGCTGGCCCCGTGCGTGCCTGATCGCGGGGAGGGCGGACCGTCAGGCCGTCTCGGATCGGACGGACTGGATGAGCCGCTCGGCCAGCTCAACCGTCAGCTCGTCGAAATGCGAAATCACCTTCGACGGCCCGAACATGTGCACCGGCTGGTCGGTGTAGCCGAAGTCCACGGCCACGACCGGAATGCCGGCATTCTTGGCGGTATCGATGTCGGTGCGCGAATCGCCAACCATCACGCAGCGTTCCGGGTCTCCGCCAGCCATGGCGATGGTTGCAAGCAGGTGCCGCGGGTCCGGTTTCCGGTGCGCGAACGTGTCGGCGCCGCAGATGGCGCTGAAATAGTGGTCGATGCGAAGGCCCTCGAGCAGCCGCCGTGACAGGCCCTCCAGCTTGTTGGTGCAGACGGCGGCGAGATAGTCCGCTCCTTGGAAAGCTTCGATCGCCTGGATGACGCCGGGGAACGGATATGACCTCCCGGGCATGTTCGCCCGGTAGTGCTCCAGAAAGATCTGGAAGACGTCTTCGAGCTCGTCCGGGCCAAGGCGGTGACCGTGTGCCTCGCAGGCGCGTTCGATCATCACCCGCGCCCCGTTGCCGACATAGTTGCGGACTTCGGCCGGGTCGACTTCCCGGAGCTTGAGATGGCGAAGGCAATGATTCAGGCTGTCGAGCAGGTCGGGCGCGGTTTCCACCAGCGTCCCGTCGAGGTCGAAGACGATGATCGGCTTGGTCATGACGGATCCTTCTGCGCATCTTAGCTGTGGAAGGCGATAGNCCCGATGGGGGAAATGCGCAACAGCGGGTGGAACCATTTGCCCGAAGCGGTGAAAAAAGATAGTGATCCAGCCGAACAACAGGAACGGAACGATGGCAGCTGACCCCAAGGCGTTGAAGATCGCGGCCGCCCGTGCTGCGCTTGACTATGTCCAGGATGGAATGAAGCTTGGTCTAGGCACCGGCTCCACGGCCGAGGAATTCGTGCGTCTTCTTGCGGAGAAGGTGGCCGGCGGCCTGAAGGTGGTCGGCGTGCCGACCTCGGTGCGCACCGAGGAACTGGCCCGCAGCCTCGGTATTCCGCTAGCCACGTTGGATGACGAGCCGAGCCTTGACCTCACCGTCGACGGCGCCGACGAGATCGGCCCCCACCTGGCTCTCATCAAGGGCGGCGGCGGTGCGTTGCTGCGCGAGAAGATCGTTGCCGCGGCGTCTTCCCGGATGATCGTCATTGCGGACGAGAGCAAGGTGGTCGAGACGCTTGGAGCCTTCCCGCTACCCATCGAGGTCAATCCCTTTGGTCTCAAGGCCACGGTTCTGGCGATCGAGCACATTGGCCGCCAGTTTGGCCTCACCGGCGAGATCCGCCTGCGCATGAAGGATGGCAAGCCTTTTGTTACGGACGGTGGGCATTTCATTGTCGACGCATCTTTTGGCCGTATTCCGGCTACAAAAGCATTCGCAGACGAACTGAACATGATCCCTGGAGTCGTGGAGCATGGCCTGTTCATCGGACTGGCAAGCCTCGCGATCGTCGCCGGCGAAGGTGGCGTCAGGGTGATAGACGGGAAGAACTGATTTGAACCGAGGACATGGAGTAGGATCGAAGATGACTTTGGCAAAACGCGCACGCCTTGTTGCCATTGGCGCCGTTATGGGCTTGGCGGCGCTGTCGCTGCCCTCGCTTGCACAGGAGTTCTCTGAAGAACATCTCAAGGCCGCGCGTGCGACGATTGCTGCTCTTGGCGCCACGGACGAGTTCGACAATGTCCTGCCCATCGCGGCGCAGCAGCTGAAGGCGGAGCTGATCCAGCAGAGCCCGAACCTGGTCGACGAGATCAACCGGACCGTTGACGAGAAGGCCCTCGAGCTTGCCTCCCGCCGTGCCGATCTCGAGAAGGAAGTGGCCTCGATCTACGCCCAGGCCTTTTCGATCGAAGAGCTGAATGCCATCAATGCCTTCTACTCTTCGGAAGCNGGCAAGGCGCTGATCACCAAGGGCCCGCTGGTGTCGCGCGAGACTCTGGCTGCAGCCGAGATCTGGCGCAATGGCGTCATGCGCGACCTGTCCCAGCAGGTGATCCAGGCTCTGGGTGAGGCGCTCCAGAATCAGGGCCAGCAGCCTGCCGAGAAGAAGGACTGATCGTCCGATCAGCTTCCGCGTGCCGGATTCGAAAGCCTGGCCCTGCGCCGGGCTTTCTGCGTTTTGTGACCGGCTCTGCTGTTGATGGAATGTATTGGCGCGAACCGTCCCGATATTGGTCGAAAAGGGCTTTCGGAAGGTGGGCCGGCAGGCTATTGCACCAGGCGGGACAGGAAACAGGGTGTCGTCGCTGTAGCGCGATTCAAGGCAGTGCGGTATTGGTCCGCCCGGAATTGCGCAGCCCCTCCGGCGCGAGGGCCCGGGCGGCACGTGTGCCCCTCAGCACGCCGCGGGACAGCCACGTCCGCGCGAATTTGGTGTTTCTGGCCGAGAACGAGGCTTCAGATGGCTGATTACGATTTTGATCTCTTTGTCATCGGCGGTGGTTCGGGTGGCGTTCGCTCAGCCCGCGTTGCTGCCTCCATGGGCAAGCGTGTCGGCATCGCCGAGGAATACCGGTTCGGCGGCACCTGCGTGATCCGCGGTTGCGTGCCGAAGAAGCTCTACGTCTATGCCTCGCAGTTCCCGGAGCACTTCGCCGATGCGGCGGGCTACGGCTGGACGGTCGGCGAGACGTCCTTCGACTGGCCAACCCTGGTGGCCAACAAGGAGAAGGAAATCACNCGCCTCGAAGGGCTTTACCGCAAGGGGCTGGAGAACGCCGGCGCGCGCCTGTTCGAGGCGAGGGCGGTCCTGCTCGACAAGCACACCGTCCAGGTTGGTTCCGAGACCGTGACCGCCGAGAGGATCGTCATTGCCACGGGCGCCCGACCCAACATGCACCCGGACCTGCCGGGCAGCGAACATTGCATTTCCTCGAACGAGGCCTTCGACCTTCCGGAGCTGCCGCGCTCGATCGCCATCGAGGGNGGTGGCTACATTGCCGTCGAATTCGCCAACATCTTCCACGGCCTCGGCGTCGAGACGACTCTCATTTACCGTGGCAAGGAGATCCTCTCCCGCTTTGATGGCGACCTGCGCCGCGGCGTGCACGAGGCGATGGCTGCCAAGGGCATCCGCATCCTCTGCCAGGAGCTTATCACCAGGGTCGAAAAGCGTCCTGACGGGCAGCTCGACGTGACCTTGAAATCCGGCGGCACGCACACGTTTGACCGCGTCATGCTGGCGATCGGCCGCGTGCCCAATACGGAAGGGCTCGGCCTCGAGGCCGCGGGCGTGAAGACCGGGCCGCTGGGCNAAATCATCGTGGACGAATATTCGCGCACCAATGTCGATAACATCTGGGCGCTGGGCGATGTAACCAACCGCGTCCAGCTCACGCCCGTCGCCATCCACGAGGCCATGTGCTTCATCGAGACGGAGTTCAAGGGCAATCCCACTCCGGTCGATCACGAGGACATCGCCACGGCCGTGTTCTCCCAGCCGGAGATCGGCACCGTGGGCCTCTCCGAGGAAGCGGCCGCCGCGCGCTATCCCGAGATCGAGATCTACCGCGCCAGCTTCCGCCCAATGCGGAACACGCTCGCTGGCCGCGACGAAAGGATGATCATGAAGCTGGTCGTGGACGCTGCCTCGCGCAGGGTGGTCGGTGCCCACATCCTCGGCCCCGACGCCGGCGAGATGGCGCAGCTTCTGGGCATCGCGGTNAAGGGCCGGCTGACCAAGGACGTCTTCGACCGCACCATGGCCGTTCATCCCACTGCCGCCGAGGAGCTGGTGACCATGTATCAGCCGACCTATCGAATCGTGAATGGCGAGCNGGTGGGCTGAGGTGTAATCTGAGGAGACATCCTCGGCCCATAAATGCTGGAATATCCTGCCCGCGTCGTGTAAAGGAGCCTCAGCCGCGCAAGGGCACATACTTATTTCGGGTGATAACGATGACGAAATGGTCGCCAAACTCCTGGAGAAACAAGCCGATTCTGCAGGTGCCGGCCTATCCGGATCCGGAACTTCTCGCCGAAGTCGAGGGTCGCCTGGCCACCTATCCGCCGCTTGTTTTTGCCGGTGAGGCCCGCAAGCTCAAGAAGCAGCTCGCTGCCGTAGCCAACGGCGAAGCTTTCCTTCTGCAGGGGGGCGACTGTGCGGAGAGCTTTGCGGAGCATGGTGCGGACAACATCCGCGACTTCTTCCGCGTGTTCCTCCAGATGGCCGTCGTTCTCACCTTCGCCGGCGCCAAGCCGGTGGTGAAGGTCGGCCGCATCGCCGGCCAGTTTGCCAAGCCGCGCTCGTCGGACATGGAGACCAAGGACGGCGTGTCGCTGCCGTCCTATCGCGGCGACATCATCAACGGCATCGAGTTCACGGAAACCGCGCGCACGCCGGATCCGAACCGGCAGGAGATGGCTTACCGCCAGTCCGCCGCGACGCTGAACCTGCTGCGCGCCTTCGCGCAGGGCGGCTACGCCAACCTCGAGAACGTCCACAAGTGGATGGTGAGCTCGCTGGCTGACAGCCCGCAGGCCGAACGCTATCGCGTCATAGCCGACCGCATCACCGAGACGATGGACTTCATGCGCGCCATCGGCATCACGGCCGAGACGCATCCGTCGCTGCGCGAGACCGACTTCTACACCAGCCACGAGGCGCTGCTGCTCGGTTACGAGGAGGCGCTGACCCGCGTCGACTCCACCTCCGGCGACTGGTACGCCACCTCCGGCCACATGCTCTGGATCGGTGACCGCACGCGCCAGCCGGACCACGCCCACGTCGAGTACTGCCGCGGCGTCAAGAACCCTATCGGTCTCAAGTGCGGTCCGTCGCTGGATCCGGACACGCTCCTGTCCCTCATCGACATCCTGAACCCGCAGAACGAGCCGGGCCGCCTCACGCTGATCGCCCGTTTCGGGGCCGAGAAGGTGGGCGATTACCTGCCGAAACTGATCCGCGCCGTAAAGCGCGAGGGCCGTTCGGTCGTCTGGTCCTGCGACCCGATGCACGGCAACACAGTCTCGCTCAACGGCTTTAAGACCCGTCCGTTCGATCTGATCCTGGCGGAGGTGCGGCGCTTCTTCGAGGTCCATGCCGCCGAGGGCACCTATGCAGGCGGTATCCACATCGAGATGACTGGCAAGAACGTCACCGAATGCACGGGCGGAGCCCGCGCCATTTCGGGAGAGGACCTGCAGAACCGCTACCACACGCACTGCGATCCGCGGCTCAACGCCGACCAGGCCCTGGAGCTCGCCTTCCTGGTGGCGGAGCTCATCAAGGAGACGTCGGCCGGCAAGCCGCAGCCGATGGTCGCCGCGGCCGCCGGCTGATACAGTCGGCCTGAAGGCTGGGATCAAAACTTTTCGTTCGGATTGCAGGGCCCGCCATGGCACACGTGGCGGGCTTGCTGTTTGAGCGGTCCTTTTCCTGGAGGGAATCATGTACGAATTGAGAAGCGGCCGCTGCCTGTGCGGCAGCGTGCGTTTCAGGATCAGCGGGGAGGTGGGGGGCGTCACCTACTGCCACTGTTCCATGTGCCGCCGGCAGGCCGGCCATCACTATGCCACGGTGAACGTCCAGCGCGATCAGCTGTCGCTGGACGCTGACGGGACACTCACGTGGTACGAATCCTCGCCCCGGACCTACCGTGGCTTCTGCGGCCGCTGCGGCTCGAGCCTGTTCTGGCGGAGTGACGACTGGCCGGGGATCGCCGTTCTCATGGGTTCGCTGGACCAGCCAACCGGTCTCAAGGGCCTTCACCACATTTTCGTTGCGGACAAGGGCGACTATTACGAGATCGACGACGGTCTGCCGCAATTCGCGCAGTCGAACGCNGGCTGAATTCTGCAGGGAGGGGTGCTGCNGCAAAATCCGGTTCCGAACCGGCGTGCGATGCTGTAGACGGTCGTTGCAAGTTCGCAGGGGACCGAGATGGACAGACTCACTGACACCTTCCGAATTGCCGTCGCGCAGCTCAATCCGACCGTGGGCGACATTGCGGGGAATCTCGCGATGGCCCGCAAGGCCCGCGCGGAGGCGGCGGCCCGAGGCGCCGACCTGGTGCTGTTCACCGAGCTGTTCATCGCCGGCTACCCGCCGGAGGATCTGGTTCTGAAACCCGCTTTCCTCGTCGCCTGCGAGGAGGCCATCCGGGATTTTGCCAAGGACACCGCCGACGGCGGTCCCGGCGTGGTCATCGGCACGCCTCTGAAGCGCGCGAGCGGCATCCACAATTCCGTGGTCGTGCTCGACCATGGCGAGATCATCGCCGAACGCTACAAGGTTGATCTCCCCAACTATGGCGAGTTCGACGAGAAGCGCGTCTTCGTCGCCGGCCCGCACATCGGCGGTCCTGTCAACTACCGCGGTGTGCGCATCGGCCTGCCGGTCTGCGAGGACATCTGGGGCGATCTCGGCGTCTGCGAGACGCTGGCCGAGGCCGGAGCCGAAATCCTGCTCGTCACCAACGGCTCGCCGTATCATCGCGGCAAGGTGGACCGCCGCCATCAGGTGGTCATNCGCCAGGTGATCGAGACCGGATTGCCGATCCTCTATGCCAACATGGTGGGCGGCCAGGACGAGCTCGTCTTCGACGGCGCCTCCTTCGCCATCCAAGCAGACAAGTCTCTGGCCTTCCAGATGCCGGAGTTCGCCGAGGACCTCGCGCTCACCGTCTGGAAGCGCGAGGGCGACACCTGGATCTGCGCCGAGGGGCCGATGGTGCGGCTGCCCGAAAACGAGGAGGCCGACTACACCGCCTGCGTGCTCGGCCTGCGCGACTATGTGAACAAGAACGGATTCCCCGGCGTCATCCTTGGCCTGTCGGGCGGTGTCGATTCCGCGCTTTGTGCGGCCATGGCCGTCGATGCGCTCGGTGCGGAGCGGGTGAGGGCGGTCATGCTGCCCTATCGCTACACGTCGCAGGGTTCCGTCGAGGACGCCGAGAAATGCGCCCGCGCGCTCGGCTGCAAGTATGACTACCTGCCGATCCACGAGCCGGTGGAAGGCTTCATGCGGGCGCTCGAGCCCTTCTTCGAGGGCACCGATCCCGGCGTCACCGAAGAGAACCTGCAGAGCCGCACGCGCGGCACGCTGCTCATGGCGCTTTCCAACAANTTCGGCTCGATGGTGATCACCACCGGCAACAAGTCCGAGATGTCGGTGGGCTACGCCACTCTCTANGGCGACATGAATGGCGGCTTCAACCCGATCAAGGACCTCTACAAGATGCAGGTCTACGCGCTCTGCCGCTGGCGCAACGCTCATGTGCCCGTGGGAGCGCTGGGACCTGCGGGGGAGGTGATCCCGGTTTCCATAATCGAGAAGGTGCCGTCGGCGGAGTTGCGCGAGAACCAGACCGACCAGGACACGCTGCCGCCTTACCCGGTTCTCGACGACATTCTCGAGTGCCTGGTCGAGAACGAGATGAGCGTCGACGATATCGTCGCCCGCGGCCACGACCGCGCGCTGGTGCACCGCGTCGAGCACATGCTCTACGTGGCCGAATACAAGCGCCGGCAGGCCGCCCCCGGCGTGAAGATCACCCGCAAGAACTTCGGCCGCGACCGGCGCTACCCGATCACCAACAAGTTCCGTGACCGCTCCTGAGGCGCGCTGCGGCGTCACAAGAATAACGGCTGGAGGCTGTCAGGACGCAATGACCATCACTGTTCGCTTCGCGCCCTCTCCGACGGGGCAGATCCACATCGGCAACGCGCGCACGGCCCTGTTCAACTGGCTGTTTGCGCTGAAGAATGACGGCCGCTTCATTCTGCGCTTCGACGACACCGACCGGGAGCGCTCGCGAAAGGAGTATGCCGACCAGATCGAGGAGGACCTGGCCTGGCTCGGCATCCGCCCGGATTACGTCTGCCGCCAGTCGGACCGCTTTGACCTCTATGAACAGGCGGTGGAGAAGCTCAAGGCCGCCGGCGTCCTCTATCCCTGTTACGAGACACCGGAGGAGCTCGAGCGCCGCCGCAAGATCCGCCTTTCGCGCCGCCTGCCGCCAATCTATGGTCGTGAGGCCCTGAAGCTGACCGATGAACAGCGCAGGGCTTACGAGGCGGAAGGACGCAAGCCCCACTGGCGCTTCCTTCTGNCCAACTTCGATACGGACCCGTTCGAGCCGCAGCGTACCGAGGTCCATTGGAACGACCTCGTCCGCGGTCCCCAGACTGTCGATCTTGCCTCCATGTCCGACCCGATTTTGGTGCGCGAGGACGGCACGTTCCTCTACACGCTTCCCTCGGTGGTGGATGACATCGACCTCGGCATCACGCACATCATCCGCGGCGACGACCATGTGACCAACACCGGAGCGCAGATCGCGCTCTTCCGCGCCCTCGGCGCGGAGCCCCCCGCCTTCGGCCACCACAATCTTCTGACAACCTCGACAGGCGAGGGACTGTCCAAGCGCACCGGGGCGCTCTCCATCCGCAGCCTGCGCGAGCAGGGCATCGAGCCGATGGCCGTCGCCTCGCTCGCCGTGCTGATCGGCACGTCCTCGGCAGTCGAGGCCTGCCCGACCATGGAAGCCTTGGCGGAACGCTTTGATCCCGCCTCGAGCTCGAAGTCGTCCGCGAAATTCGACCCGGCCGAACTCATGGTGCTGAGCCGCGCGCTCGTGCAGGCCATGCCGTTCGGGGAGGCGTCGGACCGCCTGGCTGCCCTCGGCATCATGGGCGAGAAGGCTGAAACCTTCTGGCTTGCCGTGCGCGGCAACCTCGACCGCGTGGCGGACGCCACCGAGTGGTGGACCATCGTCAATGATGGGCCCGCCGCCGTCGGACTGTCGGAAGAGGATCGCGCCTTCGTGCGCTCCGCGGCTGACCTCCTGCCCGACGAGCCCTGGGACGAAGGCACTTGGCGTACCTGGACCAGCGCCGTGAAGGCGGCCACCGGTCGCAAGGGCAGGGAACTCTTCCATCCGCTGCGCCTGGCGCTCACCGGCCGCGATTCCGGGCCGGAACTTGGTCTGCTGCTACCCCTGATTGGCAGGGAACGCGTCCTGGCCCGTTTGCGGGCATGAGCAGGAAAGCAGGCCCGCGGCGGGCACCTACGAGGTCTCGCCGGAAGGCTTGTCCGTATCGGTGACGCGGATCCTGTCGTCCGTTTGCTCTGCCTGAACCGGCTGTGTGCCGGCTTGCGCCCCCATTGGGGCTGTGTCCGCTGCCTGCAGGAAGGCCGGCCCGACCTGCCGGATATGCGAAGGGATTTCCGCCCGTGGAAGGCGGGTCGACTTGTCGAACTGCAGGATGAACTCGGCGCCATTGAGATGACCGGATTGATCCCAATGGGACGCGGCTGTTATCGCATGGCTGGACTTGGTGAGGATGCAGGCAACCTTGGCGGCGTAATCCTCATGTGCCGGGCAGCTTCTTTCCGCAAGGATCTGCTGAAATCGCAACCCGTCGAGGTCGTTCGGACGGGGTCTGCCGTTGCGGGAATTTTCGTGGGCAATGTTACTGATATGAACAATGGCTGCTGCAATGACGCTCAACATGATACTGTAATGCACAATAAATAAACACGCGATGCATGTTCTATAGGATAAGCATCATTGAGAATCCGTATATATCCTGCATTTGCGCGGGTTTTGCGAAGTCGCAAACAGCCATATATGCCGAAATATTGATCCGGCAGAGCAATCATTCTGGCTGTGCGGAAGGCGAGGTGGCCTTNAACTGATTGTGAATGCCTCTAGAAATGTGGTCGGTTGAAATCTTTCGTGCTTGACCTCGTTCATATTATGAAATTCGATGTAGAAAGTGGCTTGGAATGGGAGGATCGGTGGGAACGAGGCCGGTCTTTCGCATGGTCGTCGGGCAAGCCCTAACTGAGAACAATAAGGGGAATGAACATGAGGAACCTGATCAAGACACTTCTCGGTGTTTCGATCGTCGCTCTCGCAGCAAGCACTGCCAGCGGCGCTACACTGGACGACGTGAAGAAGGCGGGCGTCCTGCGCTGTGGCGTCAACACAGGCCTGCCGGGCTTCGGCTATCAGGATGACGATGGCTCGTGGAAGGGTTTCGACGTCGATTACTGCCGTGCGGTTGCAGCGGCGATCTTCGATGGCGACGCATCGAAGGTTCAGTTCACGCCACTGTCGGCTGTTCAGCGCTTCCCCGCGCTGCAGAACAACGAAGTGGACATGCTGGCCCGTAACACGACCTGGACCATGAACCGTGACACGGCGCTGGGCCTCAACTTCGTGGGCGTCAATTATTACGACGGCCAGGGCTTCATGGTCCGCAAGGATCTGAACGTGACCTCGGCCCTTCAGCTTTCCGGCGCCACCGTATGCGTGCAGAGCGGCACCACCACCGAGCTGAACCTGACCGACTACTTCCGTTCCAACAACATGGAATTCCAGCCGGTCGTTATCGAATCGCAGAATGACGTGAACTCGGCCTACGAGCAGGGCCGCTGCGACGTGCTGACGACGGACGCGTCCGGTCTCTACGCGAGCCGCCTTGAGATGGCCAATCCCGACGAACATGTCGTTCTGCCGGAAATCATCTCCAAGGAGCCCCTTGGTCCTCTGGTGCGCCAGGGCGACGAGCAGTGGTTTGACATCGTCAAATGGGTGCACTTCGGCCTCATCAATGCCGAGGAGCTGGGCGTTACCCAGGCCAACGTGAAGGAGATGGTGAACTCCGACAATCCGGACATCCGCCGTCTGCTCGGCCAGGACGGCAATTTCGGTGCCGACATCGGCCTGTCCAACGACTGGATGGTCAACGTGATCTCGGCCGTCGGCAACTACGGCGAGATTTTCGACCGCAACATTGGTCCCGACACACCGCTCAAGATCCAGCGCGGTCTGAACGCGCTCTGGACCAAGGGTGGCCTGCAGTACGCTCCGCCCGTTCGCTGAGTGAAGCCTAACCGGAGCCGCGCGTCCTGCGCGGCTCTTGTGTTTGAACATGCGGGGGCAGTTCGCTTTCCGCAAGCGTTCTGACCCCGCCTTGAGCGGCAGGTCCAATGACGGTCTATAGCCACAGTATCGAGAGACCCCGCGAGCGGGTATCGCTCATGCGGGATCCCAGAACACGCGGTCTGATCATTCAGATCGTGCTGATCATAGTCATCACCGCCTTCGCGGCATGGCTTGTCAGCAATACCATGGCCAATCTGACGCGTTCCAAGATCGCGACCGGATTTGGCTTCCTCTCAAATCGCGCCGGTTTCGACATCGGGCAGGTGCCCATCGACTACACGGCCAATTCCACCTATGGACGGGCGCTGCTCGTCGGCATCGTCAACACCATCATCGTGTCCGGCGCGGGCATCGTGCTTGCCACTATCGTCGGATTCATCATCGGCATTGCGCGCCTGTCCCGGAACTATCTCCTGCGCGGACTGGCGACCATNTACGTGGAGACCTTCCGGAACATCCCGCCGCTGCTGGTGATCCTGTTCTGGTACTTCGGCGTGCTGACGGTCCTGCCGCTGCCGCGAGATGCGATCCAGGTTTCCTTCCTCGGCGCTTATCTGAGCAACCGCGGCCTGCAGATTCCGGCGGCGCGCTTCGACCCGTCGGCCATCTGGACGCTGGCCGCACTTTTCATCGGCATTGCGGGCGCCTGGATTCTCGCCAGGCGCGCGAAGGCGCAGCAGCTTGAGACGGGGCATCGCCCATCCGTCGTCTGGCCCTCGCTGGGCCTGATCGTCGGCCTTCCGCTGGTCGTCTTCGCAGTCACCGGTTTCCCGATGACCTTCGAGATTCCGCAGGCGACCCGGTTCAACCTCACCGGCGGCTGGCACATCCGCCCCGAGTTCCTTTCGCTTTTCCTGGCTCTTGCCTTCTACACGGCGGCCTTCATCGCGGAGATCGTCCGCGCCGGCATTTTGGCCGTTTCCAAGGGCCAGACGGAAGCGGCCTATGCGCTGGGCCTGTCGCGGTCGCTGACGCTGCGTCTGGTCGTGGTACCGCAGGCTCTCCGGATCATCATACCGCCGCTTACAAGCCAGTATCTCAACCTGACCAAGAACTCCTCGCTGGGCCTTGCCGTGGGCTATCCGGAACTGGTCGCCGTGGGCTCCACGGTGCTGAACCAGACCGGCCAGTCCGTCGAGGTCGTGGCGATCTGGATGCTGAGCTACCTGGGCCTGAGCCTGTCGGTCGCGGCCTTCATGAACTGGTTCAACGCGCGCACAGCGCTGGTGGAACGCTAGGAGGCGGGCAATGAGTGAACATTCCGTTGCTTACGTTGCCCAGCGGGAAGTGCCGCGGGTTCCCGCCCCCCGCAAGGAAACGGGCTTCTTCGGCACGCTGCGCAAGAACCTTTTCGCAACGTCGCTCGACAGCGCCATCACCATCGCGCTCGCCATTTTCGTCATCTGGGGCGTCTGGCGGCTCGTCCACTGGGGCATTATGACGGCCGTCTTCACCGGCGACAACCGCGAGGCCTGTCTGCCCACCGAGGCGCAGCCGGTCGTCGGCGCCTGCTGGGCCTTCGTCAACGCGAAGTTCGGGCAGATTATCTACGGCCTGTATCCTATCGACCAGCGCTGGCGCATCGACATCGTCTATGCGCTGCTGGCCGTGCTTACGGTTCCGATGCTGATCCCGTCGGTGCCATGGAAGCGGCTGAACGCCATTCTGTTGTTCGTTGTCTTTCCGTTCGTCGCGCTGGTGCTTCTGACCGGCGGCAACTTTGCCGTGAGTGGCGCCTGGGTCGGCTTCCTGCTGGCCATCGCGGCGCTGGCTTCCGTGCTGGTCGCGGCATCGAGCGTGATGCCTTCGGAGCGCCTGCTGCGCGTTGCGCGCTGGTTGGCGGTGGTCTCCATCGTGGTGGTGTTTCTCAACAACATCATCCCGAGCGGCTCTTTCCGCCTTCTTGGGCTGAGCTTCACGACGCTGGCGCTGATTGCCACGCTTCTCGCGCTCGGCGCCGTCGCTGCCTGCGTCGCCGCCGCCGACACGCAAGCGCGCAAGCTTTACGTGCTGATACCGCTGGCGGCCGTCGTCGCGCTCGTGGTGCTGCTCGCCGCCAACTTCGGCCTTACCGAGGTGCCCACCCATCTGTGGGGCGGCCTGCTGCTGACGCTGGTGGTGGCGCTGNTGGGTATCGTCGCATCCCTGCCGCTTGGCATCCTCCTGGCGCTCGGACGCCGGTCGCACCTGCCTGCCGTCCGGCTGCTGTCGATCATCTTCATCGAGTTCTGGCGTGGCGTGCCGCTCATCACGGTGCTGTTCATGTCGACCTTCATGATTCCGCTGCTGCTGCCGGAGGGCGTGACCTTCAACAACCTGCTGCGGGCACTGATCGGCGTGGCCCTGTTCACGGCCGCCTATCTCGCCGAGGTCGTGCGCGGTGGCCTTCAGGCCATCCCGAAGGGACAGTTCGAGGGAGCGCAGGCGCTCGGCCTGAGCTACTGGCAGATGATGCGGCTGGTAATCATGCCCCAGGCGCTGAAGCTGGTGATACCGGGCATCGTCAACTCCTTCATCAGCATGTTCAAGGATACAAGCCTGGTCTACATTATCGGCCTGGCCGATCTGCTGGGCACTGTCCGCCGCGGCTTTGCCGACCCCAACTGGATCACGCCCACCACGGCGGCGACAGGTCTGGTTTTCGCAGGCTTCCTTTACTGGGTGTTCTGCTTCGGCATGTCGCGCTACTCGCAATTCCTGGAACGCCGGTTTGACACCGGTTACCGCCGTTAGGAGAAGAGAAGAACATGGTTGCAACGAACACGGCTCAGGCTCCCCAAACCGGCAAGCTCGCCATTTCCGATACGGAGGTGGCGATCGAGATCATCAACATGAACAAATGGTATGGTGATTTCCACGTCCTCCGCGACATCAATCTCAAGGTGATGCGCGGCGAGCGTATCGTCATCTGCGGTCCGTCGGGGTCTGGCAAGTCGACCATGATCCGCTGCATCAATCGCCTGGAGGAGCACCAGAAGGGCAAGATNATCGTTGATGGCATCGAGCTTACCAACGATCTGAAGAAGATCGACGAGGTGCGCCGCGAGGTCGGCATGGTGTTCCAGCACTTCAATCTCTTCCCGCACCTGACGATTCTGGAGAATTGCACGCTGGCTCCGATCTGGGTGCGCAAGATGCCCCGCAAGGAGGCGGAGGAGATCGCCATGCACTACCTGGAGCGTGTGCGCATTCCCGAACAGGCACACAAGTATCCGGGCCAGCTGTCGGGTGGCCAGCAGCAGCGCGTGGCCATCGCCCGCGCGCTCTGCATGAATCCGCGCATCATGCTCTTTGACGAGCCCACCTCGGCGCTCGACCCCGAGATGATCAAGGAAGTGCTGGAAACCATGGTGGATCTCGCCGAATCCGGCATGACTATGCTCTGCGTGACCCACGAGATGGGCTTCGCTCGGCAGGTGGCGAACCGCGTCATCTTCATGGACCAGGGCCAGATCATCGAGCAGAACACTCCGCAGGAGTTCTTCGACAATCCGCAGCACGAGCGCACGAAGGTGTTCCTGTCGCAGATCCTGCACTGACATTCGGGAGGGGGCGCTTGCCCCCGTTTCCGGAAAGCCTTTGCGGCCGCTTGCGCATGGAAGCGGCCGCCTTTCATTTGAGCTGGAGAGGCGAGGGAGCCGTGGGCAGTTTGCAGTTTTCGCGACCGGTTGAACTGCAGTAGCGTTACCGCCCGAATCCCGGTTGACGAGGCGGAAGGTCGCAAACCCATGCAGTTCCTGATCGACGATCCCGAAACGAACGGCGACGGCCAGGCGGTGGCCACCATTCTGCTTGCGCACGGGGCGGGGGGCCCCGATGGATTCGCCCGCCATGGACGCGCTGGCGCGGGCGCTGTCCGTCCACGGTTTGCGCGTTGCCCGCTTCGAGTTTGGCTACATGGCCGCACGCCGCTCCGGCCAGCGCAAGNCGCCGCCGCGCGCGGAGACACTCGTTCCTGAATATCTCGAGGCCGTGGAGGCCCTGGGCGGCGAACCGCTCTTCATCGGTGGCAAGTCGATGGGTGGCCGTGTCGCCTCGCTGGTGGCTGACGACCTGTTCCGGGCAGGGCGTATCCGCGGACTGATCTGCTTCGGCTANCCCTTCCACCCGCCCGCGCAACCGCAGAAACTGCGCACCGGTCACCTGAAACGCCTCGAGACGCCCGCACTGATCTGCCAGGGCACGCGCGATCCATTCGGCGGCCGCGGCGAGGTGGAAACTTACGGCCTCCCGGGTAGCGTGGAAATTCTCTGGCTTGAGGATGGCGACCACGACCTGAAACCGCGCAAGAAGGTGTCTGGCTTCTCGGTCGCCGATTATCTACGCACGGTTGCCGGGGCGGCGGCAGCCTTTGCCGCCCGCCTGCGCCGGTGAAAAGCGATGCCTCTCGCGTCTCAGATCGACTCGATCGTTTGCTCGCTCAGGTCCGGCAGCACCACGATCGGTGCGCCCACATCCACCCGGTCATAAAGGTGGATGATGTCCTGGTTGATCATCCGGATGCAGCCGGAGGAGACAGCCCGCCCGATGGACCACGCCTCGCGGCTGCCGTGGATGCGATAGATCGTGTCCTTNCCGTTCCTGAAGATGTAGAGGGCCCGCGAGCCGAGCGGATTGTTGATACCCGGTGCCATGCCGCCATTGGCGCTGCTGTAGGGTTCCAGGTCCGGCTCGCGCGCGATCATTTCCGCCGGAGGCACCCAGCGGGGCCACTTGCGCTTGTAGCCTACGTTGGCGCGCCCGGACCACGAGAACCCTGACCGGCCGACGCCGATGCCGTAGCGCGTGGCGCGACCGTCCCCGTGCACGTGGTACAGATACCGGTTCGGCGTGTCGACGATCAGCGTTCCCGGCCGCTCATCCGTCTCGAAGTCGACCTCCGTCCGGATGTAGGCGGGGTTGAACTGGCTCATGTTCACTTCGGGAATGTAATGACCATCATCCTCCATGGCGAAATACATGGGCGGGGTGGGAGGCGGTGCCGGAGGCTCTGCGATCGTCCGCCTTCGTTCCGTCATGCAGCCCGAGAGGGCTGCNGCCCCAATTCCGAGCAGCAACTGCCTGCGAAACATCCGGGCGGCCGGGAATTCAGACGGTGCAGGGTGGCTGTGGGAATCGTCCGGCATGATGTCCTCCAGGGTCGGACCGAAATCCCTGGCGCGATGCTCGAGGTTCGCAGGCGCCGCCGACGTGGCTGCAGTGATCGAAAGAAATGCGTGGCTGGCCTGAAATCGGGCTGCATGAACAGGATTTCTGAATCCGCTTAAACTATTGATAAAANAGCTAGCAATATGCCCCACCTGAGCCGCCGGCCNAATCAAAATTGATTACGAGATGGTGTTTGGCAGGGTGGCCGGCCCGCACGCCGGGCTGGGATAGCCTTTGAACCGCGCGCGGTTCATAAGTTTGCACTATAATCGCATAAGGCAACTGGCGCGCGGCTGGATGTGGGATGGCGGCTGTGCAAGCCTCTGCTGGGAACGTGTATACATCGGCGCAATCCGCCGATGACAGCACAACAGAAAACACATAATCTCGCTCGGGACTGGCGCGATCAGGGGGAGGAGCTGCAGGAAGGCTGGAGGAAGCCTGCGGCGAAGGCAATGGCCATCGCGACACGGACATTCGGTATGATGGGATGAGGGAGGAGCATCATGCAGAGACGCATGTTCATGGCATTTGCTGCGTCTGTCGCGGCATTTGCGTTGCTGGGCGGCGCCGCTGAGGCGCAGGAGGTTCTCAAGATCGGCGCGAGTGCGCCCAAGACCGGCCCGCTGGGCGGTGGCGCGGCCGTCACCCACTGGCCCAACGTCAAGCTCTGGGTGGAGGAGGTCAACGGCCGCGGCGGCATCAGGATTGGCGACCAGCAGTACAAGATCGAGCTGGTCGAATACGATGACCAGACCAATCCCGAGGTCGCCATCCAGAACATTCAGCGCCTGGCGACGGTCGACAAGGTTGACTTCATTGTCACGCCGTATTCCACCGGCATCAACGTCGCGACGGCGCCGATGATTTCGCAGCACGGCTTTCCGCATATCACCACCAGCGCGGCGACCGACGGCATCGAGGAATTCGCCAAGCGCTGGCCGAACTCCTTCTGGATGCTCGGCACCGCCACCCAGCTTGCCAAGGGTGCGGTCGACTCTCTGGTGAAGCTTCGCGACAAGGGCGACATCGGCAACAAGGTTGCGCTGGTCAACGTGACCGACGCCTTCGGCATGGAGCTTGTCGGCGCGGCCAAGCCCGCGCTCTCCGAGGCGGGTTTCGAGATCGTCTATGAGGCCTCGTTCCCGCTTGGCACGCAGGATCTGGCGCCCATCATCTCGGCGGCCAAGGCGGCCGCGCCGGATGCCTTCATTGCCTTCTCCTATCCGGGCGAGACTTTTGCGCTCACCGAACAGGCGCAGATCCAGGGCCTCGACGTTGGCGCCTTCTACGTCGGCGTCGGCACCGCGTTCCCCAGCTTCGCCGAGCGATTTGGCAAGGCGGCGGAGGGAATCCTCGGCATCGGCGGCGTCAACATCGACGACCCGAAGGTCAAGGACTACATGGATCGCCACAAGGCCGTGACCGGCCAGAGCCCCGACTTCTGGGCGAGCGCCACCACCTATGCTGGCCTGCAGGTGCTCGAGCAGGCCATCGAAAAGGCCGGCACCAAGGATCGCGCAGCCGTCATCCAGGCGATCAAGGACAATACCTTCGACACGGTCATCGGCCAGGTGAAGTTCAACAACAACATCAACCCGAACGTCTGGACCGTGGGCCAGTGGCGCGACGGTAACTTCGTCGCCGTGGCCGCCGACGGCATGGAGATATCGCAGGAGCCGGTCAGGAAGCAGGGCTGGGAGTGACCGCTGCTCCCCCTCGTGGCAATGCGCTGGCGCGGACCGGTCCGCGCCGGCCACCCTTCGGTGGACGTGTTCCATGCAGATCCTTGTAACCGGCATATTGCTGAGCGGCACCTACGCGCTGATCGCGCTGGGGCTCACTCTGCAGTACGGCGTCGCGCGCATCATGAACATTGCCAACGGCGAAACGCTGGTGGCGGGCTGCTTCATTGCCTTCTGGCTCTATGTTTCGCTGCAGATCAATCCGATCCTCGGCCTGTTCATTGTCGCGCCGCTGGCCTTCGCCTTCAACTGGGCGATCTATCAGGTGGCGCTGCGGCCGCTGGTGCAGCGGGCGAAGAACCGCGGCCAGCTGGAGGTGGACTCGATCCTCGCCACCTTCGGCTTGATGTTCCTGCTGCAGGGCCTGATGCTGCTGGGCTTTGGCGGTGAATACGTCAACTATCAGTTTCTCGCCGAGCGCTTCATGCTGTTCGGCTCGGCTTACGGTTTGAACCGCGTGGTGGCCTTCTGCGCCGCCGTGGTGATCGCTGGCGGGCTGTATGTCTTCCTCTACCACACGCGGCAGGGAACGGCTGTGCGCGCCGTGGCGGCCGATCCCGCCTCTGCCAATCTTGTCGCTATCGACGTCGGCCGCACATCCGCCATGGCCTTTGCCCTCGGCGGGGCGCTCACCGCCTGCGGCGGCGCGCTGCTGTCGACCTTCTACACCTTCAACGCCAACATGGGCATCGCCTTCACCATGAAGGCTCTCATCATCGTCATCATGGGCGGGGTGGGGGATGTCCGCGGTGCCGTCCTAGCCGCTCTCATGCTGGGCGTGGCGGAGACGGCGGTCGCGAGCCTCATCGATCCGGGCCTCACCATCGCGGCAACCTATGCGCTGTTTGTGCTGGTTCTGCTTTTCCGGCCGCAGGGCCTGTTCGGGAGGCGCGCGACATGACAGGGCTTCCCTTCGATCTGACCCCGCAGGAGCTGAAGACTGCCAGCTGGGCGGCGCTTCTCGCGGTGGCAGCCGCGCTTCTACCGCTATTCGATGAGGCCTATTATCTCGCGCTCGGCGTCAACATCATGCTCTATGCCGCGCTCTGCACGGCCTGGACGTTGTTTTCCGGCCCGACGCACTACATTTCGCTCGCCACCGCCGCCTTCTTCGGCCTCGGCACCTATGCGGTGGGCCTTGGCATCGACCATCTGCCGTTTCCGCTGCTGGTGGCGATCGGCGCGGTCTGTGGCGCGATCCTGGCCGGCATCGTCGGCGTGGCGACGCTGCGGCTCTCCGGCGTCTATTTCGTGATCTTCACCNTGGGCCTTGCGGAGCTTGTCCGCCAGCTTGTGAGCTGGGGCCAGTCGAAGATCACCACCCGCATGGGCCTCTACGTCTTCACCGATTTCACCGAGAAGCACATCTACTGGATGCTGCTGGTGCTGACCGTGGCAGTGTTCCTGACGGGCTGGCTCATCAACCGTTCGCGCCTCGGCTTTGCCATGCAGATCATCGGCAATGACGAGACGGTGGCCCGCCATGTCGGCATCGATACGGCCCGCGCGAAGATCATCCTCTTCATGATCTCCGGCGCCTTCATCGGCATCGCCGGCGCCATCTGCGCCCCCCGCTATGCCTATATCCAGCCGAATTCGGGCTTTAACCCGACGATTTCCTTCCTTGTCGTCATCATGGCGCTCCTGGGCGGCACGCGGAAACTCTGGGGCCCGCTGGTGGGCGTCATCCCGTTCACCATCGTCATGGATTTCGTGACGGCGAAGTTCCCCAACCACACCTCCATCGTGATGGGCATCGCCTTTCTTGCCATCGTCTATTTCATCCCGAATGGCGTCACGGGACTGATCGAGAAGGCGCGTGACCGCATCCGCGCCAGGGCGAGGGCAGCGCTGGCCAGCGTGAAGGAGGCGCGGCCATGACGGCGGCCGTGCTCTCGGTGCGGATGGCCCGCAAGGCCTTCGGCGGTCTGATCGCCGTCAACGACGTGTCCTTCGACGTGAAGGAGGGCGAGCTTCTGGGCCTGATCGGTCCCAACGGCTCCGGCAAGACGACGCTGCTGAACCTCATCTCCGGCGCGCTGAAGCCCACGTCCGGACAGATCCTTCTGGGCGGGGAGCCCATCGGCGGCCTGGCCGCGCATTACATCGCCCGTAGGGGCGTGGCGCGCACCTTCCAGCTCGTGCGTGTCCTGCCGTCGCTCGATGCCGAGCAGAACGTGATGGCAGGCACCGTTTTCGGTCACCAGCGCTGCTGGGGTGAGGAGGCGCGCAGGCTCGCCCGAGCGCTGCTCGAGCGCGTCGGACTTGGCGACCGCGAGCACATGCCGGTCTCCGCCATGACCTACATTGACCAGAAGCGTATCGAGCTTGCCCGCGCGCTGGCCTCCAATCCGCGCATCCTGCTGCTGGACGAGTGGCTCGCCGGCCTCAACCCGACGGAGCTTAAGGTCGGCATCAGCCTGATCGACGAGCTGCGCCGGGAGGGCCGCACCATCATCATGGTCGAGCATGTCATGGATGCGATCCGCACGCTCTGCGACCGCTGCGTGGTCATGTCGAGCGGCGTGAAGATCGCCGAGGGCGGGGTGCAGGAAACGCTGTCCGATCCGGAAGTCGTCCGTGCNTACCTGGGGGACGAGGATGCTTGAGGTCAGGGATCTCTCCGTCAGCTATGGCCGCCACCGTGCGCTGGAGAGTGCCAACCTGCGCGTCGAGCCGGGTGAGATTTGCGTCATCCTCGGGGCCAACGGCGCCGGTAAGTCCACGCTTTTGAAGGCAATCGCCGGCATGGTTCGTGCTGAAAGCGGCGTGGTGCTCATGAATGGCAAGCCCATTTCCGGGCTCAAGCCGCACCGCATCGTCGAGGAAGGCATTGCCCTGGTGCCGGAAGGCCGTGGCATTTTCGGAGACCTCACGGTGGCAGAAAACCTGCAGCTCGGTGCCTTTGCGGCCCGCGCCCGCGATATCGAGGCCGCGCGGCTGGAGGAAATCTATCGCCTGTTCCCCCGCCTTGCCGAGCGCAAGCGGCAGGTTGCGCGCACCATGTCGGGCGGCGAGCAGCAGATGGTGGCCATCGGCCGCGCGCTCATGTCCAACCCGCAGATCCTGATGCTGGACGAGCCGTCGCTCGGCCTCTCGCCGCTTCTCAGCAAGGAGCTTTTCCGCGCGCTGAAAGAAATTGCCAGGACCGGCGTCGGCATCCTGCTCGTGGAGCAGAACGCGCGCCAGAGCCTGAAGATTTCCGATCGGGGCTATCTGATCGAGAACGGCCATGTGGCAGGCGAGAACACCGCCGAGGCGCTGATGAACAACCCGGCCGTGATCAACGCCTATCTGGGGGGAGCGGCGTCCCCGGCCGCCCACGAGCCGCGTCCGCAGGGGCTCATTTCGGCGGCGATCCACGAGGGATTGGGTGCTGCCGGCCGCGTGGTTGAAGAGCTGACCCGCCGCGCTGCGGAAATCCAGGCGCGCTTCATCCGCGCCCTGCGCCGCGAATGCCCGGTTCCGTCCGCTTTCGCCGGGTTGTATGATCCAGACAGGGATGAAGTCGGGGAGGCCGGTCCGATGCCGCCAGNGCTTCGTGTTTCCGAGGATGCAAGGGCTCTGAGCGGCCGCGCGGCCGAATTTGCCGAGCGGGCGGCGGAACGCCTGGCGCGTCACATTGGCCGCTGCCGTGGCGCGGATCACGTGTCCCCGCCGCTCCGCATTGCCGCCGATGCGCGGGCCCTGAGCGAGCGCGCCAGCGAACTGGCCGCCGAGGCTTCGGCGCGGTTGGCCCGGCACGTCAGCGCGACACGGGAAGCGGCAAAGACGCGGCTCTCCGAACGGGTCGATCCGCGAACCCTCGCGAACGGCGAGGATCAGGCCCAAATCCAGCCTTCTCCGCTGATCGGCCACAACAGCCGCTTTGCCGTCGAAGACGAGGCTTCCGCCGGGGAGGATGAGGTGGCGCGCAAAAATCATCCGGAGGCGGCTGCCGGCACTGCCGCNTGGCCGGTGAGTGATGGCATAGCCGCGCTGGTGAAAACCCTTTCCGTGCGGCAAATGATGCGCGCGGAGGGCGGGGGGACCGTTGGATGGCCGGTCAGCGACGGCATCGCTGCACTGGTTGCGGAAGCCGCGAAGAAGCAGGCCGTTTCCGCGCCCGTGCGCGGCAGGCAGCTCAAGGCCTTCANGGTGAAGCCGGAAGAGGCGGCAGGTCCAGCGGGAGATGGGACGGACGGTGTCGCCGGGGGCGCCAGCGACCGCTGGCCCGTAGCGGATGGCATCGCCGCACTTGTGGAACAGGCGCGGAAGACGCAGTCTGGTCTCCAGCCCCCTGACCCAGATGAGGATCGAGACCGTGCGGAGCCGAAGCGGCCCTGACGGCATACCGAACAAGAGAGGAGACGTGACCATGGCCCGAGTGTTTGAAGGCATGTATATCGGCGGCAGCTGGTCGGCGACGAAGAAAACTTTCAAGGACTACAACCCGTCCGACGGTTCCGTCTGGGCGGAAGTTCCCGATTCCGGACGCGCGGAAACGGCCGCAGCCATCGAGGCGGCCCAGGCCGCGTTCCCCGAGTGGTCGCAGCTTCCGTTCTCCAAGCGCGCCCATTACCTGCACAAGGCGGCCGAGATCTGGGAACGCCGCCGTATGGAGATCGTCGAGGCCATCCAGGCCGAAGGCGGCGGCTGGTTCGGCAAGGGCATGTTCGAGACGGGCTATGTCCTGGAAGTCTTCCACGCCGCCGCTGCCTCCGTCTGGCANTCGACCGGCGAGGTGCTGCCCTCTGAATACGGCAAGATCTCCATGGCCGTCCGCCGTCCTATGGGCGTCGTGGCCGTCATCAGCCCGTGGAACTTCCCCTGCATCCTTTCGGCCCGCGGCTTCCTGTTCCCGCTTGCGGCCGGCAACACCATCGTCCTGAAACCCTCGGAGGAAACCCCCTATCTCGGCGGCCTGCTGTTCGCGGAGGTCTTCGAGGAGGCCGGCCTGCCCAAGGGTGTTTTCAACGTCGTGACCTGTTCGCGAGAGAACGTGGCCGAGGTGGGCGACGAGCTGATCGAGCACCCCTACGTGAAGGGCGTTTCCTTCACCGGCTCCACCGCCGTCGGNCGTCAGGTCGCGGCCAAGGCCGGNGCGCACCTCAAGAAGTGCTGCGTGGAACTCGGCGGCAAGGACTCTCTCATCGTGCTGGAGGATGCCGACATGGAGCGCGCCACCCAGGCCGCCAACTTCGGCTCCTTCATGCACCAGGGCCAGATCTGCATGTCCGTCGAAAAGGTGCTCGTCCAGGAGAAGATCTTCGACGAGTTCCTTGCGAAATTCGTCGAGCGCGCCCGCAAGCTCAAGGTCGGTGACCCCACGAAGAGCCAGGAGCATGTCATCGGCCCGCTGATCAACGACAAGCAGGCCGGCAAGGTGCGCGAGCAGCTGGAAGACGCCATCGCCAAGGGCGCCAAGGTCGTGCTCGGCGGCAAGATCGAGGGCCGCTTTGTGGAGCCCACGATCCTCACCGGTGTGACGCCCGCGATGAAGATCTACCAGGAAGAGACCTTCGGCCCCGTCGTTCCGGTCATTCCGTTCCGCACCGACGAGGAGGCGATCCGCATCGCCAATGATACGGAATACGGCCTGTCGGCCGGTGTTTTCTCGCGGGACGAGGCGAGGGCGCTCGCTATCGTGAACCGTCTCGACACCGGCAACTGCCACGTCAACTGTTCTTCGGTGAACGACGAGCCGCACGTACCCTTCGGTGGTATCAAGGCTTCCGGCGTCGGCAAGCACGGTGGCCGCTGGTCGCTCGAGACCTTCACCGAGACCCGCTGGATCACGCTCGACCGCGGCGGCCGTCCGTTCCCGCCGGTCTTCTGACCCGCTTTCGGGGGGGCGCGGAGCGCCCGCGCAAGTCCGGTCTGCTCCGGCGCCGAATGCCTGTTATGGCAGGGGGCGGCTGGCTCGCCTAAAATGCCAAAGGCCGGCGTGGCCGGCCTTCGTGCTGCGGATACCGTTCGAGAACCGCTACCTGGTCTTCTTCCCGGACTTCTTCACGGCTTCGCCCGGAATCTCCGACTCTCCCTCAAAGCTCGCGTAGAGATGCTCGGGCAGGCCCTTCGGCGCGTCATAGGCCCGCAGACACCAGGGGCAGCGGCGTGCGGCCGATGGTCGGGGTCCCGAGCACGAAGGACAGCAGTTGAGCAGCATGAATTACCTCCACCATTCTGCATGCCGGTCAGGGCACGGAAAAATGTCCTCTCTGGCCGTCGGGTGACGGCAATCCTTGTTGTGCGTGTGCAGCGAAGAACGGGGGAACCGTCCGTCCGCGGCAACGCGTTGGTTTATTCGGCAAACAAAGCGGCAAAATAATGCCGCGCGGTGGGACATTACGTCCCGTTCGGCGGCTATATAGGTAATCCTGCGTAATTGTTCACGGGCCAGGCGCGGCCATCCCCAGATAAGATGTGAGTTCCCGCGCGGCCGCGCCGCCTGCGCGATTGGCGCCGATGGTGGAGGCAGACGGCCCGTAACCAACCAGATGGATACGCGGATCCTTCGCCACTTGGGTTGCCAGCCTGCCTGTCATGGTGATGCCACCGTTACTGTTGCGTATCTGGAGCGGCGCCAGGTGGTCGAGGGCGCTGCGAAAACCGGTACACCACAGGATTACGTCCGCATCGAGCGTGCGACCGTCATCCCAGCGTACACCCGTTTCCGTGATTCCCGTAAACATCGGCTGCCGCGTGAGCACTCCGCGCGCCCGCATGGCTTCGATGGCAGGCGATTTGGGGATTCCCGTCACCGAGACGACCGAGGCGGGCGGCAGGCCCTGGCGCACGCGCTCCTCGACCTTCGTCACCGCTGCGTGGCCGAGCTCCGGCGAGAAGGGCACGTCGAGAAACTCCGGCTCCCGCCGCGTCACCCACGTGGTCCGCGTCACCCGGGAAACTTCGTCCAGCAGCTGCAGGGCGGAGATCCCCGCGCCGACGACGATCACGTGCTGACCGGCGAACTCCTCCGCGGTGCGGTAATCGCGCGTGTGAAGCTGACGGCCGCGAAACCGCCCGGCGCCGGGGATCTCCGGAATGTACGGCGCTTCCCACGTTCCCGTCGCGTTGATGATCCCGCGCACCGAGAACAGACCCTTGTTTGTCTCCACCCGGAGCCGCTCCCCGCGATCGCAGACGACCTCGACATTCACGGGCCTCAGCACGCGCAGGTCGAACCGCTCCTCGTAAGCTGCGAAATAGGCCTTCATGGCTGTGGCGGCCTGTATGCTGCCGTCGCCGACATCCACCGCTTCGGCAAGGCCAAGTCCCGGCAGGTCATGGATCCCGTTGGCGGCTGACAGCGTGAGCGACGGCCAGCGGAACTGCCAGGCCCCGCCCGGCTCCGGCGCGCGGTCGAAGACGATGAAATGGCGCAACGGTTCGAAGCCAAGGCGCCTCAGGTGGTAGGCGGCCGAAAGGCCAGCCTGTCCGGCGCCGATGACGGCGATGTCCGTCTTGACGAGAACCTCGGCGGGGCGTGCGGCGCTCATGGCTGGTACTCCGTGAACACCCTTCGCCGCCGGTCCCGCATGCTACTTATCCGTTTCGTCCAGAGTGTTCTCGATCGCGGCGATGTTGAGTTCCAGCATGGCGATCCGCTCGAGCGTCTGGGCGGGCGGAATCTGCCCGCTTTCGGCGGCGACTTGCAAAAGCCTGCGCTGTTCCTCGCGGATGAGCTGCGCAAGATGTTCCAGCTCTTTCTTCATCGTTGATCCCCCGTTTGGTCTCCGCACCCTTAGTATAAATGCCCCGGACATTCCACCCTTACTCCCAAGGCGGCGGGCAGGAGGACGCGAACGCATATCCTTTGCACGGGACATACTGCGTGATCCGGCTGTCCGGCGGCAGAACATCGGGACGCGGGGCATCGGCACAGGAGAGAACGCCTTGGGGCGCCCGAACGCGCGGAAAGGGGAAACGGGCCGGAACCGGCCGGCCCGCGGTGTGAAACGAAGCGGAACCCCGTGGCCCTCAGTCCTTCGGACCGTTCTTCTCCTCGGCGAGGATGTTTTCGATCGCGGCGATGTTGAGCTCGAGATAGGCGATGCGCTGCAACGCGTGGCCCGCCGGAACGCGTCCCATGGCCCCGGCGTCTTCCAGAAGCCTGCGCTGCTCGTTCCGCATCAGCCGGGCGAGTTTTTCAAGTTTTTCCTGCATGACCGATGATCTCGACTCTTGAAGGCGGGTTCTTTCCCGTTGCGATTATTACCGCATCCGTGGCTGTTCAAGGGCACTGTACTCCGCAAAGCGGGCAGCGCCGCCGCGCTCGCCCCTTATGCGGACGGGTCTGGTGCGAGCGATGCCAATTGCTGCGGGCAGCCCTGCGCACCTCTGAACGGCTTTGACATTGGCTCCCATAACCAATAGGAACGGCGAGACCCGTTGCTGCGTTGAACGCAGCCAGACGCGCATCACGCATGCGCCACTCCGAAAGAGACTTGTATGACAGATTTTTCCGGCGTCGTTCCCGCGCTTGCCCGCGCTTTGGCAAATCGCGGCTATGAGACGCTTACCCCGGTTCAGCAGTCGATGCTGGACCCGGCGCTCGCCCGATCCGATGCCCTGGTTTCCGCCCAGACCGGTTCCGGCAAGACGGTGGCCTTTGGCCTTGCCATGGCGCCGACGCTGCTGGATGAGGCGGAACGCTTCGGCCCTGCCGCGGCGCCGCTCGCCATGGTCATCGCGCCGACGCGCGAACTGGCGCTGCAGGTGCGCCGCGAGCTCGAATGGCTTTACGCCGAGACAAGCGCGGTGATCGCGAGCTGCGTGGGCGGCATGGACATTCGCAGCGAGCGCCGCGCGCTCGAACGGGGCGCCCACATCGTGGTGGGCACGCCCGGCCGCATTTGCGACCACATCCGTCGCGAGGCGCTCGACCTGTCGGCGCTGAAGGTCGTGGTGCTCGACGAGGCGGACGAGATGCTGGACCTGGGCTTCCGCGAAGACCTGGAATTCATCCTCGAGTCCGCCCCGGACGACCGCCGCACGCTGATGTTTTCGGCCACCGTTCCCGCGGCGATCGCCAGGCTTGCCAAACAGTACCAGCGCGATGCGGTCCGTATCGCCACCCAGTCCGAGACCCGCCAGCACGGCGACATCGAGTATCGCGCGCTGCTTGTGTCGCCCTCCGACCGCGAGCACGCCATCTTCAACGTGCTGCGCTATTACGAAGCGCCGATGGCGATCGTCTTCTGCTCGACGCGCGCGGCGGTGAACCACCTCACGGCCCGTTTCAACAACCGCAACGTCTCGGTTGTGGCGCTGTCCGGCGAGCTTTCCCAGAACGAGCGAAACCACGCGCTCCAGTCTCTGCGCGATGGTCGCGCCCGCGTCTGCATCGCCACCGACGTGGCGGCTCGCGGCATTGATTTGCCGGGTCTCGACCTGGTGATCCACGCGGACCTTCCAACCAATCCCGAGACCCTGCTTCACCGCAGCGGCCGCACGGGTAGGGCAGGGCGCAAGGGCATCTGTACGCTGATCGTGCCGGCGAACCAGCGCCGCAAGGCCGAGCGCCTGCTGGAGTCCGCCCGCGTCACCGCCACCTGGGCCAACGCCCCCTCTGCAGATGAGGTGCAGCGCCGTGACGACGAGCGTCTTCTGGCCGATCCCGTCTTCGCCGAAGACGTGCGCGAGGAGGAAGAGGCGCTGGTGCGCACGCTGGTGGAAAGCCACGGCGCCGACCGCCTGGCCGCGGCCTTCGTTCGCCTTTACTGCGACCGTCATTCCGCGCCTGAGGAACTCACCGAAGTGCCGCTTGACGCGCGCGGCCCCCGCGTGCGGACCGGAGAAGCGGGAAGCGCCCCGCGCCGCGATTACGGCTCTTCCGCCTGGTTCTCGCTCTCGGTTGGCCGGCGCCAGAACGCCGAGCCGCGCTGGCTCATTCCGATGCTTTGCCGGGTGGGCAACCTGTCCAAGGCCGAGATCGGCGCGATCCGCATGCAGGCGAACGAGACCTTCGTGGAGATCGCAGCATCCCACGCCGACGCCTTCCTCTCGGCTCTGGGCCGCAACAGGACGCTTGAGCGTGGCATCACCGTCCGCTCGCTGGACGGCGCCCCGGACCTCTCCCGCCGCGCCGACACCCGCTTCCCCGGCGGGCGTTCAGGCGGACGGTTCGCAGGGGATCGTTCCGAAACTGCGCACTCCTACGGGGAGCGCTCCACCGCGACGCGCAAGCGCAGGGATTTCTATGAAGCATCAGCCGGACCCGCCTCCGCTGCACCGAAAAAGCACAGGGCACGAAGCGAGGATGGCAAAGCCTCAAGCAAGCCTTTTCGCAAGAAGGAAAAGCCGGCCAGCCCAAAGGGATCTGAGAATCTGACATGAACGTGCTGGGGCGGGTGTGCCCGTTCCAAGGGCTGGGCGGCAGCGTCACGGCGGTGCGGCTAGCCCTACAAGGCGGCGCTGTCCAGGATGCGCTTCATGGCCTCTGCCGTCCAGGGCGTCGGATCCGACGCCTATCGGGAGATCCTGCCGCTGCGCCGTGATAACGCCTAGGGGGAGGTGTTCCTCATCGACGGCGTCGACGAGAACCACCGCGCATCGGACATCCTGGGCCGTGAACCCGCTGGCGTGTGAACTTCTGCGGCAATGGCCGGAGTGCGGAAAGGCAGGAGACGGCGCGGAGAGTTCCGCCAGCCGGGATTCACCTGCCGACCCGGGTCTGGCCAGGACTGTTGCCATGCGGATTCAACAATGGCCCGATCACTTCGATGCGATTGGTCCACACATAGCCATCGAAATTGTCGGGCACGAGCGCCAGTTGCCCGGCGTGATCAATACCGGCGGTGAAATCGCCGCCCTGATAGGGACCCATCAGGATGACCTCGCTTCCGGCAGCCTTCATGCGCTCGATAAAGCGGTGCGGCCAGCCCCACAGCATCCAGGCGTAGTTTAGCGGCACGATCACCAATGTGTTTCGGCAGGCGGCGGGAACGAAGCCGCTCCATCCCAGCGCAAGGTACCGGCTGAGACAAGAGATGATCGACGTCTTGTCATAACCCCGAAGACCGGGAACGAGCCGCAGGCTTTCCCGAGTGGGGATCTCTCCGCCATAGACGCCGAAAGTCGCTTTCCGCCATTCGGGATTCTTGTTCAAAAGGTCGGCGAGAGCTTGCCCCTCATCGGCCCGCTGGCTCTTGAAGTTGATCAGGAATTGCCGGCCCGGAAAGGCGCGAAACACCTCATCCAGTGCAGGTATCATGCCGATACCCTTGCCGCGCAGCGGGAAGGTCCTGCCGCCATCGGCGGTGTAGCCATGACCGATATCAAGCTCCTTGAGCCGGCTCATGGGCGTCTCTTCGGTCACGCCTGTTCCGTCCGTGCGGCAGTCAAGCGTCCAGTCGTGAAAGACCGCGAAGGCGCCGTCCGGCGTGAGGTGAACGTCCAGCTCCACGACCGCCGCCCCATGCTCGAAGGCGGCGCGCATCGAGGGGATTGTGTTTTCGATGTAGTCATGCGTTGGGGGCAGGATTCGTTCCGCCGTGCAGGTATCATTCTCCAGGTCCTCCGCGCTGAAGGTTTGGTGAACGCCGCGGTGCGACAGAAGCCGTGTCTTGCCCGCTTCCAGGGTTGGTCCAAACAGCGAGGTGTTCGTGGCCCACAGCGCGGCTACGACTGCTGCCGTTCCAATCAATAGCTTGCGAAGCACGAAACACTCTCCTTGACGTCCGCGACCAGTTCTAACGCCAATTGAGGCCGGAACGGGGAAGGGAGCGTGTCACGTCATCGCGCTGCAGTTTTTCCCATCCTCAGTCTGGCATGCCTCGCCCGTGGCTGAAGGACACGGATTGCATTCCGGGTCCAGCAGTCTGGGCCCCGGTCCCTGTTCCCCGAGCTCGTCATAGGGGTTGCGCAGCGGACAGTGTTCCGTCGACAGGCAGCCGCAGCCGATGCAATCGGTCAACTGATCGCGCAGTCGCGTGAGCCGTTCGATTCGCAAGTCCAGGTCCGCCTTCCAGCGCTGTGACAGCCGCCGCCAATCCGCCGCGGTCGGCGTGCGTCCCTCCGGCAGGGTGGACAGCGCCTCCTTGATCTCCGCAAGCGGTATGCCGGTGCGCTGGGCCACCTTGATGATAGCCACGCGCCGTAGCACCTCGCGCGGATAACGCCGTTGGTTGCCCCGATTGCGGTTGCTGCGGATCAACCCCTTCGATTCGTAGAAGTGAAGCGTGGAAACGGCCACGCCGCTTCTGGCTGCGACTTCACCCACGCTCAGTTCCCTCTGCAGTTTTCCCGGCGTTGCTTTTGTCATGAGCTTGCCCCTTGACCTCAACCTTAGTTGAGGTTTTATCAGAATGTCTCCTTCGATATCAACCAAGGAGACTTTCCCAGATGACTGAACCAACAAGGCTCACGATCATTCTCGGCAGCGCGCGCGAAGGCCGCTATTGCGACACCGTTTTCAGATGGGTTCTGGCCGAAATCGGCAGCAGCACGGACTTTGTGGTCGACGTGATCGACCCGGCCAGTCTCGACCTCGGCAGCCTGGGGCGGGGCAACGGCGGGGAGTCGGTCGCCGCGTTGCGCCAGCGCATCGACGAAGCTGACGCCTTCCTGGTCGTGACCCCGGAATACAATCACGGCTATCCGGCTGCCCTGAAGGCCGTGATCGATTCGGCCTATATCGAGTGGCAAGCCAAGCCTGTGGCGTTCATTTCCTATGGCGGAATCTCGGGCGGCTTGCGCGCCGTCGAACAGCTGCGCCTGGTGTTTGCGGAGCTGCATGCGGTAACGCTGCGGGACAGCGTGAGTTTCCCTATCCCCTGGCGGCGGTTCGGCGCAAACGGCCTGGCGGATGCGCACGAGGAGCGAAAGGCTCTGGACATGCTGTTGGCGCGTCTTCTGTGGTGGTCACACACCCTGCGCAGCGCACGCCTGGCGGCCCCTTACGCTGAGGTGGCGGCATGAGCTCTGCCAACGCTTCTCTGTCGGGATCTGAGTCCGCTGAGCTCCGTCCGTCCTTAGCGACGGCGGCAACGCTCCTGTTCGTCAGCTCTCTCACCATCATGGCGGCAACGGTGATCTCGCCCGGTCTTCCTGCCATCGAGGCACATTTCGCCGGTACCGAGAATGCCGCTTTTCTGACGCGCCTTCTGATCACCATGCCGGCGCTCGCCATCGCCTTCATCGCACCGTTCGCGGGAAAGTTCACCGACCGATTCGGCCGCCTGCGCGTGCTTTCGGCCTCGGTGCTGCTCTACGGTCTTGCAGGCACGTCGGGTCTAATTGCCGACACTCTTTATGCGCTGCTGTTCGGACGGGCCCTGCTCGGCGCAGCCGTCGCGGGGATCGTTACCGCTACCACTGCTCTGATCGGCGATCTCTTTGCGGGGCCAAGCCGCGACCGCTTCATGGGTTTGCAGACAGCGTTCACCGGCATTGGCGGCCTCCTGTTCATGAGCTTCGGCGGGCTGCTCGCAGGGGCAGGATGGCGGGCTCCCTTCGCCATTTATGGCCTGGCCCTTCTGATCCTGCCGGCGGTGTTGCTTTGCCTCACGGAACCACGGTACGAACGACAGGATTCCGGTGCCAGCGGGCCTGCCCGGGTTCCACTGCTCGCCGTCAGCGTCCTGCTCCTTGCGGCAGTCTTCAACAGCATTTGCTTCTATCTTATCCCTACCCAGATGCCGTTCCATCTGTATGCCCTTGGCGTGAATTCTCCAGGCACGGTGGGGATTACGCTTGGCGCCTTCAACCTCGCTGTTGCCGCTGCCTCGCTCGGCTACGGCCGCCTGCGCGCCATGGTCGGCCTGCCGGGAGGTTTTGCCGTAGGTTTTGGCGTGATGGCTGTAAGCTTTGCAATTATCGCAATGTCGTCTTCGCACGCCGCCGTCGCCGTCGGGCTCATGGTGGGTGGTGGGGGCCTGGGCTGCATCATGCCGGGACTCGCGGCAAGCGCCATGACGCTCGCTCCTCCGGCTGCCCGAGGCCGCGTCGCAGGTGCGCTGACCGCCAGCATCTTTCTCGGGCAGTTCCTGTCACCCGTTGTCAGCCAGCCGCTCGTCAGCTGGATTGGCTATGCCGGGGTTTTTGGCCTCACCAGCGTGTTCCTCGGAATTGCAGCAGTGCTTGCAGCCTTGTTGGCGCTTTCCGGACGGTCGATGGCTGCAAAGGCCGCACAAGGCTGAAACGACACAGATGCTGGCGGGAGCGCACGGAACTCTCCCGCAACCACTGGGGATGCGAGGCCCGGAAGGGCGCGCATCCCGCTGATTTCGCAAGATGACGCAGCTGCCTTCCACTCAGTGCAATGACTGAGAAGACAGATTTTTGCCAGCCTTTGGAGGGAAAACCTGATCGGGGAGGGGGTGTGTCGACGAAATCGGACCTCCTCGAAGCTTCCTTGAGAGTGTGAAACATCTGAGAACGGGCTTCGGTCTCTCCCCGGTCTCATCGCCACCCCGGCGCGAAGCGCTTCGACACGGCATCCGCGCTGCGCCTGTATTCTTCGAATCCGAGGCTCCCGTAGAAGGCCTGTGCCCGGGCATTTTCTTGTCTTATCGTGGCGTCGATGAAGCGCACCCCTGCGGCCTCGGCCGCGGCGGCAGTTCTCTTGAACAGGGCCTTGCCGATCCCGCGACGGTGATGCCCGGGTTGCACGAAGGTCGAGACGAGAGCCCAGTCCGCAGGCAGCCGGTCTTCGCCCGGCCACTCCGGGTCCGACCATTCGAGCGCCTGGAAGCCGCGCACCTGCAGGCCATCGAGTGCCACGAAGCAGGAAATGCGGCGCACGGGATGGATGAAGGTGCGCCGTATGCGCTCCGCATCGAAGCGGGTTAGGTGCGCCGTAAGCCCGCCGATTTCGATGATCTCGTTGAGGATGGCCGCCATCTGCACCGCGTCGCCATCCTCGGCCTCCCGAATGCCGATCGTCATCAGTCCTCTCGTTCCTTCGCCCCTCGACTCGGCGGGCAGGATAGGATAATGCCAGTCGCCAACTCAGTTCAAACGGGGCACGTCATGGGAGACGGCAAGTCCGCAGACAGGTGAGCCGCAGCAACGGCTTTCGTTGTTGCGGCGTTCTTTAGAGCCAAATCGTTCGATTTTCTGGTGAACGAGCGCCGCTTTGTTCTCTGTTCAAGCGGATGTTTCGTCATGACTTCCCCAAGACCTGCGTGGACTTACACGCTGCCGGCAGCCTTGCTGCTGATGGCGCCCTTCGACATTCTCGCCTCCCTGGCGATGGACATCTTCCTTCCCGTCGTGCCGGCTATGCCGGCCATCCTGAACACGACGCCCGGCGTGATCCAGCTCGCGCTGAGCCTTTACATGGTTATGCTCGGGGTGGGGCAGGTGGTGTTCGGCCCGCTCTCTGACCGCGTCGGGCGACGGCCAGTGCTGCTTGCGGGCGGCGCGCTGTTCGCTGCGGCCTCCCTCGGTGCGGCCTGCTCCTCCACGGCCGGAGATTTCCTGGCGTTCCGCCTGCTCCAGGCTGTCGGGGCGTCGGCCGCACTTGTGGCCACCTTCGCGACAGTGCGCGACGTCTATGCCGACCGTCCGGAAAACGCCGTCATCTATGGCCTGTTCAGCTCGATGCTGGCATTCGTCCCGGCCATTGGTCCGGTAGCTGGTGCCCTGATCGCGGAAAGCTTCGGCTGGCGCGCGATCTTTGTCACGCTTGTGCGCTCGCAGCGCTGGCCATCGCCAATGCCAGCCTCCGGTGGCATGAGACGCGTCCGGCAATCGGCACGGGCCCGCGCCCCTCGGTGCTGCCGATCTTTACGAGTCTTCCGTTCTGGGTCTACACCCTGGGCTTCAGTGCGGGCATGGGATCGTTCTTCGTCTTCTTCTCGACGGCCCCGCGTGTCTTGATCGGCCGGGCAGGCTACACCGAATTCTGGTTCAGCCTGACCTTTGCGACCGTGGCTCTGGTCATGATCACGACGGCACGATTCGCCAAAGCCTTCGTTGGCCGATGGGGTGTTGCGGGTTGCGTGGCGCGCGGCATGGTGATGCTCGTCTGTGGCGCGCTACTGCTTGCCGCAGGCGAAGCGCACGCTTCGCCGTCATTTCTCACTTTCATCCTGCCGATGTGGGTGATGGCCATAGGCATCGTTCTCACCGTTTCGGTCACCGCCAACGGCGCGCTGAGGGGCTTCGATGTCATCGCAGGCTCGGCTGTCGCGATCTACTTCTGCATTCAGAGCCTGATCGTGAGCATCGCGGGCACCCTGGCAGTAACGCTTCTCGACGGTGCTTCCGCCTGGCCCCTGGTCTGCTATGCGACGGTGATGGCTGTGGTGGTGCTCGCCGGCTTGGCACTGGTGCGGTCACGCGAAACCCGTGCAGCAGCGTCTACTGGCGCTTCCGCCGCTCCGCGTCGCTGAGGCGATTTTCGCGGAATTCAAGGCCGATCCCGGGGGGTCGGCTTTGTCTTTTCAGGCGTTCTTTCGCCTGTTTCCTTTTCGTTCTCTTTGTCATTCCGGCCCGGTCTTTCGACCGGGCCGGGCTGTTCCTAGCCTGACGCGTCATTAATTCTCACTCACATCTTCTTGTAACAACTTGAAAACAAACAATATTTTTCATGGGCGTGTCATACAAACTCATGGTTTGCTTGCATGAAGATTGCTCAGATCCTCCACCTTTCCGAACTGCCAGTTCGTCCGACATAAGAAAACCCCCGGCCCGCATGAGCCGAGGGCAACGGCGATGCCGGAAGTGCTCCGGATTTATGGGATGTCGGACCGACGGTAGAGGGTCAGTTTCAGCTCTGTCGGATCGGCAACCGGGTAAACCCCGGCGGCGACGAGCGACTTCTTCACCCGCGCGAAATGCTCCCCGCGCTCCCGCGCCAGGTTGTTCAAAGAAACATACTCCCGCCTGAAGCGCGCCAGTTCCTCCCTCCGCACGATCGGCTGCATCCACCCCGTCACCGGATTCTTCACCGTCTCAGTCATGAGGAAACGCTTCTCGATCAGAGCCTTCACGGCGGCGGACTTCGCTGGCAGTAGCCTCTCGACGTCGCGCAAGGAATAGCCGTCATAGGCGGGCCCGGTCACGAGGGGCCGGACCTCTTCAGCGTCGACAAGGACGGAAAGAAACCCAATCTGGCCAGGATCGCGGCCAATGCGGGAAAGCTTCCTGTCGAGGACCAGCGCTACCACATCCATCACGGCGCAACATGAATGCTTTGCGGCGGCGATCAGTGGAACCATGGATGGAACTTCGTGTAGCGCCGGATCGGCATCGCGCAGAAGCCGCGCCAAGAAGTCATCCAGGTCGCTCTTGCGGAACGCATGTCCGCCCTTGGACCGGCCGCCGGCCACCATGGGCTTGATGAAGCCCCGCTCTACGAGTCCCCGGTCGTGCGGGCGAGGGACGTTCAGGTAGTCCCGGAGCTTCTCCAGGCTCATGGATTCCGCCAAAGCTTTCAAGAAAGCGTCGGCTTCGGCCGCGTTGAAGATGATCTTGTTGTTGGGTGCGTTCTGTACGTCGCCGGTTAGCTTCGCGCGTTGAACCAACTTGCGCAGCCGCTTCGGATGCAACCCGAACTCCTCTGAAGCCGACCGGACTGAGTGTTTCCGTCTCACGCCGACCTTGCGGCCGAAAAGCACGTCGTTTGGCCCGAGTGCCAACGTGTCGAGCGAATGATCAATGATGATTTCGCGAACTGGGTCGTAGGCCCGGTCGCGACATTCGTGTGCCAGCCAGTCGTAGAGGCGTCCGTACATGACTTTCGGACCCCGAGACGAGCGGCTGTCGCGGTGCGGCGCCTGGAGTTCGTCTAGGAACTCACGGATGCCCTCAGCGCCCTTGTCCACGATGTTGAATCCGGCTGCTTCACACCGCCATGCTTCATCGGCGTTCATCTCATCTAGCGTCACGCTCGGACCATGAACGGCGACCGCGCCGGCGACGAGGGTGAGGTGCATCGCTGCGTACATGGGCAGCCCATCGAGCCATGAACCGTTAGTCTCGCCATCCAGCCGCTGGAGAAGGTAGCGCTCGAATCGCGACGGGTCGCGAAGCACGGCGTGATCCATCATCCAGCGCAGCCGGGGAATGGCTTCAGCGATGACGCGGCTCGTGTCGTGGAGCACGCGTGGTCCGTCAAGCTTTCCCACTTCCCGGAGCACCATCCCATGCTTCGCGCAGGTTCGTACGCCGCGGATAAGCCACATGCTGCGGCGGTGGGGCCGTGCTGCAAGGCGGCAGTCGAGGCGCTCGATGTCCTCGGCCATGCAGGCAGGGCACATCCGTACCCTGTTGCGGACGAGGCTGGATTGAAGAAGGACTTGCTCTCGATGCCGAAACTGTCGCTTTGGGCAGCCGATGCGGCTGAACGCCTCGTGTAACAAGGTGGCACCATCCACGCGCGCGAGGTCCGCTAATGCCTGGATCGCATCCGGATCACCGTTGATGATCGCTTGCGGGTCGATTCCGAAGTCGTGACAGAACTCGCGCATGTCATCCCTGCAGGCGCGCGTGGAAAGCCGTGAGGCGAAATCGGACGGAATTTCCCGGTCTCCGAGTTCCAAGGTCAATGCCAGTCTCATTCTGGTGCGCCCTTGGTTCTGCGCGCCTTTGGTTTGCGTACGCCGGTGGGAGCGCCTCTCCTGTCGAGAACATCCTCGTAGAGCGCTGCTTCCACTGGGATCGCAGTCCAGTCATCGGCGACGAATGGGTTAACGTCGTCGTCCACTGCGCCCGTGCGGATTGCATACACATCGGCAAAATGACCTAATTTGAGTTCGCCGCCACCTTCCACCATCAGACACTCTTCGATCGCGTCCTGGACGTATTCGACGACGATTCCGAATTGGTATGTCGAAGCGTGTAGGAGGCGGTGCGCAAAACTGGGTGTAAGAACCTCGCCGCAGCCAACGGACGGGCAGAGCGCCACAAGATTCCGTACCGTCTGCAGGACAGACCCAGCGTGGTCAGGAAAGGCGAGGTCATCGAAATGGAGGACATGGACGCGACGGCGCATGGAATCATCGTTCTGGCAGAAGCGTGACAGCTCGGGTAGTCCGGAGAGGATCAGCCAAATGGGCCAGTCGGCTTCCTGCATCATCCTCTTGAGCGTGTTTTCAACTTCTTTGGCCATCTTTTCACTTTGGATCTCGTCGCCATGCTGGGCCTCGTCGATGTGGAGGATTCGCACGCCACATTCGGCCATGAGCTCGCGCACGAAGGGCCAAACCTTGCTGTGGGGGATTTCCCGTTGTCCGCGGTAACCGAGCTTTCTGGCGATCTCGTTGCCGAGCGCACCGAGCGTGAACGGCGAGGGGGCGACGACTGAAAGCAGCGGGCACCATTCGCCCGGCTTTCCGAAACCTTCGAATTCTGGGCGGGTGGCAAATGCATGCGCCAGCGCGCGGCTCTTCCCGGCGCCCGCCTTCCCTGTTACGAGAAGCGCCCGTCCGCCACGGATCATCCCCTCAGGTGTCACAACGCGAGGCTGCCCACCCAGTTCGCGCACCATGGAGTCGAGCAGCCAGTCAATCTCCTCCATGAGCCTTCGATCGTAAGCCGTAGGAAGGTAAGCCGCGAAAACTCGACCGAGAGCCTCGTTAACTTCACGACGCTTGTCGGTCTGGTTCGACACGATCCGCTTGAGGAATTCGGCCGACCGCCCGCCCGCCGATCTGGTGTTCATCATGTTCATGGGTCAGTCCTTCGTAAGGAAATCGGGGCCGAGACGGCGGCGGCGCCGTGAAACAGGGCGCTGTTGCTCGTGACCCTCGCTCTCGTCGCCGATCCTCAGTGGAGTGTCCCCAGAAGGTCCGGCATCATCATCGACATCGGCGCTGTCGCCCTCCAAGCCGTCGAACGCGTGTCCGCGCTCACTCGACACCGTGTAGTCGAAGTGCTCGAGCAGTCTTTCCTCCAGCAGCTTAAGCTGGTTGCTGGACATCACAGACGGATCAATCCCCCCGGCCTCGGCTGAATGCCTTCCGGTTTCACGTAGGTCACGAAGGGCGGCGTGGACGATGTGTTTCCGCAGCTTGGCAACGTCGACATGCTTACGGCGTAAGGCGGCGGCCGTCTCCAACCAGAGCGCGGCGGAGACACCTTCCATGTCCAATTCACACGGGACAGCAATCCACTCCGCGCCAGGTACGTTCTTGGAAACCCAGATCGTCCCGAGGTTCTCCAGATCGGCCCGCATCTTGATGTCGGCTTGTCCAACCGACTTGCGAAGATGTCCAAGGGCCTCCGATCGGTAAAAGAGACCAAGGAAGCGCACACCTCTGTTCTGAATTCGCCTGTTGTCCGAGAAGCCAAACACGGTCCTGATCACGTGTGGCGCTGGGGGCGGCACCACCTTGTATAGTGCGGCTCGCTCTTCCCACGCATCGTTCGGGGTCTGTCCACCCAAGCCGGCGTGCGGCGAGTTGTGATAGACGTCGACGATATAGCGGACCAGCGCCTTCGAGAACTCTTCCGCAGTCATGTGCGCGGCCGCATCCGCATCGTAGTCACCCTTGTCATAGACGCCTGAGAACGTGCGGCCTTGGAAGAACTGCAATAGTTGCATGTCCACGGTCTGGAAGAACCGCTCTACGACACCACGTGCGTCCGGATGAGACGCCGGACCAATCTCATTGGAAGAGCCGATGTCTCGGACGGCAAAGCGGAAGCCGCTGTCGATGAACTCGGAGCCTGAGTCCGTCGCCACCATGGTTGGTGTGCAGGCGTGGTGCCAGGTGGATCGGCAACCTGCCGCCGAAGCGATCTGGGTCTTGTCACGGCACACCAGCTCCAGCGTGCGGATGGCTGTATCGGCGTCAGCCGTCCAGTTGACCCGAGCCCCAAGTACGATCTTCGTCGCTTCATCGATGGCCACGCACAGGATGAGCCTGATTTTGGCGAGCTTGTTAGTGAGATCGTCTGGCATGCCCTCCCACGACTCGTGCGGAAGCTTCAGTGTCTTAAGCTGGACACGCCAGCAGTCTACTAAGACGCGCTCGCCTGGGAACAGGACTGACCTGCGCTTACCACTGATTTTATGTTTCCTGCGCGCATAGGCTTCACCTCGCCGCGCTGCGGCGACTGCAAAGCTATCGAGTCTGCGGATCGCACGTTCGAAGGTACTCTTCGAAGGTACTGGGAGCGGCGGGATGCCTTTCAATGCGCGTTCGGCGTTGACTGCGGCAAAGGATGGTGCATCGGTCCCCTTGAGGGGAAGATTGCCCTGCCTTTCTCTGCGAAGGTTCTCCTCTTCGAGAGCGATCGAGCCAACCATCAGCTTGTAGAGCGTCGACACCGAGGGTCGGCTAAGGTCGAGATAGGCCTGTACCCATCTGCTCATTAGAGCCACGGCATGTGGATCCGTGATCTTAGGTGCGCGGCAGCCCACGCGGCCCTTGCGGTGATCGCGGAGTGCCAGGATATCCCATTCGTGCTCTTCGAGCTTACGAATCCAGTGGCGGAGCGTTGCAGGTGAGACCAATTCAGCTCGCTGACGATGCTTTCGAGCCTTGATCTTCCGCTCACCCGGGGCGGGGCAGGCGTCGTCCGCGTCAAGGTCGATTCCATGCTCGAGCTTCATGAATGCCTTTGCAATAGTCTTCCGGAGTGCCTTGTCCGTAAGGCTCGTCTTGCCGTCGTGATACATCTGCACGACATGCCGACAGAGCTTCCAGTTGAACTCGAGTTGATCCCGCTCTGCATCCGGCAGGTCTCGCAACGACTTGATGTCAGGTGATCGCGCGAGCAACTTCTGGCGCGAGATTTGGTTCTGCTCAATCCGAGGATCGAGCCTGCCTCCCTGGACCAGCTGATGGATCTGTTCCTGAGTGAAGACCTGGCGAAGCTCAGGGTTGGCCAGAGGGCTAGCTGTAAGCACATGCCTGTCATGATGGATGTACTTGAACAGGACCTCATCGACGCCTTCCCTGATTGCAAAGACGTGGCCCGGGTCGAACCCATAGGTGGTTGGAGCCGAAGTGCGGAATGGGTTTCCATTGAAGACGTTCATGGTGTTCCTCCTCTTGACTGGAAGTCAGGCGCGGGTGCGCCTGACAAAACATTCGTAGGAAATCGGATCACAGTCCCGGACCTCGAGGACGCCATCCCCGATCAGGCGCACCGCTGCGTTGAACCCATCGGCGCCAAGACCGGACGCTGCCACCAAGTCGCGCAGCCGGCACCAGCCATAAAGGCGTCCCACCAGACGCGCGATCGCGGCGTCCGACGTGGCGCAGGCAAACTGCCGGGCACGCAGCAAGACCTTGGCGTCGTGGACATCATCGGGATGAATGTGATCCTCCGACCTAAGCAAATAAACGTCGGCAAAGGCCGTCCCGACCTGCTCCTCAACCAACCGATGAATTTCCCGAACCCGAGAATGCCTGATCCGGCATTTCGGCTTCACGTCCACCGCCGCCCGGGAGCCATTCGTGAGAGTCACGAGGCCGTCGAATGTGTGCTCGCCCATCCGGCCATCCTCCCACATGATGGTGACCCTGGGTGGCTGATCGAAGTAATCCTTCACCAGCCGGCTGGCCAAACAGACGTAGATGAAGTCACGCTCGAGCTGGCTTTCGTAGAAATACTCTCGATTCCCGATTACCACCGAGCCCCTGTACGAGGCGATCGAGCGCAGCGGAACCCGCCGAGAGGCACGGCTGGGCTCTGGTGGCGTCCAGGACGCGGCGCCAGTATCCGCTACCCTATGTGAAAGCCCCTCACGGAAATGGTGCCCTCAGCCTCCGCACAATTGCGCGGCGACGCTGTTGACAACCAATGTGGATGGAGTTCCGCAGGCAGCGGTGCCCGCGGAAGGAATCGATCAATTCGAACCTTCTTGCGCATGGTGAGTCCCTCGTTGCATGCAGATGTCCGCGACCCGGAGCGTCGCGAGTGCTGCTGTCAAGAAATCGAGGGGAGGGTCGGGAAGCCGGGATGAGGATTCCCGGCGGAACATACCGGGAGCCTCAGCTCCGCACTTCGCGGCCTTCCCGCATTGGTATCGGTATGTCCGTCATCTTCATTCTACTTCTCCAGTGCCGCTCTGAAATCGAGCGGGCAGGCGTCTACCGGGGCGCGTCTTAGGATCCGGTTAAAATCGCTAGCGCAATTTTTCAGATCCGAAACTTTCCGATCGCACTCCGGCAACCGTGCAGGTGTCTCGAATACGGCGCCGGAACGGAAGGCGTCAAAAGCAACGTTAATTTATGGTTAATGCGCCACTGTGCACCGCATCCAAATGCGAGGGCTACCATGTATCCCTTGTAGCTCCGTCGGCGGACTTGTCGGGCGGACGAGGTAGGCTAGGTCCACTCCGGTAACCAAGGTGAGTGAGAAAGCTGATACCGGTGACACGACCAACTGGTCGCCACAGCGCCCTCCTCGGCGCGCCCAAAGCGTGTCTCTGTGCCTTAAGGGCGCGGCCGCGGACTTGGGTTACGGTTCGCCACGGTGAAGACGAACATTCGGGGCCGGTCTTGGAGGCGTTTTGCCACCGCCGGAGAAGGCTTAGGGAACAAAGGGCGCTCCTGCTGGCCAACGGCATGGTTTGGTTGGTCCCGTTTGACGTGATTACTTCATGGCAAAGCCGGAAAGTCGCACCGTTTGTAATTTGCGACCATTTCACGAAGCCGATTGGGCGACACGACTTCCACCTTGTCACCCCACATGTACAGGTGCCACGTCATCTCTAAATGGCCCGAAGCATAGAAGCGGACTTCCAGTCGACCGTCGGGCAGGTCGGTCACTACTTGCGATGGATGGAATTCGTAGGAGCGCGCCTCGCTGGCCGCGGCAGCTGAGAACCGCAACACGACCTCTCCGAACTCGTCTTCCCGCTCAAAGACGCCGAATGCCCGTTCGGCGAACCGTCGTATGTCAAAGGCTTCGGGACGCGAGAAGGGGCAGTTGGTGTTCCGCGCATCCGACATCCGGTCCATGCGGAAGTGCTTCGGCCGGCCGTCCTCATCATGCGCGTCGCGGCCGACCAGATATCTCCTGCTGCCGATTAGCACTCCAAGCGGTGCCACTTTTCGCCTCCGGGTCGTCCCGTCGTTCGATTTGTAGTTGAATTCGAGGATAGTGCAGCCTTTGATCGCTTCGGCAACAACAGCAACGAGGGTCTCGTTAACGAGCGGACGAGGGCCCGGCCTCGCTAGCAGGCCCATTGCCTCAAGCAGTGCTTCGTGATCGGTTTCGATGCGGACGGCGCGAGTATCCGGAACAAGGGCATGAACGGTGTCTCGGACTGTCCGGAGGTGCGATGCCTCGGCGATCGCGCCTTCACGAACCATGGCATCGATAGCAACATCGAGCGCGGCCGTCTGTTCTGCGGTGACAGTCAGGAAGTCCCGGAGGGAACCGCCTCTCATCCGCCATCGCTTACGGCCGAAGTCATCGATGTAGGATTCCACATCGATGAAGATCTCTTCGAGAGCCCGGACCATCCGTTGGGCCGTTCGCGTGGCCACGTTGAATCGGTCAACGATGTCATCGAGGGTCACGCCCTGACGATGTGCGCGAACCATAGCGGCAAGCTGGATAAGCGTTCTCGCTTTTTCAAACGACATCCCCCTCCTGACAGAAATTGTCGTTCGACAAATTTAGCGAAGTTTAGCGCATAGTACCCCGAAATCAGGCTGGGGGATTTCTCATGAGGCTGTCAGCGGCGAGCGAGATCATACTGTCGCCAACGGATTTGATGCGGTTCCAGGACTGTGAGCACTCCATCGCACTTGATCTGGCATTCCTGCGTGGCGAGTCCATCAACCCGGCGGAGGAGAGCGAGGATGCGCAGCTCCTGCAGAAGAAGGGGCACGAGCACGAAGCCGCATATCTGGACTCGCTGATGGCAGCGGGCAGGCGCGTTGCGGTCATCGACAGTGATGGGCGTGCCTTTGAGGCGGCCGCAAGAGCGACGGAGGCTGCCATGAGAGGCGGAGTCGATGTCATCTACCAAGCAGCCCTCCGGAGAGGACGATGGCAAGGCTATTCCGACTTTCTTGAACGAGTGGAGAGGCCATCAGCGCTTGGGGATTTCAGTTACGAGGCGGTCGATACGAAGCTCAAGCGGAGTGCGGACCCGAAGCACGTGCTTCAGCTGAGCATCTATTCACAGGCTGTCGCAGAAGTTCAGGCGGTTCTTCCAGCAATGGCCCATGTGCAATTGGGGAACGGGGAGCGGTCGACCTTCCTGGTGAAGGACGCTGTCTACTACGCCAGCCGGCTTGCCGAACGACTGGAAACGTTTGTGGACGCGCCTTGGCAAACGGTACCAGAGCCTGTCGCCGCTTGCAGCCTCTGCCGGTGGCGAGAGCATTGCGACGTGGTTTGGACCGAGGCTGACAGCCTCGTCCAGGTTGCTGGGATGACGCGGCAGCAGCGCCGCAAACTCAAAAACGCTGGCCTCGCCACCATGAGGTCTTTCGCTTCATCCGAGTGCCAAGTTCCGGGCATTCAGGAGGACGTGCTGTGGCGCCTGCGGACGCAGGCGCAGCTTCAGACTCGGCGTCGTGATGGGGCCGCGCCATCATACGTTCTGCGGCCATTGGAAACTGGTCGCGGCCTCTTAAGGCTTCCACAGCCTTCACCAGGCGACCTCTTCTTCGACATGGAAGGCGACCCGCTGATCGACGGCGGGCGTGAATATCTGTTTGGCGTGTACCATGAGACAAGGGGACCGGAGTTCCGTGCGTGGTGGGCGCACGACGAAGAGCAGGAGCGCAAGGCGACGGACGAAGTCTTGTCCTTCTTCACATCTCATCTTGACCGAAATCCCGGCGCCCACGTCTATCACTACAACCACTATGAGGTAACCGCCTTGAAGAGGCTTGCGACGAAGTACGGCGTTGCAGAGCACCACCTCGACCATCTGTTGCGCACATTGAAGTTCGTGGACCTGTACCGCGTCGTCCAGCAAGCTTTGATCGCCTCGGAACCGGGATATTCGATCAAGGACCTTGAAGCGTTCTACATGGAGTCGCGCGAAGGGGAGGTGGCCACGGCCAGCGCAAGCATCATCGCGTATGAACGGTGGCTGGAAACCGGGGACGAGACAATCCTTGATCATATCGCCGCCTACAACGAGGTTGACTGCCGATCGACCAAACGGCTGCGTGATTGGCTGGTGGAGGAGGTGCGGCCTCACCATCTTCCGTGGTTCGTGCCGACGGCGCCTGAATCGTCCACACCGACCGAGGAGCCGGAACGTGCCGCGCTGCGAGGAAGGATTGAGAGCCTCAGGCCCGAGATCGGTGATCGCCTGGCTGATCTCGTGTTTGAACTGAACGGATTTCACAAACGGGCCGACAAGCCTGCTTGGTGGGAATATTTCGATAGGCAGCAACGTGAAACAGCAGAGCTAGTCGACGACCTAGAAAGCATCGGCGGACTGTCCGCTATCGGTCCGGCGTCCGGGCAGGAAGCGCGGTATCGCTATCCGGCACAACAGACAAAGATGCGGGCCGGAACCCGCGCGGCCATGCGGGGTCTCAAGGGAATGGCGACGATCGTTGAGCTCGATCGGGAACGGCGCGAAGTCGTCGTGAAATTTCCTAAGGCCATCAATCCCCCGACCAGCCTTGATCTCATTCCCGAACCGCCCGTCGACGCTAGGGTGCTACGCGCTGCCGTTGCTCGTGTGACGGATGGCCTGATCGCCTCCGGCGTGAGGGGGTCGGCCTTCGCCGACTTCCTTAGACGTGAGCCCCCTCGCATCCGGGGCGTGGCGCCGGGGTGCCCCGTGATTCCAGGCAGGGAGCGGGTGGAAGAGACGATGGTTGCCATCCGGAACCTCGACCACGGCTGCTTGCCGATCCAAGGTCCTCCCGGCACTGGAAAGACCTACGCCAGTGCGAAATCCATCTTGGACCTAGTGCAACGTGGATGCCGGATTGCCGTCATGTCGCATAGCCACAAGGCGATCAACAACCTTTTGATCGAGGTGGCAAAGCGCGCACGCGAGGCCGGAACACGCATCCAGATCGCCAAGAAGGTTTCCAAACCAGAGGACGTGCCCGAAGACCCGTCAATCATCTCGACGTCAAAGAACGATGACCCGGTCCTCATGACGGCTTCAGTCGTCGGCGGGACGGTGTGGCTATTCGCGCGACCCGAGTTCGCGGGAGCGTTCAGTCACATCTTCGTGGATGAGGCCGGACAGGTATCGATCGCGAACCTGATGGCTTCGTCCGGCTGCGCCAGAAACATTGTACTGGTTGGCGACCAGATGCAGCTTCCGCAGCCGATCCAGGGAGTTCATCCAGGTGAGACAGCTCTGTCGACGCTGGAGTACCTTCTCGGTGACCAGCATGCAGTAGCGGCGGACCGAGGCATTTTTCTTCCCGTATCTCGGCGAATGCATCCGGACGTTTGCGGGGTGGTTTCTCGGCTCGCCTACGACGGCCGGCTTAAAAGCGATGAGAACGCTGCGCGGCAGGCCATTCTCTTTCCGCATGGTGGGTTACCGTCGAGTGGAGTTGCCTTCGTGGATGTCGCCCACGTGGACAATTCGCAGGAGAGTCAGGAGGAAGCGGATGCTGTATGCGCTACCTTCAACCGCCTGCTGAACGCCTCGTTCATCGATCGGGAAGGGGTGGAGCGGAAGATGACTGTCGACGACATTCTCGTGGTCTCGCCCTACAACGCGCAGGTCAACCTGCTTGCCTCTAAGCTACCGGACGGCGCCCGCGTTGGAACAGTTGATCGGTTTCAGGGGCAGGAAGCTCCAGCCTGCCTGATCTCGTTCGCGACTTCCAGCGGTGTCGAGTTGCCCCGAGGCATCGACTTCCTGTTTAGCCTCAATCGGCTCAATGTAGCGATCTCGCGTGCGCAGGCACTGGCAATGTTATTCTGCTCACCCCGGCTGTTGGACATCCAATGCACAACGCTTGAGGAGATGCGACTCGTGAACGCGCTGTGCATGGTTCGAGAGGCTGCTTATCGGCCCCCTCGAAACAAGTTCGACTGATCACAGACCCATTAACGACATGAAGGAACCAGGGTAGTCTAATGAGTTTACTTGCGGTCAACGCATTGCCGACATTCGGCACACAACGTCTAAGAGGGAAAAGGTTTCGCCGCTATACTCGCACGAACTTGAATCCTTGGAAGTTCCGGAAGCAGTCATGCTCCAGAGGATTCGCGTCAAGCGCCGTCATGCTCCATATGGCGGACTTTGCCGTGAGCCCCCACGAAGATGGTTAAGATCATTCGCGGAGCGCTCGACACAGACCGGGGGATTTCAGATTGAATGGGATTCCTCGAGCATGCCATCGTTCCGCAAGGAGCCTAGGCGGCCAGGCCAAGCAAACATCGCGGGTGATCCTCCAGTCAGAACTCTTGGGCCTCAGGCAGTGAATGACGCCGACCGCTGCGCTGACTTCCGTTTGAAAAACTCGACGACCCATGTGCGACTTGCGGGATCAAAGACGCCTGGCAGGGGGAAGTACCTGTGAATCCGGACGAAGTCCTTGATGTTCAGCGTTGCGATCGGCGCCTCGACGACGATCGCGGTGGCGGCAATCGCGAGGTCTTGACCAAGATGAGGTTTCTTTGCCATCGGGTTCGTCATCCAAAGGTCGTGCAGCGCAGGCACCATCGTCATCTTCGCGAACTGGCGGGCTATCTCGGCGTCCATTCCCAGGACCGGCATGTCTGACGCAAGCAGGGATTCCAGCCACTCGGCGAGCTGTCTTTGTCTGAGCGGATTACGGCCCGCGAGGTTCTGGATACCTCTTTCAATTTCTATCACTGCACTGAAGGGGATGCTGACTGCTGACGTAGTGCTTAATATCCAGGCGATGACGTTTGGGTTCGGCCTCTTGTGCGCGAGCGAGCTTAAGACGTTCGTGTCGAGGACGAACATTTCGGGTTCTGGACTCATCGGTGTGGGCTCGTCCGTAGGTTCCGTGCTATAGCCCTAGGGAACCTATGACAAAAGCCTCCGGAATTTAGTTAACGAATCCTTGGTGCGTCATCTCGCAGGGCCGTGGAATGAGTGAGAAGCAGGGTAATCAGCGCCGGGAGTCGAAGCATCCTCGAGTCTGGGATGTCCTTGATGCTGAGAACCGTTTCCGCGAACTTCTTGCTGCGGCTGCGACGTCGGGGCCGCAGCAAATCATGGACGGACATCGGCGCTTCGCGTTGACCCTGGTGCGCGCCAAGGATTCTCCGCAAGGCAAGAGGCTCCTGTCCGAGGGCGGGCCTCTCGAGGGAGACGAATTCCCAGGCTGAAGATCGGGATTCTACCCCGCACCCACCATTCCATTGTCCAAAGGACTTGGGAGATTGACGGCTCGACGTCCTCAGGGGCGCCGAAAGTGCCGCTCTAGGGTCGTCAGGTTGACGTAGCTGTAGTGAGTGGTGGCGTCGGCTTGTTGCAGCCTTGTGGGTGATGCTGCATCCTCGCCCGCTCCTTATCACGAAGTAAATGCAAGTCAGGATGGGGGTCAGGCACAGCGATGGAATGACCCGCCGAAACTACAGAAGCCGCGAACGGACGCCTTGATCATCGGCGCGCCGGCCGCCAACCGGCCGCCCGGGCCTCGCTTTCCGAGCAGAACCACCTCTCTCCCTTGCTCGCCGATATCTTGCTCCGATTGTAATGCTGCTGCCCGGGCATGTGGTAGATGCGCTCGCCCTTGGAGTTGATGTTGCCTTTGATCCGGCACGGCCCGGACTGCTGCGAGGCGTTCGAATTCACGAGTGGAATGAGTTGCGCTGGCGTCTCCTTCTTCTTCTTAGAGCCGCCAGCGGCCCTCCATTCCCAGGGCGGTTGAAACGTTCCCGCCCAAATGCCGCGACGTTCTGCTTGGGCGGCCCGTTGTTGCTCCTCATATGCCCCGTGGCTGTATCTTGGCCAGTCGAGCGCCCATCCGCTACGAACGAGCAGCTCCTGGACGCTGGAGCCGTCGGCACGGTAGCAGTTTCCTGCGAAGCGGCCATAGCGGTCGCGCTCGACGAATTCGCATCGTGTCGGAGACGACGCCCTGAGGAACTCGTCCAAGGCAGCCGCGGACTTGGCTCCGCATCGGTAAGGCTTTCCAGAGGCATCGCTGCATGTCTGCGATGACTCCGGAGCATCGATTCCCTTGAAGCGGATGCGTTCACCGTGGATCTCGATCGTATCCCCGTCGATCACTGAGGCACGGCCCGTGATGGTCCTGCCCGTCGCGGCAGCGCTGACTAAAGGAAGCCTAGGGTCTGCAACTTTCCAAGAGAACTTGTCCGTTCCCAAGTACGAGCCGAGAGCCCCCGCGGCCACAAGCACGAGCGCGAAGAAGCCTATCGGCAGGAGCGAACGAATGGACCCCGATGCTCCTGTCGCCGCTCGGCATTTCCTTTGCCGCCGTAGTTGAATGACGTCGCCCATTGCAGCCCCGATCCTCTATGCATTTTGATCGAAGTCGCCCCGTTTGGCTATCGCTGCCTAAACGGAGAATTTCGGTTGGAATGAGGATTCCAGAAGGCAGAACAGGATGCCTGCCGCTATCTGTAGCTCTGCAGCGGCAGGCATCGATTATGTCTTTGGGCACTAAGGCACGACAGGACTAACAACAGCTACGGGAACGTGGCTATCGTCGACTCGACGGCAAGCCAGACGGGGGCATCCTCAAGAGACCACTCGATGCTTTCCTGGTCGCCTCCGGAAGCCTGGATCTCAAGCCCGGAACCAGGAAAAGGCTCGCCCGCCGTAAGAACGACCTCTTCGGGATAGACATCGACGCTGATCGGATCGCGCCGCACGCGGTCCAGGGTGGCCGAGGCGATCGCAGATCCGCCGCGGACCGCTTCGACGGCGATGCTGTACGCCGTTCCGGTCGGGGCAGAGGGCGTTCCGAAGACGGAGCCGTCATCCGGGTCGACCATCAGCCCGGGCATCGACGCTCCGCTGGCCGCGCGGTACGTTACGCCGTCGAGGGCGACGGCGGAGGCCAGCTCGAGGTCAACGGGCTAGCCCGTGGTCAGGCCGAAGGGCGAGGGCACGTCGAAGGCGATGGCGGCCGTCTCGACTTCGAGGACGAAGGATTCGCTGTCCTGCCTGCCTTCCGCATCGGCCGCGACGACGCTCACCGTCCTTTCGGGGTCGCGGCGGCTTCATGCCCGCTGGCGACGGCGAGGACGGCCTGGCCCGGGCCGCTGGCCTGGATGTCCAGCCAATCTGGGGCGTTCTGGAGGGACCACCCGATGGTATCCTGGTCGCCGCCGACGGCTCCGAAGACGGTCATGGGCAGGGGTTCGCCCGTCGCCAGCCTGACGGATTCGGGGGCGACGTCGATGTCGATGGGATCGCGAAGGATCCGGGAAAGCGTCTGGGTGACGCCGACGACGAAGCCGTTCCTGACTGCCTCGACGGCGATAGCGAATTCCGTCCCCGCCGGGGCGTCGGGCGTTCCGGACACGGCTCCAGTGGCGGCGTTCACCGAAAGGCCCGGCATGAAGGACCCTTCGGCCTGGCGGAACGTCAAGCCTTCGTTCCCGTCTTCTACCGTCAGTCCGATGGAGACGCCCTGATTGACCGTGAGGCCGAAAGGCGAAGGGACATCGAGGGCGATCGTCGCCGGGTGCAGGAGCGAGAAACGTCAACAATCTCGGCAATCTTACATTATCGTCATTATGCCACCCATTTCCGACCCTCAACAAGATGCAGCGGTGTCGTCTGGGGTAGTTCATGGATCATGACGCTGGGACAGACCTTCCTAGCGATTTCGCACAGATGCTGATGGTGCGTGAAGTAGATGACCTGACCCACTTCAGCCATCTGCGCGAGCAGGCGGAACGCTTCAGCCGCCCGGAAGTCGTCGAATGTCTCCATGATGTCGTCCGCCAGGAAGGGCACGGGGTGATGCGTCGACACGAATTCATGGTATCCGGCCACGCGGAGCGCCAAATACAGCTGGAACCGGGTGCCCTTCGACAGCGTGGCGGCGACCTTCGACCCGCCGTCCGCGTCCACAGCCACAAGAATTTCATTATCCTTCTCCGGCTGTGTCGTTAGGCCATCGTACCTACCGAGGGTTATCAGATTGAATGCTTCGGAGGCGCGAGCCATCATGGAACTTCTGTGTCGGTCCCTGTATAGCCTGAGCGCCTGTTCAGCCGCCGCTATTCCGATCCGCAGTTTCAGGTATCGGAGCGCCTTCTCCTGGATTTCGAGGACGACCGTATGACGACGCTCCTCGATGCGTGCAACCGCGTCATCGTCCCCGATCGCGTTCACTGCGTCGACCGCTTTGCTGTACTCGGTGAAAAGCTCGCGGCTCCGTTGATCCTGATCTGTGAAGCGGCCTTGCAGTTCCGCAAGCTCCGCCTCAAGCGCCGCCCTGTCGGTGTTCTCCAGGCTTTCCTCGGCTTCCCGAACCGTCGAGGCTTCGACCGCGCTCATGATGTCCGCGCTCGCCGCATCAGCTTGCATTTTGAGCGTCGCCCTTTCCTCCAGCTGCTTCAGCACAGTTTCGACTTCCGGCAGCGTGGCCACGCCAAAGATTTCAAGGATCCTTGCCTTGCGCCGTTCGTGGATCTCCATCGCCTCGGCGAGATTGCGTTGCTTCTCCTGAGCGGCACTGAGCTCTTTTTCCTTCTCAAGCCGTCGGTCTCTCGCGGACTCTGCGAGACGGACGCGGCTCTCCACCGATGAAGCAAGGTCCAGCTCGGAAGACGCATCTCCGGGGATCCCCAGATCGTCCGCGAGCCGGCGGACCTCGGCGGTGAAACGTGCCCGGTCCTTCTCCATCTTCGCGACCCGGTCCACCAAGCCGCTCTTTTTCTCGATGAGGGAGCTGAGTTCCCCAATCAGTGGGAGAATCTCACGGACCTCCGAGACTGATCGCGGGCCGGAATCCGCGAGCCAGGAATTCGAGCACACTTCCGCCCATTCGGACTTCCAGTTCTGATCCTCGGCAACAACTCTTTCGCGGCCACGTTCGCGTTCCGCCAGTTCCCGCTGGCGGTCAGTAAATTCGCGCCGGAGCTGTCTGGCTTCGGAAGCCTGGTCTACGGCTGCCTGTGCAAGTTCCAGCAGGCGCTCGAAGCTCGTGTTGCGATCATATTTCACGGCCGCGGCATCCATCGCCGCCTTCAGGCGCTCGCAAGCTGCTTCTCCGTCCTCCTTTGCTGCCCTCCGGTCTTCCTCGGACGAGCAGACGTCTCCGAAGGCCAGAATTGCGTTCTCGCGCGTCTTCAGCCACGCCTCGAGCTGTTCGATAGAGAGACTGGGAGGAGAGCCCGGGAACAAGCGCGCTACTGCTTCGGCAATCTCGCCTTCAATACGGTCCAGGGCCGACTTTGCTCTACCGAGTGCGTCCCGGGTACTGGTGATGTCCGCGTCCATGACTGCGGCCGCCTGCACGCCTTGGCGCAACTCCGCGAGTTCTTTCACATGCAAGAAACGGGCATTTGTGGCAAGGTCATCCTGCTGAAGCAAGGCTTCAAAGCGATCGGCGGAACTTGCGTCCAAAGTCTTCCGGTGCTCGGACCATGCCTGGTTTCGCGCCGCTCTTATTTCCGCCGCCTCGCCGTCAGTAACGACGCCGCCGATGTTCTCAAGCGCTTTGAGCTTGGCTTTCAGGCGCCCACGCTCGGTCACTAGGCGCTGCAGGTCCCGGTCATGCCGTTCCACCTCCTTTCGCCACTCCTCCATTTCGGATTTCCAGCGGTCGATGGTGAACCTGCCAGGCACTTCCATGTCCAGAAGTTGCCGCGGATCGCCCTCCCACGGCTTCAGCTCTCGCAGCCATCGGAAAAGCGTCTCCTGATGCGTAGCCAGCGCTCTTTCGGCCAGGCGCAGGCGAGTGCGATAATCATTGGCGCGGCATGCGGTCACGGCCGACGCGAGGGCAGCTGCTCCAGCATCTTCGGTAATCGCGGAACCTGCCGTGGACCCAGCCGCCTCGAGCTTCGCCCGCGCTTCGTCGACTCGTCGCCGGGCATCCGCCACTTCGGCCTCTGCCGTCCGCAGCGAGGCGACAATACCGGAGCGGCTTTCCAGGAGATCCCGCAGGGCGCCGACAACCGATGCGCCGAGAATCAGCCGCTCGGCTCCAGTTTCACGCTCGCAGCCCATCCGGCGTAGGATGCCATCAATTGCCACGTCTGTTTCACGTATTTTCAGAAGACGTTCCGGTATATCCTTGATGGCAGTTAAATATCTTGCCTTTGAGTCCGAAAGCCGAGAGACCTTTTCGGACAGAGCCAATGCAACCTCGTCTACGGTCCCGTCCTCCATTTCCAACGAGAGTTCACGGATGCGTTCGGCAATAGTTCTTGAACGAGTGGCCAGTTCCACTTCGGTGGTGCGGAGCTCCGACAGTTCGTCGGCAATCCCAAGCGGAGCCTCCGGCAGGGATTCAAGTTCAACGAGTTGCTCGCGTGCTAATCGAAGGGCTATCAAGCGGGGAAGGGCTGCCAGCAAGCGCTGGATTTCAGTGATCCGCGCCTGTGTCCGGCCACGCTCAGTGATTGCCTCTTCATAAAGCTTGGCGGCGCGGTCCCTGACGGCCTTTAGCTGGCCGTACCGGACGGCAAGGGTATCGATCCTCCCGCGTTCTTCCTTGAGGCTTTCTAGTTCCTTCTTCAGGTCTCCGAGCTCCCCGCTGCGTGCCCGCTTGCGGTAGAACGCGTCTGCCTCGCTTTTCACCTCACCGAGCCGCCGGCCGAGGTCGGCTAATCCGGCGCTGGCAGAAAAAAGGAGCTCTCCGAGGTCACCCTCGCTCGCCAGGATGCTCTCGCCGCCTTTCTCGAGTGTGTCGTCATCAAGCGAGAACATCGTGCGGTAGGAGTCTCGATCCATGCCGCCGAGTTCGCCTCGAAGCACAGCTTCCGAAATTGGCTGGTTAGCAGAGTCAAGAAGGCTGTTTTGCGGCCTCTTGATACGGAAGACCTCTCGCTCTCCGGTCGACAGGTCCAAGGCTGCACCGAGCCGCATCGAAGGGTATGGGTGCAGGAAGGCGTATGGGCTTCGCGTTTCTATGCCGAACAGGAGGTCCACCACGGCGGCCAGCGTAGTGGATTTTCCAGCTTCGTTGGGTCCATACACGATGTGTAGGTCGGGATAACCATCCGCCCGCGGGCCGAAATTGATGGCGTGGTCCGTGAATTTTCCATAGCGGACGAGGTCGAGGCGGCGAAAACGCATCATGCGATCTCCCCTTCGGTATCGGCATGCAGCCGGGCGATCACATGGTCGGCGCCCTCGGCCACCAGCTCTTCGACGATCGCGCGAAGTTCGGTTTCGTCCTGACCAAGGACGTCACGGCATTCGGCAGGCAAGTGTCCTCGTAGTTCCTCCGCGGCCTCAAGCGCGGCAGTCTTAAAGGCCTCGGAGCCGGCGACTTCCTCGGAGATCAAGCGCCGCAGCTCTAGTAGCGGGTCGCCAGAAGCGCAATTCGTATCGGTTGGCGATCGGCTCTGCACATCGAGCTTCTCCACCCAGCAGCGTCCAACCAATGAGGCCCGCTCATCGGCTTCAGCCTTTAGAAGGTCGATGTCGCGCAGCATCCTCCAGGCGAGGGATGAGGCGCCGGTGAGCCTGACGCGGGCAACGAGATGGTCAGAGGCCGCCGCCTCCCGCGCCAGTTCCAGCGCCCTTCCGATTTCCTTCGCCAGTGCAGGCCATTTGTCGATGCCGTTGGCATCGACTTCGACACGCTCGAACTGCGCAACGCTAGTTGGGCGCTCCACAATCTGGATCGACATGTCGTCGGCCACCGTGACGAGTGATACAGACTTGATGCCGGACTCGTTGATGTCCCGCCCTTGCGGCATGCCGGGCATAACTACCGTGCAATTCCCCTCGTAGACCGAGCGCTTGTGGATGTGTCCCAGCGCCCAGTACTGGAAGCCTGTCGTCTGCAGGTCCGCAAGGGTGCACGGAGCGTACGGGTTGTGCCCGCTCGATCCCGTGAGGCTGGTGTGCAAGATACCGATGTTGAAAGCGCCCTCGACGGCGGGCTGGTATTTCTCGACTAGGCTTTCCGGCGCATGCGGTTCCGCGAAGCTTAGGCCGTGGATCACAACGGGGAAGTCAGTGGGCATGCGTTCGACATGGATCGCCTCCGACCATTTCTCGAACACCTTCACCGTGTCCGGAAACGACAACTCCTTAGTGATCTGCGAGACGGCGTCGTGATTCCCGCGGATGATGAAGACAAGGATGTCTGCCTCGTGGAGTCGGCGGAACTGCTCCGCGAGGAAATGTGCCGTCTTCATGGACGTCTGTTCGCCATCGTACAGGTCACCGGCCAACAGTAGGGCGTCTACCGCTTCGCGAAGACAGAGATCGACAATGCGGACGAACGCTTGCCTTGTCGCGTTCCCGATCATCTCGGCAAGCTCCGGGTTTCTCAGGGCAAGTGACCTAAGCGGGGAGTCCAAGTGGATGTCCGCTGCATGCACGAATCGGTACGCCAACTTTCCGGCCTCCCGCTTCCAGGTTGATTCCCGAACACGAACGATCGCACGCCTAGCGGGGGAGGACGTCAGATTCTGACATGGTTCCCCAAGAAAACAGCATCCTCAGAGGGTTTCTTCGTCGAGGAAGGACATGCCGCCAACATGTTTGCTGGTTGCAGGAACTGCGGTTCTTGGGCAATCCGAAGCTTATCGATCAACGGAAAGTTGCATCGGTGATGCTCAGAAAATAATATCGATGCCTATTTGGGCTGGGAGGGCTTGATGGCTAGTAAAGGTGAATTGGAGCATGGTGGTTCAGAGCTCGCACGCATTCATGCGAAGAGCAACCGCCGGAAAGCGGAAGCCTATTGGTTAGGGTTTTTGGAAGGCGTCCTTGCTAGCGAGGCTATTGAAGTCCGGGAGATCGCGTCGATCCGGACGGAGGCCGAGCAGTTCCTTCGGCTGTTCGGAGACGCCGATGCCGCCGATCTTATCCAGGATCTGGATACCTCATACCGCAATTACCACCAGCAGATTTTCGACATCATCGCTGCCATTGTCGACTGGCGCGCGAAGCCTTTTGCAAACTCCACCGACGTCAAGGATTCCTGCAATCGGTTCTTTGGGTTTTGTGCCGGGATCGCGTGTGACGGTCGCTTGAAAATAAAAGAAGTTGAAAGCTTGATCCAGCGGGTCGACCAAGTTCCCATCCTCCGAGAAGACCCAAGAATAGTCTCTCTTAGACGGGTGGCATCTGAGGCGATTTCAGACGGGCACCTTTCTGCAGACGAAGAGGCTGATATCGGTGAATGGATCGCTCGACTGGTAGGGGATAGCTGTCTCGACACCGGATTGGCCACCTATGGGAACATGCCCGTCATCGAAGGCGTGCTGAGAGATCACAGAGAGCTGAGATTCCAAAATTCTGGCTTTGTCATCACAGGTGCCTTCAGCATCGGGCCCAGAAAGCTCATCGAACGATGGATCATTGAACGAGGCGGAATGGTCGCCAAAGGCGTTTCTCGCAAAACCGACTATCTCGTCATTGCCTCTGCAGCGTCGCGGGATTGGCTCCATAGCCACCAGGGAGCCAAGATCATCGAGGCACGCAGGCTTCGGGAAATTGCCGGACGTCCGCATTTCGTGGAGGAGGTCACGTTTCAGCGTGCGTTGGAGGAGGCGGTGTGACCCGAGTATTGCTGCTGCGGGTTTGGGCGCGATGGAGACATGAGTTCGCATTCATTGGACATGCGACCTTTTTTGTTGACGCCCTTATGTGTCGCAGTGGAACGGTCGCGGGAAGAGCAAAATGAGTGAGGCTGCCGTCGCTAGACCGCAACTCAGTGGCGTTCGGGGGATCATGATCGGCGACGCCTGATGGGGGGAGGGGGCACTGAGCATCACATAGATCGATTTTCCGCAACGCCTGACTCGTGACTGCACGGTCGAGCGACAAGAACACACGCGCCAAATTGAGCCAAGAAGGATGCGGCATTCTATGCAACACGCAGACTTGATGGAGCTTGTTAAACAGAAGGTTCAATCTCTTCGTCCGAAACTGCTGGATCTCAGTCGTCGCAACCCATTGCTTGCGACAAGGTTGTCTCCGCGTTCGAACTCTCATATCCGCATCGTCGACGAACTTCCGGAGGTCCTCTTTTACAAGCTAAACAATGGCCAACCCATGCGGTTCGTCCCGTTACCCGAGATCGACGCCGATCCGCGTGACGAAGACACCAAGGCATTCCGCGACGCACTGGCGAATGCCCGCATTACGGACGAAACCTATCAAGCTGAACTCGACGCGATCGAACGTGATGCCGAGGACTATTTGGACCGGACCCGCGCCATCGAGCGTGCGTTGAAGGATCGCGTTCGCGAGGAGCTCGGCCTCCCTCCCAGGCCCCGGAAGGCCGACGTCAATCTAGTACAGCACGCCCGGAATAACGGCATTAGTCCCTCCTATGAACTGCCCTATCCCGAAGAGGCCACGGAGGACGGCCGTCACGATGATGACGACATCCAAACGCTGTTGCTTCCCAAGGATCTTGAGCGAAAGCTCAACGCCATCAGCTCGAAATGCCGGACGTGGATACAGGAGACCGGCATCAATGTGCTCCACGTCGCGTTCGGTTTCCTTGAATGGTCCGAGCCGAATCAGACCGAAACCTCATTTGCGCCCCTCATCCTTTGCAGCGCGCAGATTGAGAAGAAGCGCACCAGGGTAGGGAGCGAATTCTGGATTTCCGGAACCGGAGAAGAGCCGGAGATCAATGCCGTCTTGGCTGAGAAAATGCGTCTGGAGTTCGGCATTGAGCTTCCCAGGTTTGAAAGCGGCTCGGTCGAGGACTACCTGGCCGAGATCGCCGAGATTGCCCCGAAGCACATTGCCTGGCGGGTACGCCGGCAGGTGGCTGTTGGGGTTTTCCCATCGGCGAGGATGGCGATGTATCATGACATCGATCCCACTCATCCAGCGTTTCCCGACAATGACATAGTCCGATCGCTGCTTGGCGGAACAAGTTCTGAATCCACGTCGCCCTTTGCTGAGGAGTACAACGTCGACGAGCCGGACATCGAAGGGCGCGTCCCCTGCATTGTCCTCGATGCCGATTCCTCCCAGTTCAGCACGCTCGTTGATATCGCAAACGGTAAGAATCTTGCCGTTGAGGGCCCTCCGGGAACCGGAAAATCCCAAACGATCGTGAATGCCATCGCCGCCGCGTTGGCCGAAGGAAAGAAGGTCCTGTTTGTCGCCGAGAAGCTGGCGGCTCTCAATGTCGTCCGCTCTAGGCTCGAATCTGTGGGTCTGGGGGAATTCCTGCTGCCTCTGCAGGCAGAACGGTCGACAAGGGAGCAGGTTGTTGCATCGGTCCGAGCGCGCGTGCAGATGCGACCCCCTTCCGCAATCCGGGACTACGACAGGAAGCTTGAGGAATTTCGGCGTATTCGTGATGAGCTCGCGAAATACATCGAATTGCTCACCACGCCGTTTGCGGACAGTGGTCTGACAATACATGAAATCCTTGGGAAAAGCATCGCGACAAGCTCCTGCATTGAGGACGTGCCCGCCGAGGTGCTTTCAGGTTGCGACATACCGGAGAGCCTTCTGAGCGTGGCAGGGATCGATCGCCTGAAGTTGCTTGGGACCGCCGTGGAGAAAGCAGCCCGGGCGGCGGCACAGGCGGCTCCTTACTGGAAGTCTGTCGGGTTGGTTCATGCGGAGCGCTTCACGGTCGAAGAGGCCTGCCATCTAGCGCTGAATTCTGCACGCGCATACAGGGACGTGAGCGAATTGCGGGCGGAGTTCGCGGCCTACGGCATTGATCCGCGAGCTAACGATGAGACGCTGGAGGTTTTACAGAAAACGCTGCATAGGCTCTTGAGTTTGCCAAGCGAAGTTCCGCAGGAGTTGTGCGCGCGGTTGTTGGATGGTGGCACGCTTGACCGACTGTCCGCGTTTCTCAGCGGTTGCGACGAAACTCGCGAATCTGAGAATGAGTTGTCGGAAATACTCGAGGCCGACCTAACCGACGAGACCTTGTCGCTGGTGAAGCGAGTTGCTGAGGTCTGCGCCAAGGCGTCATTGGAAACCCTGGACCTGCCCGAGCTCGAGGCCGAAATCGCCATTCGCCGTGAGACGTTAGAGAAGGCGAGGGGCCTCGAGGCCGTGATGGCTCCGCTGGTCCGGGCGTGTCCGGAGGCGGCCAACTGGAGCTTTGAAAGTATTTCGAAGGCTCATGAATCGATAGTCGCGGCCGGACGGGATGCCCTGATGTGCCGGAACACGGCAACTGCAGATCCCGCTGCAACGATGATCCTAAGAAAGTTGTGTTCCGAGGGGCGTGCGCTTCAGGCAATGAGGCGCGAGCTCGAAACTTGCGTTTCGCTAAGCGTTGAAGTGTCGCATCAGGATCTGGCGCAAGCCATCTCCTCCCTGAGGTCGAGCGGCATCTTTGGGTTTTTGTCAAAAGAGTTCCGACAAGCCAAAAAGCTGGCTCGTTCCCTCTCGAGATCGAGCCGTTTCAACAAGCACGAAGCGTTGGAGCAACTGGAAGCGCTCGCGTCCTATCGACTTGCTGAGCGCGAGTTCGTTGAGAACCCTCAGGCCATCGCCCTGTTTGGGCTGCACTTCAGGGGCTCCGGAACGGACTTCTCGCTATTCGAACGCCTTGTTCAGTTCTATGAAGTTGCTCAATCCTTCTCGACTCCCGAGCTTCGTTCGTTGCGCACTTTCCTGCGTGACTCGGATATCGATGATCTGGAACTCGTGCCCGCCATCCCCAGCAACGTTCCGGTTGACAGCCTCCAGACCCTGCAGCGAGATCTCGTTGTCGCTCAGCGGGAGCTTGATGATCTGACTGCCGCAGTCGAGGCATTGCGGCCACTGCTGAAGGCTTTCCGGAATCCGGTGTCTTTCGACCCCAATGCATTGCCGGAGCTTGCTAAAAGGCTGGAGGCGTACATCACCAGGCGAGCGAAACTTGATCAGGACGAAATTGCCGCCAATCTGCTTGGCGAAATCTTCCAGGGCGCACGGACACCCACCGCTTCTCTCCGCGAGGCATGTGCCTGGGCGGGAGATGTGTCGGGGCATCGCGAGGAAGTGGCTGCTGTCCTGGCGAAGGGCCGGTCATTGGAGGCGGTCGAGCACATTGGGCGAGTGCTGGAGGCACGAAACCGCGCACGCGGTTTGCTATCCAAATTGTGCGAAACCGTGCACCTAGATGAAGCGCATTTCACCAAAGACCGTGACGACCATGAGATCGCTATCTTCCTGGAAGGCGCGGCCAGCGACCAGGACGGGCTGTTTGCCCATGCTGGACTGGCCACGGCCCTGGAGGAGGTCAAGGGCACGGGAACGCATTCGCTGGCCATGTATCGGATGCGGGGGGAGGATCCGGACGGGTTGGCGGCGCAATTTGAAGCCTTGGCCGTCCGCAAGCTCTCTCGCGCAGTCTATGCCGAGCACGGCTCAAAGCTCACTCGCTACTCGGGAAGCCGCTTGGACGACCTGCGTGCCGCCCTTGCGAAGCAAGACAGGCAGATTATACAGCTCGCGCGTCAGCAACTGCGGTGGAAGCTTTATGCGGCGGCGAAGCCACCATTCGGCAACGGTACCGGGAGAAAGTCGACCTGGACGGAGATGGCGCTTATCGACAATGAGATCAATAAGCAACAACGTTTTATCTCTGTACGGGACCTTACGCAGCGCGCCGGCCGCGCTCTCTTAGAGCTGAAGCCTTGCTGGATGATGTCACCGCTGGCCGTGGCGCAATACGTGCCGAAGGATTCTATCACGTTCGACCTGTGTATCATCGATGAGGCGTCCCAGATGCCGCCGGAAGCAGCTATCGGGGCACTGCTTCGATGCAAGCAGACGGTGGTTGTGGGCGACACCAACCAGTTACCTCCAAGCAGCTTCTTCAAAAAGATGATCGATGACGAGGAGGCGGACGAGGACGAGAGCGTACTCAACGAATCCATCCTCGAAATGGCAAACGCCACCTTCCGTCCGGCAAGGCGCCTGCGGTGGCACTACCGCTCGCGCCATTCCGGGCTCATCAAGTTCTCTAACCGTGTCGTCTATGATGACAATCTCATAGTCTTTCCATCGGCGGCCGAGTCGATGGCACGGATGGGCATCGAGTTCAGAGCCGTCGACGGGCTCTACAAGGCAGGGACGAACCCCATCGAGGCGCGGGCCATGGTCGACGCCGCGCTCGAGTTCATGCGCACCGATCCGGATCGTTCCTTGGGCATCGTGACCCTCAACCAGAAACAGCGTGACCTGATCGCCGAGGAATTCGAATATGCCCTCAGCCGTGACCGTCACGCATTGGAGTACGTCGAGGACTGGAAATCGAGACGCGATGGTCTCGAGGAATTCTTCATCAAGAACCTCGAGAACGTGCAGGGTGACGAACGCGACGTCATTTTTATAGGCACAGTGTACGGACCTGAGGTGAGGGGAGGGCGCACTCACCAGCGCTTCGGTCCCATCAACGGCCTGGCAGGGAAACGGCGCCTCAACGTGCTGTTTTCCCGCGCAAAAGAGAAGATCGTGACGTTCTCCTCGATGACGGCTGCCGATATCACAGCTGATGAAACGGGAAATGTCGGCGCTTACATGCTTAAGCGGTGGCTGGAATACTGCGCCAGCGGGGTGCTCGAAAGCGGACAGGAGACATCGCGTGAGCCAGACTCCGATTTCGAGGTGTTCGTTATGGATCAAGTGCGAGCTATGGGCTACGAGCCTGTGCCCCAGGTCGGTGCAGCAGGCTACTTCATTGACATTGGAGTCAGGCATCCGGACTGGCCGCATGGATTTGTTATGGGAATCGAGTGCGACGGCGCGAGTTACCACTCGGCCAAGTCCGCGCGTGATCGGGACCGGCTACGGCAAGAAGTGCTGGAAGGCCTTGGCTGGAAGCTTCATCGGATCTGGTCGACGGACTGGTTCAACAATCCACGTCGCGAGGCCGAGCGTCTTCGAGCCGTCTTGTCTTCCCGGATGGAGGAACTGAAATCGCGCGAAGCGGCATTTGCTGTGCCGCAGGTCCGTAAGGAACCATCACGTCTTATCCAGTTGCCCGAACCACGGCGGGAGCCGGCCGAACCCCTGTTCGATCGAATAGCTTCCGAGGTCCCGGCGCTGCCGACTGCCAGTTCCCGGAACGATCAGACGATCGCTGTCGGAGACACTGTCAGAGTTCGGTACCTCAATGGCGACTGTAAGGTCCTCGAGCTTACCATCAGCAGGGAGAAAACCGATCTTGGTAACGGGCTGGTGTACTTTGAGGCGCCTATCGCCAAGGCCTTGCTAGGCGCCGAGGAGGGGGACGAGGTCGAGCTGCTTACGAAGACGCAGGTTCGTCGCGCAGTCGTCGAGAGCATTATCAAGGCTTCTGATTAGATCGTCGACGCTTGCCAGGTAATGGTCCGAATTCCGGTCCAGGAACAGGGCGTGCTATGATTTATCGCGCCATTGACAATGTCGGCGACGGTTGAGTTCTTCCTCAGCGAAAACAGTGATCTGCTGGCCGCCAGCGCTTCATCCGCACGACGCTGAAGCTTCATCGACACCTTTGCCCGGCGCATCGTCGGCTGGCGGGTGAGCCGGACGGCGCATGCCGGCTTCGTCCTCGATGCGCTCGAACAGGCGCTGCATGAACGACGGCCGGTGCGCGGTGGCGGGCTCGTCCATCACTCGGACCGGGGCGTGCGATACGTCTCGATCAAATACACCGAGCGCCTGGCCGAGGCCGGCATCGAGCCCTCGGTCGGCAGCGTCGGCGACTCTTACGACAACGCACACCACGCAGGATGAACAGGTCCGACAGGGCGTCGATGACGTCGGTCGAGTTGAGCTTGCGATTGATGCGGATTGCAAGGCATTCCCTGGTGAACTCGTCGATGATGTTGAGCATGCGGTATCTCCTGCCATCGTGGGTCCGACCCTCGACAAAGTCATAGGACCAGACATGGTTAGGGTGCTCGGACCGCAGCATCGCCGTGATCCTGCGGTAGCCGTAGCGCCCATACCGGGAAGCAAGCCGGATGATATCGGCCGCCAACGCATCCTCATCGGCTCGGCCGTGCGGCTTCTTGCGCTGCGTCGAGCGGTGTTGGCCCAGGACCTTGCAGGCAAAGCGCTCCGACACGGAGAACTTCGCCATGACATGATCGACGCAACGGCGGCGGCGAGCGGGGCTCAGAAGTTTTGCATTCGCTGCCCTTCGGGTCCCGAGGCAGCCTCTTTCAAGATCAGCTTCTCGAGTGTCAGGTCCGACACCGCCTTGCGCAGCCGGTCATTCTCTTTCTCGAGCTCTTTCAGGCTCTTTACCTGGTCACTCTTCAGTCCACCGAACTCCTTGCGCCACCGGTAATACGTAAACTGCGTCACGCCGATTGAGCGAACCGCTTCTCCGACAGATCGGCCTTGCGACAACAACACGTCGACCTGGCGCAGCTTCACCACGATCTCTTCAGGTCTATGCTTCTTCTGGGGCATTCCAACGTCCTCCTACGGCTCAATAGGCTACTTCAGGGAGGACCACTTTTCAGGGGGGCAGACCAATCCAGCTGCGAGACACGCATTTTCGACTCGACTTCCGCATTGGAACAAAATAGGAACATTGTCCTTGTTCCAAGGAATGAGCACGGTGTCCAAGGGGGATGTGGCAGCGCTGCGGGCAAGGATCGCGGCGATCGAAGGTGTCGGGCGGCGGGTGAAGGGAGTCCTGCCATTCGGTCTGGAGGCTATCGACTCCAGGCTTCCAGGCGGCGGGCTCGCTCTCGGCGCGCTGCACGAGGTTGCTGGAGGCGGAAACGGAGCAGTCGATGGAGCCGCGGCCGCCCTGTTCGCGGCGGGCATCGCCGCTCGAACGAATGGCAAGGTCCTGTGGTGCATTACAAGACCCGATCTCTTTGCTCCGGCACTCGCCCAGGCAGGGCTGAAGCCGGATCGCGTCATCTATGTCGAGGCACACGACGAGAAGTCTGTGCTGTCCTGTTTCGAGGAAGGTCTCCGGCACGGGGGACTTGGCTGCGTGGTGGCCGAGGTCTCGCGTCTGTCCATGACGGCGTCGCGGCGGCTGCAGCTGGCGGCAGAGGCATCCGGCACGATGGGTCTGGCGCTGAGGCGCTGGAGACGGCAGACGGAAGCGGCGGACTTTGGTCAGCCGACCGCGGCATCCACAAGATGGCGGGTCTCAGCCCTGCCGTCGACGCCGCTGCCCGTCCCCGGAGTCGGCCGGCATCGCTGGCTGGTCGAGCTGATAAGGGCGCGCGCGGGCGAGAGCGCCGATTTCGAAGTCGAGGCATGCGATGAGCAGGGTCGTCTCGCTCTTCCTGCCGAACTGGCCCACGGATCGGTTCAGACGGGCATCGGGCGGCGCTACGCTTCAGGCTGACCAGCCGCTGGTGCTGGCGGCAAGCGACGGCCGCCGCCGGGTCGTAACGGCGGCCAACGAGGCGGCCCTTCGGCAAGGACTCCGCCCGGGAATCCCGCTTGCCAAGGCGCAGGTCCTGGTCCCCGGACTTCGGATCGAGGATTCGGATCCTCGAGGCGACCTCGAATCCCTGGAACGGCTCGCATTCTGGGCCCTTCGCTACACGCCCGTCGTCGCAGCCGACCCGCCCGACGGCATCGTCATGGACATTGAGGGTGCGGCGCACCTCATGGGTGGCGAGAAGGCTCTCATCGAGGATCTGCGCCAGCGCCTGAGCGGCGCCGGCTATGCCTGCCGGATTGGCGTCGCGGACACCTGGGGTCTTGCCCACGCGGTGGCCCGGTATGGCTCTGCTCCCAGCGTGATCGTCGAACCGGGCCATTGCCGCGAATCCCTGGCTCCTCTCCCTGTGGCCGCGCTCCGGATCGACCCAACGACGGTGGCGGAGCTGCAAGGACTCGGCCTGGAGACCGTGGCCGATCTCATGGCGCGGCCACGGGCGCCAACGACCTTAAGGTTCGGGCCCGAGCCTTGGCGGCGGATCGACCAGGCGCTTGGCCACGTTGCGGAACCCATCGATCCGGTCCGCCCGAAGGACGTGCCCGAGGTCCGCAAGGCCTTTCCCGAACCGATCGGCGCTGCCGAGACCATCATGCGCTACATTGATCTCCTCGTCGGCAAGCTGTGTCTTGAACTGGAAAGCCGTGGCGTTGGAGCGCGCCGGCTCGACCTCATCTATGAGCGGGTGGACGGCATGCGGAAGGCCATTCGCATCGGCACCGCGATGCCGACACGCGACCGCGCCCGGCTTTCGCGCATGTTGCGCGACAAGGTCGAATCCATGGATCCCGGCTTCGGCATCGAGACCATGGCGCTCGCGGCCACGCTGGTACAGCCGCTTGCGCCCAGTCAGTCCCCATCGTCGCTCGTGGAGCCCGGTCCACCGGACGTCTCCGACCTCGTGGACATCCTTGCGAACAGGGTAGGAAGCGAGCGTCTGTTCCGGGTGGCCCCCGTCCAGAGCGATGTGCCCGAGCGGTCGGTCACGAGGATTCCGCCGCTCGCCCCGGAACTGGATACGACGTGGACGGCGCGGTGGCCGCGGCCGCCCCGCCTGCTTCCCCGGCCGGAACCGATCGAGACGGTGGCGCTCCTTCCTGACCATCCTCCCGTCACCTTCACCTGGCGCGGTGTGCGCCGCCGAGTCCGGCGGGCGGACGGACCGGAGCGCGTCTTCGGCGAGTGGTGGAAGCGCGACGCGGAGCTCGCCACGGTCAGGGATTACTTCCGGGTCGAGGATGACGCGGGCGAACGCTACTGGATCTACCGGGCGGGCGACGGCGAGGACCCGGAAACAGGCTCGCACAGGTGGTTCATGCATGGAATCTTCGGATGACTGTCCGCTACGCCGAACTGCAGGTCACCTCGCACTTCTCGTTCCTGCGCGGCGCCTCGTCCTGCGAGGAGCTGTTCGCCCAGGCGCGCCTGTGCGGCATCGAGGCGCTCGGCATCGTCGACCGCAACTCGCTCGCCGGGATCGTGCAGGCCCATGAGGCCGCCAGGGCAACGGGCGTGAGGCTGATCGTCGGCTGCCGCCTCGATCTTGCCGATGGGATGGCAGTCCTTGTCTATCCGACGGACCGTCCTGCCTATTCCAGGCTCTGCCGGCTGCTCTCGCTCGGCAAGAAGCGTGGCGGCAAGGGCAAGTGCATCCTTTACTGGGATGATGTGGTGGCCTATGGCGAGGGCCTCCTTGCCGTCCTCGTTCCGGACGAGCCTGACGAGGAGACCGCCCTGCGGCTCCGGCTCCTGTGCGACGCCTTTCCGGACAGGGCATACATGGCGCTCACGCTTCGCCGGCGGCCGAACGACCAGTTGCGGCTCTACGAACTCTCTCAGATGGCCGAATCCTTCGGCGTCTCCACCGTCGTCACCAACGATGTCCTGTTCCACGAGCCCGGTCGGCGCATGCTTCAGGACGTGGTCACCTGCATCCGGCACAATGTCACGATCGACCAGCTGGGGGACCGGCGCGAGCGCCACGCCGACCGATACCTGAAGTCCGCGGAGGAGATGCACCGCCTGTTCGCGCGCCATCCCGAGGCGCTCGCCCGCACGCTCGAGATCGCGGACCGATGCCGCTTCTCGCTGGACGAGCTCAAATACCAGTATCCCGAAGAGCGCGACGATCCGGCGCTGACCCCGCAGCAGACGCTGGAGAAGCTCATCTGGGAGGGCGCCGCCCGGCGCTATCCCGAAGGCGTGCCGGACCATGTCCGCGCCACCCTGCGGCATGAGCTGGAGCTGATCGAGAAGCTCGACTACGCGCCGTACTTCCTCACCGTGAACTCGATCGTCCGCTTCGCGCGCTCGAAAGGAATCCTCTGTCAGGGACGCGGATCGGCGGCCAACTCAGCGGTCTGCTATGTCCTCGGCATCACCTCGATCGATCCGGATCGCAACGACCTCCTGTTCGAGCGTTTCGTCTCGGAGGAGCGGCGCGAGCCACCCGACATCGACGTCGATTTCGAGCACGAGCGGCGCGAGATCGTCATGCAGTGGATCTTCGACACCTACGGCAGGGAGCGGGCCGCGCTCTGCTCGACCGTCATCCGCTACCGCACCAAGGGCGCGCTGCGCGACGTCGGCAAGGCACTCGGCCTCACCGAAGACCTCATCCGCACGCTGTCGTCCCAGGTCTGGGGCTGGTCGAAAGAGGGCGTCGGTGAGGAGCAGGTCAGGGAGCTGAACCTCAATGCAGGCGACCGGCGGCTGCATCTGGCGCTAGATCTTGCAAGGCAGCTCATGGGTGCACCGCGGCACCTATCCCAGCATCCCGGAGGATTCGTTCTCACCCGGGACCGCCTCGACGACCTCGTCCCGATCGAGCCCGCCGCCATGGCGGACCGCCAGGTCATCGAATGGGACAAGGACGACATCGACGCCCTGCGCTTCATGAAGGTCGACGTCCTCGCTCTCGGCATGCTCACCTGCATGAGGAAAGGACTCGATCTTCTCGCCGAGCACAAGGGCATCCCCTACGATCTCGCCACCATCCCGGCCGAGGATCCGCGCACCTATGCCATGATCCGCAAGGCGGACACGCTCGGCACCTTTCAGATCGAGAGCCGGGCGCAGATGTCGATGCTGCCGCGGCTGAAGCCCCGGACGTTCTACGATCTCGTTGTGCAGGTGGCGATCGTCCGTCCCGGTCCGATCCAGGGCGACATGGTTCATCCCTATCTCCGCCGCCGAGCAGGACTCGAGCCCGTCGAGTACCCGAAGCCGGAACTGGAGAAGGTCCTGGGCAAGACGCTGGGCGTGCCCCTCTTCCAGGAGCAGGCCATGCGCGTGGCCATTGAATGCGCGGGATTCACGCCGGGCGAAGCGGACATGCTGCGCAAGTCCATGGCGACCTTCAAGCACACGGGCGGGGTGAGCGCATTCAGGGACAAGCTCGTCCAAGGCATGATTGCCCGAGGTTACGACCGGGCGTTCGCGGAGAACACCTTCTCGCAGCTCGAAGGATTCGGCTCCTATGGGTTCCCGGAGAGCCACGCGGCGTCCTTCGCGCTGATCGCCTACGCCTCGGCATGGCTCAAGTGCTGGCATCCGGACGTGTTCTGCGCCGCGCTCCTGAACTCGCAGCCGATGGGATTCTACGCGCCCGCGCAGATCGTCAGGGACGCCATCGAACATGGCGTGGAAGTGCGCCCAGTCTGCATCAACGCCTCGCGCTGGGACTGCACGCTGGAGCCAACCGGTGACGAGAGCCGCTTCGCGGTTCGGCTCGGCATGCGCATGGTCAAGGGACTGGCCAATGCGCATGCCGCGGCAATCGTGGCGGCGCGCGCGGACGCGTCCTACAGGTCGGTGGATGACCTGTGGCGCCGCGCCGGCGTTCCCGTGCTTGCGCTGAAGCAGCTGGCCGATGCCGATGCCTTCCGGCCGTCGCTCGGCCTCGAACGGCGTGAGGCGGTCTGGCAGGTCAAGGGACTGCGCGACGAGGCGCTGCCCCTGTTCGCCGCGGCATCGGCGCGAGAAGCCACCACAGTGCCGGAGCTGGACGAGCCGGCTGTCCCTCTCAGGCCAATGACCGAAGGAAGCGAGGTCGTCGCCGACTATGGCCGCACGGGACTTTCCCTGCGCCGCCACCCAGTCTTTTTCCTGAGGCAGGACCTTGCCCGGCGCGGGATAGTCACCTGCCGGGAGGCGATGGGCGCGCGGGACAGTCAGTGGCTTGAAACCGCGGGCATCGTGCTTGTGCGCCAGCGGCCAGGATCGGCAAAGGGCGTCATGTTCATCACGCTTGAAGACGAGACCGGGATCGCGAACCTCGTGATCTGGCCGAAGGTCTTCGAGAAGCACCGCCGCGTCATCCTCGGGTCGGCCATGTTCTCGGTCAAGGGGCGCATTCAGCGCGAGGGCGAGGTCGTGCACTTCGTCGCCCGCCACCTGACGGACCTGTCAGCGGAACTCGCCAGCATCGCCAATCGGGACGGCTCGTTCCCGCTTCCGCACGGCCGCGGCGACGAGTTCCACACAGGCAGCCCGAGGCCGGATCCACGCGGCTTGCCGCCGAAAGGACTCCCATCCCGAGACATCTACATCCCCGACCTGCACATCAACACGCTCAGGGTGAAGCCGCGGGATTTTCGGTGATGGAGATGGGCGGCAACCTCACCACATCACCAAACGGCACTACTCAGAGGCCGAACTCTTCCGGCGTCCGTTCCTCGCGCACGCCTTTGAAAGACGGATGGCGCAGTGCCTTGTCTTCGGTCCAGCCGCGATACTCCACTTCAAGCACCAGTTCGGGCCTTGTCCAAACCGCGCCCTTTTCCCGAAGCTTCGGAATGGGAGGGCTGTCTATTGCGAGCGCGTCCAGTCGGCGGCGCATGTCCGGCCCCGTGCGGCTGTTGAAGCCGGCGCCGACGCCACCTGCCGGGATGAGCTTGCCGTCTTCTGGTTTCGCAAGCAGCACCTTTCCCAGTCCGCCGTAGCCCTTGCCCGGAACGTAGCCAATGGCGATGAACTCGTCGCTCATGACGCATTTCGTCTTCACCCATTCCATGCGCCGGCCCGAGCGATAGGGACTGTCCCGAAGCTTCGACACAATCCCCTCCAGGCCAAGCCTGCAGGCATGGGTCATCAATTGGTCGGGATCGCCCTCGATCTCCTCGCTGAACAGGATCCCTTCGGGCATGGGCTCGCCGAGCAGGCCGATCAGCAAAGCCCTGCGCTCCTCCAGTGGCTTCTGCCGAAGATCCTCACCATCGAGCCGCAGCAGGTCGAACGCGACAAACGTGATGTCGTGCGCGCGTCCGCTTTGGCCGAGAGCCTGTTGGATCGCCGCAAAGCTGGAAAGCCCTTTGTCATCGCTGACGATCGCTTCTCCGTCTATGACGGCTTCCGTTGCATTGAGTTTCGAGACCGCCTTCCTGATCGTAGGGAAACGCTCGGTCCAGTCGAACAGGTTGCAGGTCACGATCCGGACCTGATCGCGGTCGAGGTAAACGCCTATGCGGTAGCCGTCCCACTTGATCTCATGGAGCCAGCGCTTGCCTTCCGGTATGCTCCTGACGAGGGTCGGCAGGAGGGGAGCGATCACGCCCGGGACGGGGCTGGGGTTAGCCCTCGACTTCTGCCACTTCACCATGACGCGCGCCGTAACCGACCACAGACCCGACTAAATTGGCGTGCACGGGATTCGTTCCTCAGGCTTCCGGCCAGATAGCAGGAACTATGCCCGCTGCGTCGTGTTGCGCGGTGTTCCGAGGGGGTTGCGCTGCCCAAGGCATGAATCCATGCCCGTGTTATCCCTGACTGCCCTATGCCACTGCCCGAAAGCTTTCGTTACTCGTCAGAACAGGCTTGGTTGATTGGTGGGCGTGGAATTCGCCGGAAGTTCTGATGCAGGGTCCGGCGGTGCGTCGACAATCGTCAGGAGATGATCGGGGAGGGGACGCTGCAGGGCCTTCGCCTCGTCCCACGGCGCGTCCAGCCAGATGTCGATCTCTTCCGCTGTCGTGAGCAAGACAGGCATCGCCCGGTGGATCGGCGCGACGACGCCGTTCGGCTCGGTCGTAAGGAAGGCGTACAGCTCGTGCTCTGCCGGATCCTCGCGTGCCATCCTCTTGCCGTGCCAGGACGTACGCATGCCGGCAAAGAAGAAGAGCGGCTTTTCGTCACTTAGAGCAAACCAGGCGTCCGGAGTTCTCTGTCCTTCGACCTTCGCGGCCGGGTTTGGCTCGGCAAAGCTCGTGGCCGGAACCAGGCACCTGCTTTCCGGCCCAAGCCATCGCCGCCAATGCGGCGAGGCCGTGTTGCGGATGTTGGTGACGCCGTAGTCATAGGCCTTGCCGTTCAATGCCTTGGGCGGGGAGGGCATGCCCCAGCGAGCGCGCACAAGCTTATGCTCTCCATCGGTGACACGGATGATCGGGGCGTATCGATTGGGATACGCCATGATGGAAGGCTCATTGAAGCCAGCCTCATCGCGAAGATCGCTGAGCCGAAGCGAGAACTGGCGCATGGCCTCATGCGTCGTGGTGACATTGTACAGGTTACACATGAGGCAAAGATGGCAAGGCGCTGCTGCCAAGACAAGTGGCCTGATCACAGCTGCCGGCTTAGCCGAACTGCTTTACGGAGGGCAGGATACGGTCCTGCTCGTCGTGAAGGTGGGCCAGGAAGTGAGTTGACCAAGCCATCGAGCTGGTCTTGCCCGAACCCGCCGAGTGCTGGATGAGACACTTCGCCCCCGCATCTTCCTGCAGGATGACGACTGTCGCACCCTCCGCGCCGATAGCAAATCGAGAGCTTTTCGCAACATCGCGGATTGCGAACGAAACGGAAACAGGGTTCATTCCGGCGCATGACCCTGACCGTTCGCGATTCGCTCGATCAGCCAACATTCGAGCATGATTATCTCGCCTCCCTGAATGCGGAGCAACGCGCCGCTGTCGAGCATGGAGGGGGCAAGGTTGCAGGGCCGCTGCTCGTCATTGCTGGTGCGGGATCAGGCAAGACCAACACCCTGGCGCACCGCGTTGCGCATCTGATCGTCAATGGCGCCGATCCCAGACGAATCCTTTTGATGACGTTCTCGCGCCGGGCGGCGTCGGAGATGACGAAGCGCGTCGAAAGGATTGCCGCGCGCGTCATGGGCGACAAGGCAGCGACGCTGACGAAAGGATTGACCTGGGCCGGAACCTTCCACGCGATCGGGGCGCGGCTTCTGCGCGACTATGCCCTTAAGATCGGACTTGATCCCGCCTTTACCATTCACGACCGTGAGGATTCCGCTGATCTGATGAACCTTGTCCGGCACGAGCTCGGTCTGTCGAAGACGGAGAGCCGCTTTCCCGCCAAGGGCACCTGCCTCGCCATCTACTCCCGGGTCGTCAATGCGCAGTCTGACCTTAAGACCGTGCTCGCAAAGAGCTTCCCCTGGTGCATTGGCTGGACGGCCGAGCTGAAGGAGCTGTTCGCCGCCTATGTGGACGCCAAGCAGGCGCAGAACGTACTGGACTATGACGACCTCCTGCTGTGGTGGGCGCAGATGTGTGCGGAGCCTGCAATCGCCGAACATCTGAGCGGCCGCTTCGATCACATCCTGGTCGACGAATACCAGGACACCAATCGCCTGCAGGAATCGATCCTGCTGGCTCTCAAGCCTGACGGCACGGGCCTGACGGTGGTGGGAGACGACGCCCAGTCGATCTATTCCTTCAGGGCTGCAGAGGTCCGGAACATACTCGACTTCCCGATCCGTTTTCCCGAGCCGGCGCGCGTGGTCACGCTCGAGCGCAACTACCGCTCCACCGACGCGATCCTGAATGCTGCAAACGCCGTGATCGCCGAAGCTGCGGAGCGCTTCACGAAGAACCTGTGGACGGAAAGACGCTCGGCTGAGAAACCGCTGCTCGTGACGGTCCGGGATGAGGCCGAACAGGCCAGCTATGTTGCGGAACATGTGCTTGAGGCGCGGGAGGAAGGATTCGCGCTGAAACAGCAAGCGGTGCTGTTTCGGGCCTCGCACCACTCCGGGCCGCTGGAAGTCGAGCTTACCCGCCGCAATATCCCCTTCGTCAAGTTCGGCGGCTTGAAGTTCCTGGACTCTGCGCATGTGAAGGACGTTCTCGCTGTTCTAAGGTTTGCGGAGAACCCCAAGGACCGTGTGGCCGGCTTCCGGGTGATGCAGCTGCTCCCAGGAATAGGACCGTCTGCCGCCGCTTCTGCCATGGAAGCGATGGAGCGTGCGCTCGATCCTGTGCTTGGGCTGCAGTTCTTCCGCGCTCCGGCGAGGGCCGAAGCGGACTGGCCAGGATTCGTCGAGCTGTTCTCCAGCCTCAGATCGCGCTCCGGCTGGCCGTCCGATCTGGAACATGTACGCCTGTGGTACGAGCCGCATCTGGAGCGCATCCACGAGGACGCCACCACGCGCCGGGCCGACCTCCTGCAGCTCGAGCAGATCGCAGCCGGGTATCCCTCGCGGGAACGCTTTCTCACCGACCTGACCCTGGATCCTCCTGAGGCCACCAGCGATAAGGCAGGCCCGCCGCATCGCGACGAGGACTACCTGATCCTCAGCACCATCCACTCAGCCAAGGGCCAGGAATGGACCAAGGTCTTCGTGCTGAATGCGGTGGATGGCTGCATCCCAAGCGATCTTGCAGTCGGCGAGCGGGAGGAAATCGAGGAAGAACGGCGGCTCCTCTATGTGGCGATGACGCGGGCCAAGGACAGCCTGCATCTGATCACACCGCAGCGCTTCTTCGTTCACGGTCAGGCGGCGAGGGGAGACCAGCATGTCTATGCCTCGCGCACCCGCTTTATCACGGACGCCATGCTGGAGCTGTTTTCACAGATCTTCTGGCCGCCTCCGATGGCAGATCATGGCGGGCAGCCGCCACACCCGACCGTTCGCGTGGATCTGAAAGCACGTATGCGCAGCATGTGGCGGTAGCGGGAGGGTCATCGGCCGTCAAGGTGATCTTCGGCGACCTTCTTGCTGTTCCCCCGTTGAAAAAGATGATGTTACCTTCGGCCTCGGTATTGGCACTTTCTCTCTATGACGCTCTGAATTGGTCATGGGGCAATGAGTGCAGAAGCTCAGTGAGGTTTGCGGACGGCGTAGCCCCGCAGTGAGTACCTAGACCAAAGGAAGCATTGAGTGCACGATCCAGGTCGTCAGCAATCTGGCGACATCTTTCCCGGTCGTCTTCGGTGGCGTTCTTCCAGCACTTGCCCGTCTCGGCTTTACAGATCAGGCGCAACAGTGCATCGTCTGGTGTCATCTCTCTGTCCCCCGCTACGTTTGCGTACAACACTGGCAAGACACCCGGCCAAACTCAAGCCCTGTTTCACGAGGCTCGTCATTTGACAAAGATCAATTTGTTCGCTATACGTTCGCGCCCATGAACACGACCGTGCACCTCGATCTCATACGATAACCATACGCTCAATCGCTTTTTGTGGCGGTATAGAACGCGTGCGTATGACTGAGGGTAGCGCAGTGACACATCCCTTCTACATTCAATCGACACCGAAGAAATTGCCGGACGGGCCGCTCATATGCACGGCCGCTCGCGCCTGACGGCGCATCTCTAGCCAGTTTCCCTATCGTAAACGCCGCTTTCAAAGGCCGCGGCCCACTAGGTGTCGAACGATGATCCGCTACCGGAGAGTGGACGGTTCCAGCTATGACCGTCAGCTCGGTTTCCGCAACCAGGTTCGGGAATCTTTTCCCCGCTTCCTTACTTATTGCGCAATCATGAGGGCCTGCCGCGCAATCCCGCAGGTCAGACTGCTGAAGCCTGTCGTCGTCGGTCTTATTCTGCCGGAAGGGGCTGACATGGATCTCTATGAGGAAGGCGCTCGCTATGCGGCCCACGGCCCCGCGATCCTTCATGGTGGCTCCAACCACACAGAAGTATTCCGGAGGAAAAAGGGCCGCGAGAGCAAGTTCGAGGATGCCGAGCTGGCAAAGTCCCTGTCCAAGAAGCGGCGGGTGTTCCTTCTCGCCGAAAGCGCCAATTCAGTGCCAGGCAGCTTTGATCTCGCAGCCGACGCCGTGGTGGAGGTCGGGCCTGTGCTGCCAAAAGACGTGATCGTCGGGGCCAAGCTGTGCCTCAAGCTGACCGTCACGCCCGAACAGGCGGAGTTCATTGCCACGGTTCCGCTGTCCGTTGTCGTCTCGGCGTTGCGCCGAGGGCGGCCTGTCTCGGTTGCGATCGACCTGATGAAGAGGGCCATCGCCCCCAAGATGAGGGAAGTGCCCGGACCGACGCTTGATGACCTGCACGGACTCGGGGAGGCAGGCGAATGGGGTCGCGAGCTGGCGATGGACCTCGCGGACTGGCAGGCTGGAAAGATCGGCTGGGCAGACGTCGACCGCGGCATCCTGCTGAGCGGTCCTCCTGGCACGGGCAAGACGACCTTCGCCGGGGCGCTAGCGCGATCCTGCGGGGTCCACCTTGTTCTCGGTTCGATCGCGCGCTGGCAGGCCAAAGGTCACCTAGGCGACATGCTGGGGGCGATGCGAGCGGCCTTCGACGAGGCGCGTCGGAACGCGCCGTCCATCATCTTTCTGGATGAAATCGACGCGGTCGGCGACCGGGAGCGCTTCAGCGATAACAATGCCCAATACTGTACCGAGGTCGTCGCCGCACTGCTCGAGTGCATCGATGGAGCCGAGGGACGGGAAGGCGTCGTTGTGGTGGGAGCTTGTAACAACCCCGACCGTCTCGATGCGGCGCTCGTTCGCGCAGGAAGGCTCGACCGTCATGTGCGCATTCCGCTTCCGGATGCGAAAGGCCGGGAGGGGATCCTGCGGTGGCATTTGCAAGGGTCGCTTCCCGGCGCCGATCTTTCCGAGATCGCTGCACGGACCGAAGGATGGAGCGGTGCCGCGCTCGAACAAATCGTCCGGCAGGCAAGGCGGAAGGCACGGCGGGCGCGCCGCGCCTTGTCGCTGGATGACCTCCTGTCAGAGCTCCCTCCTTTAGTACCGCTGCCGGAGGCACTACGCCGGAGAATGGCGATCCACGAGGCCGGGCATGCGGTCGTCGGCCTGGCGGTTGATGCAGGCGAGATCATTTCCGTCTCGATCTCCTCGACGGCTCTCCCAAGCGAAGCCGAGCAGGATGGGGGAGGGGTTCTCTTCCGGACTTCTGCTTTTCGCGAGCGCACCCGGGCCCAGATCCTCGACGAAATGGCAGCGAGGCTCGGTGGCTTAGCCGCCGAGGAGGTTTTTCTCGGGGATCGGTCGGCAGGCGCGGGAGGCTCGAAGGGATCCGACCTCTACAGCGCGACAGCCTTGGCGCTTGCCTCCGAGGCGTCATACGGCTTTGGGGAGAGCTTCGCCTACTTGTCGTCCAGCAACGAGGATGAGCTCTTCGCGATACTCCGTTTCAACCACTACCTGCAGGCACGAGTCGACAAGGTTTTGGGTCGACAGTTCGCACGGGCGAAGAAGATCATCGAAAGCCATCGTCATGAGGTCGAATGTGTCGCTGAGGCTCTTCTCGCGAAGGGCAGCCTTACAGGTGAGAAGCTGCGAGACCTGGTGGCCGAGCAGCCACGGCTGAGGCTGGTGGATGACTGTGCCGACAAACGGGCGAGTTAGTGCCGCCTAGGAAGGTCCTCCGGTCCGAGCGGGTCGCCAGGCGTTGGCATGGCTCCCTTGTGCAGTACTCGCCCCTCCACGGAAGGGTTCACCGACAGGACCGTGGCATCTATCGTGTTGGCATCAAAGGTCGTGGCGTTTGCCAACAAGACGTTCATGGGGGCCGCCACGAGATTTCGGGATGAGTTAGGGGCCGCCGTAGTGCTCATCAGACGCTGGACCGCACGATCGCGACGTGAAGGCGTACGTCGATCCTCGATCCGGATGACAACGCTCCTGGGCAGATCCGGACGAATGAACGCGTTGGCCCGACGGTGATGCAGGGCTGGGTAGCCTAAGTGGTTAGAAAGTGGTTTAGATGATCGCCATTGCAGCCGACCGTCTTTTCACATTTGATTGGGCGGCCGACGGGCAATTTCAAGCGTAGGTTCTGGACTTGGAATGAAACCGCTCCTTCATCTCTACATCGACGAATCAGGAAGCCGCCGTCCAGACAGGAAACCGAATGAGCAACCGCCAAAGCACGACTTCTTTGCGATGGGCGGGCTGGTCGTCAATGAAGAGAACGAGGAAGACGTGATGGCGGCTCACGCCGCATTCTGCGCGCGATGGGATATCGATTACCCGCTACATTCCGTTGACATCAGGCATTCAGCCGGCAACTTCAAATGGCTGTACGAACGCACCCCTGAGCAAAGGCAGGAATTCTATGCCGATCTGCATGCGACGATTGCGAGCCTCCCTGTCTTGGGAATCGCATGCGTCATTGATCGCCCCGGCTACAACAAGCGTTATGCTGCCCTCCACGAAGGAAATCGATGGAAGCTGTGCAAGACGGCGTTTGCCATCTGCCTTGAACGATCAGCGCGTTTGGCTATCGCTCGAGACCGAAAACTCAAGGTCTTTGCGGAAGCCTGTGGGCCCAAAGAGGACCGGGCCCTGAAATCCTACTTTGCCGCGTTGAGGCAGGAGGGGATGCCCTTCAACCCCTCGACATCTGCCAAGTATGCTCCCATGACTGCAGAGGATTTGAAGGGCACGCTGTACGATCTCAAGTTCAAAACCAAGAAGTCGCCCTTGTCACAGCTGGCTGACCTCCTGTTGTTTCCGATGGCCGTCGGTGGGTACAATCCCGAGTACAAAGCCTACAGTCTCCTTGTCCGCGATAAGAAGCTCGTGGATTGCCATTTGACGGCCGAAGACCTGCCAAGGTGCGGTATCAAGTACAGTTGCTTTGATGCTCAGGAGAGGCTTGCCGAGGATACCGAGAACAAATTGCAGTTGGCCTGAACCAAGGCGATGCAGTTTGCAGCATCTATTGAAATTGCCGCCGGACTGCGTTAGATAGGGTGGCAGGGCAGAGCCCGTGGGGTCTCCGAATGAGGCCGACCTAATGCTCCAAGCTCCGGCTTCGGGGCATTAGTTGTTTCTGGAACCAAGCTTCTAAGTTGGGATTTCGCCTTCCAGGCCGCGTACCAGAACCCGTCGTGAGCGATCCAGCGAAGATTCGCGGCGAGCACCTCCCCGCAGCCGCCGCCTGCTGCCAGGTGACCGCGGCCGCGAGCGGAGATGCCGCCTGCCTGACGTTTATGGGTGCGACGAGCGGCCGTCCACCGCTCCGTAGGCCTCGCGCAGACCATTTCCGATGGGAACCTGACGACGATGAAGGCCCTACAGGATCGAATTCCTCATCCTATGCGAGGACGACGGCGCTGCCGACTACCTCAATAGCTACTGACCGAGGCAGTCGAGGCAGGGGATGCGGTGAAAGTCTATATGCCCCCTTTCGTCGTGACAATGCGCGTCACGAGCGCCAACACGACGACGCTGGCCGATGTCGAGGGCCACGTGAGCCTCTCGATCTTCGATCACTTCATTAGACTAGCCTTGAAGCACCCGCTGGACCGCCAGGGGCGCGTCATGATAATCACTCATCCAACTCGTAGCGAAATGAGCTCCCTGACTCCACCGCTGTTAGTCTAACAGCGGTGGAGCAATGCGAACGCCCGCGCAGGCTCACTCAGCATCCCTACGGTAGTCGGCCAGGTCTCGCCTTTGCATCAGCCTGCCCAGTCCAGTTGCCCGTTGCGGCGGTAATTCAGGATTTTGCAGCGCTCGCTCATAATCGAACTCTACGCCGGTAAGAGCGCTGTAGATTGCCAGTCCGACAGCCTGTGCCATAATAGGAGGCAGGGCATTGGCGATCTGTCTTTTTTGAACCTTCTTTTGCTTGTCGGACCTCTCAGATCCCGCGAATTCCCAATCGTCCGGAAAGCCTTGCAGGCGAGCTCCCATTGCCAGTGTGAACTTGAATGGTTTGTTCACCGGATGCCCGGGAGGAGGGGCCTTGTCCGCCATCCCATTCGGATCAATGCCCATGTCAAGCCAGTCTTTAATCCTGAGGTTGGCTGAAAAGGATTGCCGGCCGCTTCGTTCTGAGCCGCCAACGATGGTCGATCCACGGCGATTCGCATAAACGCGGGCCCAGGTTTCAGCCCTTTCCCTTTCCCAGCCATTGGACATGACGATGTCGAGAAGCGCCTCGCCCACCGTCTTCTCCCACGCGGGGAAAACCGGAGGCATCCTGAACTGGATGATGGGAATATCCCTGAAGCCGATGAACGCGACGCGCGGCCTGAGCTGCGGAAGCCCGTAGTCGCTCCCATAAAAGCTGAACACCTGGCTTTCGTAGCCCAGATCGGCGAATTTCGCAAAAAGATCTGCACGATAACCTGTATTGTCCTTCTGCGCGAAACCTTCAACGTTCTCGAAAAAGAAGGCCTTGGGCTGCACCTCTTCGACGACCCGCACCGCTTCCATGAACAGGTCGCGCTCGTCGTGGCGCCCCTCCTTCTTGCCGATCGTAGAATGTGGCTGGCAAGGCACGCCCCCAGCGACGAGGTCCACGACGCCCCGGTAGCGAGTGAAATCGACTTCCCTGATATCGGCGCAGTGAACGGGGCCAAGCCATCGATTCATGTCGAGCGTTTTCGCGGCATAGGGGTTCTTTTCATACAGCCCCAACGCATCGAATCCAGCCGCATGAAGACCAAGAGCCTGCCCCCCAGCGCCAGCGCAAATCTCCAGCGAGGTGAGGCGATGGGGCGGCTTCACAGCCTTGCGCGTCACCGGCCTTGCGGGAACGCGGCGGGGTTTCAGGTCTTCCTTGGAAATCCCGTTGCTGTTGAAGAGCCAGATGATGTCTTCGACATCGCTTGTGTCGAGGTAGGGGTGATATTGTTCATAGGGACAGCCTTCGGGGTCAGCCTCCAAGAGGTTGCCTGCGGCGAACCGTTTCAGGCTGTGATACGCCCGGGATAGACGAACCGCCTCCTCCGTATGCTCGTGATAACCGTACTCCTCGGGTGGGGGAAGGGATTCTACGTCGAACGTGCTTTCGAAGCGGACAAGGCATTCCCCCGCTGTCGTGATCAGACGGTCGCGATTGGCACGGAACTCATCCATCCGGTGCCGATCCTCATAGCCGTCATTGTAGAAGTCGATGAGGAACTGGGCGAATCCGATAAAATCCTCGCAGAAGGATTCCAGCCTCCTTTCTGCCCTGCGCTCCGCCGCGGCGTGGAGCGACTTGAGGCGACGGCGTTCCCGCTCGACTGCCGGGTCCTTCGCTTGGTCGGCAAGCCGCCTCTTGATTGCAATAATGTCGCTCGAATGGACGAAGCTGCCGAGCTGAATCCTTTCGATCGCTTCGTCGCGGACAACATCCGGCGCGGAGACAAGCGCCTTGATCACTGCGAACGGGAGGCCGTGCTTCTCCACCAGCCGGCGGTCAATGGCAGCGTTGTCGAACCTAAGATAGGTGTTGAGGTCGCTGCTGTTCAGTCCGCACTCCGCCACTAGAAATGTCTTGAGTTTCGATGCTGGAATGGTCTGACGGGCCTCCTGAATTGCAGCCTCGATCCGAAGGAAGGCATGCGCCATGCGCTTCTTCTGATCCTGTACGCACTTCTTGAGATTGTTCAGTTGATCGTTCAGCTCACTCTCGTGCGGAGCCGATCTTCGCTCGGCAGCGCTAGCAATTGCTTCCGTTTCGTGCGTTTGATCCCCACCGTAAGTGTAGTCCACTGGACTGCCCCCTTTCATTTTGTTTGGGGAGCTCATGGACGTCGACCAATGAGTCCTGAATAAAGGCGTATGCTAAAATTTTATCGGACCGCCATTTTTCAGAGCTGGAGTGTTACTCTCCGTGCACTATTTGAAGCTTGGAGCTGACCTCCCTGGACCTTTCTGACTAAAGCACATGAGCAAACGCTGCGGGCGCTATCGTCGGGCTTGCTTAAGGAGGAACCGCCCGGTCCGGAGGAAAGCGGCGACATCACCCCATACTATACCCCGTCGAAGCCAAGGAGCGTGAACAGTATTTGATTTGCACAGGTCGTGCCGCCGATCTGCGGCGTTCCTGAGAGTGTTAGCCAGCAGTATGACGTTCGACAACAGCAGTTGAGCTGAACACTCCTCCGCTAATGATGCCCGAGGCATTCTGGGCTGCCGTCAGGAACTCAAGATTCTTCTCGTCCGACGAAACCGCCAGGCACGTCAGCCTGCCAGTGGCATAGGCGCCGGTATCGAGCGCGATCCTGTTACTCTTTAGTTCGGCACGACGGCTGGCTGTCACAGTGTGGCCGTGGACGATGACGTGCGAAAGGTCGCCCTCATAGTCCAAGAACCCCGAGCGGATCGTCATTATCTCCTTTGGGTCCTGGTCGCTGATCGGCCTTGAGGGCGAGATGCCGGCGTGCACATATGCGAAGCGTTCGTCTACAATGATCGACGCAGCTTCGCGGAGCGCCGATAGGTGTCGGGTAAAGTTTGCCCGAAAGACGGCCGCAACATCAGCGATGCTGTTCTCGGAGACGAGGCCATAGGATTCAATCGTTGCGTAGCCGCCGAGGCGGAGAAGCCACCGATAAAATCTATCCTCGTCGACTTCGGACGCAGTCATGAACTCGAGGAAATAGGCATCATGATTGCCGCGGATCAGCCGTGAAAGCGGCCATCGATCCAGAGTGTCGCAGACAAGATCAAACGCCTGCCGGCTAAATGGTCCCCGGTCGACGATGTCCCCGAGAAAGAGAACCCGAGGCTCTCTGCCGGATGCCTCTGCCTTCCGGCCGATCGCCTTAAGAAGAGGTACAAGCAAGTCAGCGCGACCGTGGACGTCGCCTATTGCGTAGGTGGTGTACGTCAAGCCAGGAATCCTTTCAGATTCGTGCGTAGGCGCTCGACAGTTGGGCTTTCGTTAAGCAGATTGCCGCGTCCTAACTCGATTTACCCGTCATCCGGCGGGATAATGCATTCGAGGTTGGCGCAATATGACCACTACGCCAGCGGGCGAAGATTGCGTCAGGCAGCAGATACGGGCGGGTCCGAGATGGTAGCGCTTGAAATTCCCCTTACGGGCATCGCAACGGCCCACGGATATGGGGGATGTGACCCCTTCTCGAACTGGTAAACGGAAATCGCTGGCAGATTGCGTTTGTCGTACGAGCGGCCGAAGCGGAATACAACGCTGTTCGGAGCGGCCAAGACGAGATGAATTCGTGTTACGCCCCTCCGGTCCAGCTCGAATGCGGTCTGTAGGAATTGATCAGCCAGATGTCCTTGTTTTCGGTCTGACCAATGGCTGTGAAGGCCGCCACCATCCAAGGTCATGCGGACGATAGGCAGTCCAGGGAATCCCTCCTCCAGGTCGGTCTGTAAGATAGGTTGGGACACGGAAACAGCCAGAACGACTTCAGGTGAGTTGGCGACATCATCTAAGCCAGTCGTGATGAACCTACGTCCGTCATCCTCCTCATTGAGCAGACGCCAGTTCTCCTGTCTCCGGTCCCAGTCGAGGACGAGGACATTATCCTCGTCGTCCACCATCACTCCAGTCAGGAATGTGAACGGAACCGCGGTTAAGCCCCCATAGACCAAGGTCACGTCGCTACGCTCCACACCGGCCGTCAACTGGTCAATCTGAGTTGCAAGTCCTATGATCCGAGTGAGTATCTGTGTCGGTGCTACAATCTTTCCGTCTTCTACCTTCTGCCGGAGATCCAGCAAGAGCGGCTGCCGATGTCCCTTGATCGTTGCGGGCACGGCATCCACTAGAGGTCGACCTGGGCCGTCACGCAGTCCACGTCCCTCGATCACAAGGACGCGCTTCTTCATTTGGATGCGACGGTCATGGGCATAGCGGACGCATTCTAACACGAAGCCTCCTAAAATGAGCACAAGACCGACAATCGCAGCTAAATATACGATCCGTTCCGGGACTCCCTTTCCGCTGTCGAAAGAGAGATTGAGGCGACCTCCTTCAACTGGAAGTGAAAAATCAAAAGCCCAGCCGATTCCGAAGGCAATTACCACCAAGGTAATTCCGGTCCGCATTGCCATCAAACCGGATGATTTCGGTCTGAACAGCCAATCGATTAAGCTTCTCGCGAAATGCTGAAATACCTGCGCCACGTCATTGCCTTGGGTTTTGATTTAGCTTGAGACAGCGACAGGCTGCGGATTCCCATGACGAATGAATACCGTCGCTGAATAGTCGAGGCAGACCATCCATCGTAGCCGCACAATCAGCAACAGTGCAAAATGGATGTCTCGTTCCCCATGGACCAACTCTTCCATCGACTGGACATCCTCCTGGCTCGGGCGAGCAGGGAAGCAGGGATGGGAATGCCACTCGCCGAGATAGTTGAACCGTCCAAATGCATATCCGGTGCGCTCGAAAAATGCCTGCAGTGCCTCACCGTGATGTTCCGGACTTCGCACGAAATGTGCGGCAGTCCCGCTGATGGTATCGACGGAAAAATCGACAATACGGAATCTGCCGGGCTCCAGCTGCTCCCCCATGAGAATCCCCCCGATCTCTCTACGTCCGGCCGTGCGGAGCAGAGCCTTAATCCGGTTCCTCACTTCAAACGGAAGACTGACCTGCATCGCCCACAGTCCGCGGAAACAGATCAGCCAGCAATGATTTCAAACCTTCTTCGTCGAATTCCGCACTGCCCCCGCCCCATCCATCCTCATAGGCCAATTCAATTGGCCATGTGTCGAAAGGTGCCGCGAAAATCCATCCAGTGGAAAGCCCAACCGCGTACGCTGATTGCGGGAACAACGAAGACTCCGGCCGCGCGATGGTATCGATTGCAAGGCGAGCAAGGCTTGCCGCCACCACGGAAACATCACCGTCGTCCGCGATCATCGGTGCCTGCTCGGGGCCGAGAGCGGTGTACGGCCGTTCGGTGACAGCAAAGTCCGTTAGAATACCATGGCTGCTGCACCAGTCGTTGATTTGTCGACGAGCTACTTGCGGTGGAGGTTCGATACCCGGACGGGAGCGTGCGACTATGCCTCCGATCCCGCCCCCAAAGACCTCCGCCCATACCATTGGCTTCTCGCGGCTTCTGGCGACTGCGGCACAAAGGTTGAAGGCGCCTGGATCGGCCGTTGCTTCGACTATGAGATCGCAACAGGAAAGCGCCGACATCACCAGCGATGTCATCTTCGCGCTCTCTTGGCCGCCAAGTTCGATATCAAAGGCAGTAACACTCGCCCCCGGAGCCACTTCTAAGATGCGTTCACGGACAGCGTTGACCTTGTGCACGCCAACTGCTCTCCAATCGAGTTCATTGCGGACCAAGTTTTCAGGGAGCAACAGATCTCCGTCTACCAGCGTAAATGTCGTGATGCCTGATCGACATAGAGAAACCGCCACCTTTGATCCGATCGAACCGCAACCTACGATGCCAACGCGCTTTCCGGCGAGGGCTTCGTTCGCAGCTGGTAGCCGGGGGGCAGGATCAGTCGAAATCGGAACCGTGCAGTACGGGATAGCCAGCCGCTTGTCCTTGTCGCGCGCGAACACCATCAACAAGCGACAGGAATGGTCGTCGACAATTAGCCAATTGGAGGCCTCGTCGTCTTTCTGCAATATGGCCAGACACTCTGGCATACCTAACCTCTGGAACAGTTCGGCGACGGCATCCAAGGAAAGGGGATAAGGAATCGTGGTTCCAGCGGGCAAGCGGATGGCTACCGCTTCGTACTTGGCACCGTCGTTTATCGGCGGCATTTCCGACCATCCCTGACCATCGGGAGCGCCAACCCTTGTCACATATGCTGTCCACGTCTCCGCGTAGCGTTTTTCTGAAAGCTGGGCGGGAACGACCTCAAGCTCTGGAATAGCGGCCAACGCCGCCTTGGCAGGAGGTGTCAATATGAGTCGGCAGCTTGAAGTTCGGATTTCCTGGGCGAACGTCGTTTCGTGTGCGGAGATGACCTCGGGGCGTTCATCTCCTTCGGCTGTAGATGCACCACGCTCACCCGCGATAAGGCGATATGCGCTCTCGACCATCATCGCGCCCGTGACCGAAGCTTCCCAGTTGTCAGGCCTCCATTCGAGGCATAATTCGCCGCCCTCACCATACTGGTGTCCCGAGATGCGGTTACGGTCACGTGGGATCACAAGAGGGGGCGCATCCGGAAAGAAGCTCGGGTATTGGATGGTCAGGGGGAAGACCTCGGAGTCCGATATGATGATCTCGAAGTCCGCCGTCAGGTTGAGCTCGTCATCCAAGCGCCAACGAACGTTCGCGAGCCACGCCGCTCGTCGCTCAAGATCAGCAAGCCATAATCGTTCGTTCGCGGCTCTTCCGCTCTGCGTCACCCACCAGATCATGCAAACCCTTGCGGCTTACTAGGCACCCGGGGCTTGGAAGGGAATGCCAACGGCGCTGCAGGAACAGGTGATGCCGAGCGAAGCAGGGTTGGCCGGCCGATGCCACGCCCATGGCCCATTCGTGCCTCTGCTCGTTCGGCCAGCAAGTGACCTATCCTTGGAGCGAGGGTACTTGCCACGGAACTGTGCGCCGCGAGACGAGCCGCCTGCCAGAAATCGCTCCGAGCCCTTGTCAGCCACTGTTGGAACGCTTCCGCCCGTTCGGGATACTTCTCCCATTTGTCGGCAAAATTCTCAAGCGGATCGGTGGGGTTCCAGATGATGAACTTATTGCCGTCATGTTGGATGAACTGGTCCATCCGAGCGAGGATTGAAACTAGGGCGCGTCCGATTGTTTCCTCGCCACTGTATGCGTGCGCGGCCAACGTCGTGATGATGATTGAAATCGGCCGGAGATCACTCCTGCCGTTAAACATGATGTCCCTATGCCGCTTGAGGATCATGATGGCGGATTGGAGGGGTGTTCTAACTTTGTAATCAGGAATACTTTCGACCGATGCACGACGACTCTCCGCTAGGACGCGGCGTCTCTTCTCGAACGCCCCTGCCATTCGGCCTTTGAACCACTCGGCGTACCCCCGTGGATTTGAGCGTGGCCAGTCCTCGGAGAGAATGGAGTAGTTCCACGTCTCATTGTCGGTGATGGCGATCGCGGTTCCTGCCCATTGGGTATCCAATCCGCGAGCTTCGAGAAGGAGCCTCTGCCCCTTGGCATTGGAAAGCGCCGGCACGATATCCATGTGGAACTGTGCCCCGTCTGCGTACTCCAATGTCCAGCATCTACGTCCAGGCCGGACTGGCTTCGACATGTTCTTCGCAGCCCTATAGGCCTTGATCTCATCGCCAAGGAGATCCTTTAGCTGAGATTGGGTCACGTCGGACTTGGAAAGCTTCTTCAGCTCGCAGACCGAGTCCACGTCATACTGCTCTGCGTCGTTCAGCGGTCGAATGGCCGTGCCGAGGCGAAATGAGCCTTGAACAAAGACATCAGGCCCGAAGTTGCGGACCGTTGATGCCGGACGATGGAACCAAGCTCCGAGCGATTTGTAGCTCTCCACGGCTTGGTCGTAACGGCTTTCGGGAATCTCGAGTTCCTCCGCCAAGGCAGAAAGGTATTCCTCAGCCTGTTGGGTAATCGTGATGTCTGTCACCACGTTCATCTCTTCTCGTCCTCTCCGCGAAATTCACGTTTCGTTCTGCAGAGTACTTTCCGGGCAGTGAGCAGCCCGGAAAGTTGTGTGATCAGGTGAGCGGACTTCGCGTGTCGAATGAGCAGTCTAACTTGACGTTGAGCGAGATTCAGTGACGCGTCAGGCCTAGCCGAACCTTGTATCAGCTACACCCGCTCGTTGCCCCGCACGTCTCGCACTTCTCGCAGGTGCCGTTGCGCACCATGGTGAAGTTCTGACACTCCATGCACATGGAGCCGGTGTAGCCCTGCATGATCGCCTGCTGGCGGCGCTGGCTCTCCATCTGCTTGGCCTGGGCCGCTTCCTCGGCCGCCTTGTCGGTGAAGAGCGTGTTGACCGTCTCGGCCGCCGGTTGCGGCTGGGGCTGCGGCTGGCGCAGGAAGGCGGCCGGCTCCTCGCTGAGGCTGGTCACGTTCTTGAGCGCCGTCACCGTCGTCACGCTCGTGGACGAGAAGGCGTGCACGTTGGAGGTCGTCGAGCCCATCGGCGCCGAGCCTGCCTCGCCGCGAGGCTCGGAGCTGCCCGTCACCACCTTGAACATGGCGCCGCGCGTCAGGCCCTTGGAGAAGGGGAGCGCCTTGCCTTCGTTGATGCCGCGTCCGAGCGAGGTGTTCGAGAAGTCGGACATGTCCACATGCGCAAGATCGTTGCGGCCGAGATAGGAGACCGCGAGTTCGCGGAACACGTAGTCGAGGATCGACGTCGCGTTCTTGATCGCGTCATTGCCGATCACGATGCCCGCCGGCTCGAACTTCGTGAAGGTGAAGGCTTCCACATATTCCTCGAGCGGCACGCCGTACTGCAGGCCGATGGAGATGGCGATGGCGAAATTGTTCATCATCGCGCGGAAGGCCGCGCCTTCCTTGTGCATGTCGATGAAGATCTCGCCCAGGCGACCGTCGTCGTACTCGCCGGTGCGCAGGTACACCTTGTGGCCGCCCACCACGGCCTTCTGCGTGTAGCCCTTGCGGCGGTTCGGCAGCTTCTCGCGCTCGCGCACCACGCGCTCCACCACGCGTTCGACAATCTTCTCGGTCACCTGCATCGCGCGGGCGGAGGCGGGCTGGGCCACCAGCGCCTCGACGGCCTCGTCCTCGTCGTCATCATCGGCGATCAGCGAGGCGTTGAGCGGCTGCGACAGCTTGGAGCCGTCGCGGTAGAGCGCATTGGCCTTGAGGCCGAGCTTCCACGACAGCATGTAGGCGCTCTTGCAGTCCTCCACCGTCGCGTCGTTCGGCATGTTGATCGTCTTGGAGATCGCGCCGGAGATGAACGGCTGCGCCGCCGCCAGCATGCGGATGTGGCTCTCGACCGAGAGATACCGCTTGCCGATCTTGCCGCACGGGTTGGCGCAGTCGAAGACGGGCAGGTGCTCCGGCTTGAGGTGCGGGGCGCCTTCCAGCGTCATCGCGCCGCAGACGTGGATGTTGGCCGCCTCGATGTCCTTGCGGCTGAAGCCGAGCGCCGGCAGCATCTCGAACGACATGTCGTTCAGCTGCTCATCGGTGAAGCCAAGCACTTCCTTGCAGAAGTCCTCGCCCAGCGTCCACTTGTTGAAGACGAACTTGATGTCGAAGGCCTTCTGCAGCGCCTTGTTGATCGCCTCGATCTTCTCGTCGGTGAAGCCCTTGGCCTTGAGCGTGGTCGGGTTGATGCCCGGCGCCTGGTTCAGGTTGCCGTGGCCGACCGCATAGGCCTCGATCTCGGCGATCTGGCTCTCGCTGTAGCCGAGCGTGCGCAGCGCCTCCGGCACGGCGCGGTTGATGATCTTGAAGTAGCCGCCGCCGGCGAGCTTCTTGAACTTCACCAGCGCGAAGTCGGGCTCGATGCCGGTGGTGTCGCAGTCCATCACGAGGCCGATCGTGCCGGTCGGCGCGATCACCGTCGCCTGGGCGTTGCGGTAACCGTGCTTCTCGCCGAGCTCGAGCGCCTTGTCCCAGGCCGCGCGGGCATGCGCCACCAACTCCGGCCACGGGCAGTCCTCCGCCTTGAGCGGCACCGGATTGGTGTGCAGCTCCTCGTAGCCCTCCGTCTCGCCATAGGCGGCGCGACGGTGGTTGCGGATCACTCGCAGCATGTGCTTGGCGTTGCGCGGATAATCCGGGAACGGTCCGAGCTCCTTCGCGATCTCCGCGGAGGTGGCATAGGCGGTGCCGGTCATGATGGCGGTGAGGGCGGCGCAGATGGCGCGGCCTTCGTCCGAGTCATAGGGAATGCCGGACGTCATCAGCAGGCCGCCGATATTGCGTAGCCCAGGCCCAGCGTGCGGTACTGGTAGGAGAGGCGGGCGATCTCGGCTGACGGGAACTGCGCCATCATCACCGAGATTTCCAGCACCACGGTCCACAGCCGCACGGTGTGCTCGTAGCCCTCGATGTCGAACGAACCGTCCGCCTTGCGGTAGGCGAGCAGGTTGATCGAGGCGAGGTTGCACGCCGTGTCGTCCAGGAACATGTATTCCGAGCACGGGTTCGACGCACGGATCGGACCGGCCNCCGGGCAGGTGTGCCAGTCGTTCATCGTGGTGTTGAAGTGCAGGCCCGGATCGGCGCACGCCCAGGCGGCATAGGAGATCTTGTCCCACAGCTCGCGCGCCTTCACGGTCTTGGCCGGCTTGCCGTCGGTGCGGCGGATCAGCGTCCAGTCGCCNTCGTTCTCGACCGCGCGCAGGAAGTCGTCCTTGATCGACACCGAGTTGTTCGAGTTCTGGCCGGAGACGGTGAGATAGGCCTCCGAATCCCAGTCGATGTCATAGGTGTCGAACTCGATCGAGGTGAAGCCCTGCTTGGCGAACTGGATCACGCGCTTGATGTAGTTCTCCGGCACCGCGTTCTTCTTCGCGGCCTTGATCTCGCGCTTGAGGGCAGGGTTCTTCGCCGGATCGAAGCAGTCGTCCCTGGAATCCTCCGATCCCGCCTCGCAGTTCACGCAGGCGCGCATGATGGCTTCCAGGTGCTTCTTGACGATCTTGGAGCCGGTGACGAGCGAGGCAACCTTCTGCTCCTCCTTCACCTTCCAGTCGATGAACTGCTCGACGTCCGGATGATCGATGTCGACGATCACCATCTTGGCNGCGCGGCGGGTGGTGCCGCCCGACTTGATGGCGCCCGCNGCGCGGTCGCCGATCTTGAGGAAGCTCATGAGGCCGGAGGACTTGCCGCCGCCTGAAAGNTTCTCGCCTTCGCCGCGCAGCGACGAGAAGTTCGAGCCCGTGCCAGAACCGTACTTGAACAGGCGCGCTTCGCGCACCCACAGGTCCATGATGCCGCCTTCGTTCACCAGGTCGTCGGAGACGGACTGGATGAAGCAGGCGTGCGGCTGCGGATGCTCGTAGGCCGAATTGGACTTGGTCAGCTCGCCGGTGAACGGATCCACGTAGTAGTGGCCCTGGCCGGGGCCGTCGATGCCATAGGCCCAGTGCAGGCCGGTGTTGAACCACTGNGGACTGTTCGGCGCNACGCGCTGCGTGGCGAGCATGTAGCACAGCTCGTCCATGAANATGCGCGCGTCCTCTTCCGAATCAAAGTAGCCGCCTTTCCAGCCCCAGTAGGTCCAGGTGCCGGCGAGGCGGTTGAACACCTGCCGGGCATCCGTTTCGGAGCCGTAGCGCTTGTCTTCGGGCAGCTTGGCCAGCGCCTTCTCATCCGCCACCGAGCGCCAGAGGAACGAAGGGACGCCGTTCTCCTCCACGCGCTTCAGCTTGGCGGGCACGCCGGCCTTGCGAAAATACTTCTGGGCCAGGATGTCGGTCGCAACCTGGCTAAACTGGGCAGGAACGTCGATGTCGGCCAGCCGGAAGACGATCGAGCCGTCGGGATTGCGGATTTCACTCGTCGCCTTGCGGAAGGGGATCTCCGCATATGGTGACTGGCCTTCCTTGGTATAGCGCCGTGTAAACCGCATCTT
>JGI25328J35697_1000047_pt1 | contig 109807 bp, 117 predicted proteins | sample HigsolmetaAR203D_FD_35697 | JGI IMG/M metagenome (IMG submission 35697)
GTCTTTGATGTATTCGTATGTCGTTTGTAGAGCGTACCACTCCAACGCCGCCCGCAGACGTTCGATCTCATCCAACGCCGCAGGCCATCCGGTACGGGCTTTTGCAATGAATCGGGCATTGTCTCGCCACAAGATTCCATGGTTGACTTTCGCAATCAACTCAAATCCCGGACCCTTTGTCCCCCAAATAAGACTGTTCGAAAGGTTATCGTTATACCACGGCCCCGGCGTTGCCGCCTCGCATATCGCGCGGTCTTTCGCAAAGTCTCTTTGGGGGATTTCCTTAGCGATGTCCATTCCCGATCCTCTCCTTATTCCCTTATGGGGTGATTGGTTCAATATCCGTTTCCTTGCCGCTCGTGGTTTACTTTGTTCTTTTCGACGTAGGCCGCGGCGATTTGCTCCCAGGTGAAGCCCAGTCGTTGCTCACCCAAAGCGAAGAAAATATTTAAAGCAGCGCGGAATCGCTGACTTTGAGTTAAAGCGGGTTTCGGAGCATAATATTCAGCGCCGATCCGTGCGACAGTGTGCAGCAATTCGATAAAAATAACCGTTGTTTCGCCCTCCACAAAATCGTCTGGGATATACAGATCATCAGCCGGCAGTTCTAGCTGCCGCGCGATGCTCAGGAAGAAGTGCAGGCAATCGACGTATTCTTCCAACAATGGATTGCGGTATCCGTTCGAACAATCACACATCACCTTTTCCGACGACACTCGCGCCCACCCAACTCCCGCATAGCCTTTATACGTAAATCCAAATCCATCACATTTAGCGCATTTCACTTGAATGCGCGGCTCCCGATCGTTGCTCCAATGCTTAAACCCGCGCCACTCGTTCGCCAATTCGCCGATCTCAACCTGCAGCGCCAATACCGTGTTCGGGAGCAGGTCTTGCCCCTCAAGTCCTTTTTCGCGGATGATCCGCTCGTCCAGCGTTTTTTGCATTTCGTACATTTGTTCAAGAGTGATGGTCATATATATCCTCCTTTAGGCTGTATGCCTTATTCCCTTATGGGGTGATGGGGGTTATCCCCAATATTTAGGGTCCCATTCGTCCTTGTTTGGCCCGCGCATCAGTTCCAGGACATGTACCTCTGGACTGTTATCCGCTGTTGCGACCAAAAAACCACATCGAAGGCAGTATGTCCGGGTCCAGAGTTCAGGCCATGAAGACATATTTCCTGTATATCTTGTTCGCTCGCACCCGCATTTGGGGCAGAATCGATCCGACAACTCTGCGGGTTCCGGGTAAGGCATCGGCGTCACCACAACCGCATTGATGCGCCGTTTAAGATTTGCCTTTCCCCATTTCCGGCCGAGCATTGCCTTTTTGGTCTTACGCGAAACAGAACGAATGTCATTGCAATGTTTGCCATAAAAGAATCGAAGATGGCGATTAAAAACGCGTGGTTTATAAGGGATGTAAGTTTCCTCGATATGAAATCCCATATCCCTCTAACCTCCTTATAGGGGAGGATGTTTGTCCTCCCTCAGAATAGTGTGAGTTGCCTATCAGATTCCGGTACACCCGGTCGAAAAATTACGACTGCACTCGGAAACGGCGCGTTATCAGTGACGCCACCAAATTTAAGGCGCCCGCGGACAAAACGAACCTCGCCTTTCATGCAGTAATCATGCCACCAAGCTGTGTCTGTCCGAGATGGTACCAGGCAAACGACTGTCGCCCCCCCTAATGCGCTTTCGTAAGCTTTGCGCACCCACTGCCCTATCTCTCGACCATAGGGTGGATTCATCCAGCACACGCCTTCCCATCGTTGTAATAGGCCGTTTTCGCGCTTGGTGAAGTACCGCGGGCACTTGGCGTTCTCGGGAGTGGCGCAAACGTCCAGAGTGAAGCCAAATTCTTCGTTGAGTCGGTCGAAAAAGTCTTGCGGTGTCGGCCATTCGTCGGTTTCAGACGAAAAATGGACAGCCATTTTCTCGCTAGGCATTTCTGTCCTCCTTTAGGGGTGCTGTCTGCATCCTCTCTCCCCCTCACTGGCCCCGAAGCCAATCGTCTATCAATTTGATTGCGTACATGATCGGGTAAATCTGCAGCGGATCAACCGCATTGCCAAGCGCCTTTAGCCGAGCCTCCCGGTTTTTGACGCCTGTCGCCACCCGCGGCGGCTCCCAATCGTATTGCTCCTGACCCATCAGCGCCGGTTGCGGGTAGCCTGCGACAAAGTCGGCCAGCGCGTCCAGCGGGTTTACTCCACGTCCGTCCATCCAAGCGGGAAGCACATCAACGCCTCGACCCACTCTGGGTTGAGTTGCCCCCCCACATTCTGCGGATCTTGATGACCAACCGCCCCGACCAACATTGTTCCGTGACTCCCGTTTGCCTCCGAAGGAGCGAGCGGGCGAATAGGCTTCCAATCCTGACTTGCCGTTGGCGTCGGCCAAAGGCTCCGCATCACCGCACCCGGAACTGTGTCCCGATCCGCTTGAGACGGCGGCAACGTCGCGTTCTTCGCGTCCTGTGCCGCTGGCGTGGGCCATAGTCGCATCGTCCGTTCGTCCACTTGCTCCCGAAGGTTCGCGGGCTTCGTCCGCCCTTTTCGGGTGGTTGTTGCTTGCCTTATCAGCGCCTCGTCCGATCGTTGCCCTATGTGATCCATCGTGTTCGGTGTAGCCCACAATGAAAACTCGATCTCGTCTGTGGCTGGCGTAGACGGCACAAGCCGGAACAACAAACGCTTGCGCGGTGTAGCCCTCGTTTTCCAGGTCAGTAAGCACATCGTCGAGCCCCAAAGTGACGTGCCCAGCAACATTTTCACCAACAAACCAACGGGGCCGGATTTCCGATAAGATTCGCTTAACTTCCGGCCAGAGGTGGCGGTCGTCTTCCGCGCCTCGTCGCTGCCCGGCGACACTAAAAGGCTGGCAAGGTCAAGGGTACCCGGCGGAAATAATGTTAATTGTTCGATCTTTTCCGTTGGGCACATCGTCAATCACTCCCTTCGCAACCAATTCGGCCTTGTTTAATTTGCGAATGTCGTCAAGAATCGGAACGTGCGGCCAATGCTTCTGGAGAACCTTTTGACAAAACGACTCAATCTCGCAAAAAGCAACGGTTTCGATTCCGGCCCATTCCGCCGCTAGTGATATGCCTCCGATACCCGAGAACAGGTCAAGCATTCGCATGGCGTTTCCGACCTTTCGTGTATTGGTTGTTGTGCGGCGAATAAATCCGTGTATGCTCGGACTTCGGCAAACATTCCAAGTTACTTATATCGTTGTTGGACTTATTCCCATCCTTATGGTGAATGTCCCATCCGTCCGGAATCGGTCCGTTGTAAAACTCCCACACGTCCCGATGCATATAACTTCGATCTCCGTAGGTTTTGCGGTAATACCCGTTTCTGCCCTTGGTGTATTTGTTCCAGTTGAATTCCTGATAGGGTTTTCGGATCGGCAATGGTCGAAGCGCAAACCCTCTTGTAGCAAAAATCTTATAAACCGTCTGCCTAGTTACGTCGAAAGCAATGGCAACTTCAGATAGGCTTTTTCCTTGCTGATAGAGCTTATACATTGCGTTTGCACGTTCATCTTTGCGTAATGCTGCCATATTTATCCGAGCCTCCTTTCAATCCCTCCGATGCCGGAAAAAAGTGACGCCTTACGCATTCCGCCGACCTCTGTTGCGCCAAACCGACTTATAAGCCTGGAGCGTTCTTGGCTTAATCCCGAACTTATCTGCGATCTCATGGTCCGCGAGTCCGTTCCTACGCAGTTCCTTGTACTGCTGCTCGGTGATGGCCTTACGTCCCCTCGTGCGGTTTTTGTGGCCGCGCCGTACTCTTTCCCGATGTTCCTCACCGCTGGAGATCGGGATAAACGTGGAGATTTGCATATATTTGGCCTTCTCAATCCGGTGCGGCGGCCCCAAGTCCATCCCGGTCTTGTAGGCGGCCATTTGCTCGGGTGTGAGGACCCATACTTTGACGTCGCTGTGGACGCTCATTTGGGATACACCTTCTTTTCCCGGTAGTTGACGATCGGGTATTTCTCGCGATTGCGGCGCTTGATCTCTTCGGCCGCGGCGATTTTGTATTTGAGAGGCGCGCCGGCATCGTTAAAGGCGATCTCGCATAGCTGTGCGCGAGTTGCTTGCTTCCAGTTCATTCCTCGTCACCGTCCGTCTCGACCGGCCCCAGCTCCGGCCATAGGATGATTTGCTCGCCTTGCTCTGCCATGTCCATCACGCTCCCCGTTTGCCCTTGCGCGGCGGGAACATAATCGTTTGCACCACAGCCGCCTGGAAGGCCGTCAGATCGACTCTAACGCCTCGCCGGGTATAATCTACCGCCCGTGCAATTTGAGCCAATACGAAGGCATCACGGACGTTGTCAGAGGGGTGCTCGTAGCCCCACCGCTTGTAGATGTGGACGGCCAGCTCGTCCTTTTTGGCGTTGCCCTTTGCACCGACGAACTTTTTTAGTGCGGCCGGCGCAACATCGTCATACCGAATCCCGCGGCTAAAGAGTGCCATTCGGATACCCCATCCGATGCCATATTGCGTGCTAACGGCGTTACCTTTGGCCCCGTATGCAAACCCCTCGATTGCGACGATGTCGTTGGGCTCCAACTGCTCGATCGTGTTGTCGATGATGTCGAGCATGCGGCCCGGGTCCGTGCCCTTGGCCGTGATCTCCTCGGCGTCTATCAATCGTCCGTCCCGGTCGAGGATGACGATCCCCGTTTTGGTTGACGGGTCGATACCAACATAGCGTCCCATTCGCGTGCCCTCCCCAGTTTTAAATCATTTTTGCGAGCGACATCCGCCCATAATTCCGCGAATGCCGCCGGCAGATAATCTGCAATCACTTCGCTCGTCGCCCGGCTTGCCCGCATCTCGCTGACGATTTGGCGGAGCATGTAATCAACTGCGTCCAGTTTTGATCTCAGGTATGGTGTAAAACTCTCCCACACCTCGATGGCCTGTCTGCGATAAAAGTTGTCCCTTTGCCCCTGCGTTGGCATTTGACTACCTCACTTTTTTCTCCGGCCGCCCAATGTGCCCCATATCTTTGCAAGGTGTTTTTGAGCTGGGTCTGTGGGCTCCTGTGAGCCATTTTCAGGCGTTTCAGAATCTTCCGACGGTATTTGTGCTGGTCTATCGTTGGCGGCCTTCTCGCGGGCCGTCAGCTCGTCCAGAAGGGCGTTGAGTTCGGCATACCGCTTTTCACCCCGGATGATTTGTTCCGGTTTGAGTCCGGGACGTTCGAGGGCTTCGGCCACCCGAACCATTTCGGCAAGCACTTCATCTCGCGTCAACTTCGACCCCTCCGTCACGTCCTTTGAGTTTGTGAACGAGTTTGCGCATCTCGGCGATCTGCTCCGGCGTAGGCTGATCTCCTGACGGCTCGCTCGTCACAAGCGTCATGCTTGGTTTTCGGCCGCCATATCTCGAAGGGTCGCCGCGGTTATGCGTCCGTCGTTGCTTGTTGGCCTCGAATTGATCGTCAAAGGCTTTGGCCCCTTCGAGCGTTTTTGCACCCGCTGCAGCATAATCGTTGAGGATTTTAAAGACGAGGCTTAATCCGCCCTCTTTCTTCGCTGATCTTTCGATGGCCCGGATGATCACGGATTCTTCAAAACCTTCGTCGTCGATATAAGCCCCAAGCTGCTCAGCTTGAAAACTCGTAAGATCGCGTTGATAGACTCGTTTGTATGCTGCCGAAAAGGATTCGGGTTGAAGTTCACCGAGTTCGTCAGTAGTAGCAGCAGCTACTTCTTTTCTTTCTTTCTCTTCTCTTCTGTTCTCTTCGTTTTCTATTCTCTTCTGTTCAGAAACTAACGACGTCTGACGGCATTTAACGTCAATTAACAAAATCTCTTCGAGCATTAGGTAATCATCGTAAGTGAGTACATTCACGTTTTCCGCCTTGCACTTCGCGAAATCAAAGTTCGAAGCAATTCCGTTGCCAATCAAAATAGCTGAAATGCCAGTCTCTCCAAGCATTTCGCGATATTTCGTGACCTGCTCGATTGACGCATTAGATAGCCGCTGCCTTTTGACTTCAAACAAATATTTCCTGCCACTATCGCCAATAGCGAGGATATCAACGTATGAATTCGCGATTCTAACTTGACGTTCGACCGACACAATTGTCTCTCCATCAATAAACTTGTTATCTCGAAGAAGATCGGCCAATAACTGCTCAATCTCTGCCTCGCTAGCAGAAAGAACGTTATTTGACGTTAAATAACGTTTTTTAACGTCATGTGATAACTCGCTAGGTGGCGCCGGAATTTTTGAGGGAATTCTCTTTTTCAACCCTTGCTGGTGGGCATCAAAGTTCGTGATTTGGATGAATTTTTCGTCCCCGACCGAATACCAGATGATCAACCCTGCTTCGTGAAGTTTTCCTAAAGACGCCTCGATGTCTTTGCTTCTCACATCTTCCATCATCGGGAAGACAAGCGCTTTGACATCGTAAGGGTCGCCGCTCATTCGGCCAAAATCATCAACGTGGGGAATGAGCATCAAGTACAACAGCCGGGAAAAATGGTCATCAAGGCGGATATTAAATTTTTTAGATACGCTAATGACCTTACTGATCATCCTCCGCTCTGCCATTTGTCATTTCCCCTATTTCGTATTTCCTCGCGCTTTTTCAGCAGCCATTCCCGGCCTTCCCGGGTATAATCCGCCCAATGATGGCACGTCCGGGAATCGGTGGAGGGGCCGCAGAGGATCACGATATCCTCTGCCTTGACGCCCTCCTGTCCAAATCTCCAACGCCGTTCGACGTGCGCGGCTTCCAAGGTCCAGACTTGCCCATGATACCGTCCACAGCGCTCACAGCGGCCGCCAGCGCGCTCCCATGCCGCGGCATATACTGCTTTTGTGACTTGACCGCGCTGTTTGGCGGTTTTGCTCCGGCGCTTATGCTTTGGCTTGGGGACTGGATTGTAGTCACCGATCGGCATTGCGATCACCCTTAAAACGGTAGATCATCGTCCGATATGTCTATCGGATGTCCATCATCCGCGAAGGGGTCATGCCTTCCTTGGTCGCCTGTGCTGCCGGAGCCGGTAGTGGATCGTCCGTCTCGTGGCTCCAAAAACCGCACATTCTCCGCCACGACTTCCGTCACATATACCCGCCGGCCTTCGTTGTTCTCATAGTTGCGCACTTGAATGCGGCCCTCCACGGCGGCCAGACGGCCCTTTCGCAAATAGTTGGCGCATGCTTCAGCTAACTGGCGCCACGTTACGATCGGGATGAAATCCGCTTCGCGTTCTCCCTGATCGCGGGAATACGGGCGGTCGATCGCAAGGGTGAATTGTGCGTGGGCGACGCCGGAAGGGGTATAGCGGAGTTCTGGGTCCTTGGTCAGGCGTCCGATCAAAACGACTTTATTCAGCATTCGCACCATCCTCCTGCTGCGGTTCTTCATCTTCGACGACTCGATAGTCGACATCGAAGATGCTGTCCGATTCGATGCCGTTATCTTTCCGGAGTTTCAGGATAGCTTCATCCGTTGTGAGTTTTTCCTGGATTTCGATGCTGATCGGCATGAGCTTTGCCATTTCCTTGATGCATGTCTTTTTCGCCATGGCGTCGAAGTGATCGACCCATGTCCCCGTCAACTCACCCGTTTGTTTGTCCTTGTTCTTGGAAAAACGCTTAGCGTGGGCCAAAACTTGCTCGTACGTCATCGTCACGAAGTCGAACGATCCGTCTTTGAGGCGATAGGCGGAATAGTAACGGACCGGCTTCCCTTGATCGCGGGGATCCCGCTTTTTAATCTCCGCGATAGCCGCCTCGAGCATAAGGTCCAAAAATCCGCCTTCTTTGCGCGGTACGAAGTTTTCGAGGAGATGGAGCTGGTCGAATGGAATATGCAGCATTCGCTTGTCTTCGCCTTTTACGTACACGAAGAGGTCGTTTTCATAGACTGTTTCAGCGAAGACCTTGGATACGTCCCCGGTGCGGCGAATCAGGTCGAGGTATCCTTTGTAGCCAATTTGAAATTGGCACTCCATGACCTTGGCTTTGCTGTTCCAAAAGGGCACGAGGTAGGCGTGGCCGATAAGGTTCGGCTCAAGCCCAAGCGTCGCGCAGTTCATCACGGCCCCGACGATGGAGGCCGGCGTACATTCGGCGAGCTTCGGCGTCCGGCTGATTGCCGTCAAGGTGATACGGGCCAATCGCTCCGGCGTCATGTGCTTCGGGACAATGGATTTGATAGCCGGAAAGTTGTCGGCCAATTCCTTCTTGATGACCGCGTTAAAGTTCTCGGCTTTAGACCCGGCCCTGCTGCTGAGTTGTTGCGATATAGCTGATTGATCCACTGTTCTGTTTTGAGCCATCATTCTTCGCCTCCGATAACCTTAAATGTGCGGACACCTTTTGCATTAGTCTTCCAGGTAAACTTCAACTCGTCCTGGAAATAGGCAAGCTCGGCATCCTGCATAACTCCTTTAATCCGGTTCTCATGCGTTTCTTTTCGTCGTTTTGCCTCTGCAAGGGCCGCTCGAGCTGCATAAAGCCCTTGGATATCGTCGTACATGGACTCCGGAAGATCGATCCGCTCACCAGGTGTAGACATGCCGTAAATCTCCTTAATAATGTCGGTGTCCTGATGGGAGTAAGCAGGCGGGACTTTGGCAAGGACATGCTCCTCCCAAAAGGTGCGCTCAACGGTAATCAGATTGCGAATCAGATCATCGTCCCGCTCGATTACGCGCCATTGAAAATCCCATCCCCCAATGAGGACGGCTATAAACCAACGATTCGCCCCAGTGACGGCCATATAGTGGTTGCATTGCAAAATGTACTCAACGGGTGCTTGTGTACCCTCCCAGTCATGCCGCGCATACTCCGACGTGTTCTTGCATTCCAGGCCGGCGTTCTGGCCTGGCAGCCAGCGGTCGATATTCGCCAACATGAACGGATATTGGGGATGCATGAAGATCGCGTTTTGGCGCCAGACTTTGTATCCGGTGTCCTCTGCGAACCAATCCGCGATAAGAGGTTCTAGCTTGCGGCCGGCGAGCATTTTGGGGTTGTCTTCGACCGGCGGGAGTTCGCCGATTTTGTCGAGGTAAACTGCCATCGGGGATTTATACCGGCTCATGCCGCAGATAGCGGCGACATCACTGCCGCCGATGCCCTTTCTGCGCCATTCAAGCCAGTCATCGTAGGACATGTCTTTGGTATTAACGAGCCGTATCGCTTGCACGGTAGTCACCCCTTACGACCATTTGGCATCCATCCTTTCGGCGCCCGACCACCGGGCAAAGCATTCGGCGCTGGCAAATAAGTCGCCGTCGTATTCCCAAACGCCTTCGTCGCCAAAATATATCCGCTGCCGGCATCCGCAGGCACAGACCGCGACCATATCAAGCGGTTTGCCCTGCGGATCGGGCCGTCCTACTGCAAAGCGGTCCATTTTAACCGGCACTCCCCGCGAGTTCAACGGCGCAACCGGCGCACACCAACTTGCCCCTGAAATACGAGGCATGCTCCACGTTCCCGCAAAAGATGCAAGCCGGCTCGTATTTTTTAAGAACGATGCGTTCGCCGTCGATGAAGATTTCCAACGCGTCCTTCTCGCCGATCCCCAAGGTGCGGCGCAGCTCGATAGGCAACACAACCCGGCCGAGTTCATCGACACGACGTACAATACCAGTAGCTTTCATGGATAATCCTCCCTTGCCCTGAGCGCTCCGATGCGCTATGATAGGGCTGATATGGTTGTTTGTTGCCCGACTCGGCTCCTACCCCGAGACGGGCTGTTTTTTTTATTTGCGCATCCAGCGCTTCCGGCTTAGATATGCTGCATAGCTGAGCGCCGAGAGCTTTTCTCCGAGAGTCAACGCTGCCCAGCCTGCTTTCGTGATTCGCATTGTGCTTGTTCACCCCCTGCATTTCCCGCAAATGACCGATGTTCCGATCAAATCGCCGCCGTGATTAATAATTTCAGCAATGTCTTTGGAGTCATATTTGAGCTCAGCCCCGCATTCCCCGCATTGCGTGTAAAATTCGTCGTCGTACAGCGGGACCTTGATTTCAACCCCATTGCCGAGTTCCATTTTGGTGTAAAACATCTCGCTATCCCTCCTTATCTGGACAACGATCCGATCGATATTTCCTTGACCACCGTCGTGTAAATCTCTTTTAGCCGCGGATCACTTTCGATGACGTCCATTTTGTTAGCGTCGTTGATCTGCGTTTTGGTTGCTCCGGCGTCCTCCAGCCGCTTTTTCAGGTTGCGGAGCCGAGTGTTCAGGTCGCAGCGTCCGCGCTCCTCCAGCAGCCGGTAGCTTTCGTTCCGCAAGTCCCGGTAAGCTTCGCCGGTACGATAGGCAGCGCCGTTCAGCATGGAGTTGATCGACTTGCGCCAGTCCTCGTCGCGTTGCAAGAACGTCTCCTGAATGGCATTGACCGTGCTCTTGACTTCGGTGAGCTCCTTTTGCGTTTCGGCCAGTTGGAGCTGCGTCCGGGCTACGGATTGGAATACCTGGTAGAACATTTGCAAGGAAGGATCAAGCTTAGACACGTCAATCTGCTCCGACTTAACGTTGTAGTAATCGTCTACCAGAGCCTCATACGCCGCCCATGCTTGATCGGTATTGAGTGACTTGGCGTGCATCCAAGCGCCTTTTTCGGTCCAAAGGTATAGGACCGGCGCGAATTTGAGGTTGGCATCAATTTGATGTGAAGCTTTGAAGGCCTCCAATTCTTCGCCGCGAAGCTCGAAATAGTGCTTCCCTTCCGTGTACCGGTCCCGATTCCGGGAAAAGTTGTTCGTGATGATCTTAGAATCAGTTCCAAAGGCTTCGGCCAGTTGCCCCGTTGTCAGAACACGTTGGTTTTGATGTTCGATTACTTGGAGTTTGTTCATTGGATCGCTCCCTTCACTTCATCTTGGCCTCCAAGGCCTCAAACTGCCGACAGATGTCGTGCTGCCACTCTACGTCGTTAACCTCGTGTGCGATTAGAGACAAGGTTGTCAAAACGTCGTAGCGATAAACCAGGTTTGCGTTTGCGTGTAAGCAGTGGCTGAGTTCTACTTGCTCTGCTTCGGATAAATTTGCGTACCCGCCTAAACGCTTCGCCTTGTCCGCGAGTTCGGCCATACGCCGATGCACTGCGGTTATGGCGATCATGGGGATACCTGCCTTTCGTCAGTGTTGTAAAACTTCGCCGGCTTCCAACCTGCGAATCCATTCGAGGTAAGCTTCTTTCCTGATCCGACGGCTATTGCCGCTCTTGAAGCTCGGTAGTTCCCCCGACGTACACCGCTGATATACCGTGTTCGGATGCCAACCCATCAGTTCGGCAACCTGCTTGACGGTCAAAATGTCTGGAAGATGGTCGAGTGAGGTCATCTTTGTTCACTCCTTTCACGCCGTATTTTGTTCCCGTTCGGGAACATTAATGGTAAAAAAATTTATGATCTCGGTTTCCGGTATGCCGAGAGTGTCAAGGATTACTCCAAATTCTTCCACGCTGATTTTGATTTTCCCATTCTCTTTCTTGTGGTAGGAAGATCGGGAAATGTTCAACGCAGAAGCGACTTTTTCTTGGGATATATTCCTTGACAATCTCTCATACCGGAGCTTCTGAAGGTTGAACCTCATCTGCAACACCTCCTATCTGTGTTTCCTATATTACCCTTATCGTTCCCGTTTGTCAACAAATAAATCGATTTGAATAAATATGTTGCCTATAGGGAACGTTTATGATACAATTGTTCCCGAGGTGAATGATTATGAGGTCGTCTGTAGAAATTGTTCGGTTATTAAAGAAGTTGAGAGAGAGCAAAGGAATGTCATTGGAGGAACTTGCTCGGAGGGTGGGGGTGGCGAAATCCACTTTATCGAGATATGAAAATGAACAGCGTGAGTTCCCTATTAATGATTTGGGTCAGTATGCCGATGTTCTTGGCACGACCGTTGAATATTTACTGGGTATCGAAGTTAATCGACCAGTGGAGTCGATTCCTCTCATTGGAACGATCTGCGCCGGTGACGGGTTGCTTGCAGAACAGAATATCGAGGAGTACATTTACTACCCACTTCAACATAAACGCCGACCGGACTTTGCACTGCGTGTCAAAGGCGACAGCATGATCGGCGCCGGCATTGAAGATGGCGACATCGTATATTTCAAAAAAGCATCATGGGCCGACTACAATGGACAGATTGTGGCGGCCCTTATCAATGACCAAGAAGAGGGGATGTTGAAGCGCATTCGTTGGACTAACGAATCACCGATGATTAAGCTTATCCCCGAAAACGATGAATACGATACTAAGGAAGTGTTACCGAACGAGGTTACAATTTGTGGGGTTTATATGGGGCATTTTAAGCCGGAGAGGGAGGCATGAGGTTATGATCGGATCATTTCGACGTCGCGGCTGCAAATGCAAAAAGAAACGTTGCACTTGCGGTGCAAAATGGACATACCGCTATCACATTATTGACCCGAAGACGGGGAAGAGGAAGCAGAAGGAAACGCGCGGATTTGATACGAAGGAACAAGCAGAAGCGGAAGCTAAGCGCATTCTGGCAGAGATTCAAAATGGAACGTATATCGAGGAAAAGGATATCACGTTCAAGGAATTTGCGGCGCAATGGATGAAAATGTATGAAAAATCGGGGAAAGTGAAACAAAGCACGATTGATATACGCAAGGCGAGATTGAAACTATTGGAAAAACGTTTCGAACAAATAAAAATGAAAGACATTACAAAATTAATGTACCAAGAATTCCTTAATGACCTTTCAGAAAAATATGCTCGAAAGACTGTCGCCTCCACTCATGAGGTCGGCAGCCTGATATTCAAAAAAGCGGTCGAATTGGAGGTTATAGCGAAGGATATCACAGAATATGCAGAGGTTCCACGCAAAATCGCGACCATCGAAGAACTTGAAGAGGCTAGTGAAATTCCGAGATATTTGGAAAAAGATGAGCTAGCGCGCTTTTTGAAAGTGGCGAAAAAATCAGATCGCCCACTCGACTATCCGATATTTCTTACTTTAGCTTACACTGGTATGCGGGTTGGAGAACTGCGGGCCCTGAAGTGGCGAGATATCAACTTCAAGGAGCAGACGATCAGCATAACAAAGACAATGTATCACGACACGCCGCAGCCACCTAAAACGAAAAGCTCACACCGAACCATTGATGTCGACCGAATTGTTTTGGATGTCCTCGACCGAATCAAAAAACGTCAAAAAATAGTGAAGCTAGATCACAAGGAAAACGACTTGATTTTTTCCAGAGGCGATAACAAACCCGTTTTGCATAATACTATTTTAAAAAGAATGAAGTCTCTGCTACGGCGAGCAGGGTTACCTGATCACCTTACACCGCACTCGCTCCGACATACTCATACGTCGTTGCTTGCGGAAGCAGGAGTAAGCTTAGAAGTGATTCAGAACCGGCTCGGCCACCAGGATGACAAGATCACTCGGAGCATATACTTACACGTAACTAAACCCAAAAAGAAAGAAGCTTCCCAAAAATTCGCAGAGCTTTTGGGGAGCATTTAACGCTTGCGTATGTGGGCAAAATGTGGGCAAAGGTGATAAACGAACCTAAAACACCTTTGTTTTAAAGACATTTACTCTATTGGGTGATGAGGTGCTTCCTCATCGTATGCCTGAACCTTTTAATGAAAGTCTAGCAGAATTGGCTCGTTTTGGCAAGAAGCAATTTTCCCCGTTTTCCCCCGAATGAATCGAAAACTGTCACAAGTTTTCCTTTTGCGGCCGTTCCCGCTGCTGTGTTAAGGTTAGGTCAAGTGCGGATATGCCATCATCGGGGAAAAGGACAGGAGGCGAAACAAGGCATGCAGAGCACGAACACCGAGGCGCTGAAGACGGAACGGCTGATTTCGGAAGCGGAAGCCTTCATCCGGCAGGTCTACGCGGAATTAAGCCGGCCTCCGGCCGCGGCCGAAGAGCGCCTACGCGAAATCCGCGGGGAAATCCGCGAAACGGGGCATTACACGCACACGTTCGAAGAAATCGCCCATGGCGCAAAAATGGCCTGGCGCAACGCGAACCGCTGCATCGGCAGGCTGTTCTGGAACCGGCTGCATGTGATCGATGCCCGGCATTGCCGAACCGAGGACGACGTTTACGAGGCGCTTCTCCACCATATCGAATACGCTACAAACGGCGGGGAAATCCGTCCGGTCATCACCGTCTTCGCGCCGGCGGCCGGCGAACACGAGCCGGTGCGGATATGGAACCACCAGTTGATCCGGTATGCCGGCTACAAGACCGGTGACGGCGTTGTAGGCGATCCGGCTTCGGTGAGCTTCACGGAGGCCTGCCGCGAGCTCGGCTGGCGGGGAGCCGGCACTCCGTTCGACATCCTGCCGCTCGTCGTCCAATTGGACGGCCGCAAACCGCGCTGGTATCCGATTCCCGAAGAGCTGGTGTTGGAAGTGCCCCTGTCCCATCCCCAGTACGACATCTTTCAAGGCACCGAGGTCAAATGGTACGCCGTTCCCATCATTTCCGACATGGGCCTGGTCATGGGCGGAATCCGGTATCCCGCCGCCCCGTTCAACGGCTGGTATATGGGAACCGAGATCGGAGCCCGCAATCTTGCGGACGAGTTCCGCTACAATCTGCTGCCGCTGGTTGCGCGCAATCTGAAGCTGGACACAAGCTCGAACGCATCGCTATGGAAGGACCGGGCGCTGGTAGAGCTGAACGCGGCTGTGCTTCATTCGTTTAAAAAGCGCGGCGTAAGCATCGTCGACCACCATACGGCGGCGCAGCAATTCAAAATGTTCGAGAAAAACGAACGCCGGGCCGGCCGCGAAGTGACCGGCCGCTGGTCGTGGCTGATACCGCCGCTTTCGCCCGCGGCGACGGACATTTTTCACAGCAGCTACGAGGACCGCGAAGTTTGGCCCGGATTTGTGTATCAGCGGCGGCCTTACGAACAATAAGATGAGGAGACAAAACCGGCGGAGCACGATCCGCCGGCCATTTATCCGTTAACCCGACAGGAGGCGCCTTTAATGGTTCCGAAAGATTTCGACTTTATGTCCGACAGCACCGAGCAAACGACGACGAGGTTTGTCACCTTCATCACGCCGAAGCTGCACCGTTTCGATCTGGCGATCACGACGACGAACCGTTTTTACGGCAAAAAGCTGGTGATCGACATGCAGTCGGGCCGCAGCGCCGTCCTTGGCACGGACGATCTCGAGGAGGAAGGCGTGCTGGAGTCGGTGTTCCGGCTGGGCGAAGAAGAAGCTGACGAACTGGCGCAATTTCTCGCGCTCGTGCTGGGCGAGCCTCATTTTACGGACTGATTAACCAAGGCCTTGCCGCTGCGGTCCGCCGGTCGGCGCCGCTGCGAATGGAAACGTTCGTGCAGGTTATCCTAACCGGCAAGACGACTTGCCAGCGAGGAGGCTTTGCGATGGAAGGGTTTAAAAAGGAAAACCGCCAACCGACCGCCGATCTGTCTACGGTCGAATCGCAGCGCAACGATTTGACCGCCGAGGAATTTCCGGAAGGCCCTTACGGCACTCCCGTAACCGTCAAGCCGGGCAAGAGCTCGCCTTGGCGGGAGGATCAGCGCCCGCAGAACACCTTCGTTTACGAAAACCGGGAACTGCACGCCGGGCTTGAACGCGATTATCCGGGGGACCACCCGACGCACGCCGAGAAACCGGAACCCGAATCCAAGTGAAGCGGACCGCGTCACGGACGGAACGCGAGCTTGGGCCCGAACAGAAGCGCATTGCTCAAGCTCCGCCCCGGGACGGTGCGGAGCTTGCCGTCCGCGTACAGCCCGGATGAAGCGCCGCCGTCCAGGTTCATCCCCTGCTTTGCGCCGAGCTGAACCAGAATGGCGCCCAGTTCCTTGATCGTGGCGCTCCCCACCGTCACCACGACGATGCTGCCGTCCGCCCGGATGCCGATGCCGCTGCGGGCGGCAGAGGCGGTCGTGATTTTCGCCTCGGTAAATCCTTCCTTCTCCGCCGAGACCGCCAGCTTTCCATCCTTGACGACCCGCGGCCCCGCTCCGATGGCGGTGACAACATCGCTCCAGTCGACGGAACGGCCGTCGGCGCCGGTAAATTCCGCTTCGTAGCGGACGCGTTTGCCTACGGCGAACCGCTCCGCCATCTTCTCTTCCGCGCCCGCAAACAAAAGCACATAACCGTTGGCGGGAATCGCCGCGTTCTCGTTTTTGGCGATCCGCTCCACGACGCCCTTGTTCACCACGACGGCCGTTCCTTTCGCGGCGCCGATCCGGCCGCCCCGCTTCGGGGTATACAGAATCGCCGCCGAACCCGAAGCGGAAGAAGGCGTCCGGTTGACGAAATACGCGTACCAGCTTCTTGTGCGGCCGTTTTCTCCCTCTACCGTGCCGCGGATGATGACCTTGAGCGATTCCATTTTGGCCTGGCCGGACGCCGTAAAGCCGATCATCGTTCCGGTATTGCCGATATGGGCGATTTCGCCGTCGGCGATGACGGTGCCCCACGGCTCCGGGACGCCGCCGTACGCCTCGAAAAACGTGCCGTTTACGGCGATCTGCGCATTCCGCCGCTTTGCGATGGCGTCAAGCGGCTCCGTGCCGCCGATCCGGTCTTTCCCGAGACCGACATCGACGGGCATTCCTTTCGGAATGACGACCGTCTGGACCGTAAACGTTTTGTTCGCGGCCTTCACTTTGCGCGTTTCCGCCTTGGGCGGGAAGGCGAGCTCGGGAGAAGCGGCGGCGGTGACGCGGATTTTGACGGTGCAGGAAGAAGGCGCCTCGCTCCCCGGCGGTTCCCCGTTCCCGATGGCGGCATGAGGATAAACGGTGACGGTCCCCGTTCCCTGTGCCAACGGAACCGCGATCCCCCCTGTCGTCACGCGGACGGTTTGGGTATCCGGCACGGCGTAGGAAGCGTCCATTCCCTTCGGAAGCTGCAGGATTTTCTTCAGATCCATCCTGGAGCCGAGCGGCAAGGTTGCCGGCTGCGCGGGACAGACCTGGACCGTTCGGGCGGCTTCCTTCTGCGGCTCTGCGGTCGCCGCCGCCTGGGGCAACGCCGACGCCAACATTATGGCCGCCAGGGCGGCACCGATGATGCGAACCGTATATTTCGCCAATAAAAACGACCCTTTCTTTTTCCTTTATTCCCTTTATTTCGGAAAAAGAAGAGCCGTTATGAAGAGCAGATGATTTAGCCGATCCAGCGCAGGCGGTCCCGGAACTCCAATTCCTCGCAGATGGCGAGCGCCCGGCCCGGATCGAGGTTCCAAGCGCATGCGTTCAGCGGCAGGTCGACCGGCGCATCGCAGCGGATGGTCGCAAGCTGCCTGGACAGATGAAGCATGTCCAGATCGGCCTCGATTTTGCGCCGCAACGATGCGGGAAGCAGATGCAGGTTGTCGAGAATCCCGTCGATGGACGCATACTCGCGAATCAGCTTCATCGCCGTTTTCTCCCCGACGCCGCGGACGCCGGGATAGTTGTCGCTCGGATCGCCCATCAGTCCTTTCAGGTCGACAATTTGAGCGGGGGTCATTTGCCGCTCCTCCATCAGCACCTCCGGCGTATAAACCGTATAATTGCCGTGCCCTTTCTTCATGATCGCAACCCGAATCCGGTCATCCGTCAGCTGCAGCAGATCGTGGTCGCCGGTCATGATCGTGACCAGAGCTTCGCCGCAAAAACGCTTGGCCAGCGTTCCGATGCAATCGTCGGCTTCATAGCCTTCCACGCCGACGTTCGCCACGCCGAAGTGTTCCATAACTTCCTTGATCAGTTCAAATTGCGGAATCAGGTCCTCGGGCGCCTCCGGCCGGTTGCCCTTGTACTCGGAAAATTGCCCGGTGCGGAACGTCGCGCTCCCCATATCCCAGCAGCAGACGATATGGGTGGGCGAAAACCGTTGGACGGCATCGCCGAAATACCGCAAAAACCCGTGGATCGCGTTGACCGGCGTTCCGCTCCGCGTCCGTTTGACCGCGCCTCCGTAGGCCGTCGCGTAATAAGCGCGGAACAGAACGGCCATGCCGTCGACGAGCAGCACATGCCGCTCCCGTCCCGCATTTCTTTCATTTATCCCAATCATGACGTTCATCCTTCCCGTTCTTTTCGCCGTTGCCCGGCACTAACGGCCCGCCCCGCGCTTTCGGCTGCCGAGCCGCGGGCCGCCGCGCCCGGCGGAACCGTTCCGTCAGCGGGGCTCATGCTCCCGCAAAAACCGTCCGATCCGCCGGGCGGCCTCTTCCAGCCGCTCTTCCTCTTCCACCAGCGCCAGCCGCACATACCCTTCTCCCCGGGAACCGAACGCGTTGCCGGGAACCGACGCCACGCCGGTTGCGGCGAGCAGCTCCCGGGAAAACGCTCTGGACGTCCACCCGGCGGGCAGCGGCGCCCACACGAACATCGTCGCTTTCGGGAAGGGAATCATCCAGCCTTCCTCGCGAAGCGCCCGCACGAAGCGGTCCCTCCTTCGCTCGTACAGAGCCGACACCGGTTCGGGACGCGCCATATCGCGCTCCATCGCGGCGGCGGCGGCCTCCTGGACGGGGAGAAATACGCCGAAATCGATATTGCTTTTCAGCGCCCGCAGCGCATCCAGGGCGTCGCGATTGCCGACGGCGAATCCGATGCGGCCGCCCGCCAGATGAAACGACTTCGAGAGCGAATGAAATTCGACCGCCACGTCGGCCGCTCCCGGCACTTCCAGAACGCTCGGCGGCCGGAAGCCGTCAAAAGCCATTTCGCTGTACGCATTGTCGTGCACGAGCAGCACGTTTCTGCGGCGCGCTATGTCCACCGCCTTCTCGAAAAACGCCAGATCGGCGGTTGCCGACAGCGGATTGCTCGGATAGTTGAGCAGCATGAACTTGGCTTTGTTCCATACTTCGTCCGGGATGGCGTCAAAGTCGGGCAAATAGCCGTGCGGCTCGGTTAGCGGCATCAAGACGGGCTCGACGCCCGCCACCGCAAGTCCCGCCTGATAGACGGGATACCCCGGGTCCGGCAGCAGCGCGCAGTCGCCCGGATTCGTCACCGCCAGCGCAAGATGCGCCAAACCGTCCTGCGTGCCCATCAGCGACAGCAGCTCGCGCTCCGGGTCAAGCTCCACCCCGAACCTGCGGGCAAACCAGCGGGCTGCCGTTTCCCGGAATTTCGCGGACCCGTCCGTTCCCGGATACCGGTAAAGCTCCGGCCGAAGGCAGGCAGCCGACAAGGTCTCCATGACTTCCGCAGCCGGAGGGCGGTCCGGGCTGCCGATATCGAGCCCGATGACATCGGCCCCTTGCCGCCGCGCTTCCGCCTTCCATTCCGCCACCTCGGAAAAAATCGCCGAACCGAGCCTGTCCAGCCGTCCCGAGCGCCATTTGTTCGCCATAACCCACTTCCTCTCGCTTTCTTAACCGGGATGAGCCAGTCCCGTCTCCTGAATCAACCACATCATGTACAGCAAGGCAAGCGCAAGTCCGCCGTACATCATGCCGAAACGCCAGCGAACGCGGGCCGGCACATCGTAATAATTGGCCGGCTCATGCCTCTGCCCCTCCATCCGAACCGTCAGCTTCACGTTGCCGTTCTCGTCCGGCCCCTCGATCTGCCGGATATAAACGCGGTTGACCGTGCACGGCAGATCGATTTCCAGTTGGCCGCGGAACGACAGCGGCTCCCACCAGAACTCCACCGCATGCTGCCCGTCCAGGCGGCAATAAGCCGTAAACGGCAGCTCGCGCCGGTGCGTCTCGCCGGATAAGTACCACGAAGGCAGCGCCGGATCGGCAACCGCTTCGTACACGCCCTCCGCATAGTGCGGTTTGCCCCCGCTGCGGTTCTGTTTGAAACGCCGGTACATTTCCCATAGAAACCATAGCCAGATGAGCGCAAACAGGAGGCTGCGCGTATACCAGACGACAAACGGACCGACCGCGGCGCCGACGGCCCACAGCCAGCGGCTGACGGCAGCCGCGATTCTCCCGCCGTCCAGCGGATGGATCGGCAGCAGGTTGAGCAGGTTCAGAAAAAATCCGACATACGCGAGAGCAAACCATACTTCCTGTCCCGTCCAATGGCCGATTCCGTAACAGACAAGCGCGCCGGCGGAGCCCAGCGCGGGACCTCCCAGCGCAATCGCGGCTTCCGTCGCCGCGTCCTTCGGGGTTCGCTTCATCATGATGAGCGCGCCGACGAACGGGATGAACACCGGAGCGGTGACGGGCAGGCCGCGCCGCTTCGCCACCCATACGTGGCCCATCTCATGGATGAAGATGAGCGCGACGAAGCCGAGCGCGAACGTCCACGGGTAAATGAGCGCGTAGGCCCCGACCGTGACGGCCATGGACAGAAGCGGCTTGCCGAATTTCAGCAGCGCCAGCAGCACGCTCTTGCCCTTGGACAGCAGCATGACAAGCCCCGCCGCCCACGCCCAAATTCCGTTTCCCCGGTTGCGCTTCTTCTCTTGCCGCTCTTCCGTAAGTGCCAACGGCTTCGCTCCTTTCCTCGCCGGTTCTCCGCCTTATCCCCAGACGGGCAGGACGTCCTGCTCGCGGAAGCCTACGGTCGCCTTTTCCCCGTCGGTGATGACCGGCCGTTTGATCAGCTTTCCGTTGCCGGCCAGCAGCGCGATTTTCTCGTCGTCCGACATTTGCGGCAGCCGGTCTTTCAGTCCCAGCGATTTGTAAACTTCGCCGGACGTGTTGAACCACTTGTTGACCGGCAATCCGCTTTGGCCGATCAGTTGCTTCAGCTCGTCTGCCGACGGCGGATGGTCCACAATATGCCGGAGTTCCAGCGTATAGCCTTTTTCCTTAAGCCAGCTTACGGCTTTGCGGCAGGTGCCGCAGCCCGGGTAGTGATAAACTTGCAGCGTTTTGCTCATATGCCGTTCGTTGCTCCTTCTTGCGCGGATTTCGTTGTGTTGGACAGTTCCGCCAGCCTGGCCGCAAGCGCCTTAAGATCGTCCGGCAGCTCCGCTTCCAGCGTCATGGCTTCGCCCGTCACCGGATGGCGGAAAGCGAGCAGCCTTGCATGCAAAGCCTGCCGCTTGGCCACATCCGCAAGCATCCGGGACAGAGGCGACCCTTCCCATGCCGGGTCGGTATAATAATCGTCCCCGATCAGCGGACAGCCGATCGAGGTCATATGCACGCGGATTTGGTGCGTCCGTCCGGTGCCGAGCCGGATTTCGAGCTCGGACGCGCCGCAATCGTAAGCGCGGGCCACCGAATAGTAGGTAAGCGACGGCGCCCCGTCCTCGCGTATCGCGCGGCGGTGCGGATCTTCCGGCACCCGCCCGATCGCCCCGCGCACCTCGCCCTCTTCATGCGGGGGCTTCCCGTAGACGAAGGCGCGGTAAGCTTTCTCCACGGCGCCTTCCGCCATTTGGACCGAAAGCTGCTGATGCGCATAGGGATGCTTGGCGACGATGACCAGGCCGGACGTATGCTCGTCCAAGCGGTGCACGGGGCGGAAGCGGCAGCGCTCGCCCCGCTCCCGCCAATAATGCATGACCCCGTTGGCCAGCGTGTTCAAGTAATGGCCGGTCGTCGGATGCACGATGATGCCGGCGGGCTTGTTCAGAACGAGCAAATGCTCGTCTTCGAACACGATGTCTAGCTCCATCGGCTGCGGGAGAATATCGTCCGAAGACTCCTGCTCCATTCGCAGCTCGATGACGTCGCCCCGGGCGATCCTCGTGCCCGGCAGCGCCCGAATGCCGTTCACCTTCAGGCCGTCCTCGGATTTTTTCAGCCGCACGTAAAGCCTCCTGGAGACGCCGAGCCGATGCTTCAGAATTTCCTGCAGCGTCTTGCCGTCGTCGGCTTCGTCCGCGCGGTGCACCAGCGGCTGGTAATACCTTTCCTTCTCTTCATTCATCCGCCTTCAGCCTCCGCCGGAACACGCGGGCGCTGCGCTCGTATTCCGCATCCCGCACGCCAAGGCGGGCGTTCGCCGCTCGCGCCGCGGCAAAAAAATAGTCCGACAGGCGGTTGATGTACCGCAGCGCCTCTTCCGGGCACGATTGCCCCGTCCGCGCCAGCGCCACCATGCGGCGCTCCGCCCGCCGGCACACGGTCCGGCACGTATGCAGCATCGAGGCGGCCAGGCTTCCGCCCGGCAGAATAAACCGTTCGATCGGCGGCGCATTCGCCGCATGCCGATCGATCCACGCCTCCAGCCGCGCCGTCATGTCCGCGGTGACCTTCAGCTGCTCCGGCGCCGGCTGCGCATACGACAAGTCCGAGCCGCAATCGAACAGCTCCTGCTGGATGACATAAAGCTCCTCCAGCAGATCGTCCCAGCTCCCGCCTGCGTCAGCCGCAAGCATAGCGGCCGCCTGGCCGACGAAAGCGTTCAGTTCGTCGATCGTCCCGTAAGCCTCGACGCGGACGTCGTCCTTGGCCACCCGGCCGCCGATAATGGACGTTTCGCCTTTATCTCCCTTTCGGGTATAGAGTTTCATGATGAACGTTCCCCCGCTTCGTACGCGAACCTTTCAATTCCGTCGCCGCTCCGGCCGTCAGCCGGTACATGCCGGCGCACGCGCTTGCAAGGCGCAAATTGGCCGCCGACAGCCGAGCCAGATACCACCGTTCCCATGGATCGGCCGCAAGCCCCGCAAGCGGTTCCTCCGTGACGACGATCCTCCGGCCGTCGAAGCCGAGAATGGCGCCGAGCGTCTCGTCGAGCGCCGCGTCCAGCCTGGCGAATGCCGAATCCGGCGCCGCGTCCGGCTTGGCGGACGCATCCCGCTCGCGGGCGATTTGGCCGCGAAGCCAGCCGGCCAGGCCGTCGAACACGACGACCCGCTGATCGATCCGAAACGGATTCGAACTGAAGTTGATTTCCTCGAATTTGCGAGCCGCATCCGCATCCGCCCGAAGCATTTTCCAGCGGAAGGCCGGTTGGGTGCCGGAGGGCCGTTCGGGTGCCGGAAGGCGTCCCGAATCGTCAGGCCAGGCGGGACATGCCAGCAGAATCGCCTCTCGGCCGAGCGCTTCGGCCAGACGCCAAGCGAACGCCGATTTCCCGCTGCCGACGCCCCCGATGACGAGCCACAGCATCTCCCCTACCTCCCTGTCGCCGTACTTCCTTTCCACTATAGCACAAAAAGAAAAAGCCCGGAAACGCGCCTCCGGGCTTATCTGGCGATAAGGGTCTGTTTCATGTATTCGTTTATCTTAACATCCAGCAGTCGGCTGATTTCAATGACGGGCTCCGACGTAAACGACATTTCCCGCAAAAAAGCCTCGGTCATGCTTCGCCTCAAGCTGTCGATCTCGTCAACCAAGCTGCCGGATTCCCCGAAGGAATCGTCTCCCCGGCAAGCCCGAACGGACGAGACGTAATGGATTGCGGTATCGTCATGCCCCATCGATCTATGTTCCGCCGTCTCCACGCTCTCTCCCCTTTCACTTGACGAGTCATCATCCAGCGGCTTGAAAAACAAGGGTAATTATAGCAGAACATGGGGAAAATGCCTATCTAAATTATGCAAAATGTTGAAAAATCACAATTTGTTCAAAAAATCGCCAATCCTCTCCAAAGCTTCGGTCAGCTGCGCGACCGACGTCGCATAGGAGCAGCGGATGAAGCCCTCGCCGCCTTTGCCGAACACGTGTCCGGGAACGGCCGCAACTTTGGCTTCCTTCAGCAGACGCTCGGCGAACTCGTTCGCGCTAAGGCCCGTCGACCGGATGGAGGGGAAAGCGTAGAACGCCCCATGCGGCTCGTGGCAATCGAGCCCGATTTCGCGGAAGCCGCTTACGACCAGCCTTCTGCGCTGATTGTACGATTCGACCATGCGGTACATGTCTTCCATGCCGTTCTTGAGCGCTTCGAGCGCAGCCACCTGGCTCATGATCGGGGCGCACATGACGGTGTATTGATGGATTTTGAGCATGGCGCCGATGAGGTCCGGATGGCCGCACGCGTATCCGAGCCTCCAGCCCGTCATGGCGAACGCCTTGGAAAAGCCGTTGACCACGATCGTCCGATCCCGCATGCCGGGCAAAGAAGCGAAGCTTACATGCTTGCCGCTGTACGTCAATTCCGCGTAAATCTCGTCGGATATGACGATCAGGTCGTGCTCCTCCACGACCTTGGCGATCGGCAGCCAATCCTCGTACGTCATGATGGCGCCGGTCGGATTGCTCGGGTAGCACAAAATAAGCAGCTTCGATCTCGGGGTAATCGCTGCCTTGAGGTTCTCGGCCTTCAGCTTGAAGCCGTCTTCGGCATACGTCTCGACGCCTACCGGCACGCCGCCTCCAAGCGTCGTAATCGGATTGTAGGAGATATAGCACGGCTCGGGAACCAGCATCTCGTCGCCGGGCTCGATCAGGGCGCGAATCGCCAGATCGATCGCTTCGCTGCTGCCGACCGTGACGAGTATTTCGCTTGCGGGATCGTAGTCCAGGCGGAATTGATGATGCAGGTACTCGCCGATCGCTTCGCGCAGCTCGGGCATGCCGGCGTTCGACGTATACTGCGTTTTTCCCTTCTCAAGCGAATACACGGCCGCATCCCGATAGCGCCACGGAGTGACAAAGTCCGGCTCGCCGACGCCAAGCGATATGATGCTGCCGTCCTTGCTTGCGCTGACCAGATCGAAAAAACGGCGGATGCCGGAAGGCGGGATCGCGCGGGCGCCGGCCGACAAATAATCTTTCATACCGTTTCGTTTGGTCCGGGTTTTGGTCAGTTCCTCGTCTTTGATCATGGGAGTTTTTTCCTTCTTTCAGTTATTAGGTTACGGCGAAACCGGCAATCGGTGATCGTCTTCGAAATCTTCGAAAATGATGCCGTCCTGCTTGTATTTTTTCAGAATGAAAAACGTTTTGGTCGAAATGACCGATTCGATCGTCGCCAGCTTGTTGGAAACGAACGATGCGACTTCCTTCAGGTTTTTGCCTTCGATTTCGACGAGCAGGTCGTACGCCCCCGACATGAGATAGACCGACTTCACTTCCGGGTACAGGTAAATCCGCTCGGCGATGCTTTCAAACCCCCGTCCGCGCTCCGGCGAGCACTCCACCTCGATGAGCGCGGTCACCTTCTCGTCGTCGACCTTGCTCCAGTTGATCACGGTGGCGTATTTGACAATTACATGATCGCTCTCCATCTCCGCGATGGCCTGGGATACCTCGGATTCGTCCGCACCCAGCATCGTGGCGATGACCGATGGGGACAAACGCGCGTCTTCCTTGAGCAGATCCAAAATTTTCAGCTTCAATTCGTTCATTGGGATCCCTCCTGAATACCTCTCATATTACATCAAATACAGGCCGGATGGAAAGGAGCAAATCGGAGTGCACACTGGACCTATTCTCGTCCGCAACACGCAAAATTCCCCTTCGGCCGTCGGTCGAAGGGGAATCGCGGAAGATCGATCTTTTTACATGTAGTATTGTGGCTGCTGGTTAGGCTGCTGATAAGGAGGAACGGGATGCTGGACCGCGTTCGCCTGGTTGCGGCGCTGCTGCACAAACTGGTTCGTCTGCTGCTGGGTCTGCTGATACTCCTTCAGCTGCTTGTCGATTTCCTGGCGCAAAGCGGGGGAGGAGGCGGTATACATGTTTTGCTGCTTCATCGAGTTGTACAGCTCGCCCTGCATCGCCAGCGTATTGTTCAGCAGCTGCGTAAACATTTGCCTTACGTTCGGACATACCGATTCGGTAGCGGCGATGGCGTATTCCCGCGTCACCCGCTTGAGATCGGCCAGAACGGTATAAGCCAGATCCTTATCCGGCATGAAAGATTGGGAAGCCGTGTTCATCCTTGTCGATTCCTCCTTTAGGCTTGCGGCTGCGTCGGCGCGTTCGGCTGCGACTGCTGCAGACAGTTAAGCAGCGATTGGTAATGCTGCATGTGCACCTGCGCCTGATGGTTCAGCACCTGCTGGATCTGCTGGTTGCCGCAAATCGAAGCGGCCGCCGCGCATTGCTTGATCAGCAAATCCTCGTTCGACATGGAGTCCGCGATGTACTCCAGCTCTTTGGCGGTTATCGGTTGGTTCATCCGCTAACTTCCTTCCATTTCCAAGAGTTGTTATCAACAAGGGTAGTATTTGCCGCCAGCAGGAAAATATGCAAATGCATGTCCAAGAACCATACGCAATCCGCGCGCCGTGCCGGAATCTAGCTGTCCGGGTTGAACACGCCCATGCTCAAATACCGCTCGCCGGTGTCGGGGGCGATGCAGAGCACGCGCTTGCCCGCGCCAAGCCGGCGGGCCAGCTTGAGCGCGGCAAACACGGACGCGCCGGAAGAAGGGCCGACGAGCAGCCCTTCCTCCCGCGCGAGCTGCCGCATCGTCGTCAGCGCATCGTCGTCCGTTACCTGAACGATTTCGTCATAGACCGCCGTATTCAGAATCTTCGGGACGAATCCGGGGCTTGTACCGACAAGCTTATGCGGACCGGGCTTGCCTCCCGACAGCACGGGGGAACCCGCGGGCTCGACAACGGCGATATAAAGTCCGGGCAGACGGGACTTCAGCTCCTCTCCGGTTCCGGTAATCGTGCCGCCCGTACCTGCCGTTGCGACAAACGCGTCGAGCCGTCCTTCGGTCTGTTCGATGATTTCAAGCGCGGTCGTGCGGCGGTGAATGTCCGGATTCGCCGGATTTTCAAACTGATTCGGCATATAGCTTCCGGGGATTTCGGCCAGCAGCTCCTTCGCCTTGGCGATCGCCCCCGGCATGCGCTGCTCTGCGGGCGTCAGCACGACTTCCGCGCCATAGCCCCGCAGCAGGGCGATCCGCTCCCGCGACATATTGTCGGGCATGACGAGAATCAGGCGGTAACCTTTGGCCGCCGCGTTCATCGCCAGACCGATGCCGGTGTTCCCGCTGGTCGGCTCGATAATGACCGAGCCCGGCGCGATCAGCCCCCGCGCTTCCGCGTCGGCGATAAGCGCATAGGCGGCGCGGTCCTTGACGCTTCCGCTCGGGTTCATTTTTTCCAGCTTCACCAGCACTTCCGCATCCCGCTCCCCGGTCAACCGGTTCAGCCGGACGGCAGGCGTATCCCCGATCAGTTCCGTTACGGAACGGACAACCCGGCTCATTGCGGGCTTCCTTTCTTCTTCGCGGCTCCGCTGAGCCGTTGGGACAGCTTTATGCGGTCCTCCTCGGACAGCGCGTAATGCACGGCAAAGCAGGACGGGCACACATAAGCCTGTACCGCAAACGGAGCGCCCAGCACCGCTCCGCCGCCGTACAGCAGCTTGGATACGCGCGGCTTAAACGCCTCTTCGCCGACTTGGATTTCGCCCGCTTCCAGCATATATTCATGGCACACCGGGCATTCGGGAACCGTCTCCTGCTCGTCGAGCAGCTTTTCGACCGTCTCCTCGAAATCGAGCAGGCTCTCCGCTTTTTCTTCGATCTCTTCCAGCTCTTTGATGTCTTCGAGCTTGGCGTCCCGTTCCCAATCCGGCTCTTCGCCGGCAGCTGCCGCGCCGCCTCCGGACCGTTTGGCCGCTGCGGCCGGTTCCTCCGGCTCGTCCTCCTCGTTTTTGTCCAGCGTGATCCTCAGCGTCCGGTAACCGTCCAATTCGTTCTCGCAAACGGGACAAACTTTATCCGGCTCCTGGCCTTCCTCGGTAAGAATTTCCGTCTGACACCACGGGCATACGACGACTGCCATTTTATCCCTCCATCACCATGTAAACGACGCCTAACGCAAAAAACACCAACGCAAGCGCAAACAAAGTGCCCCACAAATATTTCATGCGCAAACCTCCAGCCGACCCGGTCACCCGTAGGTGACGACCGCTCCGATAATGTAAGACAGCGAAACCGACAAAAACAGCGAGATCAGCCCGACCGCCCGATTGTCCCGGGCGATTTCGTCATCGATACGGAACACCGGCGTAAAAAATTCGAACAGAAAATACGCGGCCAAGAGCAGCACGAATCCGACGCCGGCCCAAAGCAGGCTTTCGTAAATCGTGTCGTTGCTTTGGATCGAGAAGCGGAACACGTTGCAAATGCCGAATATTTTTCCTCCGGTAGCCATCGCGACCGATACGTTGCCTTTTGCGATTTCGTTCCAGCAGTTGTATTTGGTGACCCATTCAAAGCAGGCAAGGCAAACGATCAGCATCAAGATGCCGACCGAAAAATAGGCCAGCATCGCCAAAAGGGGATGAGCCATCAACGAATCCACGCTGCTCGTACTGTCCATGCGCAATCCTCCCCCCGTTCCGCCGTCATTTCAACTCGGCTACGGTCACGCCCGCTCCGCCTTCGCCGTACGCGCCCAGACGGAACGACTTTACATGCTTGTGCTTGCGCAGAAAGTCCTGAATTCCGGCCCGGAGCGTTCCGGTTCCTTTGCCGTGGATCAAATAAACCTGGCCCAAATTGGACAAAAACGCTTCGTCGAGAAAACGATCCGCCGCAATCAGCGCCTCGTCCAGCGTCATGCCCCGCAAATCCAGCTCGAGCGGGACATGATCGTCCCGGGTGCGCTTGACGATCGCGGCGGCCGTTTTCGCTTGGCGGGCGTCAACCGCGGGCTTCTTGCCGGCCACGAGTTCCAGATCGCTCAAGGAGACTTTCATTTTCAAAATCCCAAGCTGCACGAGCGCTTCGCCCGAACCCGTCAGTTCGACGACGTGGCCTTTCTGGCCGCCGAGGCTGTACACTTTGACCTCGTCCCCCGGCCCGATGTCCGCGGGCTTGCCTTCCGCCGGACGCCGCGGCTTTTCGACCGGCTCCGGGACGGCTTCCTCCAGTTTCCGGCGGGCTTCGATCAGCTTGTGCTCCTTGACGGACGCCGCTTCCTCCATCGCCATCTTCCGCAGGTCCGCAATGATCTGCTCCGCTTCCCGCTTGGCCTTGAGAACCGAAAGCCGTGCCTCCTCCCGCGCTTCCTCGAGCAGTTTGGCCTTCTGCTCCCGAAACTTGAACCTTTCCTCTTCGATCTGCTTGCGGAGCGCCTCCACCTCTTGGCGCAAGCGCTCCGCCGTTTTGCGTTCCGATTCGGCGCGGCGGCGGTCTTGTTCCAGCGAAGCGATCATGGTGTCGACCCTGAGCTCGTCATCGCCCACTTCCCGCCGGGCGAAATCGATGATCGACTGGGGCAATCCAAGCCGGCTGGCGATGGCGAGCGCATTGCTCCGTCCGGGCACGCCGACCAGCAGCCGATAGGTGGGACGAAGGGTGGCCACGTCGAATTCCATGCTGGCGTTGATGATGCCTTCCCGGTTGTACGCATATGCCTTCAGTTCGCTGTAGTGCGTGGTGGCGATGATGCGGCAGCCGATGCGGTGCAGATGCTCCAAAATCGCAACGGCCAGCGCCGATCCTTCCGCCGGGTCCGTTCCGGCTCCCAATTCGTCCAGCAGCACCAAGCTCCGGGAGGTCACCCGTTTCAGTATGCCGATCAGATTGGTCATATGGCTGGAAAACGTACTCAAGCTCTGCTCGATGCTTTGCTCGTCTCCGATATCGGCGTACACGCCGTCGAACACGCACAGCCGGCTGCCTTCGTCCGCCGGCACGAACAGGCCCGACATGGCCATCAGGCTGAGCAGGCCGACCGTCTTGAGCGACACCGTCTTGCCTCCGGTATTGGGACCGGTTACGATGATCGCCGAATAGCTTTCGCCGAGCTCGACGTCGATCGGGACCACCGCCTCTTCCGGAATGAGCGGATGGCGGGCGCGTTTTAAGCGAAGCTTCCCTTCGCCGTTCATCTCGGGCCGGGTCGCAAACTGCGACTTCGCAAACGCCGCTTTGGCGAAAATAAAATCGATGTATCCGAGCGATTCGTTATCGGAAACAAGCAACTCCGCCTTTTCGCCGACAAGGGCGCTCAGCCGGCGCAGAATGCGCTCGATTTCCTTCTGCTCCTGCAGCTTGAGCTCGCGGAGCTTGTTGTTGAGTTGCAGCACCGCTTCCGGCTCGATGAACAGCGTCGCGCCGCTGCCGGACTGGTCGTGCACGATGCCGCCGAAGTGCGAGCGGTACTCTTGCTTGACCGGGATCACGTAGCGGTCGCCGCGTATGGTGATCAGCGTTTCCTGCAGCATTTTCTGCACGGAGGCCGAACGGATCAGGCTTTCCAGCTTGTCGCGGACCCGGCTTTCTCCGAGGCGGATCTCCCGGCGGATGGCGGCAAGCTCCGGACTGGCCGCATCCATGACCTCGCCCTGCTCGTCGATGCATCGGCGGATTTCGTCCTCCAGCGGCTTCGCGTCGATCAGCGGCTCGACCAAATCTTCAAGCAGCGGAATGGAAATCTCTTCCGCCACCGAAGCCGTATACTTGCGGATGCGTCTTATGCCTCTGATGAGCTGGGCAATGTCCATCATCTCCGAGGGCCCAAGGACGCCGCCAAGCTTCGCGCGCTGAAGCTGCGGCCGCACGTCGGCTACGCCTCCGAACGGCGGCGCCCCTTTGAGCTCAACCGACCGGACCGCTTCGTCCGTAACCGCCAGCCGGCGCCTCACTTCATCCAAATCCGCGGACGGACGCAACCGCGCGGCTTCCTCCTTGCCAAGCGACGTTGCCGCGAATTCCGCCAGCTTGAGCAGGATTTTATCGTACTCCAATGTATATAACGCCTTATCGTTCACGGCGGGGTTCCAACTCCTCTCAGCCCTTATTATAGCGGATGGCGGCGCGCTTGCGAAACCTTCCAATCATAACCGTCCCAAAAGGGGAAACACTATGCTCAGTACCGGTAAGTCCGGATGTGCAATACCGGGTGATTCCGGCCAAACATTTTGCTTAAGGAGGAGCAAATATGAATTTTCTCGGACATGTCGTCCGCTTCATCGTTTCGGCGATTGTGCTCATGATTGTCGGGTTCCTTGTGCCCCAGTTTTCGGTAGGGAACTTCTGGAGCGCTTTGCTGCTGGCTCTCGTTATCGCGCTGATCGGCTGGATTGTCGAGGCCATCTTCGGCAAAAAAGTCACGCCGTTCGGCAGAGGCATCGTCGGCTTCCTGACCAGCGCGGTCGTCATCTGGCTCGCCCAGTTCGTCGTGGGTCAAGTTTCCGTAACCGTGCTCGGCGCTTTGCTGGCGGCGCTTGTCATCGGCATCGTCGACCTGTTCATTCCGATCGGCAACCCGTTCCGCGCGGCGAACAACAACCGGAGCTGACCGTGTGCCTGCCGCTCTCCGATGTGGTATGATAATCCAAAGACGGGACAAATCCCGCTTGGTTCAGAGACATCGGAGGGGGATGCGGAATGTACAAAAAATGGACTGCGCTGCTGGCAACCGCAGCGCTTGCGCTAACCTTGTCGGCCTGCGGAGGCGGCGGCAGCGAATCGAACGCGGCGGAGGAACCGAGTGCAAGCGCTTCGGAAGTGCTCACGATCAAAGCGTCCAACTGGCAGTTTGATCAGACCGAATACACGATTCCGAAAGATACGCCGGTTCAGATTCAGCTGATCAACGAAGAAGGCGCGCACGGAATCGCCATCGAAGGCACGGACGTCAAGCTGAGCAGCGGCAAAAAGTCCAAGGTGGTCACGCTGAAAGAAGGAACTTATGAAATCAAGTGCAACATCATCTGCGGTGAGGGCCACTTGAACATGACGGCGAAATTGATCGTGCAGTGAACGAACAGCCCCCTTTCGGACGATTGCCGAAGGGGGCTTCGTTTTGCCGCGCGGCGGGTTGCTCCGGTTGACGTGGGATGCGCGGTCTTGGTCTTGCCGTAACCTGCGCTCATCTTTGCTCCGGCCGTCCGCAAGTTGCGTTGTTGGCGCCAAAGCGCCCTTCGCGCCTGCTTTTTTCGTGCGCCCGACCGTTCGAAGTTGGCTTAATAAGCAACGATCTGCGACGGAAAAACGGGACGAGACTTGGCGAGCGCTTGGCGAGAGCCCTTGACGAAGATTTCATAAAGCTTGGCTGCTGAAGACGGACAGGAAATCCGCTATTTTCATGTTCAACGCCTAATCGTCAGCCTTCAAGGACAGAGGATCCGTTATTTCCGGTAAATCACGCCAAAAAACCACTGTTAGGAGCGAATAACGGAACCAGTGTCACATCGCGACGATTTTCAGCTGCTTTTTGACAAAATAATGGAATGACGGTCCGTTTGATCCGATGGCCGAAGCCGTTTTCCCGGCACTTCCCTGAACGATTCAAGCCCCTTTCGGATATCGGTTCCGAAGGGGGCTTGCCGCATTCCGGTCATTGATCTTCCAGCATATCGATCCATTCGTTGAATTCGTTTTGCAGCTTGGCGTATTCTTCGCGCAGCGCTTCGTATTCTCCCCGCAGCGATGCGAGCTCCGCTTCCAGCCGCTTTGCCCGCTCGCTGTGGCTCGCCGCTTCCTGCGCCCGTTCGTCCCGCTCGGCGGCAAGCTCCGCTTCGAGCGCCTCCATCGCGGCGACCTGGACGCGGGCCGCATCGAGCTCCCGCAGGGCAAGCTGCGCCGTTTCGTTTTGCCGCTCGGCTTCCTGCTCCAATTCCGCCACGCGGGTTTCCAACGCCTGCGCCCATTCCAGCGCTTCGCGCACGCTTTGCTCGGCTTCGTCCTTTTGCTCCTGCGTCCGCTTCAGCGCTTCCCGCGCGGCTTTCTCCATCGCCGCAAGCTCCTGCTCGCGCCGGGCAAGCCGGTCGCGTTCCCGTTCGGCAAGCTCGCGCGCCTCCGACTCCGCCTTCAGCCGCTCGGCCGCCTTCGCCTCCAACGCCTTAACCGCCTGCTCCCGCTCGCTCGCTTCTTTCCGAAGCTCGTCCACCAAGCGGCCGAGGCGGGCCGTTTCATTCTCCAGCTTCTGCCTTGCGGCTTGCCATTCCTTCTCCTTCGCCTGCCATTCGGAGCGCTCGGCCGACCAGCGACCGCGCTCGTCGCGCATGGACTCCAGCTCGGATGCGCGCTTGGCCTGCAGCGCCTCCAGCCGATCCCGCAGGCTGCCCAACTGCGATTGCAGCTCCTCCGCCCGGGACTGCCATTCCTTCGCCTGGGATTTCCACTCGGCAAGCTCGGACTCGTAACCCGCCTTCAACTCGTTCATTTCAGCGGTCTGATCCGAAAGCTTCCGCTCCAGCTCCGCCTTGTGCGCTTCAACCGTTTCCCTTAGCCGCTTGTCAAAATCGGCCTTCAGCTCCTCCAGCTCGTCCGCATGCATCAATTTGACGATTTCGAGTTCTTCGTCCTTGGCGGCGGCCAGCGCTTCTTTCTCGGCTGTCAGAGAGGCGCGCAGGGCACCAAGCTCCGAAGAATGAGCGGCTTTCGCCGTTTGCAGTTCGTCTTCGTAACGTTTGACCTCGGCCTCATGCGCGGCTTTCAACTGCTTCAGTTCGCCGGCGTGAGCTTCGTTCAGACGGCGGACGGCCGCTTCCTGCTCGTTCTTTAACGCCTCCAGCGCCGCTTCATGCCTGTTCTTTAACGATACCAGCACCGAGTTGTGCTCGCCTTTAAGCCGCTCCAATTGGGCGGCCTGGCTTTGCTTCAGCCGCTCCGTTTCCGCACGGAACTCGTTTTTCAGCTTTTCCAACTCGCCGGCGTGCCGGGCGTTCAAGCGGTTCAACTCGCTTTCGCGCTCGCCTTGAATCCGGTCAAGCTCGGAGCGGTGCGCCGTTTGAAGCTCCTGAACCTGCTCGGTATGCGCTGTCTCAAGCTCCTGAAGCTGCTGGTCATGCGCCTCCTGGAGCTCCCGCAATTGCTCGTCATGCGCCGCCCGGAGCTCCCGCAGCTGCTCTTCATGCGCCGAACGAAGAGCGGCAAGCTCCGCTTCATGCCGCTTGGCCGCGGCTTCCGCATCTTCCCGCAGCGCCCGCAGCTGCGCTTCATGGCGGTCGGCGGCTTCCGCCGCGGCGGTCCGCAGCGCTTCCAGCTCCGCTTCGAGCGCCTCCCGGACGCGCGCCGTTTCCGCTTCGCCGGACGCGCGCAGCTTCCGGACCGCTTCCTCGTGCTCGGCGCGAAGCGCCTGAAGCTCGGCTTCCTTGGAGGCGAGGAACGCTTCCCGTTCCGCGTCGAAGCGGCGCCTCGCCTCGTCCAATTCGGCCGTTGCGCGCTCAAGCTCGGCGGACAGGCGCTGCCGTTCCTTCTCCGCCTCCTGAAGCCGTTCGTTTTCCTGCATCAATTGCAGCAATTCGTCCGCCACGTTGACCGCCGCCAGCACGCCCAGCTTGGACAGGTCAAGCCGCGGCGAGGTATCGGAAATTTTGTACATTTGTTCGCTGACCATCGCGGCAACCCGCTTCATATGTTCCGGGCTGGAATGGCCAGCCAAAGTATACTGCGTTCCGTATATCTCAACCGTTACCCGCGTACGATGATCAGCATTCACGGTTCTTTCCTCCCAGTCCCCTAAGAAAAATAGCAGCGAATCCATCGCTGGCTTCCGTCATCCCTGCTTAAGGCGCGGCAAGCGGGCCTGCCGCCTATTGACGGGCGCAATGATGTATTCGCTGCGCTTCGGCCCGTTTCCTGCTTATTTCCGCAGTTCGGCGCCGAAAGATTGTTCCAATTTTGCCAGCGCCCGATCGTTGGCCGCTGTCACTTCTTCATCGGTCAGCGTGCGATCCGCATGCCGGTAAACGAGCGCGAGCGCCACGCTCTTTTTGTCCGGGCCGATCCTCTCGCCGGTATAAACGTCGAAAACGCGCACGGACTCGAGCAGCTCGCCTGCCGCCTCCCGGACCGCCGATACCAGCTCGCCTGCCGTCACGGAGCGGCCGACGACGACCGCCAGATCCCGTTCCACCGCCGGAAAACGCGGGAGAGCGCGATATTCGATCCGGCTTGCCGCATGCTCGTAAACCGGAGCAAGCTCGATTTCCGCGACGAACGCGTCGCCGATCTCGAATTCCCGCTGCAGATCGGGATGCAGTTGGCCGACATAGCCGAGGAGCAGGCTTTCGCCGCCCGCTGCAAGCCTTACCGCCGCGGTGCGGCCGGGATGAAAATGCTCCGGCTGCGCCGCTTCGTACGCAATCGCATCCGTCAGGCCGAGGCGTTCGAACACCGCTTCGAGAATGCCTTTGGCGTCGTAAAAGTCGTACGGTTCCGCCGCGCCGTTCCAAGACGCCTTGCGGCGGTTGCCCGTCAGCACGAAGGCAAGGCGCGGCTTCTCGCCGGGAAGCTTCGTCAGCACTTCCTCCGCCGTGTGGTAGACGTTCGCGATTTCGAACAGCCCGACGTCATGGGTTTTGCGGGCTTTATTATACACGACCGCTTCCAGCAGGCTGGGCAGCAGCGTCGTACGGAGCACGCTGCGATCCTCGCTCATCGGCATCAACAGCGGAATCGGCCGGATGCCTTCGCCTGCGCCGCTGAGCTGCGGGAACAAGGCGGCGCGCTGCGGGGACGTGATCGAATAGGAGATGGCTTCATGCAGCCCGGCGCGCGTCAGCGCCGCGCGCAGCTCGCGGCGGATCGCCTGCGGCTTCGTCAAGCCGCCGGTCGTCGTCGGCCCCTCGATCGGCGTCGCCAAAATGTTGTCGTAGCCGTGCAGACGGGCCACTTCCTCGATCAGATCGACGTCCCTGGTGACGCCGGGGCGCCGCGTGGGCACGGTGACGATCCAGGAATCCGGCTCCGTTTCGCTGGCTTCGAACGCCAGCCGGGACCAGATCGTCTTGACTTCGAGCGAAGACAGCGACGTGCCCAGGTACCGGTTGATGCGGTCCAGCGAAATGGCGATCCGGGCCGGCTCCGCCTCGGCGCTTCCGGCTTCCGCGATGCCTTCCGTCACGAGGCCGCCCGCAATTCGGCATATCAGCCCCGCGGCGCGGTCGAGCGCCGGAATGACGCGTGCCGGATCGACTTCCTTTTCAAATCGGGCCGACGCTTCGGAACGCAGCCCGAGCTGGCGCGAAGCGGCACGCACCGTCGCGCCGGCGAACCGGGCCGATTCCAGAATAATGTCGACCGTATCGCCCGTCACCTCGGAGTCGAGCCCGCCCATGACGCCGGCCAGCGCAATCGGCTTCTCCGCATCGGCGACGACCAGCATGTGCGGCTCCAGCTTCCGCTGCTGGCCGTCCAGCGTAACCATCGTTTCGCCTTCTTTCGCGAGACGAACCTCGATGCGTCCGCCGGCTACCTTGGACGCGTCGAACGCGTGCAGCGGCTGACCGTATTCCAGCATGACATAGTTGGTAATGTCGACGACGTTGCTGATCGGGCGAATGCCGGCGGCGATGAGCCGGTTTTGCAGCCAAAGCGGCGACGGGCCGATCTTCACGCCCTTGATATACCGCGCGGCGTAATGAGGGCATTGTTCCTTGGCCGTAATGCCGACTTTGACGTAATCGGACGTCTTCTCCGCGGAGACGATCAGATCGGCGGCCGGATCGGGCAGGCGCAAGGGCCGCCCGGTCAGCGCCGACGCCTCGTAGGCGACGCCCAGCATGCTGAGGCAGTCGGAACGGTTCGGCGTCAGGTCCAGCTCCAGCACGTGATCGTCCAGCCCCAGCACGTTCACGATGTCCCGGCCGATTTCCAGATCGTCCGGAAGCACCAGAATGCCTTCCTGCTGCTCCTTCGGCAGCAGCTTGTCGTTGATGCCCAGCTCGCGCGCCGAGCAGATCATTCCCTGCGACTCCACGCCGCGCAGCTTGGCCCGCTTGATTTGCACGCCGCCCGGCAGCTTCGCGCCGACCAGCGCCACCGGCACCTTCTGTCCGGCGGCGACGTTCGCCGCGCCGCAGACGATTTGCAGATCTTCGCCAAGCCCCGCGTCGACCGTGCAGACGCTCAGCTTGTCGGCGTCGGGGTGCTTCTCCCTCGCCTTCACGTAGCCGACGACGACTTTGCTTACGCCCTGATTGCGCGCCGGCACCGAGTCGATCTCGATGCCCCCGCTCGTCATCAACTCCGCGAGCCGCGCGGGCTCTATGCCTTCCAAATCGATATATTCGTTCAGCCAATTGTAAGATACGTTCATGTCGGGTCCGCCTCCGTCACATTCGATTGAACTGGCTCAAAAACCGCTGATCGCTATAGTAGAAGTGCCGGATATCGTCGATCTCGTACTTCAGCAGCGCAATCCGCTCCACGCCCATGCCGAACGCGAAGCCGGATACTTCCTTCGGATCGTAGCCGCCGTATTCCAGCACCTTCGGATGCACCATGCCGCAGCCGAGAATTTCGACCCAGCCGGTCTGCTTGCACATCCGGCAGCCGTGGCCGCCGCATTGGGCGCAGGTCACGTCCACTTCCGCGCTCGGTTCGGTGAACGGGAAGAAGCTCGGCCGCAGCCGGATTTGGACTTGCGGGCCGTACATCTTCTGCACGAACTGCAGCAGCGTGCCCTTCAGGTCGCTCATTCGGATATTCGGACCGACGACGAGCCCTTCGATCTGATGGAACATGAACGAGTGCGTCGCATCGTCGTCGTCGCGGCGGTAAACTTTGCCCGGGCAAATGATCTTCAGCGGCGTCTTGCCTCCGGCTTGCTGCATCGCCCGGATTTGGATCGGCGACGTCTGGGTCCGCAGCAAAATCTCGTCGGTGATGTAGAACGAATCCTGCATGTCGCGCGCCGGGTGATCCTTCGGCAGATTCAGTGCTTCGAAGTTGAAGAAGTCCGTCTCCACTTCGGGGCCTTCCGCGATCTGATACCCCATGCCGATAAAAATATCCTCGATTTCCTGCGTCACCTTCGTCAGCGGATGGATGGACCCGACGGACGGAGCTTTGCCCGGAAGCGTGACGTCAATCGTCTCCGCCTGAAGGCGGCGGGCCGTCTCCTCCCGTTCGAACGCCTCCTGCTTCTGCGCGATAACGGCTTCGATCGCCGCGCGCACCTCGTTGGCCACCTGGCCGATCACCGGCCGTTCCTCCGCGCTTAAAGCCCCCATGCCGCGCAAGACTTCCGTAAGCTGCCCTTTTTTGCCCAAATACTGAATGCGCAGCTCGTTCAGCCGGCCGGCGTCGGCAACCTGCGACAACTGCTCCAGCGCTTCCTGGCGAAGCGCCTCCAATCGTTCCTTCATTCGCGTCTCTCTCCTTGTGCGAAAAATAAAAAAGCCCTTTCTCCCCTAAGGGACGAAAGAACCGTGGTACCACCCTTGTTGGAATGCGTCGGCCCTGTCGGGCTGTCTTTACCGCCGCGCGTCCCATCCGGATCTGCTGCGCCGAGGCCAAGCGGCATTCCCGCTTTTGGCGGCGTAACGGACCGCGGCCGGTTCCCTCTACTGGCGGCGGAAGCACGGTAAAGCCGCGGCTCCCCCGTTTCAAGGGACTGCTCCGGAGTGAATTTCGGCAGCCTGGTTTCCTAGGAACGCTTCCAGTCCCCGGCGTTCCCTCCCTGCAGGAAGGCGCTGCGTACTTGTCTCCATCAATGCATTTGGAACATATACCAATCATTATAGGGCAAGCGAGATCGGGTGCGCAAGTCGCGTTTCCGCACCTTCCTCTATCGCTGCGCCAAACCTCCGGCGCCCCAAAACGGCGGGCCCGGAGGCTTGGCGCATTTCATCGTTCTTCGCCGTTTTTTAACGCCAATCCGTTGTCCAGTTCTTCCACCTGCAGGAACAGCGGCCGCTCGTGTCCATGCGGCGTATCCGGATAATGCGTGCTGATCCAGAGCCGGCCTTCAAAATCACGAAACAGGCTGGAGTGGCCTGCATTCCGGTCCATGAACAGCCGATCGTCGTGCGTCCATGGTCCTTCGATGCGTCCGGTGGCCGAACGGGCAATCGCCACCGTATATCCGCCGAGCCCTGTTTCGCTGTAACCGGGGACCGAGTAGCTGGACCATAACAAGAGAAGTTCGCCGTTTCGGGCCTTATACAGAAACGGAGCGTCGGTGAGATAGCCCGTTTTCTCGATCCGCGGATCTCCGAACAACCGGATCCACTTCATGTCCGCCGCATTCAAGAGGGTGACCGGCTCTCCGTAAGAAGACTTGAGATCGCGCGTCAGCCGGAGAGCTTTGATTTTCCCTTCGTACAGTTCGGTCCATTCATGACAAAATACGATCCACCGCTGCCCTTCGCCGTCTTCATAGAAGGTGCCGTCCAGACATTCGCTGCCGGCGAGGGTGACCGCGCCGTCGCTGTGCGGACGGTAGGGCCCCGCCGGATGGTCTGCGATCAGAATGCCGGTTCCGCGGTTTTCTCCGATGCCGCCTTTGAACGAGGCGAACATATAAAACTTGCCGTCGATCTCAAACACTTCCGGAGCCCAATAATGCCGCACGCCCCAAAATCCTTTAGGCGGCTGAAAGGCCGCATACGGCCCTGTCCACCGCTTCATGTCGTCGCTTACATAGACCTCGAACAGGGGGTCTTTGTCCCCGCAGCCGTCCGCGAAAGTCGTGCCGAACAAATAATATTTCCGCTCGGCTACGTACGGGAACACGAACGGATCGCGCATATGAATGTCGCCCGTATCCACCGTCTTGATCGTCCGAAAGCCTTTTTCCATACGTTGTCCCCTCTCTTGCACCCGTTATTCCCGGATGACGGACGGATGCCACATGGCATTGATTTGCCGGATCGCCTCCAAATCGCATTTCGGCTTGCGATCATACGTCAGCAAACCGTTCACTTCCTGCTCTACATCCGTCAGTTGGGTATAGCAGAAACCGTGAAGGATGCCGGATGCGTAGACCGCCTCCAGCACACGGCGGTACTCCTTGACGAAATCTTCCTCCGTGCTTACGGACGTGTAGCCCCAGCCTGCTTCCGAACCGATCTTGTACGCGATTCCGCCGAATTCCGTCAGCAGAATCGGCTCGCCCTGATGGCTGAAACCGTTGGCGTATACGCCTCGAAGGGCCGGTTTGGACTGCAGAATTTGCTCTCTCGTCGCGATCGAGCGCTTGAATTCCTCGTATTTCGCGGTTTCGTCCGGCATTCCGTGGTTGTAGTTGTGCACGGCGCAAATGTCGGAACGGGTCAGTTCCCAGCCGTCGTTGGAAACGACCAGTCGGGTCGGATCGAGCGAATGGATCAGGCTGTACATGGCCAGGCTGTGATGCTGCTGACGGCTGTCGCTGCGGACATGCGGGATGCCCCAGCTTTCGTTCAGGGGAACCCACACCAGAATGGACGGGTGGTTGAAATCGCGTTCGACGATTTCGATCCATTCCTTCGTCAATCGGGCCACGGCGTTATTGCTGAAGGACGGCGAAGAGGCGCATTCGCCCCATACGATAAATCCCAATTTGTCCGCCCAGTACAGGAACCGCGGATCTTCCACCTTCTGATGCTTGCGGCAGCCGTTAAAACCCATGGCTTTGGCCAATTCGATATCTTTGCGAAGGTCTTCATCGGCGGGCGCGGTTAACAATCCGTCCGGCCAATAGCCCTGGTCAAGGACAAGCTTTTGATAATAAGGCTTGTTGTTCAAATAGACCATGCCGTTTTCAATATGCACTTTTCGCATGCCGAAATAAGAGCGTACGCTGTCCACCGTCCGTCCGTTTTGCCGCAGCGTGAACGCCGCGTCGAACAAATTCGGATTTTCGGGCGTCCACGTCCAGCCCTCATGATGAAATCCCGTCCGGAAAATTTCATGACCGAACAGGTTAAAGGACCTTTTGACGTAACGCTCATGTACCGTGATTCGGTCCTTCGCCAGTGAACGGCCTTGAAACGAGATTTCAACGTCCAGTTCCGATCCCGCGGCGTTTCCCGCAAACTCGAACTCGATAGCGATGTCGCCGCGGTCGATATCCGGAAAAAATCTGACTTTTTCAAGATGGACGGCGTCAACCGGCTCCAGCCATACCGTCTGCCAAATGCCGGTCGTTCGCGTATACCAGATGCCGGCAGATTTTTCGACCCAGAACTGCTTTCCTCTCGGAATCGTCTCATCCGTCGAAGGGTCCTCCACCCGTACAACCACTTGTTCCTCCTGCCAGGTCAGCTCATCGGTGATATCGAATTGAAAAGGCGTATGCCCCCCTTCGTGCATGCCGACGTATTTTCCGTTTACGTAAACCCATGCCCGGTAATCGACGGCTCCGAAATGAAGCCATACCCTTTTGCCCTTCCAGGCCGGGTTGACGCTAAAATTCCGTTTGTACCATACCCAATCGTGGAAAGCCGCATCGTGAATGCCGCTGAGCGGGGATTGGTAGGCATACGGAACCTCGATCTTCCTCGAGAACTCCCTTCCGGTTTCGAACCATTTTTCCGCTGCGCCGACATTGTTGTCGTCAAACTCAAACTGCCAGGTTCCATTAAGGTTTTGCCATTCTTCCCGGACAAATTGCGGTCTCGGGTATTCGGTTCGCCCTGCCATGATATACCACTCCTAATGGTTTCTCTGGATTCTCTCTGCAAATTGTGATGTCTGTTATTTTTTCACATAGGGACCCGGCTTCGGCTTCGTTCCCGGTTCGCCGCTGGCGACCACCGGCCATCCGTCTTTCCAATCCAACGGGTCGATCATCATCGGCCGTTTGCTGGCTCCATTCATCAGAGTAGGATCGTTCGGGTCGATGGCATGGTAAACGATCCAATCTTGTCCGCGGTCATCCGTGATTACGGAGTTATGTCCGGGACCGATGAATTGCTTTCCGTTCTCGTCCGGTTCGGCGTTCGCCTGCAGCAGAATCGTGCCTCCGCCCGCCGTTAAATCGACGCCGTTTTTGTCCAGGTAAGGACCTTGAATCGATTTCGAGCGTCCGACTTTGACGTGATAGGTGCTGAAAGCTCCTTCGCAGCAGGAACCGCTGGAACCGAAGAAATAGTAGTAGCCGTCTCTCTTCACCAAATAGGGCGCTTCGTACTGAATGTCCGCAACCGGGAATTTGTCCCCTGCCGTCTTCAATCCATCCTCGGAAAGGCGGATTCCGAATATGCCGTGGAAACTTCCCCAGAGCAAGTACGCTTTGCCGTCATCATCCTCGTAATAAAAGGGGTCGATCGAATTGGAGACCCCGATTTCGTCGCTGTCGAACAATTTTCCGTGATCGGCAAACGGCCCTTCCGGCTTGTCTGCAGTGGCCACCCCGATGCCGGGATTCGGATCGCCCCACAGGGAAAACGAATAGTACAAATAATATCTTCCGTTCCGGTGAACGGAGATGTCCGGCGCCCACAATCCGCCGTCGGATTTCCAGGCCGGCTTGACGTCGAACGCGTCGCGCACGAATTCCCAATTTCGCAAATCCGAAGAGCGGATGACCGGAATGAGGTGGTTGATGCCGTCATCCCAGGTATCCTCCGTGCCGTACGCATAATAGAGGCCGTCCTTCGCCTTGATGATGGAAGGATCGGCAAATACGGGCTTGAACACGGGGTTTCGGTAGCCGGCCGGTTGCACTGTTTTCGAGCATCCCATGATCAGAAGCAGAAGCGTCCCAGCAACAAATGTAAACGTCGCGGCTTTCTTCATCTCATTTGATCCCCGACTGCGTAATCCCTCTGACAATCGCTTTTTGCGCGAGCAAAAACACAACCAGGACCGGGATCGTCGCGATCGTCGACAAAGCCATCAGCTTATTCGGGGAGTTCACATAGCTGCCTTGCGTCATCACGGCGATACCTGATGTCAGCGTCTGCATCGTATCGTTTCCGCCGGAAGCGTAGAATGGCCAGATATAATCGTTAAAAATCCCCATGAAAGTCAGAACAGCCAATGTCGACAAAATGGATTTGGAAGACGGAAGCAGCACGGCATAGAAGATTTTCCATTTGTTCGCTCCATCGATGTGCGCCGCTTCCTCCAATTCTTTCGGAAAACCGCGGAAAAATTGATACAGCAGAAACACCCCGAACGCGGAAGAGGTAAACGGCAAATAAAACGCGTGATAGGTGCCGATCAGGCCCAAATCCTGGAACAGCACGTATTGGGGGACAAACCAGATGATTCCCGGAATCATCAGCGTGCTGAGAAACAAGGACAGCAGCCATTTTTTGAAAGGCACGTCCAGACGGGCCAGCCCGTAAGCGGCCAACGCGTCGACGGCCAGAACGATCAGGGTGCCGGCGACCGATACGAGCAAGGAGTTGTAGATCCATCTCAGGATCGGCACATTCAGATCTCCTCCGCTCAAGGCATCGGTGTAGTTCACGATCGTCGGATCGTCCGGAATGAAGCTCAAGTTCGGGAGAAACGCCTCTGCGTCCGATTTCAGGGAGATGGTGACCATCCAGATCACCGGGACGATAAAAAAGATTCCCAGAACGGTTGCGATCAAGATGAGACCTGCCTGTTTCGCTTTCGTCCCCATCTTTACGCCTCCTTTCTGAACAACAGACGATATACGGCAGCGGAAACGATCATCATGATCAATCCCAGCAGAATCGCCATGGCGGAAGCGGCTCCTCCCTGATGCTGACCGTAAGCCACATCGAACACGTTCATCAGCATAACCGTTGTTTCGAACCCCGGACCGCCGCGGGTCATCAGGTTCGGCTGGGCAAAAACGTTAAACGAAGCGATGATCGTCATGACCATGACAACGGCCGTCACGTTTTTAATGGACGGAAGCGTGATCCGGGTCAGCCTGTTCCACGCGTTCGCGCCGTCCAGCTTGGCCGCTTCGTACAATTCTTCCGGCACTTCGTTCAAGCCGTTGATGAAGAGCATCATGTTGAAGCCGATCGTCCACCAGATCGTGGAGACGACCAGCGCGATCCAAACCCAGGGAGTATCGGTAAACCACCCGATGTGCTGTTGTTGATGAATATGGAGCTTATCCAGCATCAGGTTCAGGAAGCCGGAGTCTGTATCGAACACCCGCATCCAAATCGTCGCCATTACGGTTGCCGAAATGGCATACGGAATAAAGAAAATCGTCCGGAAAACGCCGCGTACCCTGGCATTCAGCGAGTTGACGAGCAGGGCCAGCGCAAGGCCTACCAGAATCAAAAACGGTACGGAATAAACGACGAATTTGACGGTCCCCCACAACCCCCGGAAAAACGCGTCGTGGATATAGGTTCCTGGCGTGAAAATGTCGACGTAGTTTTGAAGCCCGACGAACTCGTGCGTGCCCAGCATATCGTTGTTTTGCAAACTTAAAATGATTCCCGAGATCAGCGGATAGAGAAGAAAAACGCAAAAGCAAAGGAAATACGGGAGCACAAACAAACTGGATGCTAGTCTCGATCTCAAGCTCCCTTTCATTCCCGTTCACCACCCTTGATTTAGGATGGAGCGGGTCGCGTTCCCCCGCCCCACCGCGCTTTATTATTTATTGGCTGCTGCGGCTTGCTCCGCTTTGGCCTGAGCTTCGTCGAGCGCTTTCTTCACGTCGCCGTCGTTCAGGAGCACGAGGTTGATTTGCTTCCAGAGCTCGCCTACGTACGAGCCCCAGTTCGGTACCGGCGGCGCGAAGTGAACGTAATCGAATTCTTTGGCCACCTCGGTTTGCTGGGTATTCAGTGCTTTGAACTCTTCGCTGTTCAGGACCGCCTTGGAGGCGACCGCCTGGCCGGATTTGGCCCAGTCAATCGAGTGGCCGGCGACGTATTTCAGGAAATCTCCGATCCCGTCCAGCTTGTTCGGGTCTGTCTGGGACTTCGGCACGACAAAGTTATGAGAACCCGCGAACACGCCCGGCTTGTCGAAGAATACCGGGATTGGAGCGACACCGTAGTTCAGCTTCGCTTTATCCCACTGGTCTTTCATCCAGGGACCGTTGAACTGAATGGCGTTCTTGCCTTGCAGGAACAGCTTCACTTCTCCGTCCTGCGCGACTTTTTGGGGAGAAACTTTGTGTTCGAAGATCAGGCTTTTTTCAAATTCGAGAGCGGCAACGGCTGCCGGCGTGTTCAAAGTCGGGTTGCCGTCGGCATCCGCCAAATCCGCGCCTTGCTGATAGACCAGGGATGGGAACAGGAACTGCTGCGGCCATTGGGTCGGCATGACGTAACCCCATTGTCCTTTGGAAGGGTCCGTCAGTTTCTTGGCGGCTGCAAGGAACTCTTCCTTGTTGGTCGGAGGAGCCGTAATCCCGGCAGCTTGGAACAGGTCTTTGTTGTAGTACATGATCAGCGGATGAATGTCGAGCGGAATGCCCATCCATTTGCCGTCGATGTTCGCATAGTCGACCGCGGCTTCGACATAGTCCGATTTCTGGATGCCTGCTTTGGCGGCAAGATCGTCCATCGGCAGAAGCAGATCTTTCTTCGCGTACGTCGGAATCGAATCCAGGTGCATGATCATGAAGTCAGGCATGTTTTTCTTCGTGCCGAACGCATTGTCGAGCAATTTGTAATAATCTCCGTTCGGCTGAATCTGGTATTTGACGAAGTATTTGTCCGATTGTTTGTTGTAGTTGTCCACGATGCTTTTCATGAAAGAACCGTCGGGACCGGAAAACGGCGTCCAGAAGAGCAGCTCCGTTTTGCTTCCCGATTTGCCCCCCGAATTGTCTGAAGAAGCGGGAGCGGATCCGGATGCGGATGCCGAAGAGCCGTTCGATTCTTTTTTGCCGCCGCACGCCGCCAGCACCAGACTCATCACCAGTACCAGGATCGCTACCGTAAAACCAAAACGATTCAGTCTTTTCATGTCCAACCATCCTCTGCACTTAATTAGGATCGTTTCGCCCCACGTAATCCAGTTTCATTTTCAAGTCTGTTTCATAGTTCCCGAATTTCCTGCCGAACAAATTCAGGCCTCCATCGTTTTTCGCGTCCGGCTTGATCCCGATTCTGACCGTCACGTACGGTTTGCCGTCCAATTCCAGTTCATCTACTGTTAAGGCGGAAATTCTTCTGCCGTCTATATACGAACCGTCGTGATGGACGCGCCACGTTTTCAAAAGCCCGTACTGCGTGTTTTCGGTGCCCCACCATTGCGGAGTCAGAATGCCCCTCTCCCCACCGAAATCACCGGGACTTGTCCAGGTTCCCACCTCCTTTCCGTTAATCCACAAGGTGATATCCGATGGCCAATCCGGATTGTGGAGCGGAGCTTCCGAGCAAATTTCCATAGACAGCTCCAAGTTCCGGATCTGCGACCCTCTGGGCACGCGGTTCGGAAAACGGTATTCGAGGTAACCCCTTCGGAACCAAATCAACTGGGCGTTGATACGCTCCGGTTCGAAGAAAGAGCGCGGCTCATCCATTTCGCCGATGATGGAGTGCTCGCTCAAAATCCCGCAAGGAGCGGAACATTGCGAATCGACGAATTGCCCGATCGGAAGGGAAACGACAGCGCAGGTCTCGGAGGGCTCCGCCCGGAAATGCGCGAAATCGACCACGATCCGGCTGTAAACAGCGGAGCAAAGTTTCTGGGTGCCGCGGGTTCCCGGAACCATCTCCGTTTGAATCAGCCCGGCATCCTCCAGTTTCTTGATATTGATGGCCGCCGTGGAAGCCGGGATGCCGAATTTCTCCGAAATTTCAACCACATTCATGGAGCGGTGAAGAAGTTCTTTGAAAATCTTCACCCGCAATTCCGTTGACAGCGCTTTCGCAATGTTGATGAATTCATCGATGTTCGTCGTCAAAGCGCGGTTCAATTTCTCGTGGTTCGAAAAATCCTGTTCGATTTTCATCCCCATAACATCCCTTCTGCGTTTCGCGTTTCTCCATTTACAACAACAATAATTGTTTCATTGTTTATTATTTAGGTTATGGTACATGTATTCATGTTTGTAATCGCTTTTATTATATTAACCAACAATATTAATTGCAACATAAAGCTTGAAATCGACAAACTTTTTTTATTTACAACAATAATTGTTGTTGTAAATAAAAAAGACCGTCGAGAGAAAAAATCATTTCCCTCGACGGTCTTCCGATTGGAATATGAACGTTTACAACAGTCAACGTCACGCTTTCTTCCGGCGGATGACGGCGACCAGCGCAATCAGCGAAAGAAGAAGAGCTGCGGCCGAGAATACCATGGTGAGCATTTGCGTGGCGCTATCGCCGCTATCGTCCGCATCTGCGGCTTCGCCGGCTGCCGCTTCGTGGGAATCTCCGTGCCCGTGTCCGTCCGATTCGCCGGTCGAAGGCGTGACCGCGGTAACGGATGCAGGCGTGTCCGCGCCTTCGCCGCCGGTCCACTCCACGACGCTTCCGTCGGAATACGTCTGGTAAGCCTTCCATACGAGCTCCGTAGCGTCGGCCGCCACCTTGCCCTGAAACCGGAATTCGCCGAATTCCGTTGCGCCCAATCCCGGTCCGTCCGCTTTCCAGGTTACCGACACGATTTTGCCGTCGCCGTTCGTCTCCGTTTGATAGGTCCAGCCCGGCTTCGGTTCGAAGCGCAGCACTTCGACGCCTTCCGGCACGTCAAGCTTCACCTGCGTTGTAGCGGCTTCCTTCTCGGAAGGAACGCGGATCGAAAACACCTGGTAAGAGCCCTGCTCAACCTCTTGGGGCGACACGGTAACGTGCGCGCTGGCCGCCTGGGCGAAGCCGAAGACGAGAAACAGCGCGAAGATCAGGGACATGCTTTTTTTCACTGAAGACCAACCCTTTCCGTCTTATTGCAGATGCCCACAGTATAAGGCTTCCGCAATCGCCGGACATGACCCCAAAGGGCTAATCCCCAGCCAAAATGTGTCCATATTAAGGCAATGCCGTCCATGCGTGCCAATGCGCCATGCCTCTTAAGGCTCCACCAGGCCCCGTTCGTACGCATACCGGGTCAACTGGACCCGGTTGTCCAAATGCAGCTTCTGCAAAATGTTTTTGAGATGGTTTTTGACGGTGTGCTCGGAAAGGCCCAAAGCGGCGGCGATATCCCGGTTCGTCCGGCCCCGCGCAACCTCCTGCAAAATCTCCTTTTCCCGCGGCGTCAAGCCCTCGCGGATGACGCCGTCGCCGTCATCCTCGGCCCCCGCGGCGCGCCTGCGCGGCGGGTTCGCCGCAGCTTGCGGCTTCCCGGCGAACTCGCGCAAAATCGACAGCGCCAGATCGGGATTGAGCGGCGCTTCGTCAAGAGCGACCGCGCGCAAATATTCGCGCCAGGCCGAGGGCTCCAAATTTTTGAGCAGGTAGCCTTGCGCGCCTTTTTTCAGCGCTTCGAACAGATGAGCCGGCTCGTCGGAGACGGTCACGATGACGATCTTGACGTCGGGGTAAGCGCTCTTGATCGCTTTCGCCGCCGCCAGACCGCCCATTCCCGGCATGGAAATGTCCATCAGCACAAGCTCCGGCGTCGTGGCGTCCATCAGCGAGAGCGCCTCTTCTCCGCTCGCCGCTTCCCCGACGACGATAAAATCGGAATCGGCCGACACGATTTCGCGCATGCCTTGCCGCGCATGCGGGTGGTCATCGACGAGCAGCACACGGAACGGCTGGTTCATCGTTTTTTTGTCCCCTCCTTGCTGAGCTCGAAGACGGTGCGGTCTCCCCGGCGCTCCGCCTTAAACGTCCAGCCCATCTTGCGGGCGCGTTCCCGCACCATGCGCAGGCCGAAGCGTCCCGGCGCCTGCAGCGGATCGCCGGCAAACCCGACGCCGTCATCCTCGACCCGGCAGCGAAAGCCTCCCCCTTCGATCGTCTCTCCGATCACCGTCACGCGCTGCGCCTTCGCGTGCTTGCGGACGTTGATCAGCGCCTCCCGCAGACAGGCGTGCAGCTCGACTTTTTCCTTGCCGGACAAGCTGCCGTCGGGTATGCTCCAACGAAACTCCGCCTCGGCGTCGAGAATGCCGGCCGTCTCCCCGAGAAGCTCCCGCAGCGGAAGCACCCACGCGGCATCTTCTGCCGAGGGCGGCATCCGCAAATTGGCGATCGCCTGCCGCACATCCTCATGCACGGCGCGAACCGTCTCGCGCAGCTGTCCGGCCAGTTCGCGAACCGGCTCCCGGTCGGCGACCCGGTCCAGCTGATCCAGCTTGACCGCCAGCAGAAACAGCGACTGCGCGATGCCGTCGTGCAACTGTCCCGCAAGCTGCTCCCGCTCCTGCAGCGCCGCCTTCATGGCCTTTTCGCGGTTCAGCTCGCTTTGCGATTGCTCGAGCCGGTGAAACAATCCGCGCACAAGCGTAAGCGTGACGGCGAGCACGATAAACGGAGCCAGCAGATTGCCGAGCTCCATCGACAGGTACGGCAGCAAAAACGCGTGGCGCACATATTCCCACAGCCCGATCGTCAGCGTGGGGATCCACAAGATGAGCCATTTGATCCGCTTGTCGCGCATGCCGTTCTCCTCCTTCCCGCCTGCTGCCCGCCCCGGCCTGTCACCAAATCAATAGATCCGGAACGCCGTTTCCCGCACATGCTCGTTGTTTTTCGAATCCGTCACGCGCACCTCGGCCTTCCACCGGCCGGCGAAGGGCAAATACGTTCCTTGGGCCCGGTAAGCCGCTTTCGCAAAGCCGGCGAAGTCGTCGAGTTCCTGATCCTCGTACGCTTTAAGCGGAACGTCGATCGTCCCGACCTCCCCTTTTCCTTCGGGATGAAGGCGGAGCAGCACCTGCTTCGGCTTGCCGAGCGCTTCGGGCAGCCATACTTTGACCGTAAACGCGTTATCGCCCGGCGCATTCGGCGTAATCCGCAGCGTCAAGTGCATGTCCGTTCCCATCTCGTGATAATGCAAAGGAGTGTTGGCGGGAAGCGGATTCTGATACGTCAAAATGCCGACGCACAGCACGATGGCTCCGAGCAGCCCCACATCGGCCTTCAGCACCGCCTGCTGCGGCAACTCTCCCTTGCGCAGCCTCAGCCGGATCAACAAGGCGGCGGCGACGACAAGCAAAGACAACGACGTTTTGGCGATCAGCCATTTTCCCCAGGACGTATACAGCAAATAGGTTAAGGAAGGCAAATACTGCAAAACGCTGAGCACACCCGTGACCCACAGCGCAATAAACGAGTACAGCGCCCACCTGGAAAAAAGCAGCGCGAATCTGCCCGCCTCGGTCCGTTCCTTGCGCCACACAAGCAGAAGCAGCAGCAATCCCCCGCCCCACAGGGCGGCGCCGGCCAGGTGAACAAAGTCAAGCCCCACCGTATAGGTTACCGGAGAAAAAGCCGCCGCATGCCCGCTCCACGCCTCCGCGAACAGCGCGGCCGCCGCCCAGACCAGGCGGGCGTAAACGCCGATCGCAGCCAGCAGCGGAGCCGCCATCGCCAGCAGCAGCTCGGCCGCGTAAAGCCTGCCGATCGTCGTTTGCGTCAAAATCCGCCCCCACTCCGACACCGGCTCCCCTTCCGTTAAAGCGTTAAGGTGGAGAACGACAAAAACGAGCGCCGCGCACAGCGCATACTTGCCCATGAACGCGAGCGCCCTCTCGCGCGCCTCCCTTACGGCCGGCTCGGCACGGCGCTGCAGGCTCCATACCGCCAGTCCGGCCGTCGCGATCAGCCCCGCGTAATACGCGATCCGGGAGGCATACAGAAGGAATGACTCGACGGTCAGCCCGCTGCCGCTTGCGCCGTGCCCTTCGTGTCCGACCTGCGCATGCGGGTCAAGACGTGCCGAAGTCGTCTGCGGCGGAGGATTGCCGACCGTAAACACATAAGCGCCGGAAACCGGATGGCCGTCGGCGGAAATGACGCTGTATGTAACCGTATAGTGGCCTTCGCCGAGCTTGGGCAACGTCAGCCTCAATCCCTTGCCCTTCTCGATCCGCTCCGGCCGCGCGTCGGTCACCGAACGGGACGAACCGTCCAGCACGCGCAAATCGTACTGCGCCGAGTCCAGCCGCTCATTGAAGAGGATCTCGACATAGCCGGGACTTTCCCTCAGCTTGTCGTCCTGGCCCGGAGTCGCCTTCACCAGCGAGGCGTGGGCGGAAGCCGGCTCAACCGCAAAACCGCAAACCAGCGCGAAGACGAGAATCGAAACGGCCAAACACCGGCCCAACAAAGAAGCTGCAAACAAACGCGAATGTAACGCAGACCGCGACACGAACCGTAATCCCTCCTTAAGGAGATATGCCTCATTCCGTACCGTCAAGGCACTTCCATCGTACCCGAACCGATCTCTCCGTTCAACCTTCCCTCCGGCAGCGGTTTCGCGCAGGCGGACGGACCCATGACCCGACAAAGCGGCCTTGACAGCGGGCGGAAGCCGCGAACGCTCCGGGCCCGCCGCCGTGCGCTCACGCTCCCTAATCGCGGCGTCTGCGGCGGCAAACGTCCGGCCAAAAGTCGGCCGAAGCGAACCTAAGCCCGCGCGAATCAGCCCATACGTACGCCCATCCCGACACTTCCGGCCGTTCGGCATCGGACACCCAGACCCGCTCGTAATCGTTGGGCTCCTCGATGCCGTGGAACTCCTCGTACGCGTCGAGTTCGGCCAAAGCTTCCCTTCGGATCTCGTACCACAATCCCTTCACGTTCCCTTTTTCCTTCGTTTCCCCCAGCACCAAAGCGGGGTACGCCCCGGCATCGACCAAGCGTCCCCGCACCCGGCCCGGTACCGGCGCGGTAAGCAAATAAGGCTTGATCAGCTTGAAGCCCTCAAAATCCGGCAGCAGCGTTCCGTAGACAAACAGCCGGACAGAAGATCCGCGCGTTCCCAGTGTTTCCGGCCGTTTCATCGCCGACACCCTCCTTTTCAAGCGTAACATCGCCCAACGCCTCCTTTGCGCTCCTCATGCGCCACACCGCGCGCCGGGAGCTGCGAGCGGGGCGAATTCCTCAGCGGGTTCGCCGGCCAAAGCGCAGCCGTTTGCCAAACAACCCTTGCAGCGGATACAATTTTACCATCGCAACGAATTCGACCGGAAAAGGATGAGGCTTGTGAAAAGCTACGATTTGGCGTCGCTGTCCGTCACCCATTCGGCCGGAAGCTGGAAGCTGCCGTTTGCGCGCGCGAAGCTCACGGTCGTTCAGGAGTACGGCACTTTTTTGTGGTATATCGATGTGGAAGGCGTGACCGACGAGCGGCTTCTGTCGTTTTTCGCCGGAACGGAGGAGATCGATGTCATCGTCGAAGCGACGACGATCGGCGGGAGGCGCTTGCAAGGGGACGCCTATTTTCATCCCAACCCCCGGCACAAGGCGGCGGCCATACGCGGACAGGGCGAGCTGCAGGGCTACAGTCCGAACGCGGACCGCTAGGCGCCGGCGGCGGACTGGCCGCGGCGGATTTCCCCGTTCTTCCGTTCCCGGCCGCTTTCGCCTTCCACCGGCATTTGCGGGAAGGCGGGACGCAAAACGAAACGAACGGCTCCCCGTCGGAGAGCCGTTGCCGCTAAGCTGCCGGATTACTTGGAGTACACTTCCGGAGTCGTCATTTTGTCGTAGAAATTCACGTACTCGTCGCGCTGGGGCGATGCGCGCCACGCCATGGCCGAACGGGGATGTTCGTCGAGCGCGCCGGTCACCATGTACGGAATGAGATATCCCCACTCTTCCTTCTCGCGAAGCTTCACCATATGGCGTTCGATCATGCCGAGCACAGGCCGGAGATTGTACTCCGGTTTGGTCAGCTTGGCAAGCAGCAGCTCGGTCGGACAGTTGCCGGCCGCGCGGCCCATGCCGTAAACGGAAGCGTCGAGCAGCTCCACGCCCATCTCCGCCGCCACCAGCGTGTTGGCGAACGCAAGCTGCATATTGTTGTGCGTATGCACGCCGAGGCGCTTGTGCTTCAGGTTGCGGCGGAATTTTTCCACCAGGTATCGGATGTCGTCCGGGTCCAGGCTGCCGTAGGAATCGACGATGTAGACGACATCGATCGGGCTGTCGGCGATCATCGCGAGCGATTCGGTCAGCTCGTTGTCCATGACGTTCGAAAGCGCCATAATATTGATCGTCGTCTCGTAGCCGCGTTGATGGAACAAGGTGGCTAGCTCGATCGCCTTCGCCGTATCGCGCGCGTAGCAGGCGACGCGAATCAGGTCGAGCAGCGACTCGCTGCGGGGCAGCACGTCGTTTTCGTCGACGCGGCCGACATCGACCAGGGCGGACAGCTTCGTTTTTCCTTTTTGCGGAATCACCTTGCGCAGGAAATCGTCGTCGAGAAAACGCCACGGTCCCGCGTTCTCCGCCCCTTTAAGCAGCTTCGGGGAATTTTTGTAGCCGATCTCCATGTATTCGACGCCGGCTTCATTCAGCGACTGATACAGATCCTGCACGAATTCGATGCTGAAATCCCAATTGTTGACCAGTCCGCCGTCGCGAACGGTGCAGTCAACGATCCGGCAATGGCCCGTTTTGCTGTGTGCGCTCATGATTCCTTATTCTCCTTTGATATAAGTAGAAATCTTCCTCAAGTAGAAATCCTGGATCTGACAGGAACTTGCTACATAGTTTATAACGAAATCCGCTCGATTAACAAGAGGCAATGCCGCGACGCTGTGCCGCACGGACAGCCGCCTGCCGCCCGCAAGCGGGAAAAACGCGAGACAGCCCCAATCCCGCACGCCCGGCCCGGCGGGTTGTGCGCCAAATATAATTGCCGATATGGCACTTAAATCACGGGAACGTGCGAAATCGGACTTTGCAGTTGCCTTTATAGCAACTGCATTCCCGCCTGATCGCTCCGGCGGGCCCGATACAAAAAGATAAACCTCCATCTCCACTTTCTACAGTGGTTTTTGGAGGTTCAAACATTCGCCGGTTTGTTCTTGCGCCGGCCTTGCAGAGCTTATCCGTTGAGACAGTCCCGTTGCGACCGTTTCGTTTGCCCCGGGCAGCGGGAATCGGACGCTTCGGAACGGCGGTCGTCCCGGAACCGCCCCCGCTATGCGCTCAAGTTCCGGACTTGCTGGCCAGCCACTCGGCTTCCTGAAGCAACTGGCTGACGGATTGGTCCAGCCGGCTTGCCGCTTCTTCCGCAATATCGGCTCCGCCCTGGTCGTTCCACGTCACCTGGGTATCGAGCACGAACACGCCGGTCAGAATGTTGCGCGCGCCAAGCACCGAAAACACCGGCTTCATCGCGAAGTCGATCGACAGCAGATGCGCGATCGTGCCGCCGACGGCGATCGGGAGAACGACCTTGTTTTCCAGCCCCTTTTGCGGCAGCAGATCGAGATAAGCTTTCAAAATGCCGGTAAACGAGGCTTTGTACACCGGCGTCGCGACGATCACCGCATCGGCTTCCGCGACCTTTTGGTTGGCGGAAACGATCGCTTCGCTGTCAAATTTAGCGTGCAGCAAATCTTCGGCGGGCAGATCGCGCACATGCACGACCGAAAGCGAGTTCCCCGACGCTTCGATTTGCTTTCCGATGCGGTCCACGATTGCATGAAGTCTCGACTTTTGGGAAGGGCTGCCGACAATAACGACGATTTTGGCCACTATCGATCACGATCCTTTTCTTGATAAACTCGTATTTCCGATATAATCGCTAGGATTACACAAAATTATAGCGTCCCGTTTGCAAAACGACAAGCTCAAGTTACCACGATCCCATCCCGATTGCAATTGCCGTTCCGCGCGGCCGGCTTCGTCCCGCCTTCCCGCCGCGGTTGCGCGAAACGACGCCGCGGGTTTCCCTTTTGCCGCCTTTTGAAATCGAAAAATCGAATAAACTAAACAAGCCAAACCAATTCGTTTCAATCTAAATATAGTGCATAACACCCAGCTTTGTTCCGATCTTTTGGCTGGATTTTGTCCTTCATTCCTCGTTTTTTAGTTGTATTTACTAAAATTATTCGACCATCTTTAAATTTATTTAGTTTATTTGATTGCGAAAATGAGAATGTTGATAGTAAACTAAACGTATTCCAAGCTCTTATGATTTCGGAATCGATCGGAGAATAAATTATGAAAATGGAAGATATCGCTAGGTTGGCCCAGGTTTCCAAATCGGCCGTCTCCCTTGCCCTGAGCGGAAAGCCCGGAATCGGGAACGAGACGAGAGAGCGCATCTTGCGCATTGCCCGGGAAATGGGCTATTCGGTCAAGCCGCGCGCTTCTTCCGCAACGGAAAAGTCCGCAAAATCGCTCGTATTTCTTGTCGTCACCAACTTGGGGTTCGTTGCCGAAGCGTATTATCAGCAGCCCTTTTTCCGGGAACTGATTCACTTTATCGAAGAGCGCTGCCGCTCCAAAGGCTATTCGCTCATTTTCTCGACCGTGAACATGGAGTTTTTCGAAAGGGACGTGCGCGCCGTAGCAGAGGACCATCGCGGCAGCGGAGTCATCTTGCTCGGCACCAACCTAAGCCGCGATCACATCGCCGAGATCGCGGCGCAGCTGCCGCAACTTGTCGTGCTGGATACGTGCTTCGATACGCTGCCGGTGCATTTTATCGGCATCAACAACGCGATGGGCGCTTATCAGGCCGGTTCGCATCTGTGCGACATCGGACACCGGGATATCGGCTATGTCGCTTCCAACGTGCGGATTCATAACTTTGAGGAACGCAGGCTGGGCTTTCAAACCGCTCTGCGGGAACGAAACCTGGAGATCGCCCCGAGCCGGACGTTTTCCGTCGAACCGACCATCCTCTCGTCGCAGGATTCGATGCGCCGGCAGCTTGAGGCTTGCCTCAGGACGGAAGGAGGACTGCCGACCGCGCTCTTCTGCGAGTGCGATTATATTGCGATCAGTGCCATGAAGACTTTGTCCGAGCTGGGCTACCGGGTGCCCGAAGACATCTCGGTGATCGGGTTCGACAACATTACGGAATCCGTCATCGTCTCGCCGGAGCTGACGACGATCCATGTCGAAAAGGAGAAAATGGCCCAGCTCGCCGTGGACCTCCTGACGGAACCGGACGACCGCAGCAGCGGCGCCCGCATCAAAATCCGCGTCGACACCCGTTTCGTCGAGCGGCATTCCACCGGCGCGCCGGGGGTGTCTGCCGCCGAAGCGGACGCGGGTTCCCTTGAGAAGAAATAGGAGGTATAAAGAATTTTTCGCCTTATCGGCTTCGGTATGGTTCCGCTAAAACGGGCCGTTCCGCTCAGGCGTCGCTTGCCTGCGGAACGGCCCGCTTGCGTCAGGTCTGCGGATCGGGCAGAAAATCCGATACCGCATACGTCTCTTTCCTGCCTTTCAAACGAACGAGCGTGTCGACAACGTTTTGCTCCTCCTTGGCGATGCTCTCCAACAATGGAGCGATGCCGAACAGCTTGCGCTCGAATACCGTCAGCCATTCGATATGCTCCACCTCCGTGCGCGCGCTGAGCCATTCGGCGGCGCCTGCACGTCGCTTCCGAACCAATCCTCCTGCCGGAGAATGGCGTCAAGCGCGGCGTCCAGCACCTCCTCGCGCTCCCGGTAATAGCGGGCATTCGCCAAATAGACGTCGCGGGTGGCGACCAGTCCGGTTCCGTCTGCCACGATTCGAACACCGGACGATTGCAAACGGCTCAGGACCGGTTCGGCGACGGCCCAAGCATCGGCCTTTCGTTCGGCAAACGACCGCTCCATCGCGGACGGCGCAACCGGCGCCAGCTTCATATCCGCAAGCGGCAGGCCGGCGCGATCGGCCATTTGCATGAGGAGCAGATGCTCGTTGGTGTAACGCGGGTAAGCGATCTTCTTCCCTTTCAAATCGGAAACATTCAAAATGTCCGATTCCAGCGGAACGACCACCGCATAAGCGGCCGGATTCGACGGTTCGGCCGCCAAATAGACGACCGGGTCTCCTTCCTTGAGCAAAAAAGCCGGAACCGCATCGCCCGTCGCCGCCAGATCGATCCGGCCTTCGCGGAGGGCGGTTAACGCTTCCGCTTCGTCCGCAAACGCATGCCACTCCGGCGTGACGGACAAGTCCGCGAGCCGGCCGGACAGCTCCCCCTTTTCCCGCAGGACGGTCATGACCGCATTCGGCTCCGCGTATCCGATCCGGAGCTTGCCCGGGTCGATCGGCGCCGGAACCGCCGCGGAGTTCGTTCCCCCGGCCGCGAAGCCGCAGCCCGCGCACAGCATCGACAGAGCCATCAGCACGACCGGCACCGCAAGGCCCCGCCGGCGGCGCATCCCGCGGCGCGCTTCCGGCCCGTCAGGCATTCACGGACAGCCCTTTGCGCCAGCGGGTGAACCGCGCCTCGATCAGCGCCAGAATATAGTTAAGCAGCAAACCGACGAAGGCAAGCAGGATGATGCCGGCATACATATCCGGTATCTGGAACGTTTCCTGGGAATTCAAAATGTAAAACCCGAGCCCGGCGGATGAGCCGATCATTTCGGCGGCGACGAGCGCCGTGATGCAGTAGGCGCCGCCCAGACGGATGCCGGTAAAGATGCTGGGCGAAGCGGCCGGCAGCACAACGCGGAAAAAAATGTACGTCTGCGATGCGGCCATGGACCGCGCGGAATCGATCAGCAGCTTGTCGACATGCTTGACCCCGCTGACCGTGTTCAACAGAATCGGCCAGAACGACGCCCAGAAAATAATCGCCGTCTTGGACGGTTCGCCGATGCCGAGAAACAGAATGAACACCGGAAACAGCGCGAACGCGGAAATTTGGCGGAACAGTTGCAGCAGCGGATCGACAATGGCCTCAAAGCGCTTGAACCAGCCGAGCAACAGCCCGATCAGCGTCCCCGCCGCAATCGCCAGCAGCAAGCCCGACAGCGAGCGCTGCAAACTTTTCGTCAAATGCACCCATAAATCGCCCGTCGACAACAGCCTGCCGATCGATACGATTACCTGGGACGGCGGGCTCAAATAAGCCGGGTTGACGATACCCAGCCGGGGCAACAGCTCCCAGACGACGATGAATGCCGCAATGGCAAGTCCGCGATCCGTTATGTTCGTGAACAAGCGATACCCGTTTTTCATGGACGGCCTCTCTCCCGTTGTCATGATGGCTTCGCGCCTGCGGCTTAAGCATCCGCACCGGCGGTTTGGTCCGGGGACGCTTGACCGGAAGCGAACGGATTGAATTCGTTCGTGTATACGTCCTTGACGTTGACTTTGCCTTTTGGAATTTTGCCTTCCTGCTCCAAAATGTCGATGTAATACTGGATCGGCGGCTCGGTAATGACGAGATTTTCCACGTAAGCGAAGCGGTCGATATATTTGACATCCATGTTCAGCCGCTTGGCAATGATCTTCCGGGCTTCCTCCGGATTCTCGTTGACCCAGTTGGCCGTCTTGGCGATCGCCGTTACGAAATCTTTAACCGCCTGCGGATGCTCCCGCGCGAACTTGCCGTTGACGCTGTAAGGCGCCATGCCGCCAAGCCCGCCGTCCAGATCGTAGTCGCTCCACAGCTTGACGAGCTTGTCGTTGTGCTCGGCTTTGCCCGAAAACGGGGCGTGGATGATCGCCAGATCGATGCCGCCCTGCTCCAGCGTCTGCTCCTGCTTGTCGTCGGGGACGACGAGAAAATTTATTTTGCTGACGTCGACGCCCTGCTCGCGGAACCACTTCTTGGAGACAAACTCGGCGCACGCTCCGAAGCTGTTGAAGCCGATCGTCTTGCCTTCCAGATCCTTCGGCGTCTTCACGCTGCCGTCGTTGCGGGCGAAATATTTCATATGCGGCGCCTCTTCCAGCGTCTTGCCGCCCGCCGAGATGACCTTGATATCCGCGCCGCTGGCGATCGCCGAAATCACAAGCGGCACCATGCGCGTCCCGAAATCGAGGTCTCCCGTGCCGACGAGCGGGATGATCTGCGGAGCGGCCACCTTCCCCACATATTTCGGCCGCGTCGACGTGCCTTCGAAATACCCCAGCTCATCCGCCAGATAGACCAGATCAAATCCGGGATTGTCCGGGTACTTGAATTCGACAACCTCCCGGTCTCCGTTATTGGAGCCCGGCGCATCGTCCGCGCCCGCCTCCTTGCCGGCGCCGCCGCAGCCGGACAGCGCAAGCGCGCCGACGAGAAGCGCGGCCAACGCGATGACCTGCATGCGTAACCGGGACTTCGATCCCTTCATGGTTCAGCTCTCTCCTTTCGCGATTACGAATCAACCTTTCCCTTTTCCCCGTAAAAAACGTGCTCCAGCCGCTTCCGGTCGGTCTGGCCGACCAGGGTCTCGCGCAAAACGCCGCTTTTGTCGAATACGAGCGAGGTCGGGTAAGCGGCCACCTGCAATCGCTTCGCGGCCGAACCGGTCTCGTCAAGCAGAACGGAAACCTCGCTTCCGAAACCTTGCGCGAATTCGGCCACCTCTTCCAGGCCGGTTTCGGTAAACGTCAAATTGACGGCCAACACGGCAACATCCGGATGCGCGGCGGCGAAGGCGGCCAGCTCGGGCATCTCCGCCTTGCACGGCGGGCACCAGCTCGCCCAGAAGTTGACCAGCACCGGCCTGCCCCGGTAATCGGACAGCTTGGCGAGTCCTCCTTCCAGCCGCTCGAGCGCGAAGTTCTCGGCTTCGGCTTCTTGCCCAGCAGCTTGCGGACCGGACCTGCCGAAATGCATGTAAAGCCCTAAGCCGAGCAAAACCAGCAGCACGATCACCGCGGCTGCGTTGCGCTTCGTCTCTCCTTGCGAAGCCGCGTCATCCAACAACGCCCGCAGACGCCTTTCCATGCTTCAGACGGTCCGCTTGCCGCGCCGCAGCGACACTGAAACCGCAACGAGGCCGGCCGCAAGCGCGAGCAACGCGACATAGAAAGAAGGGGAACGGACGCTTTGCGAAGACAGCCAACCGGCTCGATCGGCATCCTCCGCTTCCTTGCCGGCCGGAGATGCGGCATGGTGATCGCCCGAGCCCGTTCCGTCCGCGGCCAGCACCTTCGTCACGGGAGCCGGTTCGTCCGTGCCCGCTCCGCCGACCCATTCGACAACCGAGCCGTCCGCATACGTCTGGTAGGCTTTCCACGCGAGCGAAGAGCCGGCGTCCTCGTCAACCTGACCCTGAAGGCGAAATTCTCCGAATTCGCCTTCCTTAAGCCCTCCGTCTACGGCCGTCCACGTAATTCCGGTATAAGATCCGTCCCCGTTCGCCGCGAACGCGTAGGTCCATCCCGGCACCGGCTGCACCCGGCTGACGGTTATCCCTTCGGGGAAACGGACTTCCAGCTTGACCGTCGCCGCCTCCTTTTCGGTCGGAACCCGAACCGTAAAGACTTCGTAAGCGCCCTGTTTCGTTTCCGCCGGCAGCACGGTCACATGCGCGGAGGCGGTTCCAGCGGCCGCCAGCGAAGCCGCCAGCGTAAGAACAGCGATTTTATGCGGAATCCCCATCGCCTTTCTCCTCTCCTTTCTTCGCTTGCTTAAGCCTTTCGTTATCTTCTTTCGTTGTAAAAAACTTTTGCCGTGACGTATTCGTTATCCGCGCTGTCCAGCACCCTGACCTCGAGCCTCCACTTTCCGGCGAACGCCAGGTACTTGCCCTCCGCGCTGTAATGATGATCGTAAAGCCGCAGCGGACTGCCGTTCGTCTCCACCTGCGAAAGCGGCACCTCGATCGGAGCGATGTCCGGGTTGTCCAGATAGGCCAGTTTAAGCGTTACGCGCTTCAGCTCCCCGTCCCGGCCGGCCCCGCCCACCGATACGTTGAATTGGTTGACGGCCCCCGGCTCGTTGGGCGTCACGATCGCGGCGATATGGACGCCGTTCACATTTTCGTGCCAAAACAGAGGACCGGTCGCGGCAAGCGGATTAAGAAATGTGAATATTCCGGCAATTGAAACAATAAGAGCATGCAGACCGATGTCCAGCGACAGCCAACCGCCGAATCCGGACCATCTTTGCGCGCGAACCCGCCGGCGCAGCCTATAGCCTGCCGCAACGACAAGCAAAACGGCCGCCGATTTGGCCAGCAAAAGCTTGCCCCACCATGTCAACGTCAAGTGGCGGAAGCCGTCCGAATACAGGTACGCTGCGGCCAGTCCGCTGACGGTCAGCAGCGCGACGGCCGCCAACGCCGCCTGGGACAGGGCGGGAAGATGAGGAAGAATGCGTTCCCGCTCCCGTTTGCGCCAGTGAAGGGCGGCGGCGAGCAGAACGCCCGTCCAGACGCTCGCCGCGAACAGATGAAGCACGTCGAGCGCAAAGGTTGCGGCCGGCACGGCATACCCCATCGCATGGCCGTTAAGCCCTTTGGCGGCAAACATGAACGCGATCCAGACCGCGTCCGGCAGCCTCCGTTTTCCCGCGACGGCAAAGCCGGCCGCGACTGCCGAGAACGCCAGCAAATAGGACAGGCCGATGGACGTTCCGAGCAGCAGGGAGACTTGTTCCGCCTTCCCGAAGCCGGTTCCCAGACGGAGAAGGTCTTTCCAGGCGATAAGCGCCAGAGCGGCCGCATGCAGTCCCAGCAGCAGGCGGAAGACGAACCGGAAGCGGGCGGGAGAACCGTCTCCAATTCCGCGGACGAGAACGCGGATTCCGGCCCAGCCGGTGACCGCAAGCAAGCTGGCATAATAGAAAATCCGGATCAGCCAGTAGGGAACGTTCTTGCCCAGTTCGTGCTCTTCATGAAGCTTGGAAGCCGAAGCATAGCCGATTTTCGCTTCCGTACGGCTGCCCACCGTGAACACGTAGGACGCTTGCACCGGATGGCCGTCCGCCGATACGATCCGGTACGAGACGGTGTAGCTTCCGTCCGGGAGCTTGGGCAGGGCAAGCCGGACGATTTTCCGGTTCCGGTCCATCTCCGCAGGCCGGTCCGCAACCGGCAGTCCCTTTTCGTCATAAACGTTGATTCGGTACAGCCGGTTTTCCAGCCGCTCGTTAAACGTCAGAACGACCTGATCGGGCGGTTCCGCAAGCCTGCCGTCCGGCGCGGGAGAAGCCCGAAGCAGCGTCGAATGGGCGGCGGCGCCCGGAACCGAAACCCACAAAAAAGCAACGAGGAGAACGAATACCCGGACAAAAACGCTTAACGCTTCGGGAACGCTCTTCATCCGATATGCCGCGCCACCCGGTCCAGCAGCGCCTGCTTGTCGTATTCCGCATATTGCGCCGCGTACGTTCGCGCCGGGTCTCCCGCATAGAAGCGTTCATAAAGCTCGTGCCGGGCCCCCAGCCGGCTGCCCGCCAAATCCCAGGCCGTCTTGAGCAGCTTCACTCTCTCCTCGGCGTCGCGGTCGGCTCCCCGGTAAATGTTGCGCAGCCGGGAACCGAGCGGACCGTGCAGCTCGGCCAGCGTTGACGGCACCTGCAGCATGCCCGCTCCCGACAGCAGCTGCAAAATCTCGATGGCCCGGGGATAATAACGGTTGCCCAAATTTTTGGCGGTGACCAGCGGCGGAAGCTCGGGCTCCCACACGCCGTCGGGATGAAGCGCGCAGCGGTGCTCAGCGGACTTCAGCAGCGCTTCGACCGTCTCCAGTTGGAGAAACAGCTCGGCCAGCTTATCCTGAACATGGGAGAACCGGGCGATGCCGATCGATGCGGCCAGTTCCACGCCGACGGCGGCTACGAACTCCAGCTTGCTTGCCAGCCGGGCAACGTTCTCATGGAGGCTGATCGCGCTCACGAACCGATCCGAACGGATCTTCCAAATCGCCTCGGGATTGTTCCCGATGAATACCCGATCCCACGGGATCAGCGCATCGTCGAAGACGAGCACGGCGTCCATCTCATCGTAGCGCGAGCTAAGCGGGTGATCTTCGGTTCGTTCGGACGCGAACGGCTCGCGGCAAATCAAATGCACGCCCGGATGGCTGGCGGGGATGGCGAACATCACGGCGTAGTGCTTTTCCTCGGCTGTCTTCGGGCTGTGCGGAGAGACCATAATTTCATCCATATACGGCCCGCCGGTCGCGATCATTTTGGCGCCCCTGACCACGATCCCTTCTTCGGTTTCCTTGACGACCCGCAGCGCCGTATACAAATCGCCGAGCTCGGATGCGAGCTTCGTCCGGTCGATTTGCGGATCGTGCCCCGCCGCCGTAAGCAGCAGGTCGCGGTCCCTCAAGTCGGCGTAATAACGGGCGATTTTGTCCGGAAAATGAGGTTCTTCTTGCCGGATCAGATTACTCCGGATATGCCAGCCCGTCAATTGGGCGCGATAAAATCCCGCCACCCGGCTCATGACCCCGAACGTCGCATCCGACCAGACGCGGAAGGAACGTCCTCTTCGGAAAATATCGTCCCGTTCTCTCGGAACGAGAAAGGCCAGATTGGCCTTTGCCCCCGTTTCGGTCGTAAAGGTCAACTCGGAGCCGCGGACCGGATCGTCCTGCAAATCCAACAGCGCCGCCACCGAGCGGACCGTTCCGGCAAAGGCCGGATGGCGGGCAAGATCGCGAACGACTTCGCCGTCAAGCCAAACGTTACGCTGCTGCGCGAGTCTCTGCAAATAACGGCTGCCCGACGTTGCGCTCAAGTCGCTTCACCTCTTATGCTCCTTATGTTCACTATCCGGTAATCCGTTCCGGCACGGCGCCGGCCGGCTCCGCCGCTGCCGCCGGCTTGGACGTCTCCGAGGCCTGCGCTTCTGTCGCCGCCGTTCCCGCCGCCGAGGAAGCGGAGGCGCTAAGGCGCAGCGTTTGCTCCACTTCGTCCTTCAGCACCGTCCAGGCCCGCTGCCGCAGCTTGACGAAAGCTTCGGAATTGCGGATCTCGGCGGAACGGGGCCGCTCCAGCGGAACATCGATGATCTCTTTGACGCGGCCGGGCCTTGCGGTCATCACCGCCACCCGATCGGCAAGGAAGATCGCTTCGTCCAGGCTGTGCGTAATAAAAACGATCGTCACCTTGCGGGCTTCCCAAATCCGCAGAAGCTCCGACTGCAAAATCTCCCGCGTCTGCGCATCGAGCGCCGCGAACGGCTCATCCATGAGCAGGACGTCAGGTTCGTAGGCGAGCGCCCGGGCGATTGCCACCCGCTGCCGCATCCCGCCGGAAAGCTCGTGCGGATACCGGTGCTCGAACGATTGCAGGCCGACAAGCTGGATATAGTCGAGCGCGATCCGTCTGCGCTCCTTTTTGCGGACGCCGCGGATGTGCAGGCCGACCTCGACGTTTTGAAGCACGGTTTTCCACGGAAACAGAGCATAACCTTGAAAAACGACGCCGTGCTTGGGATTGACCCCGTTGACCGGCTCCCCGCCGATCGCCAGTTTCCCGCCCGATTGGCGCGCCAAGCCGGCCAGGATGTTCAAGAAAGTGGACTTGCCGCAGCCGCTCGGGCCGAGAATGGCCAGAAATTCTCCCTCCCGGACGGAAAGGGAAAATTCCTTCAGCACGGACACGGTCTCCTTCCGCCCCGATTCGTTTCTTACCGTATAGCGCATCTCCAGGTTTTCGGCCGTTATTTTGTCCGTCAATTCGCTCACCTCCCTTGCGGTTCGTACGCCTTAGCGTCGATCGCCCGGCGAAAAGCCCGGTAGCGTTCGCGAAGCTGATGCTGCGGGTAATGCCGGTACAGCTCTTTCGAGCGCTCGATCGGATCCCCGAAGGCGAAGCGCTCGTGCTGCCTGCGCCTTGCGGCCTCTTCATCGCCAGCAAGGCGCCAGGCCAAACGGCGAATGTCGTGCTCGCGGGATTTCGCACGGTGAAATTCCGATCGTTCGGAAGGCGCGGCGAAATCCGGCGCGTCCAGCAGTTCCGTCCCTCCTATCCGGTGAATGAGCTCGGACGCGCGGCGGTAACCGTCGCCGCCGACCCGCTTGGCGGCCGCTACCGGCACCGGCGCAGGCAGCAGCGCCCCCGCCGGACTCCGTTCGGCTTCCAGCTCGGCGGCGTAAAGCAGCGCTTTAAGCGACTCGAGCTCCTGAATTAACAGGCCGAGCTCGTATTGAATGTCGGGGTCCTTGCTCAAGCCCGTTTGATCAGCCAGGGCGAATGCGGTCCCCGTCAACAGCTCGAGGGCGTCCAACTGCCTGGCCGCCCACTGGTAGCCCGCCAGCGCCTGCACGAACGGGTGCGAGCGGATCAGCTCGGCTCCGGCCGCGTTGCGGTCCAGCAAAATTCGCTCCTGCGGAATGAACACCCGGTCGTAAAGGACGGTCGTCCACGACGAAGTTTCCGGGTGGAGCCTGATCTTAAGCCCCTCGCTGCCGGTCGGCACCAGCGCAAGCGTCGTGGGCGCTTCGTCCCCGTATTCCCGGATCCAAACGAGCAGTTGCCCGGCATGGGCGGCGTCGGCGGCAAACGTCTGGCTGCCGCTTACCGCGATCCCCTCCGAATTCCGCTCGACGACGGGAATCGTTCCGTTTGCCGAACGAAACGGCCGGATCCGCTGCAGCGAAGTCGTAATCAGGCCGAGCTCCTTGCGGCTTCGCTCGTAAATCAGCTGAGCGGACAGCGGAAAACGGGCGATATCCCGAAACGGCTGCGTCACTTTGTGCTCGAACCAGCCGGCGAGCAAGGCGTGCGCATAATCCGCCAGCCCTTCGCCGAAAGCCGACTGTCCGCCGTGAAGGCCGAACAGCCCGAGCCGCCTTTCCTTCAGTTCCTCCAATGTGTGCGGCAACGAATACGCCCGCTCGATCCAATACCGATCGGATTTCCCGCGTCGTTCAGTCATGATGCTTCCCCCTTCGCTCCACGTCCGGTTTCATCGTCATCGGCTCCCAACAAAAAGAGGTTTTCGCAACGGCGCCGGACGCCGTCGCAAAAACCTCTAGTCAACTAGTCGGCCTATTAACTTCACTTTTCCAAGCGGTTTAGTATGATTGAATCATACACCCCAAAAGCTGTGCAGTCAACCCTGAAAATTCCAACTCCAACCGATCGACCGGTTCGGGAGCGTTCAGTCCCCTTTCTTCATCCGCTCGTGCAAAAAGTCGGCAATATGCGCCACCTTCATGCCGCCGCCGTCGCCGTAACGCTCGACGCCGAGCTTCATCTGCAGCAGGCAGCCCGGATTGCTGGTCAGCAAATAATGGGCCCGCGTCGCGTTTGCGTGCTCCATTTTGTGCTCCAGAATTTGGTCCGCCATCTCCGGCTGGGTCAGGTTGTAAATGCCGGCCGAGCCGCAGCAGCGGTCCGCCTCATGCATCTCGACGAATTCCGCGCCGGACACCCGGCGCAAGAGCTGGCGGGGCGCATCGGACGAACGCATGACGTTCCGCAAATGGCAGGAGTCCTGATAGGTGATGCGCACCGGGCCGCCCGGCGCCGCGGGATCGCCGAAAGAAGGCAGCCGGCCAAGCCGGAAAAGGATGTCGCTGACGTCCTTGACCCGTCCGGCGAACCAGGCCGCATCCTCCCGGAAGGCCGGATCATCGTGCAGCAAATGATCGTATTCGGCCAGCAGCGCTCCGCAGCCGCCGGCATTGGATACGATGTAATCGACGCCGGTTTCCTTGAACGCCCGGACGTTGCGGCGGGCGAGCTCGCGCGCGTCGTCCAGCTCGCCGCTGTGGGCGTGAAGGGCGCCGCAGCAGTTCTGCGTTCGCGGGATGACGACCTCGAATCCCGCTTCCGTCAGCAGTTCCACCGTATGCACGTTCGTCTCCGCGAACAGCGTATCCATCAGGCAGCCGCGGAACAGGCCGACGGTTGCGATTCGCTCGCCTTTGGCCGGGTGGCGCCCGCCGATCCGTTCGATGACGCCTTGCCCGGAAGCTTCCGGCAGTATTTTTTCCATATCGGCCAACTGCTTCGGCAGCAGCTTCAGGATCCCCGTCGTTCGCGCAACCCGCTGCAGCCCGGATTTCTGGTAGAAGCGCAACGCTTTGCCGGCCAGCCGCATCCGGCCCTGCTTCGGGAACAGCTCCTTGAAGACGAGACGCCGCACCCCTTTAACCCATAAGCGGTGGCTCCTCGTATGGTCCTCGATCGCGTCGCGCGCCTGCTCCAGCAGCCGCCCGTACTTCACGTCGGCCGGACAGGCCGGCTCGCACGCCCGGCAGCCGAGGCAATGATACATCTGCTCCTCAAACGCTTCGTCCGGGTCCATCAGGCCGTCGGCCACCGCTTTCATCAGCGCGATCCGCCCCCGGGGCGATTCCGCTTCGATTCCCGTCTCCCGGAACGTGGGACAGGCGGGCAAGCAGAAGCCGCACCGCATGCAGTTCGTGAGCTGGTCTTCGTCCAGCGTGATCTTCAGCTTCGCCGCAAGCTGCGGATTAGCCATGATGGATCACCACCCTTTTGCGCGTTTGCTTGGCGAACATTTTGCCGGGGTTGAGCAGATTGTGCGGGTCGAAAGCCGCCTTGATCCCCTTCATGACCTCGATGCCCGCGGCCCCGACCTTCCATTCGAGGAACGGCGCTTTGACGATCCCGACGCCATGCTCGCCGGTGATCGTGCCGCCGAGCGCGATGGCCGCTTCGAATATTTCCGCAAACGCCTCCTCAACGCGATGCACCTCGTCAAGATCCCGGGCGTCGGTCGTCGCCGTCGGATGCAGGTTGCCGTCGCCGGCGTGGCCGAACGTGCAGATGTTGACGCCGTATTTGCGGGCGATCCGGTTGATTTCGAGCACCATGTCGGCGATCTTCGAGCGCGGCACCGTGGCGTCCTCGAGTATCGTCGTCGGCCGCAGCCGGGCGAGCGCCGTGAAGGCGCTGCGCCGCGCCGCTAGCAGCTTGTTCGCCTCCTCCGGCGTCGCCGCGACGCTGATCCGGGCCGCGTTCTCCCCTCTGCAAATTTCCTCGATCCGGGCGATGTCGCGTTCCACCGTTTCCGGCTCGCCGTCCTGCTCGATCAGCAAAATCGCTTCCATATCCAGCGGCAGGCCGAGCTTGGCGAAATCGTCCACGACCCGGATCGTCGGATTGTCGAGAAACTCCAGCGTGGCCGGGATGATGCGGTTTTCGATAATTTTGGATACGGTCCGAGCCGCGTCGTAAAGATCGGCGTACATGGCGAGCATCGTCTTTTTCGCTTTCGGCGGCGGAATCAGCTTGAGCGTCGCTTCCGTAATGATCGCGAGCGTTCCCTCCGATCCGACGAGCAGCTTGGTCAGATCGTAGCCGGCCACGTCCTTCATCAGCTTGCCGCCGGTCCGGATAATGTCGCCGCTGGCCAGCACCGCTTCCAGTCCGATCACGTAGTCCTTGGTCGTGCCGTATTTGAGGCCGCGCAAGCCGCCCGAGTTCTCCGCGATGTTGCCGCCGATCGTGGAGACGGCCATGCTGCTCGGGTCCGGCGGATAAAACAGTCCGAGGCTCTCCACATGGGCGCTGAACTGCTTCGTATTCAGCCCCGGCTGCACGACGGCCGTCAAGTTCTCGAGGTCGATCTCCAAAATCCGGTTCATGCGGTGCATCACCATGACGACGCCCCCGTTCACCGGCACGGTGCCGCCGCACAGATTCGTGCCCGATCCCCTGGTTACAAGCGGTATGCGGTGCTTGTTCAGCACCTTCATGACCGCCGAAACCTGGGCGGTGTCGCGGGGATACACGACGGCGTCGGGCAGCGCCTGCTGCATGGCGGTCCCGTCATAGGAATGGGTGACAAGCGACTGCGGGTCATCCTTGAAATCGGCGTCGCCGAGAATGGCGATCAGTTCGCGCTTTGCTTGTTCGGGCAGCAAGCCGGACACTCCCTCTCGATCAAGATTCATTTGAACGCAAAATTAATCAGGTCATCTGATGACTTTTGTCGGTTTGTAGTATACACTAAAATAAAAACGTTGGAAAGCGTATTCTCGCGGAAAGTCCGGAAGGCAAGGTGAACGGAAGGCCGCCGGACCGCCACGCCGCCGAATCGATCGGCGAACGCTTGCAAAGGAGCTGCTATGAACGAAAACCGGCCGTTGAAAAGCCACGAATGGGTCATGAACGACTTGAAGAGACAGATTGAAGAAGGAAGCCTGGCTCCCGGGGACCGGCTGGCGTCGGTCGTCGAGCTGGCGGAGCGCTACGGCGTCGGACGCTCGACGATCCGCGAAGCGCTAAGCGCCCTGAAAGCGATGGGCATGCTGGACATCCGCCAGGGAGGCGGCACCTTCGTCAAATCCGCGCAGCCGGAAACCGCGCCGTCCCATCCCGGCATGCTGCATCCCGAAGCCTGGGCGGACCGGGCGCTGACGCTGCGTCATATTCTGGAGGTGCGGCGGGTGCTGGAAACCGGGTGCGCCGCGCTTGCCGCCGCGAACCGGACCGGGGACGATCTCGGCAAGCTGTCGGCGATATTGGACGAAATGGAAGCCCGCATGGACGACGAAGCGTTCAACGAACAGGCCGATGTCCGCTTTCACGAGCAGATCGCCGCCGCTACGCGAAATCCGCTGCTCATGCAGCTGATGGAATCGATGTCGCTGCGTCTGCACGACAGCATGCGCGATACGCGGGCACTGTGGTTTTACGCGGAGCGATCCACCGCTCAGCGCCTGCTTGAGGAGCATCGCGCCATCTACGAGGCGATCGCCGAAGGCGATGCGGCGGAGGCCAAATCCCGCATGGAGCTGCATATCGCCAAAGTGGAGCAGGTCTTAAACGAGAAGGGCGCGGGAACGTGACAAGAGGGAGTCTTCGGCCCTTAGCCGACATCCTTACGCCTCCCCCTGCCCCAGCCGTCCGCACGGCGCATCGCAGCCTCGGTCGGCCCGTTCCCCTTTGACATTCCGAAACGAAAAACGCAGACAAGCGGAAGCCCGTAGCTTCCGGCATGTCTGCGCAGCATGATCGCATTTTGTTCAGTCAAAAATGAAATCCTCGTCCGTGAGCGGCTCGACGTTGGTCGCGCGCACGTAGCCGTTACCTTTTTTGGAGAAAAAGTCGTGCTGCTTCGTCTTCGTGCTGATGCCGTTCAATACGATCGGATTGATCTCCTCTTCCGGGAACAGCGGCTCGAAGCCCAAATTCATGAACGCCTTGTTCGCGTTGTACCGCAGGAACGCCTTCACTTCGTCCTGCAGGCCGATCGGGGTGTACAGCTCGTCCGTATATTCCTCTTCGTTCTGGTGGAGGAACCTGAACAGGCCGACCAGCGTCTCGTAAGCCGCCTGCTGCTCGTCCTCGTCCAGCTTCGCGTACACCTCTTGGGCCAGCACGCCGACATACAGACCGTGAATGCTTTCGTCGCGCAAAATCAGGTCGATGATCTCCCCGCAGCTTGTCATTTTGCCCTGGCCGGCCAAATAAAGCGGATAGAAGAAACCGCTGTAGAACAGGTAGCTTTCGAGCAGCACCGACGCGCCCATCGCGAGGAAGAGATCCTTTTGCGTACGGATGTTCGTATAGTATTGGGCGATCGTCTCCGCCTTCGTCTGCAGATGCTTGTTGTTTTCGACCCAGCGGAATACGGCGTCGATTTCTTCGGTGGTCGCGAGCGTCGTGAAGATGCTGCTGTACGACTTGGCGTGAATTTGCTCCATCATTCCCATGAACGACAGCACCGCCTTGCGCTGCAGCCCTTCGACGTGCTCGTTGATGCCCGGCATGCCGACGCCGCCCTGCAGCGTGTCGAGCAGCGTCAGGCCGCCCAGCACTTTGATGTATACCTCCTGCTCCGCTTCGCTCATCTTGATCCAGGTCATTTTGTCGTCGGACAGCGGAATTTCGTCGTCCGTCCAGAACTGCATAATGTTCTGCTTCCAGAACATGATCGTATAGTCGTCGTCAGGTCGGTTCCAGTTTACGGCTTTCATCGGTGGCGCTCCTCTCTTTCCCCCTTGGCGGGGATAGAAAAGCCCGCAGCGCGGGCTTTTGGTCTAAAGGTGGCGGGACCTGCCAAAGGCCGGTCAACGTTCCATGGTTGCCGCGATGCTCGGGCATGGCGTTCGCATCCGGCATGTCGCCGGCTTACACGGCGCAGCTTACGCACTCTTCGACGCTCAGACGGTTCGTCCGGGTGTAGTAGAGCGACTTCAGTCCCTTGCGCGCGGCATAGATGTAATACCGGGCCAGTTGGCGCGTCGTGATATCGCTGTTGACGTGCAGCACGGTCGAGATGCCTTGGTCGACATGCTCGGCGATTTCGGCGATCAGATCGATAATTTTGAACTGATTCATTTGATAAGCGGATTTATAGTAGAAAAAGTTCTCCGCATTCATATAAGGCATCGGATAATACGTCGTCGAGTTGGCGTATGTACGCGTTTCGATCGGCTCGACAATCGGCATGACGCTGGACGTCGCGTTCTGGATGTACGAGATGCTTTGCGTCGGCGCGATGGCCAGCCGGTAGGCGTGATACAGCCCGTGCTTCATGACTTTTTCCTTCAAAACGGCCCAATCGGCGGGACCCGGGATGTCGATGCCGGCGAACAGCTGCTTCACCCTGTCCGTCCGCGGACGGTAGTCGTTCTCCAGGTATTTGTCGAAGTAAGTGCCTTTCGCGTACTCGGACCGTTCGAAGCCGGCGAACGTAACGCCCGTCTTCTCGGCGATTTCGCAGCTTTTCTCGAGCGAGTGGAAGTTCATCATCATGAAGAACGTCCGCGCGAAGTCTTTGGCCTCCTCGCTTTCGTACGCGATGTGGTTCTTGGCCAGATAGCCGTGCAGGTTCATGGCGCCGAGGCCGACCGAATGCAGCTCGGCGTTGGCCTTGGCCACGCCCGGCGCGTTCATGATCGTCGTCATGTCGCTGACGGCCGTCAGCGCGACGATGCCTTCGTGCACGGACTCCTTGATTTTGCCGCTTTCCATCACGTTCACGATGTTCAGCGAAGCGAGGTTGCAGCTGATGTCCCTGCGGATGATGTCTTCCTCGCCGTAATCGGTAATTTCGGATGTCTCCTGCAGTTGGAAAATCTCCGTGCACAGGTTGGACATCTTGATCGAGCCGATGTCTTTCAGCGCGTGCGCCTTGTTGGCGTTCGTCTTGTTCATGATGTACGGATAGCCCGACTCGAGCTGGATCGTCGCGATCTTCGTCAGCATTTCGCGGGCGCTGAGCGGCGACTTCTTGATGACGCGGTCGTCTTCGAGCAGCTTCTCGTACATGACGTCCAGATCCATGTCGTCGAGGTGCTGGCCGTACGCACGGTATACCGAATACGGAGCGAACACGTACAGCGGCTTGTTCTGCTCGGCGAGCTCATAGAACTTGTTCGGCACGATCAGGCCGATCGACAGCGTCTGCAGGCGCGTTTTCTCGTCGGCGTTGATCTTTTTGGAATCGAGGAATTCCATGACGTCCCAGCCGAAAATATTGTAGTAAGCCGCTCCGGAGCCTTTGCGCTGCCCCATCTGATCGGCATAGGAGAACGCGTCCTCCATCAGCTTCAGCACCGGCATAATGCCCTTGGCCGCGCCTTCGACGCCTTTGATCGGCTCGCCGCGCCCGCGCAGCTTGGACAGGTTGACGGCGACGCCGCCGCCGATCTTCGACAGCTGCATGCAGGTGGCCAGCACGTAGTTGATCGAGTTGAGCGAGTCGTCCATCTCCAGCAGGAAGCAGGACACCATTTCGCCGCGGCGGCTCTTGCCCGCGTTCAGGAACGTCGGCGTCGCCGGCTGGAGCCGCTGCTCCATCATGGAGGCGGCCAGCATGCGGGCGGTCGCGAAGTCGCCTCTGCCCAGGTGAAGGGCCACGATCGCCACCCGATCCGGATAATGCTCCAGGTACAGCTTCTTGTCGTTGCTTCTTACGGCATAGTCCGAATAAAACTTGGATGCGGCCATATAGGACGGGAATTTAAAGTTGTAGCTGTGCGTCAGCTCGTAAATTTGCTCGACCTCGGATTCGGTGTATTTGAGGAAAACGTCCTCGTAAAAGTCGTTTTCGATCATGTAGCGGACTTTGGCCAAATGCGAATCGAAATGCAGCGTCTTCGACTCGACCTCCGCCATGAACGCCGCGATCGCTTCCTGGTCCTTCTCCAGTTGGAAAAATCCGTCCGGACCCCTTTGCATCAACAGATTGTTCAGCTCAATATGCTTTAACTGACTCAATTGCGTTCACTCCCCGCACAAAATGCTCAACGTCCTTGGCCGTGCCCGAAAGCTCGAACTTGGTGATGACCGGGACTCCGTACATCGAGGCAATCTTGTCTGCGCTCTTCGCAAAGCCGTCTCCCCAGTTGCGGTTGCCGCTGGCCGACACGCCCCTGAGCTGCCGGTAATTCCGCTTCAGGAACTTCAGGACCCGCTCGGGGGCTTGTCCGAAGCCCGTCGTGTAGGTAACCAGCACAAACGGCTCGTCCAAGCTCATCTCCTCGTCGATTTGAACGGCGGGCATATCGACCTTGGAAATGAATCTGCGGACGTTGCCCGTCTTGGAATCGTAGGCAATCAGCATCTTCGTTCGAGCTCCTCTCCTCAATTTCCGAAAACAAACGGCGCATCCGGTTCAAGCCTCTTGCCGGACACGCCGCTCAGCATATTGCGATAAGACTAAGGGCGCCGAAGACGCGATCCCGCCCTTGCCGCAGGCGGGATGCGCGTCCGTTTTATTTGCGTGTCTTTCCATATTAAACGTTCTGCAACCGTTCGGTCTCTCGGCCGATCAAACAACATATTGATGGCTTAATCAAATTTATATCAATATATTGTGTTTGTCAAGAATAGACGTTCAAAATAGGCATGGCGTCCCCCCTAAAAAACAGGACTTTGGACGCTTTACTTCGATGCGGCGCGGTCTCAGCCGCGCATCCGTTGGCGGAACTCTTTGGGCGAATGGGGATTGTATCTGCGGAACAATTTATAGAACTGGGCCATGTTCCAGATGCCCACCTCGAACCCGATTTCCAGGATGCTCAAGTCGGTCGTCGCCAGCAGCCGCTCGGCTTTCTTGATCCGGTTGTAGTTGACGTAATCCACGAACGGGACGCCCATCACCTTTTTGAACGATTTGATGAAATGGTGGTAACTCATGCCCAGCAGAACGCGAACGTCGTCGACCGAGATTTTCTCGCTCAGATGCCGGTCGACGTAATCCAGCACCGGGCGGAAGCGCGCAAGCCCCGCGTCGTCGGCCCGCCGCAGCAGCCGGCGGGTGTCGTGGCGAAGCAGCAGCAGCAAAAGCCGCTTGACCGACGAGCTGATGGCCATCTCGTAGCCGATTTTCTTTTCCGCCGATTCCCGGTAAATATCCGTCACCAGCGCATGGGCTTCCCGCTTCGCGGAGGGCTGCTCTTCGAAAATATAATTGACCTGCTCCAGCGGGACGATCAGCTCGGAGAAGCTGTTCAAATAAGGCAGCATGCCGGGGTCGAAGTGGCGGGTCAGCTCCACCTGGAACACCACGTAGCGCAGCGGCTCTTCCGACGCTTTGGCGGTGCGGTGAAGTCCCGAGGAGCCGATGACCATCACGTCGCCCGGCCCGAGCGTGCGCGAAGCCAGCGGCGTCTGCACGCGCAGACGGCCCTCCGAAATCGCCAAAAACTCGGCTTCCTTATGGTAATGCCACGGCCATGCCTCGGGCGTGCCGCTTCGGTCCGAGCCGTCGCAAATCTCCCATACTTTCAGAAACAGCAGCGGATTTTGATAGACCACCTGTTCGTTGACGGCTTGGACCAACGTATCGGCGGGAGGTTGCGGATGCGGCATGCGGACCCCACCTTTCCAACTGCGTGATTCGATGCAAAAGCAAGTATACCACTTTTGAATAAAAAAGCGTTCAATTTGGACATATCGAATTTCCGGACGATTTTCTATACTGGGAACGAAGCTGACCGCAAGCCCTTGTTCAGAGGCGCATGGAACACGCGAATCGATTGGAGAGAAAGGAGAATTCCGGATGACGAAACGGCTAAAAGTGACCATTTGGAACGAATTCCGGCACGAAAACGAGAACGAGAAAGTCCGCAGCATCTACCCGAACGGCATTCATGCCGCCATCGGCGAAGGGCTCGGCGGAATTGCGGACGTCGCGTACGCCACGCTCGATCAGGATGCGGAGCACGGCCTGTCCGAAGCCCGGCTGGCGGAGACGGACGTCCTGATCTGGTGGGGGCATACGGCCCACGACGAGGTGAAGGACGAGATCGTGGAGCGCGTCAAGCAGCGGGTGCTGCGGGGCATGGGGCTCATCGTGCTGCACTCGGGCCACTTCTCCAAAATTTTCAAGACGCTCATGGGCACCTCCTGCGACTTGAAATGGCGGGAAGCGGACGAGAAGGAGCGGCTGTGGGTCGTGTCGCCCGGCCATCCGATCGCCGAAGGCATCGGCGAATACATCGAGCTGCCCCAGGAGGAAATGTACGGGGAGCATTTCGATATTCCGCAGCCGGACGAACTCGTCTTTGTGAGCTGGTTCCAAGGCGGCGAGGTGTTCCGCAGCGGCTGCACGTTCCATCGCGGCCAGGGGAAAATTTTCTATTTCCGTCCGGGTCACGAAACGTATCCGACGTATTACAACGAGCAGGTGCGGACGGTCATCCGCAATGCCGTCAAATGGGCGGCCCCGACCGGCCGCGAGTATCCGACGTACGGCAACCACAAGCCTCTGGAGCCTCTCGGAGGAAACGCCGAATAAGCCCGGACGGCCGACCGGGGGCCCTGCATGCAGTCCGGGCGTCCCGGTTGCCGGGCTGCAAGACCGCGCGCGCCCTTGGGCGCGCGTTTGGTTTTTCGGGCGTCCGTTCCAAGCAATTTGGCAAGAACGCTAACGGCAAGTGGAAATCCCTCTCTTTAACCCTCGCTTCATCCCTCCGGTCCAACCCCTCTCCTCTTACCGCCCGGTTATCCTCCTTATTCCGCGATGACCGATAACTGTGGCTTCATTCGCCCGAATTGATTATGCTATAATTATCTTACCAATAAACTAAACGAAAGCGTGGATGCGATGCCTCTTGTAAAACTGGAATTGGACATGAGCGCGCCGGGGAAGCCGATTTCGATTCATCCGACGCTTGTTTGGGACGAGAAAACGGTCGTACTTGTCGATACCGGCATGCCGGGCCCGACGCACAAGCTTCGCGAACAGTTCGAGAAAGCCGGGGTACCGCTTGAGCGGCTGAGCCAGATTGTGTTGACGCACCAGGACATCGACCATATCGGGGGCTTGCCCGAGCTGCTTCACGAGGCCAAAACCGCGGTCGAAGTGCGGGCGCATCCCGCCGACAAGCCGTATATCGACGGCGTCAAACCGCTGATCAAGCTGAATGCCGAGCGGCTGTCCGCGTTCATGCAGGGCCTGTCGGCAGAAGAACGGCTCCGTTTCGAGCGAGCGTTCTCTCCGTCGGCGCGCCCGAATGTAACCCGGATTTTGGAGGACGGGGATCAGTTGAACGTGGACGGCGGCCTGACCGTTATCCATACGCCCGGCCACACGCCGGGACATATTTGCCTTTATCATCACCGCAGCAAAACTCTTATCGCGGGAGACGCGATGATCGTAAACGGCGGCCGCCTGCTCGGTCCGAATCCTGCGGTCACGCCGGACATGAACTCCGCGCTAAGGTCGCTGCGCAAGCTGGCCTCATTCGATATTCAAAGCGTCATCTGCTACCATGGCGGCTGGTACCGGGAGAACGCAAACGAACGCATTGCCGAACTGGCTTCCGAAGCGTGAGCAAGACCGAGATGACCGCCTTCTCGCCGCGCCCGGACCGCCGCCATCCGGCAGCCGCTGTCGGTACGGCCTTGGCCATCGCGCTCGCGGGAGGACTCGTTTGCACGGTCGTCCGCCTGCCGATCCCGTGGCTGCTCGGCCCGATGCTGGCTTTGTTCGCCGCTTCCAAGCTGGTCCGGGCGCCGCTTCGCTGGCCCGGAGCGATGCGCAATGCGGGCATGATCGTCGTCGGCTATTCGATCGGGATGTCGTTTACGTATCCGCTCCTGGCCGAGATGGCCAGACAGCTGCCGACCATGCTGCTGATGAGCGTTCTTCTGCTGCTGGTTTGCCTGATTTTTGCCGTCATCCTGTCGCGCCTTGCCGGCATCTCGTTTCCGACCGCGCTGACGGGATGCATTCCCGGCGGCTTGTCGCAAATGATCGTGCTCGCCGAGGAAACGAAGGATACCGACTTGACCGTGGTGTCGCTCCTTCAAATCACCCGGCTCATGATGATCGTGCTGTGCGTGCCGCTTCTCGTGTTCAGCCCGCTGTTTCATCCGGCCGGCGCCGCGCCCGACGCCGCGTCGGGTGCGGGTGCGGCCGCCGCCGCACGCGCAGCCGAATGGAGCGGGGGGCTGTTTCCGAATCTTTTCGCATTCGCCGCCGTGGCCGTTGCCAGCGCTTGGATCGGACAGCGAATCAAGCTGCCGACGGCCATGATGCTGGGGCCGTTGATCGGCGTGGCTGCGGTGCATCTGTCGGGCTTCGAAGCGCCGGCTCTGCCGTACCCCGTACTGAACGCCGCCCAGTTTCTGATCGGCGGTTATGTCGGCCTGCTGCTGAAGCCGGACAGCCTCACGCGCAAAACGCTGCGGACGCTCGGCCTGGCCGTCGCCAGCGGCGCCGCGCTCATCGCCGCGGCCGGGGGATTGAGCTGGCTGCTCAGGCGGCTCCATCCGCTGTCTCCGCAGACGAGCTTTCTTAGCCTGATGCCGGGCGGACTCGACCAGATGAGCCTGATTGCGCATGAAGTCGGAGGAAACATGACGATCGTGGCCGGGTACCAGTTGTTCCGCGTGCTCTTCATTTTCCTGGTCGTATCCCCGCTGCTCAAGCTGTACCTGCACAGACTGCGGAGCAAGGAGCGGCGCAAGCCGGAGCAAGAGCCGTCCGTCGCAGGCAGAGCTTGAACGCGGCAATGGCCCCGCGTTCCCGCCGTGCAGGGGCTGTCTCAAGAGGAATGTTCCAAAAGAACTGTCTTCCAAAGAGAGAGGCTCTATGAAGGATGATTGCCGCCGTATCCCGATCCGCAACGACTGTGCCGGTCAGCTTACGAAATAATTTACTTTTTCCGGATGCGGTTCCCCTTTTCACATCGCCGTTTGCGGGGACGGATCTTCCAATTGCTATAAAAGAAACTGCTTTCGCGAAAAAACGAAAAGCGAGCCAGCAGTTGCTGTTTGCGCAACTACAGCCCGGTTTCGCAGCGCCATTCGCGGAGGCGGACCTTCCAATTGCTAAAAAAGCAACTGCCTACGCGAAAATATGGTGAACGAGCCATGCAGTTGCTGTTTGCGCAACTGCTTTCGCAGCTTTTTTGGAGGAGATAAACGGAAAAAGCCGGGGAAGTAAGGCAGACGGAATAAGCGACCTAAGAGGAAAAAAGCGGGATAAATGAGGTAAGTGGAACCGGCGATAGAAGCGGGATAAGCGTTGTACGCGGGATAAACGAGAGGCAGGCAAAGCGGCAAAGCGGTAAACCTCCGCGATCCGGCAAATAGAGGGCCGCCCCCTCAGCAGATGGATCCGCTTATGGGGCAGCCCCCGTCCGAGGGAAGACTCAACTTCCCTCCGTTTATGTGAAGTCCGAAGGCGAGGCCTTCGGATCGAAACAATTGGACGCGGCGCCTGGCGCCGGGGCGCTTACAGCGTCTTTTGTCCGGGCTTCCAGTTCACCGGGCACAGACCGCCGGATTGCAGCGCCTGCAAAATGCGCAAGGTCTCGTCCACGCTGCGTCCGACGTTCATGTCGGTTACGACCTGGTAGCGCAAAATGCCTTCGGGATCGATGATGAACAGGCCGCGGTGCGCCGCTCCGGACGCGTCGTCCAAAATGCCGTAAACGTGGGCGACTTCCTTGGTAAAGTCGGATGCGATCGGGAAGCGGATGTCGCCGATGCCGCCGCTGTCGCGCGGCGTCTGGATCCAGGCGCGGTGGGTGTAGACGCTGTCGACCGAAGCGCCGACGATTTCGCAGTTCAGCGCCTTGAATTGATCGTAGGCGTCGCTGAAGCCGATGATTTCGGTCGGGCAGACGAAGGTGAAGTCGTACGGCCAGAAGAAGAAGACGAGCCATTTGCCGCGGTAATCTTCCAGGGCGACCGTTTCTTCGAGCGTTTCCAGGTTTTTGGTGGACAGCAGTTTGAAGGAAGGGGCCGGCAGGCCGACTTTGGCGAACGGATATTGAACGTTTTGTACCGTCATGTAGGTTGCCTCCTTATGATTGGGGTTAGGATTGATATGCTTCGAGAGCGCGGGACAGCTCGGCCTGGTTGAAGCCCAAAATTTTGCGTTCCCCGATCACCGTGACCGGAACCGAACGCATGCCGGAATTCCACAGCTCTTCCGCATATTTCTCATCCAGATCGATGTTGCGTTCCTCGTAAGCTACGTTTTGCTCGGCCAGAAACGACTTTACTTTTTTGCAGAACACGCAATGCGTGCTGGTGTAGATGATAACGGGCGCAGCGGACACTCGTTTCTCCTCCTTTAACGCGAAGTTACCGCAGCTTGCTCCGCGGCTTCCAGAAATCTCTCGCAATCGAGAGCGGCCATGCAGCCGGTTCCCGCGGCGCTGATCGCCTGGCGGTACTTGGTGTCCTGAACGTCGCCGCAGGCGAACACGCCCGGAACGCTGGTTTCCGTCGAGCCCGGCTTTACGACCAGGTAGCCGGCTTCGTCCGTCTCCAGCTGCCCGTCGAGAAACTTCGTGTTCGGAGTATGCCCGATCGCGACGAAGACGCCTTGGGCCTCGATCAGCTCTTCCTGTCCCGTCTCGTTGTTGCGGACTTTGAGCCCTTTGACGCCGGTTTCGTCGGCGACGACTTCAAGCGGCGTGCGGTTCAGGCTCCAGCTGATCTTTTCGTTGGCGCGCGCTCTGTCCTGCATGATTTTGGAGGCGCGGAGCTCGTTGCGGCGATGCACCAGAACGACTTCCGACGCGAAGCGGGTCAGGAAATTCGCTTCCTCCATGGCGGAATCCCCGCCGCCCACTACGATGATCTTTTTGCCGCGATAGAAAAATCCGTCGCATGTCGCGCATGTGCTGACGCCGCGGCCCACGTTTTCCTTTTCTCCGGGAATGCCCAAGTATTTCGCGGAAGCGCCGGTGGAAACGATGACGCTCTCCGCCTTAAGCTCGCCCGTCCCCTCTACCGTCAAGGTAAACGGACGTTTGGACAAATCGACTTTCGTCACCCAGCCCCGGATGAATTCGGCGCCGAATCGCTCTGCCTGTTTCCGCATATTGTCCATCAATTCGGGCCCCAGTATTCCCTCTGGAAAGCCGGGGAAGTTCTCGACTTCCGTTGTCGTCGTCAGTTGTCCGCCGGGTTCCGGCCCTTCGATCACCAGCGGGTTCAGGTTGGCCCGGGCCAGATAAATGGCGGCCGTCAGTCCGGCGGGACCCGTGCCGATAATAATCGTTTTGCGCATGGCGGTCGCTCCTTCCTTTTTGTATTTAGAATAAGTTCAAATATTTCTTACAAAAATAGCATACCATCCGCCCGGCCGGGTTGCATGAAGATGAAATGAAGACATCATGAAGGTTTCATGAACCGTTGGCCAAGGCGGCGATATGCCGTACGTATTCCGAATATGCGATTCAGTCCGCCATCCGGTATCCGATCCCTCTTACGGTTAGAATATAACCGGGATTGCGCGGATCGTCCCCGAGCTTTTTGCGCAGGCTTTTGATATGGACGTCGATCGAGTTGCTGCCCCCGAAATAGGTTTCACCCCAGATCGCTTCCATCAGCTCCTGCCGCGACATGACGCCGTCCGCTTTCAGAAGCGCCTTCAGGAGATCGTATTCCATGCGGGTGAGCTCGATTTTTTGGCTTCCTTTGTGGACGGTCATCTTTTTCAAATCCATGCGGATATCCCGGAACAGCAGCATATCCGCAGCTTCCGCGGAGATCGGCTCGCTCCGCTCGACCAGCTCGCCGATGCGCTCGACCGTCTCCCGCATCGGTCCGGGCCAAATCTGGATGTGCTCCGCGCCTGCGGGAGCGTCCGCGGGATCGGAGACGAGGTACAAGACGGCCCCGGCCGATAACGGCGCCTCCTGCGATTCCGGATAGGCGGGAGCCATCGTCCGGTCGATAATCATCAAATCGCGGTGAAGGCTGGCCAGAAGCGGCTCGCTTTCGTGATGGAACACCAGGACGTCATAGCACTTGAGCGTAAGCTCGGAAACGAGCTCCTGCAGCCGCGCCGGGAACGGACTGATAATCACGATGCGGCGCGTGGTTTCGCAATAAGCGCCGTAAGGCGCGCTTACTTGTTCGATCCCTTGGACGTTCTGCATGCGGAGCACACCCCCTTGAACAATAACTGTTCTTCGGTTATGGCATACCCGGTCTCGGCGGCGATGCGCTCGAGCCAATCCGAAGGCGTGCCGGTCATCACTTCGTCCACGCGTCCGCAGGACGTGCAGACGATGTGGTGATGGTCCTCCGTCCGCGAATCGTAACGGCTCGCATCCCCCTCCAGCTTCAGCTCGCGGATATAACCTTCTTCGGTCAAATACCGAAGCGAATTGTAAACCGTAGCATAAGCGACGCTGCGCCCCTCCGCCTTCAGGCGATCGATGATATCGGCGGCGGTCGGGTGGTCGTGCGAATTGTTCACGATATCGAACACAAGCTTGCGCGGCGCAGTCAAGCCTTTTCGGGTCATTGGACTGCCCCCCTTTTTGATAATTATACTTAGTCTAAAATTTATATTAAAGTTTCCGTTTTGTCAATGAACCGGGTCAGCCTCCCAGACCGGAACAAAGCACTCGAACCGCCGGTTCGGCGGACAGGCGTCCAACCGGCCGAAATAGCGCGCGATCGCGTACTTTTGCGATTCGTGCGCGCGCAGAGCTTCCGCTTTGACCGGCCAATACGGCTGCGCGTCGATCCGAATCGGCGCCGAAGACACATCCGGCGCCGCATAGTACAGCGCGCGGACCGTCGGGCAGCGCCCGGTGCGGACGGCCACCGTCGCCAGGCGCGAAATGGCGACATGATCCGGGTGGCCGTTGCCGCCGTCCTCGGGGAAGGTGAACACCGCCTCCAACCTGTGCTTGTTCACGAAACGGACGATCGCTTCCACCGCTTCGCGCTCCTCGGCCTCCTTCAGCCTGCCGTCCGGGTACCCCAGCTGTTCGACCGCAGCAAGCCCCAGCACGGAGGCGGCCCGCTCCATCTCCCGTTCGCGGAGGGCGCCCAGCTCTTCGTTGGACAGGTGGGCGTAATCCCCGTTTTTGCGGCCGGCGTCTCCGCGCGTGGCGAGCAGAAGCACCGGCTTGCCCCCGTCGTCCGCGAGACGGCGGATGAGCGCCCCGCTCAGGAACGTCTCGTCGTCGGGATGCGCGTAAATAAAACCGCAGCGGGCGGGAAGCTGAACCTCCCGGCCGCCCGGTCTTTGCCCGTTTCCGCTCATAATGCCGTCTCCTTCTTTCCGGCTGCGCTTGCAGCCTTCTTCTCCACGCCGACCCGGCCGGAGAAAAACACCGCTCCCCCGCCCATGTCGGCAAGCCGGTCGGGCGTAAGCGCATTGACGGAGCGCTTCGTCCCGGGAGCGTCCGCCCACAGCCCTTGGCTGACGGCGACGCCGGGCAGAACGTCCCGGCCGACCGAAGCGGTCAGCTCGCATTCGCCCCGCTCGTTCCATACCCGCACGGTGTCACCGTCTTCGATCCCGAGCCGTGCCGCGTCGTCGGCGTTCAGGAACAGCTTGGGCTCTTTTTCCAGCTTCACGTGCTTTTCGTTGTTCGAGAAAGTCGAATTCAGAAAGTTATGGTTCGGCCCCGGAATAAACAAAAACGGCAAATCCCCGTCGTCCTTAAGCGGCGTGTAGGTCGGCAGCGGCGGCAGCCCCTTGCGCTCCATCGCCTTGGAGTAGAGCTCGATCTTGCCGCTCGGCGTGCGGAGCTTGCCGGGAAACAGCGGCTTCACCTTCGCCTTGACGTACGACTTTTCCCGCAGCTCCTCCAGCGTTATGCCCTCGTACGCCGGATTGTCCGGATAATCCAGCGCCTGCCGGATCAGGTCCTCCTCGGTATCCTTAAACGCCTGCTCTTCGAAGCCCATCGCTTCGGCCAGCAGCCGGAACGTCTCGACGTTGGACTTGCTTTCCCCGTACGGTTCGATGACCGGCTCCTGAATTTGCAGATAATGATGCCAGTAGGAATGATAAAAATCGGTGTTCTCCAATGAGGAGGTCGCGGGCAGCACGATATCCGCATACGCCGCCGTCTCGGTCAGGAACAGATCGTGAACGACGGTGAACAGATCCTCCCGCGCCAGCCCCGCGCGGACCTTGTTCGTCTCCGGCGCCACGACCGCGGGATTCGAGTTGTATACGTACAGCGAGCGAATCGGCGGGTCGAGCTCCAGCAACGCGCGTCCCAGCCGGTTCATGTTGACCGACCGCGCCTTCCCCCGGCGCAAATCCGGCCGCGTCAGCGCCGCGGCGTTATGCGACACGTGTCCGCCGTTGCCCTTGATCGCCCCGCCGCCCTTGAGCAGCCATTGCCCCGTTATGGCGGGCAGGCAGGCGATCGTGCGGACGCACATGCCCCCGTTGTCATGATGCTGCAGCCCGTTGCCGATGCGGATAAAAGCGGGCGTCACGCTGCCGTACATCCGGGCGAGGCGCACGATATCCTCGGCGGGAACGCCCGTAATGCCCGATACCGTAACCGGATCGTACTGCCGCACGTGCGCGCGCAGCTCCTCGTGGCCGACCGTGTATTCGCGCAAAAAGGCTTCGTTCTCCATCCCTTCCGCAAACAGCACGTGCATCATCCCGAGCGCGAGCGCCGCGTCCGTGCCCGGCCGAATCGGAATGAACCAGTCCGCCCAGCGTGCGGTGCGGTTGCGGTGCACGTCGATCGCCACGACGGTCGCCCCGTTTTTGCGGGCTTTCTCCGCGATGGCGACCTGGTGCATGTTCGTGCTCACGGCATTGATGCCCCACATGACGATCAGCTTGGCGTGAACGGTGTCCTCCGGATCGGTGCCGAAGCTGCCGCCCATCGTATATTTGTAGCCTTCCGAGCCCGCCGCCTCGCAGATCGTCTGCTCGAGCTCCGTCGCTCCTAGACGGTTGAAGAAACGCCGGTCCATCCCTTCCGTGCCGATCCGGCCCATATTCCCGTAAAAGCTGTACGGCATAATCGATTCCGGCCCGTACTCGGCGATAAGCCGCTTCCAGCGGCCGGCGATCGTGGCCAGCGCTTCGTCCCAGGAGATGCGCTCGAACTTGCCCTCTCCCTTCGGACCGACCCGCTTCAACGGATAGCGCAGCCGCTTCGGATCGTAGATGCGCTCCGCCAAATGGCGGACCTTGTTGCAGATCGCCCCCTGCGTGACGGGATGGGACGGGTCGCCTTCGATTTTGACGATTTTCCCGTCCTTTTTGTGCACGAGCAGCCCGCATTGGTCCGGACAATCGAGCGAGCAGACGGACCGAAACACGCCGTCGGACTGTTTGGCGTACGGCTGGATTGCGTCTATCTTCATCGTCCTAATCCCCTTGTTCATGTTATTTCCATACGAATTTCTCGCCGTACTCTTTGCCCCACTGGTACATGAGCTTCAAGATCGGCATCAGCTTTTCGCCGTATTCCGTAAGCGAATATTCCACCCTGGGCGGGACTTCGGCGTACACTTTGCGGTGCACGAGGCCGTCGTCCTCCAATTCGCGGAGCTGGTTCGTCAGCATCTTCTGCGTAATGGACGGAATCAGCCGCTTGAGCTCGCTGAACCGCTTCGTCCCCCCAAGCCCGAGATGCCACAAAATGATCAGCTTCCACTTGCCTCCGATCACCGCGAGCGTCAGTTCTTTTTCGCAGTTGATTTCCTTCAAGTTGATCCGTTCTTTCAATACGGTGGCCATGGTTCACCCATCCTTTCTTTAAGCTTGATTGGTCCAATAGTATCCTGAAGGTAACTACATTACGGCAAAGTGCGTTCTTCCGAAATCGAAACTATGAGATTAGAATAACTCCTGAAATCGAACAACACAATAACCGAAATGGAGGAAAGGAACATGCAGCTGCAATTGGCGCTGGATTTGGTAGGCATTCCGGAAGCGATCGAGCTGGTTCGGGAGGTCGAACCGTTTATCGATATCGTCGAAATCGGCACGCCGGTCATCATCAACGAGGGGCTTCATGCGGTCAAGGCGGTAAAAGAAGCGTTCCCGAATTTGACGGTGCTGGCCGACCTGAAAATTATGGACGCGGGCGGATACGAGGTGCAGAAAGCGTCCGAGGCGGGCGCGGATATCATTACCGTCCTGGGCGTATCGGACAACTCGACCATTACCGGAGCGGTCCAAGAAGCCAAGAAGCGGAATAAAAAGATTATGGTCGACATGATCAACGTCAAAAACCTGGAAGAGCGGGCGCGGGAAATCGACGGATTCGGCGTGGATTACATCGCCGTGCATTCGGGCTACGATCATCAGGCGGCAGGGCTGAACTCGTTCGCGGATTTGGCCGCCATCAAGCGGGTGGTCAAAAACGCGAAAACCGCCATCGCCGGCGGCATCAAGCTCGGCACGCTGCCGGAAGTCGTGGCGGCTAAGCCCGATCTGGTCATTGTCGGCGGCGGCATTACCGGGCAAGCGGACAAAGCGGCGACGGCGGCCGAAATGCAGCGGATCATCCGGCAAGGGTAAAGCTTATGGCGAACCGACTTGATTCGAAACCGGGCCATTACGCCGAGCTCATCCTCCGCGAACTGTCCCGCACGGCTTCCGCCGTACCCGACGAAGCGCTTGCGAGTCTGGCCGAACGCATCCTGCAGGCCAAGCGCGTCTACACGGCGGGCGCCGGCCGATCGGGACTTGTCATGCGGGGGCTGGCCATGCGGCTCATGCACCTGGGCATCGAGACGTACGTCGTCGGCGAAACCGTCACGCCGGGGATTCGGGAGCGCGATCTGCTCATCATCGGCTCCGGCTCGGGATCGACGCAAAGCCTGCTCGGCATGGCCGAGAAGGCGAAGCGGCTTGGGGCGGGCATCGCCTTGCTGACGACCGCCGCCGATTCCCCCATCGGCCGGATCGCGGATGTGATCGTACCGATTCCCGCCGCCGCGAAGGAGCAAACCGTCTCCTCCCCCAGCGTTCAGCCGATGGGGTCCCTCTTCGAGCAGAGCCTGCTGGTTACGCTCGATGCCGTCGTCCTGATGCTGATGGAGATCCGGTCGATCGACGCTTCCGCCATGTTCGCCAGACACGCGAACCTCGAATAAAATGGAAAAGCTGCCCGGCAAGGCGTCCGTCGCCTTGCAGGCAGCTTTTTTTCGGTTTTGAAAGGTTACTGCGGGCGGCTTGCGGATGCCGGTTCGGCCCATTCGCCGGGCGCTTGCGGAAAGGGGTCGGAAAGCCTGCTCCAATCGCCGGCCATTTCTTCCTCCGTCAGCAGGCAATCGTCCAGTCCGGCTTCGATGCGGTCCCGGTCAAGCCCGATGCCGATAAACACGACTTTGGTGATCCGGTCTCCGTAGACCGGATGCCACGAGCCGGCAAGATCGGCCTCTTCCCGCAGGATGGCCGCCTGCTCCGCTTTCGGCAGGGCGGCGACCCAATATCCGGCGGGCCCCATTTGGATCGACGGCCCCGCCTGGCTGAAGCTTTGGGCGATATCGTTGCGGGTCGCCAGCCACATCACCCCTTTGGCCCGGACGACGGATTCCGGCCATTCGTTGATCCAGCGCATGAGGCGCTCCGGATGAAACGGACGGACGCGTTCGTATACGAACGAACCGATCCCGTATTCTTCCGTCTCCGGCGTATGCGCCGGCGCTTCCAGCTCCCGAATCCAGCCCGCGGACCGGCTCGCTTCCTCGAAGTCGAACAGCCCGGTGTTCAAAATCTCGGCCGGATCGATCCGGCCCTGCACGCTGCGAATGAAGCGTGCGCGGGGCTGCAGCTTGCGCAGCAGCCGTTCCAGTTCGTCCAGCTTGTCCGGCTCCACTTTATCGCACTTGTTCAGCACGAGCACGTCGCAAAACTCGATCTGGTCGATCAGCAGATCGACGACTTCCCGCGTGTCGTCTTCCCCGGCCGCCTGCTTGCGTTCCAGCAGCGTTTCTCCGGAAGCGAAATCATGCCAGAACCGGTAGGCGTCCACGACGGTCACCATCGTATCGAGCCGGCAGAACCGGGTCAGATCGATCCCCATCTACTCGTCGACGTAGCTGAACGTTTGAGCGACGGGCACCGGCTCGGAAATGCCGGTCGATTCGATCAGGATATAGTCGAAGCGCCCCTCCTTCGCAAGCCGCTCGACTTCGCGCAGCAAATCCTCGCGCAGCGTGCAGCAGATGCAGCCGTTGGACATTTCGACCAGCTTTTCCTCCGTGCGCGACAGACCTCCTCCGTCGCGAATCAAATCGGCGTCGATGTTGACCTCGCTCAAATCGTTGACGATGACGGCGACTTTTAACCCGTTGCGGTTGTTCAAAACGTGATTCAGGATCGTGGTCTTGCCCGCCCCCAAGTATCCGCTTAACACCGTCACCGGAATTTTGGTTTGCGCCAAGTTGCGCGCCTCCTTTATCGTAATTTTTACTATTTTATCGGAACAAAAATCCCGAACACCCGCCTTGATCGCTGCGTTTGTTACGCAGATCGGAAAGTTAGGCGGTAGGGCCGTTCGGGTGAGCTGCGGTCATCCGTTCAACGCTTTCTTCAACGCTTCCAGGTTGTTGCGCATGACGGAGAGATAATCGAGATGTCGGTCCAGTTCTTCTTTCGTCAGCCCTTCCAGCGGGTTCAAGACGTCCGTCGCGGCTCCGACTTCATCCGCAATCGTCTGCGCCACTTTCGGGTCGACCAGCGTTTCGAAGAAAATCGTTTTGACCTCGTGCTCCTTCGCCAATTCGACGACTTGCGCCATTTGTTCCGGAGAAGGCTCCTGATCGGGCGACAAGCCGGAGATGGGAATCTGGGTCAAGCCGTAGCGTTTGGCCAAATAGCCGAATGCCGCGTGCTGCGTGACGAATTCCTTGCGTTTGGCGTTTTGGAGAGCGTCGCGGAACGCTTGATCCAGCTCCTGCAGCTTCGCGATATAGGCGTCCGCGTTGGCTTTGTAGTCGTCTTTGTACGCCGGATCGGCTTGCGCCAGCGCCGCCTCGATGTTCCGGACTTCCTGCTGGGCGAGCACCGGGTCCAGCCATACGTGCGGATCGAGCTGCTCTTCTTCGTGTCCGTGTTCATCTTCGCCGGCATGCGCTTCTTCGCCCGCATGCTCCTCTTCATGCGTTTGCCCGCCGCCGTCTTCGCCGTGATGATGGTCGGCTTCGCCTTCCTGCAGCTCGATGCCTTCGCTCGCCTTGACGACGATGCGGTCGGCGCTGGCCGCGCTCTTCAGCGCGCTGTCGACCCATCCTTCGACGATCCCGTTATAGACGAACACGTCGGCATTGCTGATTTGCGCCATATCCTTCGCGGACGGCTCCCAGTCATGCGGCTCGGCCCCTGCCGGGATTAGCGCGACGACCTCCGCATGCTCCCCCGCCACCTGACGGGCGAATTCGTACATCGGATAGAAGGTCGTCACCACCTTCAGCTTGCCTTCTCGCTCCGCGGCGGCACCGGCGGACGCCTCGGATGCCGAAGACCCGCCTGCGGAACCGGACGGACTCGCCTCTGCGTTCGTACCTCCTCCCCCGCAGCCCGCCAAAGCCCATGCGAACAAGGCGAGCAGCAGCGACAGCGTAATCGGCTTTTTGCTCATTTCTCTTCTCCTCCCGACTGCATATACGAGTATTTATTTGATAAACGGGGAATTCGAGACGGACTCTCCTTCTCCGATCGATCACGGGGTCGATGGATCCGCTTGCCGAGCTTGACGAACGCCTTCTGCGCCCCAATGCCGGCCAGCAGGATCAGCAGCAGCGTCATCGCGATGCTGGCTCCCGGAGGCATGCTGAAGGCGTAAGAAGCCGTCAAGCCGGCAAAGACGCCGCCAAGCGCGACGGTCATCGCGATCCAGACGGCCGCCGCAAAGCTCGGCGCGATGCGGATCGCCAATGACGCGGGCAGCACGATAAGCGACGAGACGAGCAGCACGCCCACGATCGGCATCGCCGCCGACACGATCATGCCGGTCAAGACGCTAAAGCCCATGGAAAGCCATTTGACCGGAAGTCCGGCGGTCTTCGCCGTATCCTCGTCGAAAGTCAATTGATAGAGCGGACGGCGCAGCAGAAGGAAAAAGACGGCGCCGACCGCGGCTGCGGCGGCCATGAGGATCAATTCCGTCCGGTTGACCGCGACGACCGAGCCGAACAAATAGGAAGAAAAGCTTTTGTTCAAGGCATTGCTCCGGCTCATCAGAATCGCGGCCGAGGACAAGCCGCCGATCATGATGATGGCGATCGAGATTTCGCTGTACGTTTTGTACGTGCGGCGTACCCATTCCACGGCGACGGACCCCGCCAGCGCGACCGCGAATCCGGTCGCCGTCGGATTCCAATGCAGCAGCGCGCCTGCGGCGATGCCGGCCAGCGACACGTGCGACAGCATATCCGCCATCAGCGCCTGCCGGCGGAGCAGCAAATAGACGCCCAGCACCGAGGCGATCAGCGCGATCAGAGCGCCGGCGAAAAATGCCCTCTGCATGAAGTCGTAGTGCAGCATTTCCATCCTCCGTCCTCCTTCCGCCGCAATTCGATAACCCGGTCCAGATACGGAGCCGCTTCCGCCAGTCCGTGCGTCACCATCACGACGGTCCGGCCGTGCTCCCGGACCTGACGGCTCATCAGCTCGTAAAATCCGAGCCGGCTGTCCTTGTCCATGCCTGTCGTCGGTTCGTCCAAGACGAGCAGATCGGGCTCCATTGCCAGCACGCGGGCGATGCAGATCCGCTGCTTCTGCCCGCCCGACAGCTCGCCGATCCGGCGGTTGCGCCATTCCCACATCCCGACCTGACGCAGCGCGCGTTCCGCCTGCTCCCTGTCCTCCGCCCGCAGCCTGCGCAGCCACGAGCCTTGGGCGAAACGTCCGGACAGGACGAACTCCAGCACCTTGCTCGGAAAGCCGCTGTTGAAGGCGGCGATCTGCTGCGGAACGTAGCCGACGACCAGCTTTCGGCCGTCCGTCCCCTTGGCCGCAAGCCGGACTTCGCCCGACCAGGGCNTGAGGAGGCCGAGCATCAGCTTCAGCAGCGTCGTCTTCGCCGCGCCGTTCGGGCCGGTCACGGCCACAAATTCGCCGAATCGAATATCGACGGTCACATCCTCCAGACACGGGACATCCGCGTACCCGAACATGACCTCCCGCATCGTTGCCAATTGCACCTGCTTCACCTCAACTTTTTGCATCATGCGAAGACGGCTCCGGACGGTATGCGCTCCCGTAACGATGGCGCTTTTTCTCAGCCTGCCGCCAAGCCCGTCCAGTATCCGTTCCATATATTCGTAAATTTTACACTTAATAAACAAGCGAACAAATGCGGATTCCGCCGTCCGCATTCGCGCACCGGATTACGCCTGATCGTTCGCCATTTCGTGCCGGCATTGCTCGCAAAGGCCGTAAATTTCGAACCGGTGGCTCAAAATTCGGTAATTCCCCGGCAAATTCAGCTTATCGTTCATCGGGCAATATTCGAACGTTTCCGTCTTCTCGCAATTCGTGCAAATGAGGTGATGATGGTGATGGTTCAGGCAGGAAGCCTTGAATTTCAGCCCGCCCTCCAAAAAGTAAAACTGCTCCAACACGCCCATTTCGCTCAACATGCGCAGATTGCGGTAGACGGTATCGAAGCTGACGCTCGGATATTTGACCGCGAGCTGGTCGTAAACGTCCTTGGGAGACAAGTAACCGTCGGTCGCGGAAAAAATTTGCGCCAGCGTCCTGCGCTGCTCCGTAATGCGCCACCCGTTGCGCGACATGATCCCGATCATTTCCCGGACTTTGTCGCCGCCGTCCTTGCGGTCGTGAGAATGATCGCGATCGTGGCTGTTGTTCCGGTCTTGTTCGGACACCGCTATCCCTTCTTTCCCCGACTAGGCGCAAGCCTTCAAGCGGATGATCGATTCACTCTACGTAAAATTTACTATTTGATCATAGCCCAAGGCGGCAAACCTGTCAACAAGCCGCACAGGCCGTCGCCAATCGATGGGTCCGGTATGCCGAGGGCTTCGCGTTTTTCCCTTATTCCGTTCCTTGATGGAACCGCTGGCGGAACCGGCGCGGGGACAAACCCTCCAGCCGGGAAAAGCAGGAGCTGAAATAAGGCGCCTGGTTGAACCCGACCTCCTCGGCGATGCGCGCGATCGTCCAGTCGGTTTGCATCAGCAGCAGCTTCGCCTGTTCGATCCGGTAGCGGAGCAGGTATTCCATCGGCGTGCAGCCGTACTCCCTCTGCATGCAGCGCGCGATGTAGACCGGGTGAAAGTTCAGCTTCTCTCCCAACTCGCGGACGGTGATGTCCTCGCGATAGCGGCTGCGCAAATAAGCGGCGGCCTGCTCGGCGCATTCCCTTCCCGGGGAGGTCCGGCTCGACTTTTGCGATGCGGCAAGCTGGTGAACGAGTTCCTGGAACAGCGCCTGCTGCTTGAGACGCGAGAGAGGCAAATGGGCGCTCGGATTCAGATGGCCGATCTGCTGAAGCAGCTCTTCGGCCTTCCCGGGTTGAGCCAGCTTGACGAATTGCGGCAGCGCGATGGAAAACGGCCGCACGTCGTACGGGTCGACGGCTTGAACGCCTTCAGGTTCGCAGCATCGCTCGGAAGGCTTGTCGGCTACGGACCATGAGCCGGTCGCCTGAAAATGCAGCCAGTAATATTCTGTCCGTTCCCTGCAGCCTTCCGTGCCGTAATGGAAGCAGTCCGGCCGAAGAATAAGGGCGCAGCCCGACGACACTTCGTAGCGGCGCTCTTCTTCCCCGACATACAGGCAGCCTTTCTGGACGAACAGCAAATCGAACACCCGGATATGGCGCCGGCTCATGTGCCGGTCGCCCGGTGCGAAAACCGCATGCCCGCTTGCGATGTAATGCGGCATCGGAGGCACGGTGAACTCCAGCAGGTTCATGGGAGCGCTTCCTTTCCAATCAGGTTTCAAAATTGAATGTTTCCGTTTAAAAAATGAACCTTCGCCGCCAGTATACCATCTATAATCTGTTGTGGATATAACGTGCTGTCTGGCGCAATCGCGGTTAGACAACAAGTTCAGTCAGGGGGTTTCATTTGTGAATCCTAAATATTCGCTGTGGGCGCTGGCGTGGCCCGTCTTTATCGAGCTGCTGCTGCAAACGCTGCTGGGCACCGTCGACACCGTGATGGTCAGCCGCATATCGGACGACGCCGTGGCGGTCGTCGGCTTTGCCAATCAGCTGTTCAACGCGCTCAACACGCTGTTTATGACCGTCGCCACCGGCGCGGGGATTCTCGTCGCGCAGCGCATCGGGATGAAGCGCGAGGAGGACGCCCGCACGATTGCGGTCATGGCCGTGACCGTCTGCACGGTCATCGGTCTTGTCCTCAGCGCCGTTCTGTTTACGCAATCCCGTCCGATCGCCCGAATGCTGAACGTCTCGGACGAGCTGTTGCCGCTGTGGGACACCTACGTATCGAACATCGGCGGAGGCATGTTCCTGACGGCGCTCATCGCCGTGCTCGGCACCGTCATCCGCAACACCGGCAATACGAAAACCCCGATGTTCATCAGCATCGGCATGAATGCGTTTCATATCGTATTGAACTACGGCTTTATTTTCGGCAAGCTCGGCCTTCCCCAATGGGGACTGCTGGGCGTTGCCGTGTCCGGCAACCTGTCCAAGCTGCTTGCCGCCGCGGTTCTGCTGTACATGTTCGTCTTCGCTTTCGAACGGGCGATCCGGCCCAAAGACTTCCGCACGTTCGACGGCAAGCTGTTCAAGGAAGTGCTGAAGATCGGCTGGCCGCTTGGCGTCAACATGTCCTGCTGGGTGTTCTCCCAATTGGCGATATACGCGTTCCTGGCCGATCTGGGCGCCAAGGAACTCGCCGCAAGGACGTACATGAATACGCTCGAATCGTTCTGCTTTATGCTCGGCAGCGCCATTGCGCTTGCCGTCCAGATCCAAATCGCCCATCTTTACGGGGCGGGGAAAATCCGGGAGGCTTACCGGGCGGCATTCCGCGCGCTGGGGATCGGCCTCGCGTTCGTCGTGTCCTGCGCGCTGCTCCTCTTTCTTTTCGGACGTCCGATGCTCGGATTGTTTACGAAAGACGGCGACATCATCGCCATGGGCGTCTCGCTGCTGGGGCTGAATCTGCTGCTGCAGCCGGGCAAAATGCTGAACATGGCGCTTGGCAATTCGCTGAACGCCGTCGGCGACACCCGGTTTACCATGTACATTTCCCTCGGTTCCATGTCGTTGATCGCAACCGGCTGCTCTTACTGGCTGGGGCTGCAGGCGGGCTGGGGGCTGATCGGCATTTACTGCTGCATGATCGCCGACGAGTACGTGCGGGGAGCGTTGTCTCTCGTTCGATGGAGGGGCAAGAAGCATCTGCTCAGGGGCACGGCTTCGCAAGCGGGGAGCCTGTCGGGACCGGCCGTTTCCGTGTAGGCGCGCACATGAACAAACGAAAGGCAGCGGAAGCCTCGGACGCTTTCGCTGCCTGCGCTTTTAATCGGTATCGTACCTTTGCGAACGCCACGGATCGCCGTACATATGGTATCCGTTCCGCTCCCAGAAGCCGGGCTTGTTTTCGGCCATGAATTCGATGCCGCGCAGCCATTTGGCGCTTTTCCAGAAATACAGGTGCGGCACCACCATCCGGACGGGGTACCCGTGCTTGGGCGTCAGCGTTTCTCCGTTGTGCTTGAGGCCGAAAAACGAAGTGTCCCGCAAAAAATCCTCCAGCGGCAAATTCGTGGTCCAGCCGTGCTCGGCGTGCAGCATCACGAACCGGGCTTCGGGCTTCAGCCTCACCCGCTCCATCAGCGTCGACACGGCGACGCCCTCCCACACGTTGTCCAGCCTGGTCCACGTCGTGACGCAGTGAATGTCGTTGACGAACGTTTTCCGCGGCAGGCTCATGAACTCGTCGAAGGTGAACGTCACTTCTTCCTCGACCAATCCGAATACGCGCAGGTTCCATTGGCTCATGTCCCGGTAATGCGGCACTTCGCCATGATGCAGGATGGGAAAGCTTGTCGTCACGAATTGACCCGGCGGCACCCGCGAAGCGATGTCTGTCTCCTTCATGCGATCCACTCCTTAGATTCGGGAAGATAGCCTCTTTCCTCATTATCCCCTTGTTGCCTTGCGAAAAACAACGGGAGCGACAAGAGACGACAGCGCCAGCATCGCCAATCCCGCAAACAGGATGATGCCGTATTGTTGAATCCAGGCGGGCTCATGCTTCGCCACCTTGAACAGCCATCCGCCGACGATCGGCCCGATGAAGCCGGCAAATCCGGTCAAAGCGTTGAAAACCGCCACATACATCGGGCGCTCCGGCTTCGGGGTGTCTCCGATCAGAAAATTAAAAACGAGCAAATTGTATCCGCCCAGGCCGAAGCCGAGCAGCACGTGCGCGATCGAAAGCACAAGCAGCGCCGGGAAAAAGGCAAGGCCGAACCAGACGGCGCACGAGGCGGCGAGAAGCGGAAACGTCCACAGCAGCAGCGTCCGCGCGGGATGTCTCGCGTTCATGTTGCCCCAATAGATGTAGCTGGCCATCATCACGATATTTTGCAGCATCGTAATCAGGGTTACGCTGCTGTAGCTCAAGTGCAGAACGTTCAGCATCGCGTAGGAAAACAGCGGAACCACCAGGTTGTAAACGAGCAGAAAAACCGTGATGAACCCCGTCGCCGACAAAAAACCGCGGTCGCGCAGCGGCCGCATGAACAAGCCCGCGGATAGGCCCCCGCCCGATCTTTCGAACGGGGGATTGGCGTAACGGGCGAGCTCCACCGTGTTCCAAACGACGCATACCGCACTGATGACGTATAGCCATACGAATCCGGTCCCGCCCGGCACCCATTCCAGCCATTGGCCGGCCAGCAGCAAAACGGCGCTGGCTACCGCCCAATGAATGGTATTGCGGATGCCGAAATAACGGCCCCGGACGGCCGGCGGCACGATATCCGCCATCAGCGAGGTCCAGACCACGTTCGCCGACTGCCCCATCGCAAAAGACAACAGAAATAAAATCGTATAGATCCCAAACCAGGAGGCCTCCGGAAACAACAGCGGAATCAGCCCCGTGGCCACCCACAGCACCCGGTGGAAAACGGCGAACAGCAGCAGCATGGACCGGCGGTCGCTCCAGCGCTGCATGCCCGCCGCGATAAAAATCTGGATGATCAGCGTAAGCGACGGAATCGCCGCCACGATCCCGATCTGCTCGGAATTGAAGCCCAAGTAGAGGAGGAATGCCGTCTGCAGCGGACCGCCCAGCAAATTGGCGATGATCGTTGCGGGAATGCCCTCGCGAACCGAAGTCCGCATTCCCCTGCGATTGCTGGAAACGCTTGCGCGTTCCGGACGGAAAAAAGCCGAGCTCCGCGGCAGCCTGAATCTTCCGGTCATATTCCGACAGTTCCCCCACGATGTAATCAACCCGATTCTACTCTTTTTCCCCGGCCAGTGGCAAGTAGATAATGAATTCCGTTCCTTCGTTCAGCCGGCTGTCGACTTGAATCGTGCCGCCGTGGTTGCGGATAATGCGGTAGCTGACCGACAGGCCGAGTCCGGTTCCGTCCTGCTTGGTCGTAAAAAACGGATCGAACAGCCGAGCCATCGTCGACCGCTCCATGCCTTTGCCGTTGTCGCGAATCCGGATCACCGCATACCGGTTTTCCCGATTGGCCGTCACCTGGATCAGCCCTTTGCGTTCGTCGCCCGAATCCTGTATGGCATCCATCGAATTTTTCAAAATATTCAAAATCACTTGCTTAATCTGCTTGACGTCGATGGCGACCTGCATGACCGGATCGTAGATTTCGAAGTGCAGCTCGCAGCCTTTCATGTTGGCTTCGCTCTCGAACAGCAGAGTGGACTCCTTAAGCAGCATGCCGACCGAAATGTGCTGCTTCATGGGCGCCGAAGGCTTCGAGGAATTGAGAAACTCAAAGATGATGTCGTTAGCCCTGTCGATCTCGGATAAAATGATGCGGGCGTACTCCTGCTTGCCGATCGTCTCCAAATAAGGCTTCAGAAGCTGGATAAAGCCCCGGATCGAGGTAAGCGGGTTGCGGATTTCGTGCGCGATGGAGGCGGCGATTTTGCCCAGCATCGCCAGTTTGTCGTTTTGGAATGCGGACTGCTCGATATGCTTGAATTCGGAAACGTCCTTGACGCTGACGAGATAATCCCCGTCGAGCTCGTCGATCCGGGTAATGCTGATCAGCAGAAAACGGCCGTGCGCATCCTGAAACTCGCCGTTGAACCTCCGATAGTAGACCATTTCCTTGTACATCCGAAGGAAAATCATCCGAATCGATTTGCGAAGATAAGGATGAAACATGAGCTGGCGCAGCGAGTGGCCGATCAACGCCCGGCGGGGAGCTTGCAGCAGGCGGGACATCTGCACGTTCAAGAAGCGAAGATGGCCTTCGGAATCGAACAGGGCGATTCCGCTGTCCATATGCTGCAGCACCGTCTCGAATTTGCTCGGGCGTTCCTCCTGAAGGGGCAACGATTGAACGGCCGACTCCTTCAGCCGTTTCGCGCTCGCGTCCTCCTCTCCCGCAGCGGCTTCCGGAAGCCTGACGGATGTGAGGATTTCCATAAGAAACAGCAGCGATCTGTGCATCAAGGTCATCCGGTCTTCTGCTTCGGCGTTGTAGAGAAGATCCTTCACGCTTGCCTCATGATGGCTGAGTATGTCGTCGGAGGAAACGCCTTGCAGTTGGTGCATCAATTTCGCCTTGTCCGTAATGGTTCCGCCTTCGCTCAGCGCAAATTCGGCCAATGCCGGAAAATAGCGGGATTTCCACCTTTCCATGAACGACTCCTCCCGATCCGATCCAATATCGACAGGTTCGGGCAGACCTGAAAAGCACATTGCTTAATCTTTCGATTTGCCGTCCTGATTCCGATCCGCGCTGCGCTTCGAACCGCCGTCATGCCGGCGGGACGGGTTCCGATCGTGATTTTCGGTCTGCCGATTTGAAGCATTTGAGATCAGGTTACCGCTGTTTTGCCCTTTTATTTTGTTTTCGTTGCGAACTTCCCGGTTGCGATGTCCGTTGTTCCGCTCGCCGTCGTCGCCGTAGCGCCGGTTGTCGTCGCCTTGCCGGTCTTCGCGGTCTTTCTTCTTCCCTATCTTATTCTCCTTGCCCGCTTTTTCTGTCCGATCCCGATGATCCCGGGTCACAAGCGCGCCGCCCGAAGTTTGCCGAGCGTTGCTCTCCTGTTTTCCGCTCCTTTCTTGATTCGCGTTTCGACCCCCATTTTCCTGTTTTTCCCGGTAATTTTGTTTCTTCCGATTTTCCTGCCGCTGCTGTTTCCTCAATTCATCCCGCTTTTTCCGGTCCTCTTCGACTTTATCCTTCAGCGCAGCCAGTAGCTTGTTCCATTCGTCTCTTTCGCTGCCGTTTTTCAAAGCGGACGAGGCGGACTCGCTCTTTGTGTCCGGGTTCGGCTTGTTGCCCGTAAGAACTTGTTGGACGCCTCCCCACTCGCTGGCGATCGTCTTCATCGATTCATTCCGCAGCGTCTCCAGCGGCACCTCATGCCCCTGGCTTTCGGCCTTCAGCCAGAAGGCCATTTTCCCGGTGGATAAGCCGCTTTTCTTGGCTTCCTCCCTGACTTCGGCGGGGACCGATACCGCCATAATTTCCGGAGCGTTGTCCGAAGCGCCGCCAAGCCGCTTGGCCGTCTGCTCGATCGCTTTTTTCATGCTGCCGATGATTTCGGCTTCCCATTCCGCGTCGACTTTGCCTACGGCCACGCTTGCCAGCACGACTTCGCCGCCCGAGTCGAGCAGCTTCCGGGAGGCAAGCTCTTCCGCAAGCCGGGCGGTTACGTCTTCGACGGTTTGCCCTTTGTATTCGATTGCCGCGACGATCGGCCTCGCATCCGCATTCAAGGCGCGCAGCTCGCGCACGTATTCCCTGCTGTCGATGCCCATCTCGACGCTCGGATTGACATCCATCGAGACGTAAGCGACAACGGTCGGCGTCTGAAACCACCACAGTCCCAGCAGCAGGACGAAAGCGGCAACGGCAGAAGCGCCCAGGATCGCCGCCGTTCGGCGTCTCCCGAGCAGGCCGCGCCGCGCTCCGGTCCGTGCCCATTCGATTTCGTCGCCGATCCGGAAATGGGGCAACCGCTTGACCCGGACGAATTGGCCGCCGGGCGCCAGCACGATCGCTTTTCTCTTTTCCAAAGACAGAATGACGGCCCGATTCATGGCGTTTCACCCTCCATGCCTTTTTCCGGACTTTCGATGTATGGTTTTAAATGTCGGTACGGTCCGCCGGCGATCAAAGCCGTCGCGATCAAGTACTTGCGGTTGCGTTCCAGCGTTTTCCTGGATACTTGCTCCGCTTCGCACAGCTCCTTCAACGGAAGCTGGCGCTTCTCTTTGAGCATGGCGAACAAAACGGGATTCGCCGCCAGCCTCCGGCCGATTCCGAGAAGCATGTTTCGCGAATCCAGATGCTTGGGGGATTGCTCGCTCAAATCCGCGAAGCTGATGCCAAAGCCCGCAAGCTCCTCGGCCAGCGCCTTGATTTCTTCCAGACGCGTTTCCCGGTCCTGGTCCTGCGCGTAAGCCTCGAGCGCTTCTTTCGCTTCGACTTGCGACAGGAGCGACGCGCCCTCTCCCTTATCGCCCTCCAGGGCGCTGTACGGCACAAGCGACGCGTGCCGCTCCTCTTTGCGCGCATAATCGATAAGCCGCCTCGTGATCACCTGCGAAGCAAAGGTTAGAAACCGTCCGCCCGATTGCGCCGAGTACCCGTTGATCGCCTCGTCGAACGCAAGCAGCGCCACGCTGAATTCGTCATCCCGGGCGGGATCGATGTATCGTTTGCAAAATCGGCTTGCTGTCTTGAGGATAAAAGGCCGATAACGTTGAATCAGTTCGTTGCGAAGTTCCTCGTTCCCTTGCTGAATGGACGCGACCATCGCTTCCGGCGTATCGCCCTCCGGCGCGCCATCGCTATCGGAACGGTGTCCGACCCATTTTTTCCACAGTGCGAGCAGCAAAAACTCACCCCACAAATATAGAGTTCGGATGCTCAAGCGATTATCGGCGGGCATCTCCTTTTTCGTGCAGAAAAACGCCCCCGCACCGTGGCGCTGCCGACCAGTGGGGGACGCTCAACACTGCCTATTCGTATCGGGTTAATACGCGCCGCCGGACGTCCGTTTGAAGCGAAGCTTATGGCGGCGTTGAGCCAGCATGCCGAGCCGGCGCTTGAGCTGCTGCTCCCATTCGGCATCTTTAAGCTCTTTGGCGAACGTAAGTAAATCCAACGCCATGTCGATCTGATACTGAACAATGTACAGCGGGTCCTCATCCTCATGGTTGATGCAGTTCTCGTGGAGGGCTTTGTCCGATTCGTCAACGTAGTCGTTGAAGTCGACTTCGGAGGCGCCGTCGCCGTGCGCGTATTCAGCCAAAATCTCGTACTCGTTCTCCACCAGGTAGTGGACTTCGACACGGTGGCATACCGGACAAAACAATATTGGAACGTTATGGATTCTCGTTCTGAAATGTTTCAGCGTCCCTTTTGTGCCGATCATGCTCGCTCCGCAGCAAAAACTCATCGTTACCCCTCCCCGTTCCATGAAGATGAATGGTGCTATTCACTATATTCTTCTTGCGTTTGCGGAATTCCTCCCGATTGGCTATAGGACCTTCCGTACTATCATTTTGCCGCATTTTGTCGGAAAAGTAAAACGGTCGGGCTGTTTTTTATCCTTTGCAGATTCGTCTCCAGCCAAACGCCCCCCTTAAAAAGACGCGAAAAGGCGCATGCATTGAGCATGCGCCTTCGTAACCGGTTATGTCCGGAAGCTGTCTTATTTGGCAACCAGGTGCTTGTCCCCCGGCTTCCAGTTGATCGGGCACAGACCGCCGGATTGCAGCGCTTGAAGCACGCGGAGCGTTTCGTCCACGCTGCGGCCCACATCGTTGTGGTTGACGACCTGGTATTTGATAATACCGTCCGGATCGATGATGAACAGACCGCGCAGGGCTACGCCTTCTTCTTCGATCAGAACGCCGTAATCCCGTGCCGTCTTCTTCGTGATGTCGGCGGCGAGCGGGAAGTTCAGCTTGCCAAGGCCGTTTTCGCTCTTCGGCGTATTGATCCAGGCGCGGTGGCTGTGAATGCTGTCGACGCTGACGCCGAGAATTTCCGTGTTCAGCGCGCGGAATTGTTCAGCCGCTTCGGAAAGCGCCACGATTTCCGTCGGGCACACGAACGTGAAGTCCAGCGGATAGAAGAAGAATACCAGCCATTTGCCTTTGTAGTCGGACAAAGAAACTTTGCCGAAGCCTTGTCCGTCGCCAAGCGCCGTTTCAAGGGTGAAATCCGGGGCGGGGAGTCCTACCAAACGTTCTGCCATGATTCATAACCTCCTACAGTTCGGCCTGATGGCCGGGTATTTGTCTATCCTTCATGGTATCATCATTGAGAAGGAAAATCAATATGGAACGATTACTTGTTTAGAATAAATATAAACTAGCAAATCGTTTAGCGGATCATTTCGCCAATGCGGCTACGATCAAATCGCCCATCTCGCTCGTGCTGACGGCTTTGCTCTTGTCGACGGCAATATCGCTTGTGCGATGGCCGGCGTCAAGCACCTTTTTGACCGCGTCTTCGATCGCTTTCCCCGCTTCCAGATAGCCGAAGGTCAGCTGGAACATCAGCGCCACGGACAGAATCGTCGCAATCGGGTTGGCGATGCCTTGGCCTGCGATGTCCGGAGCCGAACCGTGCACCGGCTCGTACAGTCCGAAGCTGCCTTCGCCGAGCGAAGCGGAGGCCAGCATGCCGATGGAGCCGGTCAGCATTGCGGCTTCGTCGCTGAGGATGTCGCCGAACATGTTCTCGGTAACGATGACGTCAAAGCTGGACGGGCGGCGCAGCAGCTGCATCGCGCAGTTGTCTACGAGCACGTGCTCAAGCTCCACGTCCGGATATTCCGGCGCGATGCGGTTGACCGTCTCCCGCCAGAGACGGGACGTCTCGAGCACGTTCGCCTTGTCGACGGAAGCCAGGCGTTTTCTGCGTTTCCGGGCGATCTCGAACGCCTGGCGAACGATGCGCTCGACTTCGGATACGCTATATACGCACGTATCGACCGCTTCCTGGCCGCCTTCAACTTCGCGGCGGAATTTGTCGCCGAAATAGATGCCCCCCGTCAGCTCGCGGACCACGATCAGGTCCGTGCCTTCAAGCACTTCCGGCTTCAGCGTGGATGCGTCCTTCAGGCAGTCGAACACGACGGCGGGCCGGATGTTGGAGAACAGGCCGAGCGCCTTGCGGATGCCCAGCAGCCCGGTTTCCGGACGAAGCTCCTTCGGATTGTTGTCCCATTTCGGACCGCCGACCGCGCCGAGCAGCACGGCGTCCGCCTTTTGGCAAATTTCCAGCGTTTCCTGCGGCAGCGGAGTACCCTTCTCGTCGATGGCGATGCCGCCGAACAAGCCGTATTCCAGCTCAAATTTGTAGCCGTACAGCTCCTCCGTTTTTTTCAGCACTTTAATCGCTTCCGCCACCACTTCCGGTCCGATTCCGTCCCCGGAGATGACGGCAATTTTTTTCACGTCTGCCATATGCGTGTTTCACTCCCGATTTTCTTAGTGTAGCGTTGTCCGAAACTCTCCATTCATTTGTAGCACATTTCCGTATCCCCGGCAAAATAGATAAATCCTATCGTTTCGATAGTTTCAACCTATAATTTCGCGCGACCGTTTCGTCCCGAGCGCCTTACGAATGCTGGCCTGAGTGCCTCCCACGAATGTTGTCCGAGTGCCTCGCGTATGCCGCCTGTTTGCCGCCCGTACGCCGCGAGGATCGCCCCCAGCTGATCGCCGCCGGGGACGAAACGCGGTCCGGTTCAGACCGCTACGCGTTTGATCGCGCGATTCATCTTCTCCATACCGGAATAAGTGGCCTCGTAATCGTTGTGCGTGAAGTTCATGCGCAGCGTGTTGTGCTTCGGGTTCTCGGCGTAGAACGTTACGCCCGGCACAAATGCGACTCCCTCCTCCACGCACGCCTTCAGCAGCTCCGCCGTATCGACCCTCTCGGGGAATTCAAGCCAGAAGAACATGCCGCCTTTCGGCTCCTCCCACTTGACGCCGGGCCAATTGTGCTTGGCGAGCAGTTCGGCCATTTGCCGCATCCGCGCCTCGTATTCCTTCCGCACGAACTCGATGTGCCCGTCGAGATCGAAATGCGAAAGCAGCTGATACAGGGTCTGCTGGTCCAGCGAGCTGGAATGCAGATCCGCAGCCTGCTTCGCTTGCGTCATGTTGCGGATCAGCTTCGAATCGCCGATGACCCAACCGGTTCTAAGCGCCGGAGCGACCGTCTTGGAGAACGTGCTGGTGTAGACGACGCCCGAACCTTCCGGATGCTCGTCCAGCGAGAAAATCGACGGATACGTAACGGATCCGTCGCCGAAACTCAGCTCGCCGTAAGGATCGTCCTCGAGAATCAGCGTATCCGTCCTGCGGCACAGCTCGAGGGTGCCGCGGCGGCGCTGCTCGCTCCACGCCTTGCCGGTGGGGTTTGAGAACGTCGGGATGACATAAAGCATTTTCGGTTTGTACCGCTCAAGCTTGGCGGCCAGATCGTCCAGATCGGGACCGTCGGCGTCCCCCTCGACCGAAACCGGCACGGCGCCGTAGGAACGGAACACTTGCAGTGCGGACAAATACGTCGGGCGCTCGACCAGGATCACGTCGCCCGGATCGAGATAAATGCGGGAAAGAAGGTCGATCGCCTGCTGCGATCCGGTCGTCAGCAGCATATGGTCGGGCGTCACCCGCACGCCCTTGCGCGCCATTCGGGCGCACAGCGCTTCCCGCAGCGGCAGGTACCCTTCGGTCAAGCCGTACTGAAGCGCTTTGTTGCCCTGTTCCATGACCCGTTGGAACGCCTCCGACACCGCCGTCACCGGGAAGTGCTCTTCGGCGGGGAGTCCGCCGGCGAACGAGATGATGGAATTGCCTTGCGTCAGCTTTAAAATTTCACGAACCGCCGAAGAAGAGAAGCTCCCCATCTTGGCGGAAAACCGATAGTTCATTCGGGGTTCCCCATTTCCGGTTCCTAAAATATCGCGAAGTCCCCGAACGCTTGAGGACTCCGCCGAAAAACGGATCAGATTAACGTTACGTTGTCGCGGCGGCTGCGCGTGGGCGCGTTCCGCTTGTCGATCAGACGGTTGAGCGCGTCGACGTAAGCGCGGGCGCTCGCTTCGAGAATATCGGTGCTGACGCCGCGGCCGTGCGCGCTTACATCGCCCTGCCGCAGGACCACGTGAACGTCGCCAAGCGCGTCCGTGCCGTCGGTGACCGATTTGATCGTGTAGTCGTCCAGTATAACTTCTTCTTTCGTCAGCTCGTCGATCGCGCGGTAAATGGCGTCGACCGAGCCGTTGCCGCCCGCTTTCGTTTCGACAAAGCCTTCGGCGGTCTTCAGCCGGACGGCAGCCGTCGGGCCCGTGCGGCTGTCGAACGAGACGACAAGCTGCTCCAGGGCGAACACTTCCGGTGTCTCGACCATCTTCTCTTCCAGCAGCGCGATGATATCCTCGTTGCTGACGTCCTTCTTGCGGTCGGCCAAGTCCTTGAACTTGCCGAACGCGGCGTTGATCTGCTCTTCCGTCAAGTTCTCGAAGCCGAGATCGATCAGCTTCTCCCGGAACGCATGGCGTCCCGAATGCTTGCCGAGCACGAGCTTGCTGTCCTTGAGGCCGATCGTCGCCGGGGAGATGATTTCGTACGTCGTCTTCTCCTTCAGAACACCGTCCTGATGAATGCCGGATTCGTGCGCGAACGCGTTGGCGCCGACAATCGCCTTGTTGCCGGGAACGACCATGCCCGTCAGCTTGCTGACCAGCCTGCTTGTCTTGGCGATCTCCTGCAGGTTAAGCGTTGTTTTCGCCTGGAAAAATTCCGCCCGCGTATAAAGGGCCAGCGCCACTTCCTCGATCGCCGTGTTGCCCGCGCGTTCGCCGATGCCGTTGATCGTGCCTTCGATCTGGTCGGCTCCGTTCAAGATGGCCGCAAGCGCATTCGCCGTCGCCATGCCGAGATCGTCGTGGCAGTGCGCGGACAGCTGGATGCGCTCGATGTCCGGCACATTCTCCTTCAAGGTTTTGAAGATGTTTCCGAACTCCTGCGGCGTCATGTAGCCGACGGTATCCGGGATGTTCACGACCGAAACGCCGTTCTTGACGGCAAGCTCGGTGACCTGGCACAGGAAATCCAGCTCCGTCCGTCCCGCATCCTCGGCCGAGAACTCGATTTTGCTGAAATATTTTTTGGCGTACCGGATCGCCCGTTCGGCCGTCTCCAGCACCTGCTCCTTCTCCATCCGCAGCTTGTGCTTGCGGTGAATCGGGGATGTCGCGATAAAAATATGAATGCAAGGATCCTGCGCGCCCTTCAGTGCTTCGCGCACCGCGTCGATGTCCTGCTCGCGCGAACGCGCAAGGCCGACGACGGTGGCGTTCTTCACCGCGCGCGCGACCGCGTTGACCGCGGCCAGGTCGCCGGGAGAAGCGGCCGGAAAGCCCGCCTCGATCCGGTCGATTCCGAGGCGTTCCAACTGATACGCGATTTCAAGTTTCTCTTGGGTGTTCAGGTTGACGCCGGGGGACTGCTCCCCGTCGCGCAGCGTCGTATCAAAAATGTATATTTTCCGCATATGGCAGCTTGATGCCCGCACCTCCTGAAGCAGCTAATGAAGTTCAGACCGCCCTGCTGCTGGTCTTGGTTCGATTATAACACAATCGGAAGCGCCTTCTAGCGAAATCCGCAAGTTCGGACGAGATTCTCCGGAATTTCCGCATCCGGACGAATCTTGATAAACAACCCCGGCTTTGGCCGGGGTTGTCCGATTGCGCGTTGGGGCGCCGGAATTACTTCTTGTTGATCCAATGCATCAGGCCGCGCAGTTGGGAGCCGACCACTTCGATCGGATGCTCGGCCTCGTTGCGGCGGGTAGCCGTAAGGAAGGCGCGCCCGGATTGGTTTTCCAGGATAAAGTCGCGTGCGAAGCGGCCGGATTGGATGTCGGCGAGCACTTCTTTCATCGCTTTTTTCGTTTCTTCGGTTACGATGCGCGGACCGGTCACGTAATCGCCGTATTCGGCCGTGTTGGAGATCGAGTTGCGCATCGCGGCGAGACCGCCTTCATACATGAGGTCGACGATCAGCTTCAACTCGTGCAGGCACTCGAAGTAGGCCATTTCCGGAGCGTAGCCCGCTTCGACGAGCGTTTCGAAACCGGCTTTGACGAGCGCGCTTGCGCCGCCGCACAGAACGGCCTGTTCGCCGAACAGGTCGGTTTCCGTTTCTTCGCGGAACGTCGTTTCGATAACGCCCGCACGGGTACAGCCGATGCCTTTCGCGTAAGCCATGCCGATTTCAAACGCTTTGCCGGTGCCGTTTTGGTGAACGGCGATCAATCCGGGAACGCCGAAGCCTTCTACGTACGTGCGGCGAACCAGATGGCCCGGGGATTTCGGAGCGACGAGCAGAACGTCGGCGTCTTGAGGCGGAACGATTTGGCCGTAATGGATGTTGAAGCCATGGGAGAACATGAGTGCGGCGCCTTTTTTCAGGTTCGGCTCGATTTCGTTTTTGTAGACGGCGGCTTGCGTTTCATCGGGCATCAGGATTTGCACGACATCCGCCCTGCGGGTCGCTTCGGCAACGGACAGCACTTCGAAGCCGTCGTTGCGGGCCGCTTCCGCGGATTTGCCCTCGCGCAGGCCGATGATGACGGACAGGCCGCTGTCGCGCAGGTTTTGGGCTTGAGCGTGGCCTTGGCTGCCGTAGCCGATAACGGCGATCGTTTTGCCTTTCAGAGCGCCGAGATCGGCGTCTTTTTCGTAGTACAATTTAACTGCCATTGGATGTGTTTCCTCCTTCTTTATGAAAAAACTATATAGGCAACCCTCATGAAACGGGCGTCCCAAGAGAGAACCGGGCCGCAAGTTTTCGATCCGCCACAAGCCGGCGCCCGCCGGAACGTCTAGGCGGCGCCCTCCGCATCGGAAGGCCGCAGGACAAGCCTCGGGCGCGGGACGATCGGCCCGCTTTGCGCGGTTCTCTCCTCGAACACCCGCTCCCGGGGGAAGCGAGCGGATAGGATGAAGGCAATGAGCCCGTTACTTCACGCCGCGGGTCAAGGCGGTGACGCCGGTGCGTGCCAACTCGCGAATGCCGTACGGCTTGAGCAGCTCGATCATCGCCTCGATCTTCTCGGAATCGCCGACCACCTGCACGATCAGGCTGGTCGGACTGATATCGACGACGGCGGCGCGAAACGTCTCGACGATGCCCAAAATTTCGGGCCGGGCGGACGGCTCGGCGGAAACTTTGATCAGTCCGAGCTCGCGGGCGACCATCGGATTGGAGCCGACGTCGATCACCTTAATGACGTCGATGAGTTTGTACAATTGTTTCTGGATCTGTTCGAGCGTGTGGTCATCGCCTGTCGTCACGATGACCATGCGGGACAATCCCGGTTCTTCCGAAGGGCCGACGGTAATGCTCTCGATATTGAAGCCGCGTCTTCCGAACAGTCCGGATACCCGCTGCAGAACGCCCGGCTGGTCGTTGACGAGAATCGCGATCGTATGTTTCCGGTTCATTCCGCATCCCCCATGATCATTTGGTCAATCGTACTGCCCTGCGTAACCATCGGATAGACGTTCTCTTCCTTGCGGACCACGAATTCGACGACCGCCGGACCCGGATGGTTCAGCGCTTCGGTCCAGGCGCGGCGCGCTTCCTCCTTGTTCGTCGCGCGGAACGCCTTGACGCCGTACGCTTCCGCCAGCTTGACAAAGTCCGGGCTGCCGGCAAGATCGATGTGGCTGTAGCGGTTGTCGTAAATCAGCTCCTGCCACTGGCGAACCATGCCGAGCACCTGGTTGTTCAAAATCGCGACTTTGACCGGAATATTGTTAATCGCGCACACCGCAAGCTCCTGGGCGCACATCTGCATGCCGCCGTCGCCGTTGATGGAGACGACCGTCCGGTCCGGGTTCCCCATCTGCGCGCCGATGGCCGACGGGAAGCCGAAGCCCATCGTGCCGAGTCCGCCGGACGTGACCCAGGAACGAGGCTTGTTGAACGGATAAAATTGCGCCGCCCACATTTGATGCTGTCCGACGTCGGTCGTCACGATCGCGTCTCCGCCCGTCGTCTCGTGAATCATCGAGATGACCCACTGCGGCTTCAATTCCTTGTCGGAATCGATATATTTGAACGGCTTGGCCGCCTTCCACTGCTGGATCTGCGCCCTCCAGGCATCCGCCTTGTCCGCCCGTTTGGCGCTTTCGTTGGCGACTTTGAGCACGGCTTTGACATCGCCGACGATCGGAATGTCCGTCGGCACGTTTTTGCCTATTTCCGCGGGGTCGATATCGATATGGACGATCTTCGCGTTCGGCGCAAAGCCGTCCAGCCGGCCCGTAACGCGGTCGTCAAACCGCGCGCCGATGTTGATCAGCAGGTCCGAGTTCTGGATCGCGGTGTTGGCCGTCCAGGTGCCGTGCATGCCCGGGAAGCCGATATGCAGTTCATGTCCGCTCGGGAACGCGCCCAGACCGAGCAAGGTCGTCGTGACCGGAATCTGCGTCTTCGTTACGAATTCGTACAGTTCCTCGTGCGCGCCCGAATAGATGGCGCCGCCGCCGACAAGGAGCAGCGGGCGTTCGGCCTGCTCGATGGCCCGCAGCATTTTGTCCACCTGCATCCGGTTCGGCTGCACGGTCGGATTGTACCCGCGAAGCTGAACGGACGTTACCGGCTTAAACAGCCCCTTTGCCGCCGATACGTCCTTCGGAATATCGATCAAGACCGGACCTTTGCGGCCGGTGTTGGCAATATGGAACGCCTCGTGAATGATGCGGGGCAGATCCTCGACCTTGCGCACCAAATAGCTGTGCTTGGTGATCGGCATCGTGATCCCGACGATATCGGCTTCCTGGAAAGCGTCCGTGCCGATCAGGCTCGTCGCCACGTTGCCGGTGATGACGACGAGCGGCACCGAATCCATATAGGCCGTTGCGATGCCGGTGACCAGGTTGGTCGCTCCGGGACCCGAGGTGGCGATGCAGACGCCGACCTTGCCCGTGCTTCTGGCGTAACCGTCGGCCGCGTGAATCGCCCCTTGCTCGTGACGGGTCAGCAGATGTTTAAAGTCGTCGAAGCCGTACATGGCATCGTAAATATAGAGAACGGCGCCGCCGGGATAGCCGAAGACGCATTCAACGCCCTCCAACAGCAAACTTCTCAGCAGCATTTCCGAACCGGTAATGACTTCCGGTTTGCTCCATTTTTGAATCAGCTCTTCTTTGGATTTCAGCGTGGCACTTTGCGCGCTCATCCGTCATCCTCCTTTCGCAATTTCGGATCGTTAGGCCAAACGGTACGCCGCTCGCAAAAAAACGCTCGTCCGTTTCGGCGACAACGACTCGGAAAGGGTCGAAAGACCGTTTTTCCGAATCGGAAATCAAAAAAACCTTCCGCCCCTGAACATTCAAGCAGAACGTTCTGGGACGAAAGGTTGTTCCTTCCGCGGTACCACCCGGATTCGCCGCGCATCTCGCGATGACGGCCTCGTCGAGTATGGGCGCCAAACCTTTAGCGCTAAAGGGGCAAGCCGCATACTTCGGGCGCGATAACGTGCGCCATTCCGATTCACCCTACAGCGCCGACAAGCGGCGGTTCAAGCGAACAGCTCCAAGGAGACCCAGCGTACAGGGATTAAGGCATCGGTCTCAGCAATTCCGACGCTCTCTGAGCTTAAGAGCCCTCGCGCTTCTTCCTCTTCACGGCCATTGCGTTAAATGTTAATTCGATACAGCTTTGATTATATTCTTTGCTCAAGCGTTCGTCAATACACGTTTCGAATTCGAAAAGCGAAATAGGCGGAGGTCCGCCGGAAGGGGAGGATCATACGATGTAGAAGCGGCCGTTTCGATTGGCAAGTCGTCTTCGGCGGCCCAAAGGAGGTGCGCCATGATCCGGTGGAAAAACAAGCGCGACATACCCGGCATCGTTCGCCTTGTCCGTTCGCAGCTCGTGCCGATCTCGCCGTGGTTCCATCCTCGCGACAAAAGGCTGTACGACATCGTTTCCCGGCGAATCCAAAGCGGTTCCACGCTCGTCGCGTCGCAAAGCCGCAGCGGCTCCCCGTTTGCCTTCGTCCATTTCAATATCCGCCAAGACCGGCTGTTTATCGATCTGCTTGCGGTCGACGCCGCGTTCCAGGGAAGGCGCTGGGGCACGGAGCTTATGATGCAAGCCGAGGCGCATGGCCTGGGCGAAGGCTGCACGGTCGCTCATCTGTTTGTCGACGAAAAGAACGAACGCGCTCTTCGTTTTTACCGGCGTCTCGGCTACAAAGTCGCAAGGCACGTAAAAGAGCTGCACTGTTTCGAGCTCTTCAAGCCGTTGGGCGGTGATTGACGGTTCAAACCGAAAAAGGCTGCGCGGAGCCGTCTCCAAAGCGCCGACGGCTTGGGCCGGACGATTCGGAAAGAGAGGCGAGGGCTTGTCCTTTTCTTTTCCGATCGCGCAGAAATAAGCGAAGCCGGCCCGTGAGAGCCGGCTTCGCAAACGCATTGACCTAGTCGGCGATTACCAAAACCCGTCAAAGCCGAAACCGCCGAAGCCGAATGGGCCGAACCCGCCGAAGCCGAACGGCTGAGTTCCGATGGCCAGCAGGTCGAACAGCACAAGCGGAATAAACGCCTTCGTATGCACCGCTTTCCCTTTCGGTTTTTCAAGCACCAACTTGTTGCCGCTGACGCGTACGAGCTTGCCGCTGACGACGGAGCCGTCCTTCCGCATAGCATAAACGTACCGACCCACCAATTTAAGGGCTTGCTCTCGGGTGACGCGGGACATGGAAAACCTCCTTTCCGCAATAAAAAGCCTTAGGGAAGTCTCTTCGTTGCCTATGCCCATGGCTTTATCGCTTTCCTACAACGTATGTAAACGACCCCTGGCCGACTTGTACCCTTGCCCTGCCCGGCCAAAAAGGGCTAAGGGATTACCGTTTTGCGCGAATGTGTAATGGATAAGCGCGAAACAGCCCTCACCTGGACAACAAGGCGGGGGTTGTTGACGTTGGCATTACCGCCGTTATCTCCGTAGAGAGATGGGCGGGTAAACACTGCGGCTGGCGGCGATGTAGGGTACTGGGCGGACTTCTTGATGGCTAAGCACCACGGCTGGCGGCGATGTAGGGTACTGGGCGGACTTCTTGATGGCTAAGCACCGCGGCTGGCGGCGATGTAGGGTACTGGGCGGACTTCTTGATGGCTAAGCACCGCGGCTGGCGGCGATGTAGGGTACTGGGCGGGCTTCTTGACGATTGAGCTGCATGTAGACTAAAAAGTGGACACGCCGTAGTAGCGGCCCGTACAATATAACCAACCAAAAGGTCGAGGTGTGTCATGGGGGATATCCGTCAACATTTTG
>JGI25328J35697_1000048_pt1 | contig 108474 bp, 100 predicted proteins | sample HigsolmetaAR203D_FD_35697 | JGI IMG/M metagenome (IMG submission 35697)
ACGATGCAGATTGCGGGAATGCCTCCGGGCACGCAGGACATCGTCCAGGGCCTGGTCATCATCGCCGTCATGGCTTTCGCAGGCGAGGCGCGCGGACGTGCNACCCCGAAAGAATTCCGAAGCGGTGCCGGACGGAATGCTCCCTGAATACCTGCCGTAGCCGTCACCGGNCCCCCTTGCGGGCCTAGCGGGGAGGCACCGGCCGGTCCGGAAGCGTTGCAGCGATCCGGACCTTGAGGCCGTCCGGTGCGAAATCCATCTCGACCTCGCCGTCCAACTGCCGGGCCAGGACGCGTTTCAGGAGCACGGAGCCGAAGCCCTGCCGGTCCGGTTTCCTGACCGGGGGACCGTCCCTCTCGCGCCACTCGAAGGTCAGCTTGCGCTTGCCTCTCCGCACCTCGACGCTCCAGTCCACGTCGACATGGCCGGTGGGAATCGAAAGCGCCCCGTACTTGACGGCATTGGTGGTCAGCTCGTGCACCGCCATCGCGAAGGTGACGGCGGGTTCGGAGGGCAGCCGGACGTCGGGGCCGTCGAACCGCAGCCGCTGCTCTGCCTTGCCGTCGTAAGGCTCCATCTCGAATTTCAGGATGTCCCGAATGGAGGCCCCGCAGCGATCCCTTTCGATCAGCAGTTCCTGGGTCTTCGCCAGCAAGGTGATGCGTGCCGAGACGGCCTGCTGGAACTCGGCGATGGTCCGGGCGTGACGCGCCGTCGAGGAGATCAGCGCTTGGGCCATGGTCAGGGTATTCTTGATGCGATGATGAAGCTCGCGGCTGATCAGCGCCTGCTGGTCCTCCAGCCGTTTGCGCTCGGTGATGTCGAACATGGCGCCGATCGCCCGCACGGCGTCTCCGTTCGGGTCCCTCAGCAAGAAGCCCCGGTCGAAGACCACGGCGTAGGATCCGTCGGCCTTCTGGAAACGGTACTCGAGGGCGACGTGCGACGACGGGCCGTCAATGGCGGCACGGATTTCCCGCTCGACGCGGTCGCGATCCTCTGGGCGGATGTGATCCATCCACCACTGCCGCGATGGCTCGACCTCCTCCGGCGCGTAGCCGAAGACTGCCTGCATGGCCTCGTTCCACAGGACGTGATCGGTCAGTGCGTTCCAATCCCAGATCACGTCGTTCGTTGCCCGTGCCGCAAGGCGGTATCGCTCCAGGGTTTCGGCGATGCGGTCTTCCGCCCGCTTGCGTTCGGTAACGTCCCGCGAGATCCACAGCAGGCGCTCCGGCCTGCCGTCCGGGCCCTTGATCGACGTGACCAGCACGTCCCACCATTTGGGCGTTCCGGCCAGCGTCGGGCAGAAGCCCTGAAAGCGGCCGGTCCCTCCGGCACAGGCAGCTTCGATGGCGTCCATGGCCTGCAGGGCCGTCGGACCGCTCCAGAAGCGGGACCAATGGGAACCCTCGATCGCACGGAAGTCGCCGACTTCCATGACGCGCATCCCGCCTTCGTTCATGAAACGAAGGCGTCCCTCGAGGTCAAGCACCGTAATGCAGTCGTCCGTGCTGGAGAGGAGCCGGCTCGTGAACTCCTCGTTCTTCGCAAGCGCCTCCTGCGCCTGTTTCAGGTCGTGGATGTCGGTGCATGTNCCGAACCAGCGCTCGATCGCGCCGTGCTCGTTCCATAGGGGCAATGCCCGGCCCAGCACCCAGTGATATTCTCCGGAGCGATGCCGCAAACGGCATTCGATCTCATAGGGCTCCCCGGTCCGGAGGGAATGGCGCCATCTGGCCCAGAGGCGGTCCCGGTCGTCCGGGTGAAAGAGGGCGGCCCACTTGTCGTCGTATGTAGATCCTTCCGGAACGCCGGTGAAGTCGTACCAGCGCTGATTGAAGTAGTCGTAATGGCCGTCGGGGAGGGTGGTCCAGACCATCTGGGGCATCGCGTCCGCCAGGACCCGGAACCGCCGTTCGGAGTCGCTCAGTTCGGCCTCGCGTTGCGCGAGCGCAAGCTCGGCCTCTTTCCGGCGGGTGATGTCAAGGACGACGCCGGCCAGGACCCTGGGACGCTCCTCGTCGTCGAATACGACTTCTCCCCGCGCCAGGATGCAGCGTATCGCACCGTCCGGCAGGACCACGCGGTACTCCTGCTCGTAGGTCCGTCGGGTCCGGACCGCCTCCTGATAGGCGGCATCGACCCTGGCCCGGTCGTCGGGGTGTATGCGGGCAACCGCCGCCTGATAGGTGAGGGGCTCGTCGGGCGGAAGACCGAACAATCTGGCAAATCCGGGAAGAGCCAGGACGACGTTGCCCTCGATGTCCCATTCGAACGGATGCACGCCACCAAGCTTCTGGGCGCGGCGCAGACGGGCCTCGGTGGAGGCAAGGGCAATTCTGCCTCGCTGCGGGCGGATGCCGCCATGCCGAGCGGTTGGCTGCGCTTTCGGGGACAATGCCGTAGCCGAAGCTCCCTGCAAATCCGCTGTGCCGACGCAAACCCTATGACGACAGGGGGCGGCCTACCTCGGTGGCCCGCGTCCCGGATCCGCGCAACGGCCCAGACGGTGGTCCGCCCGACGGCTGGCCTGAAATGGCCAACCGGCGTTGGCGGTCATCTCCGCCGATTGAGACCGCAATGGCCGATCCTGCAGCCAAACCGTCTTTCTGACGGGCAGGTTCCGACGCGCCGTCGAAGGATCGGATGCGACGCCCGCCCGGTCATCGCCGGCCGCTTCGCATTCCCGGAATCACCTTCAGGTCGGATCGGGCGGCCAGCGCGCGATAGGCGTCCGTTTCGACGCCGACCAGGGCGACACGGCCGTGCTCGTCATGGTGCAGTCCCCATCCATGGGTCTTCACGAGCGGCGATGCTCTCAAGCAGGCTTGCGGTCTGGCAAAGAAGATCCGGCGGGCCNCTTCCCGGTCCCGATCGGCGATGCCGTTCCGCAAGGCATGGACCTCGAACAGGATCTCGTCGCTGGTNAGCCCATAAGGGCTTTCCTGCAGCAGCTGATATTGCAGATAGGCGACCGTTCCCGGTTTCGACGGGGGCGTGCCCGCAGTTGCCCGGCTATCGGGAGAAACGAGGATGAAGGTGTTGACGTAGTTGGTGGTCATGCCGCGGTCCGAAACTTAGCCGATTCCGGGATTCTGCGCGCAGCAAGCCGCCGGCGCCAGCCTCGCGGCACTGCGGGACGGACCGGCGTCGTCGGGCGGATTGGGACAGGGGGCACCGCAGAAAGCCCCCGCCGGCAGGCGTCGGCGGGGGCGGTCCGGAGGACGGGATCGGAGGCGGAGGCCCGGAGGCGATTACCCTCTCAGATCCTCGGGCAACAGGTCGACCGGAAGATTCTGATACGACACGGGCCGCAGGAAGCGGCGGATCGCCATGGTGCCGACGCTGGTCGCTCCGAAATTGGTGCTGGCGGGATAGGGGCCGCCATGGACCATCGCCTCGCAGACCTCGACCCCGGTCGGGAAGCCGTTGGCCAGGACACGACCGACCTTCCGCTCCAGGATCGGCATCAGCGTACGGGCGAGATCCGTATCGGCCGCGTCCATCTGCAGGGTAGCCGTGATCTGGCCGCAGAACCGCTTCGCGATCGTCGTCATCTCGTCCGCGCTCCGAAGGCGGATCAAAAGCCCGACCGGGCCGAAGATCTCTTCCTGGAGCTCGTCATCCTCGAGGAAGGCATCGGCAGTGGTCTCGAACAGGTTGGGTCGTGCCTGACGGCCGGCGCTCTCGGTCCGCAGGATCGCCTTCACCGTGCCCTTCGCGGCAAGGCGCTCGACGCCCCGCCGGCAGGCGTCGGCGATGCCGTCGGTCAGCATGACCTGGGCATCCGTCGTCTCGATCGCCGCTTTCGCGGCCGAGACGAACCGGTCGGTTTCCGGTCCGTCCACGGCGACGGCAATGCCGGGATTNGTGCAGAACTGACCGGCGCCGAGGGTGAGCGACCCGGCCCAGCCGCGGGCGATCTCCTCGCCCCGGGCGGCCAGGGCTGCCGGCAGGATGAACACCGGATTGACGGACCCCAGCTCGCCGAAGAAGGGGATCGGCTCGGGACGGGCGGCGCAGAGATCGAACAGCGCCCGTCCCCCCCTGAGCGAGCCCGTGAAGCCTACGGCCCTGATGAGCGGGTGCTTGACGAGGGCTTCGCCGACCCGTTGGTCGGGGCTCTGTATCAGGCTGAACACGCCCTTCGGCATGCCGCAGGCAGCGACCGCCGCGACGATCGCCTCGGCGACGATTTCCGCGGTGCCGGGGTGGGCGGGATGCCCCTTGACTACGACCGGGCAGCCGGCCGCCAGCGCAGACGCCGTGTCTCCGCCGGCGGTCGAGAAGGCGAGCGGGAAGTTCGAGGCGCCGAACACCGCAACCGGGCCGATGGGGCGCTGGATCAGCCGGATCTCCGGGCGCGGGACGGGCTGCCGGTCCGGCAGGGCCTCGGTAATCCTGCGGTCGAGATAGGCGCCGTCCAGGATGTGCTGGGCGAAGAGGCGAAGCTGCCCCGTGGTCCTTCCCCGTTCCGAATCCAGGCGTGCCGCCGGAAGACCGGTTTCGCTGGTCCCGATCTCGGTGATCGCCTCGGCACGCGCCTCGATCTCGTCGGCGATGGCGTTCAGGAACTCTGCCCGGCGCGCGCGCGACGACCAGCCATATTCCCAGAACGCCTCTTCCGCGGCGCGGACGGCGGCATCGACATGGGCTTCCGTTCCGACGCTGAAGTCATGGCCGTCACCCTGGGCCGGCGAGGAGCGGAAGGTGGCCTCTCCGCCGACCCACTCACCGGCGATCAGGTGTCTGCCATGCGGTTTGAATGCGCTCATCGGTCGTCCTCGCTTAAGCGGAAAATTCGGATGCGGTTCGGCTGGTGCTCAATGTAGCGCGATCTGGATCTTCACGTCGTCCGGCCGGGCGGCGTCGGCGCGCTCGAACGCCGCGATCGCCTCGGCGAACGGGTAGGTGGCCGAGATCAGCGGCTTCACGTCGATGCGGCCGCGGGCCAGCAGGGTGACGGCCCGGTCGAACACATTGGCGTAGCGGAAGATCGTCACCATGGTGACTTCGCGCACCTGCAGCCCGACGATATCGATCGGGACGGGTTCTACCGGCATTCCGATGCAGGCCAGCGTNCCGCCGGGTCGGATGCAATCGCCGATGTCGCGGAANGCCGCTCCGGCTCCGGAACATTCGTAGACGAGATCGACGCCCCAGCCGCCTGTTTCCGCAAGCACGGCGTCGAGGAGCGCCCGTCCGCCGGCCGCGACGGGTTCAATGCCGTCGTACTGCGCGGCGATCCGCAGCTTCGCCTCTGCCGGATCATGGATCAGGACTCTTGCGCAGCCGGCGGCAAGCGCGGAGAGGGCGACAAGAATGCCGATCGGCCCGGCGCCCAGGACCAGAGCCACGTCCCCCGCCTTGACCGGGGTCTTCATCACGGCCTGGAGCCCGACGGCCAGAGGTTCGACCATTGCGCCTTCGGCCTGGCTCACATTGTCAGGCAGCCGATAGCAGAGCCTGGCCGGGTGGACCACCTCCGGGGTCAGGCAGCCGTGATCCGGCGGTGTCGCCCAGAAGGTGAGCGAACCGTCCAGATTGTAGAGCCCGATTCGGCTTGCGCGGCTGGCGAAATCGGGGATGCCGGGTTCCACGCAGACCCGGTCTCCCACCTTCAGGTCGCGGACGTTCGCACCGCATTCCACGATGGTGCCCGCGCCCTCATGGCCCAAGACCATGGGATCCTTGACGATGAAGGGGCCGATGCGCCCATGCCGGTAATAGTGCACGTCGCTGCCGCAGATGCCCACCACATCCATGCGGATGCGCACGTCGTCGGGTCCCATCCGCTGCCCGAGATCGATCTCGCGCAGACTGAGTTCCCGGGCCTTCTCCAGAACGAGGGCGATAGCCATGGCCGATCCTCAGATGCAGGTATAGCCGCCGTCGGCATTGATGACGGCGCCGGTGATCAGGCTCGACGCGTCCGATGCCAGGAACTGCACGACGGACGCGATCTCTTCCGGCTGGCCCATGCGCCCCATCGGAGTCAGGTCGAGCCACCGGTCTACGAGGCCCGGCTTGTCCTCAAGGCCGTGCAGCAGCGGCGTTGCGATGTAGGTCGGGGCGACCGCGTTCACGCGTACGCCGCGCTTCGCCCACTCCACCGCCAGCGACCGGGTGAGGTGATGTACGCCCGCCTTCGAGGCGTTGTAGTGACACTGCGGCTGCGGTGTGTTGACGATCTGCGCCGACATCGAGCCGATATTGATGATCGACCCCCTGCCGGCTTCCAGCATGCGTTTGCCGAAGGCGCGGCATGTCTTGAAGACGCCGGTCAGGTTGACATCGATGACCCGCTGCCACTCCTCGTCGGTCATCTCCTCGGCAGGGGTATTGCTCACGACGCCGGCATTGCAGACGAGGATGTCGAGCGGCGGCAGCTCCGCGGCCAGCGCGTCGAGCTGGCCCGTGTCCGTCACGTCCAGGGCGCTTGCCCGGGCACGAAAGCCGCCCTTCCTCAGAAGCTCTGCCTGTGCCTCGGCCCGTGCGGCGTCGATGTCGGTGCAGACGACCTCCGCCCCCGTTTCGGCAAGCGCCGCGGCACAGGCAGCCCCGATGCCCTGACCGGCTCCGGTCACCAGGGCCAGGCGTCCGCTCAGGTCCTGTTTCGAACGGTATGTCACGTCGCACCTCCAGGATGACAATCGGGGCGCCCGGCTCCCCGGAAACGGGCCGTCCTCACGTCAGCGGGCAGCGGAGCGGCTCGCCGCGCAGGGCGCGCATGGCCTCCTCCGCGGCCAGCCGTTGCAGCGTGTTCACCGACCTGTCCGAGAAGAAGCCGGCATGCGGCGACATGAACAGGTTCGGCGCCTGCCGCAGGGGCGAATCCGCGGGCAGGGGCTCGGCTTCGAAGACATCGAGGCCGGCGCCGGCCAAGTGCCCGCTCGTCAGGGCCGCCGCCAGCGCCGCTTCGTCGACCAGCCCCCCGCGCGAGGAATTTATGAGGATCGCTCCCTGCTTCATGCGCGCGATGGCGTCGCGCCCGATGATGTGACGTGTTTCGGGCGTCAGGGGCACGTGCAGGGACAGGATGTCGGAATGGGTGACGACGTCCTCGAGGGCGGACGCCTCGATGCCGGCCTCGCGGGCCTGATCGGCCCCGACGTAGGGATCGTAGCCGATGATCCGGCATCCGAAGGCGCTCATGCGNGCCGCATAGGCGCGGGCGATCCGCCCCATCCCGACCAGCCCGACGACCGTGTCGCGAAGNGACCGGAGGCCTGGCACCATTTCCCCGATCTTCCACCGGCCCGCCCGGATGCCGCCGTCGAAGGCGTTGAGCTTCCGGGCGAGGGCGAGGCTCATCGCCGCGGCGTGATCGGCGACCTCTTCGATGCCGTAGTCGGGGACGTTGCAGACACGGACGCCGAGCTCGCGCGCGGCCTGGAGGTCGACATTGTCGACCCCCACCCCGTAGCGGATAACGACGGCGCCCGGCGCCAGCGCCTGCTGAACGCGGCGCGTCATCGGCGCGAAGTTGTTCAGGACGACGTCCGCCCCGGTCACCGCCGCCAAGGTCTCGTCCTCGCCGCGGCACTGATGGTCGGAGAACTCGGCCCCGCAGGCTTCCGCGGCGCTTCGCTCCTGGACGACGTTGCCGAACGCCTGGTCGGTGACGACGACGCGTTTCCGCGAGGTCACAGCAGCCCCCGTTTCGCGAGGTCCCGCATCGCGGCCCGCACCCCGTAGGTCCAGGGACGCGCCCGGTCGGAGGTAGTGACCGTGTTCTTCAGCGTGCCGAGCAGCGGAGTCGATATTTCGACCGTGTCGCCCAGCTTGTGGGTGAAGCCGCCGCCCGGATGATCGCGATCCTGGGTGGGCGCGAACATCGTGCCCAGGAACAGCATGAAGCCGTCCGGATATTGGTGGCAGCTCATCGTCTGGCGGACGAGGTCGGACGGCTTGCGGCTGATCTCGGACATGTTCGACTGGCCCGACATCTCGAAACCATCGGTGCCCTTGACCACCAGGCTGACCGTCGCCTTTTCGATGTCGGCCAGGCTGAACCGATCGTCGAAGAGCCGGATGAACGGTCCGATCGCACAGGAGGCGTTGTTGTCCTTCGCCTTGCCCAGAAGCAGGGCCGACCGTCCCTCGATGTCGCGCAGGTTGACGTCGTTGCCCAGCGTCGCGCCGCGGATATTGCCCGCGCTGTCGACGGCGAGGACCACCTCCGGTTCGGGATTGTTCCAAGTCGACACCGGATTGAGGCCGATCTCCGCTCCGTGGCCCACGGACGACATCGGCTGACACTTGGTGAACACTTCCGCGTCGGGGCCGATGCCGACCTCCAGATACTGCGACCAGAGGCCTTCCTTCTCCAGCGCCTCCTTGNCCCGCGCCGCCTGCTCGGAGCCGGCGACGATATTGGACAGGCTGCCGCCGATGAGCTCGCCGATTCGCCGGCGGATCTCGTCGGCGCGGGCGGGATCACCGGCGGTGCGTTCGTCGATCACCCGCTCGATCATGCTCTGGGCGAAGGTGACGCCGCAGGCCTTGATCGCCTGGAAGTCGCACGGCGCCAGAAGGCAGGGGCGCTCGGCGCCATAGCCCATTTCGGCCGGCGGAAGAACCAGATCCTCCACGCGGCCGAGGTCGTCGCCGTCGAGCGTGTCGAATCGCGATACCGGGTCGGAATCGAGAAAGTCCGAGACCGAAACGACGCTGGGAGTGACATCGACGACCCTGCCGTCTCGGACGATCACGACAGCCGGCATGCCGAGATCGGGGCGCCATACCCGCCCGACCAGGCGGGCGCTTGCGGAAGAATCGGGCAACATCCAAGGTCTCCGTGGTAGGGATAGTAGAACTATTAACACGCGCTCCGCGCCGTCAAGGGGCTTCCATCGGCCGGTTTGACGGGAGATCACGGATTTCTGCCCGCGCGAGCCGGAAAAATCNCATGATTATAACGGGTTGNCTGATCTGGTCGGAAATGCGCACCTCCGACAATATCCGGCAGCGGGGTCGAGAGATGGCTTGCCCATGTAGTGGTACTAGATTAAGGTGCCCGCCCAGCGGTAAGGACACGCATACGGAATTTCGAAGGATGGATCGCGACATCTCCGCGCTTGCCGGCAAGCATTTCATCGATGGCGCCTTCCGGTCCGGGGCGGGCGGGCTGATCGACGTCGAGAATCCGGCGACCGGCGACGTCGTCGGCCGGATCGCCGCCGGGACGGAGGCCGAGGTCGACGCGGCAGTCCGGGCCGCGCGCAGGGCCTTCAAGGACTGGGCGCGGCTGCCTGCCCGGACGCGGGCCGAGGCCCTGCACCGGCTGGGAGACCTGATCGGGGCGGATGCCGACGCCATGGCCAGGACCATGACGCTGGAACAGGGCAAGCCCTTGAACGAGGCGCGCGGAGAGATCCTGAAGCTGGCCGAGGCCTGCCATTTCTATGCCGAAGAGGCGGTNCGGGTTCACGGCGAGATCGTCCCGAACGACCAGAACGGCTACCAGAGCTTGGTCGTCCGCGAACCGATCGGCGTCGTCGGNGCGATCACGCCCTGGAACTACCCCGCGGAACTCATCGGCTGGAAGCTGTGCGCCAGCCTGGCCGCCGGCTGCACGATCGTCATCAAGCCGGCCGAGCTTACGCCGTTCACGGGGCTCGCCATCGCCGCGAAGGTGGCCGAAGCGGGAATTCCCGCCGGAGTCGTCAACGTGGTCACGGGCAAGGGGTCGGTCGTCGGCCAGGCACTGGTCGAGCATCCGGACGTCGACAAGATCGCCTTCACGGGGTCGAGCCGGGTCGGCCTGCAGATTCAGCGGAGCTGCCCGAAGGTGAAGCGGCTGTCGCTGGAACTGGGCGGCAACTGCCCGATGATCGTGACGCCGTCGGCGGATCTTGCGGCCGCCGTCAAGGGCGCGGTGCGACGTTCGTTCCGCAACATGGGGCAGATCTGCATCGCCATCAACCGCATCTACGTCGCGCGTCCGGTCTATGAGGCGTTCCTGTCCGCCTTCGGCAAGGCCGCCGAGGCGCTGCGCGTCGGCAACGGGATTGACTGCCCCGATGCCGATGTCGGGCCGATGGCTTCCGCCGAGCCGCTGAACAAGACGCGCGCGCATCTGGAAGACGCGCTGGCCAAAGGCGCGCGGCTGATAGCAGGCGGCAGCGCGCCGGAAGGCCGGGACTTCGAAAAGGGCTATTTCTTCCGCCCGACGGTGGTGGCCGACTGCACGCACGAAATGCTGGTCATGACCGAGGAGACCTTCGGCCCGCTGGTCGGTGTCGCCGTCTATGACGATCTGGACGAGGCGATCCGTCTCGCCAATGACACGCCTTATGGCCTCGCCTCCTATGCCTATTCGCGCGATCTGGGCGAAGTCCATCGCCTGTCGGCGGAACTCGATTACGGCAATGTTGCGATCAACAATGTCGACGCCGGCATCATGAACGCCCCCTACGGAGGCCGGAAGCAGAGCGGCGTCGGCTACGAGCATGGGCGGGAAGGACTCTTGGAGTACTTCAACTTCAAGCATGTCCGCCTGCGTTATGCGGAGGCCTGAGATGGCGGCGCTGCTCGGGGTCGATATCGGCACGTCGGCCTGCAAGGCGATCCTGATCGACCCTGCGGGCGAGGTGATCGCGGCGGATGTTGCCACCTACCCGCTGTCGCAGCCGCGTCCGGGCTGGACGGAGCAGGATCCGGCCGATTGGATCGAGGGGGCGCGCAAGGCGATTGCCGGCGTTCTCGCCAAGGCGCCCGGCGTCAGGCTCGAGGCGGTCGGCCTTTCGGGCCAGATGCATGGGCTGACTCCGCTTGATTCCGCACACCGGGTGCTGCGTCCGGCGATCCTCTGGAACGACCAGCGGAACGCCGCCGAGTGCGAGGCGATCACCGAGGCGGCCGGAGGGCTGCAGGCGCTGTTGGCCGAGACCAACAACCGCATGCTGGTCGGCTATACCGGCGGCAAGATCCTGTGGATGAAGAACCACGAGCCCGAGCTCTTCGCCCGGCTGCGCCATGTGGTGAATCCGAAGGACTATCTGCGGCTGGTGCTGACCGGCGAGCTTGCGACGGAAGTGTCGGACGCCTCCGGCACCGGGCTCTTCGATGTCCGCCGCCGCTGCTGGGCGACAGGGCTGATCGAGAAGGCCGGGATCGATCCGGCGCTCCTTCCGCCCTGCTACGAATCGCATGAGGTCACGGGGCGGGTCAGCGCGTCCGGCGCCACCCTCTTCGGAATTCCGGAGGGGACGCCGGTGGTCGGCGGTGGCGGCGACAGCGTGATCCAGACCATCGGGTCGGGCGTCATCGCGCCGGGCGAACTGCAGACCACCATCGGCACGGCCGGGATCCTTGCCGCTGCCCTGGACCTGCCGGTGGCCAATCCGGATGGGCGCGTGCAGATCTTCTGCAATGTCGGCCCGCAGAAATGGCACGCCATGGGCGTCTCGCTCAACGCCGGCGGCGCCATGGCGTGGCTGAGATCGATCCTTTGCGAGTTCGCCGGCCGCCCCGTCGAGTTCGACGAAATCGTCGCCAAGGCCGAGGATGTCGCGGCCGGCGCCCGCGGCCTGCTTTTCCTGCCCTATCTCAACGGCGAGCGCTGCCCCCATCCCGATCCCCAGGCGCGGGGAACCTTCATCGGGATGACCTCGCGACACGGAGCGGGTGATTTCGCCCGCGCCGTAATGGAAGGGGTGGTTCACGCCTTTTTCGACATGCATGGCCTGATGCGGCCGATGGGTATCGAGGGCAGCCTGATCAAGGCGTCCGGCGGGGGCGCCCGGTCCAGGCTCTGGCGGCAGATGCAGGCCGACCTTTTCGACTGCGACGTCGTCACGACCGCCGGGGCGGCAGAGGGGGCTGCGTTCGGGGCGGCGCTCGTCGCGGGCGTCGGCGTCGGCGTTTGGCCGGATGTCACGGCGGCTGCGGCCGCGCTGCGCGAATTGACGCGCGAGCATCCGGACGAAGCGACCGGGCAGATCTACCGTCGCGCTCACCGCGTCTATGCGGAGCTCTATCCGGCCCTGCGCCAGATGTTCCTGGAGCTGAACCACCCCGACTTCGATCGCTGAGCACCGGTCGCCGACCGCCCTTTGTCTTCAAGGAATTGCGGATGTCACGATTTTCCGCCCTGATCTTCGATCTCGACGGCACGCTGATCGACAGCGCGCGAGACATCGCCGCCGCCGTCAATGTCTATTTCGCCTCGCAAGGATGGGCGGAGCTGCCGGCCGACTATGTGGAGAAGTTCATCGGCAACGGCCCGCGCCGGCTGCTGTTCGACATCTTCACGGAACAGGGCCTGCCGGCGGACGAGGAGTCGGTCGACCGGGCAGTCCGGGGCTATATCGAGAACTACGACCGCAACCCGGTCGAGCGGACGCGCTTCTTCGACCATGTGCCCGAGGATCTCCGGGCGCTCCGCGACGCCGGGATCCGTCTCGGCATCTGCACGAACAAGCCGCACGAGCTGACGCAGCGGATTCTGCGGCTTCTGGATCTCGCGCCCCTGTTCGATGCGGCGATCGGTGCCGGCGCGGTGCCCGCGTGCAAGCCCGATCCGGGCCATCTGCTGGCGGTGGCGGCGGAGATGGGGCTGGAGCCGGGAAGCTGGGCCTATGTCGGCGACACGACCGTCGATCAGGCTACCGCCGCCGCTGCTGGCGTCCCCTTCTTCGTCGTTCCCTGGGGAGGTGGAGCAAGGGTAGATGTCGCCCCCGAACAGCGGATCGGCCGTCTGGCCGACCTGCTGGCCAAATGGCCGGAACCGGCATCGGCGTCCGCATGACCGGGCCGGCAGGACAAGGGGGGTGAGCGAGTGGCAGTGAGCATCTTGCAGCGGATCCTTCACGAGCGGGAGGCCGTGGGCGCCGCGGAGCAGAGGCTGGCCGATTTCATAAGCAAGAATCCGAGCCAGGTGATCCATATGAGCATGGCCCGGCTTGCCCAGCAGTGCTCGGTCAGCGATCCGACGATCATGCGCTTCTGCCGCAGATTCGGGTTCGAGGGTTACCAGGACTTCAAGCTCCACCTTGCCCAGAGCCTCGTGCCCTCGGCCCCCTTCGCCTACGAGCAGATCCTGCGCAACGACAGCATCGAGAACATCGTCAGAAAGACCTGCCGCAATTCGCTGAACGCCATACAGCGGGCGCTTGAGGACCTCGTTCCCCAACAGGTGGAGGAGGGGGCCAGGCTTCTGCGGGATGCGGTGTGGACGGGCATCTACGCCACCGGGATCTCGGAAGTCACGGCCATCGATGCGGAGCACAAGTTCCAGCGCCTCGGCCTCCGCTGCGCGGCCGTGATCGGCCGGCAGAAGCAGTGGATGCATGTCGAGAAGTCCCGGCCGAGTGAAGTCGCGCTGATTTTCTCGCAGTCGGGCCATACCAAGCAGATGGTCGAACTGGCGATAGCCGCGCGCTCGGGGGGCGCCCGGGTGCTGTCCGTCACGGCCGCGGACAGCCCGCTGTCGCGGGTCTCCGACGCGCTGATCGCGGTGGTGCCTTACGACCGGACCGAGCTGATGACCCCGCTTGCGTCGCGCCTGAACCATCACCTCGTCGTGAACATGCTGGTTACGGCCATTGCCGTCCTGAGCGGCAGTGAGTTCCCCGACCAGCTTCCGGCCCTCGATTCCTGGCAGACCGATAAGATCTGAGCCGCGTCCCGGGCCGAGTTGCAGAACTGAAGCCGCCTTGCGGCAGATCGGAAGCCATTCAAGGAGAACGTCATGTCCGCACAACAAGATGAAGCGAAGAAAGTAGCCGGTCGCCGGGTAATCGAGGAATTCGTACGTGACGGCATGAAGCTTGGCCTGGGTTCGGGCACGACCTCCCATTTCTTCGTGCGCGAGCTTGGCAAGCATGTGGCCGCGGGATTGCGGCTGACCTGCACCACCACGTCCCGCTCGACCATCGACGTGGCACGCGAAGTCGGGATCAGGATCACGGACCCGAACGAGATCGGCGAACTCGACCTGACCATCGACGGGCCCGACGAGATTGACCGCAGCTTCCGCATGATCAAGGGCGGTGGCGCCTGCCTGCTCTGGGAGAAGATCATCGCCCATGCGTCGAAGCGGATGATCACGATCTGCGACGAAACCAAGATTGTCGATCGGCTGGGAGCCTTCCCCCTGCCCGTCGAGGTCGTCCAGTTCGCCTGGAAGCAGACCGAGCGCATGGTCGCCCGGGTGCTGGAAGAAAACGGCGTCTCGGGTGCGACGATCGTCCGCCGCATGCGGGACGACCAGCCGGTCGTAACCGATAGCGGCAACTTCATCCTCGACTGCAAGTGCGGCGTGATCCCCGAGCCCGAGGTGCTGGAGGTGGAATTGAACCGCATCCCGGGCGTTGTCGAGAACGGGCTGTTCACCCGGGAATCCTCCGGAATGGTCGTGGGTTGCTTCGACGGGAGTTCCTACGTGGAGATGCGCTGAGGATCTGCGGCGGCGGCCCGGATTTCCGGCGCTGCACCGCTTCGTCACGGTTTCCGTAAGTCACCGGCAAGAAAAATCTTGCCGATTGGTGTCGCTCGCTTTCGCGACATAGTCTTGATACTGCAAACCGGTCTGCTTTTTCCGGGTTCGTAGTGGCACTATTGACATGTCGTGCTGGCGCGTAGTTATACTATCAACATAGAATTTGGGAGGAAAAGATGACCATTGGTAGTTCCTTCACTCGTCGCGGCGTGCTTGCCGGCGGCGCCGCTCTCGGGCTGGGCATGTTGGCCGGCCGACCGCTCCTGGCGCAGGAACGGACGTTCATCCCGTTCAGCAACAAGAGCCTCGACTACTACTTCTTCGTCATCGAGCAGGCGGCGGTTCAGCGCGCCGTGGAGGGCCGATCCTGGACCTTCCAGGCGACCAACGCGAACTTCGACAACACCCGCCAGCTCGAGCAGTGGCAGAGCCTGATGTTGTCGCAGCCTTCGGCGATCGTGTCGGATCCGATCGACAGCCAGGCGATCGTCAGCGCCATCCGCCGCTACAACCGGCAGAACATTCCGGTCGCCATCATCGACACGCCGGCCGATGGCGGCGATGTGGCCATCACGATCAGCTTCGACAACTATCTGGGCGGCGTGATGGCCGGCCAGGAGATCGTTGCCCGGTTGACCGAGCGCTACGGCAGTCCGCGCGGCAAGGTGCTGAACTGCTACGGCGCCCTGGCCAGCGTCGCCTGGCGCCTGCGCAAGGAGGGGCTAGAGGCGGAGCTGTCGAAATATCCGGACATCACTTATATCGACCGTCCGACCGAAGGCCTGCTGGACCAGATGCTCTCGGTCACGCTGTCGACGCTCTCCGAGCATCCGGATCTGGATGCGGTCCACGCCCCCAGCGATTCCCCGGCACGCGGCATCGCCACGGCGCTGCAGCAGAGGGGGCGTTGGAAGAAGGTCGGCGAGGAGGGACATGTCATCTTCGTCACCATCGATGGCGAGCCCGCCGCGCTCAACTGGCTCCAGGAAGGCTACATGGACGCCTGCGTGTCGCAGGATCCGATCGCCTATGGCGAAATCGCAGTAGAACTACTTGCCGAGCACTCCCTGAAGGGCGAGGCGGTTCCGCTCGGGACCTATGCGAATGACCGGTATTTCTGGGAAAAGGCGGAGATCGTCGAAGGAAAGACCGGTCCGACCATGGTCATCCCGCCGTTCGTCATCAACCCGGAGAATGCCGGGGATAAACGGCACTGGGGTTCGATCGCCGTGAACGAATGGGGAATCGAGTACAGCTGATCCCCGGAGTTGAGGCAGCGCTTCCGCTCGTGGCAAGAAAGCCACGGCGGAAGCGCGGCCGCTTCGTTCAGTCGTATTACGGCATGTTGCCCGGACACCCGAGGCAACGAGGATTCTCCTGATGGTCTTGCACACGTCTTCCCTCGCCGACGACGAGGTGGTGCTTCGCACCGAGAACCTCGGCAAGAGCTATGGACCGCTGACGGCCCTGCAGGCGGTGAACCTGGTCGTCAGACGTGGAACGGTTCATGGCCTGCTGGGCGAGAACGGGGCGGGAAAAAGCACGCTCGTCGGGCTCATCTCCGGCCAACGCACCCCGACCTCGGGGAGGATCTTCCTGAACGGCCGGGAGATCCCGAACCCGACGGTCCGCGCCATGGAGGAAGCCGGCGTGTTCCTGGTCACCCAGGAACCGATGATCGTGGATCACATCACCGCGGCCGAGAACCTCTTTTTGGGCATCTGGCCCGGACGTCGCGGGATCGTGAACTGGCGCGTGCTGAAGCAGGAGGCCGCCCGCATGCTGGAAGGGTCGGGGATCGATCCCGACGCGCTGGCGGGGCGTCTGAACGCGGTGGCCCGGCGCAAGCTGAACATCCTCCGGGCCATGTTCTCCGGGGGGCGGCTCATCATTCTGGACGAGCCGACGGCGGCGCTCACCGTTCCCGACCGGCAGCAACTGTTCGACTTCATGCGGCGGCTGAAGGCGCAAGGGGTCACCTTCATCTTCATCTCTCACTACAACGACGAGATTCTCGAGATCTGCGACGCCGTATCGGTCCTGCGTGACGGACGTCTCGTGGGCGGGGCCGAGACGGTTTCGTCTCTGACCTCCGGCCAGCTGACCGAGCTGGTGCTGGGCCGCGGGCTGGCGCTTTTTCAGCGGCAGCGCCCCGAGCACGGCGAAATGCTGCGCGGCGTTTCGCTCCGCAACATTCGCGCGAAGGACGTGGACGTCGCCGCCTTCGAAATCATGCCGGGCGAGATCGTCGGGTTCACCGGGCTGCCCGGGGCCGGTGCCAAGGAACTGGCGCGGACGCTGTTCGGCCTGCATCCCGCGAGCAGCGGCACGATCGCACTCGGCGGCCGCGCGCCCGTGCCGCTTCCCCGCACGCCGCGCGAAGCCTTCGGCCTCAAGATCGCCTATCTCTCGGACGACCGGCGCAGGGACGGGGTCGTCGGCCAGCTGTCGATCGCGGAGAATATCTCGCTGTCCTCCATGGCCCAGCGCGCGCGCCTGGGCGTGATCGACCGCTCGGCCGAGGCCGAGATCAGCCGCTTCTATTTCGACCAGATGGGCGTCAAGGCCCCCGACCCGTCGGTCGCCGTGGATACGCTGAGCGGCGGCAACCAGCAGAAGGTCTGCCTGGGCCGCGTGCTCGCCACCAAACCCGAACTGCTGATCCTCGACGAACCGACCCGGGGCATCGACATCGGGGTCAAGCAGGAAGTTCTCCGGATCATAGACGAACTCAGCCGCACGGGCGTGTCGGTCATCATCGTTTCGACGGACACCGACGAACTGGTCCGCAGCGTCGACCGTGCCTGCGTATTCCGCGGCGGCCGCATCGTCATGACCCTGTCCGGCGACCAGATCACGAACGAGCGGCTGCGCAGCCTGGTGCAGGCCTGACGCGCTATTGAGCAGGAACGAGACATGACGAACGCAACGATGAGCGCCCAGCCTTCTTCGGGACCCGCTGAAACCTTCCGTTTCCACCGCTACATCGGCTGGGTGCTGCACAACGTCGTGTGGATCTGGCTGGTCGCGCTGGTGCTCGGCTTCGGGCTCTTCAACGACTACTTCCTCACGGTGATGAACCTTCAGAACATCATGGTTCAGGCAACCGTGCTGGGCATGCTCGGGCTGGCCGTCGCGCTGCCGCTGCTGGTCGCCGAGATCGATCTGTCCATTCCGGCCAATCTGGGCTTCTCTTCGGCCGTAGGTGTTCTCGCCTATTCCGATCTCGGTCTGCCCTGGGGGATCGCCATGCTGCTCGGAGTAGCCGCGGCCACCTTCATCGGCTTCTTCAACGGCGTCTGCATCACCAAGCTGCGGATGGTGTCGCTGATCGAGACCCTGGCGATGATGATCATTCTGCAGGGCGCCCTCTTGGCCGTGACCCAGGGCAAGACGCTGACCAACATGTCGGACGGCTACGTCTGGATCGGCCAGGCGACCATCGGCGGCTGGCCGGTGATGCCGCTGGTCTACGTCGCCGCGCTGATCGTTGTCGGATTCATGCTCAAGCGGACCGTTTTCGGCCGCTCCATCTATGCGGTCGGCGGCAACGCCGCGGCCGCCAACTCGGCCGGCGTTCCCGTCGACCGCGTCAAGATCATCACCTATACGATCTCCGGCTTCCTCGCCGGTGTCGGCGGCTTCCTGCTGGCGTCCTGGCAGATGGCGATCACCTCCAACCAGGGCTCCAGCTACCTGCTCTACGCGATCGCTGCGCCGATCATCGGCGGCGTCAGCGTCTTCGGCGGGCGCGGAACCATTCTGGGGGTCCTGGGCGGCGTCATGCTGCTGACGGTCATCCAGGTCGGCCTGGCCATCATTTCCGTCCCTTCCTTCTATGTCGGCATGATCGGCGGTTTCATGATCTTCATCGCCGTCGCCATCGACGCGATCAGGGTCCGGTACTTCGCCTGAGCCGCCGGCGGAGCGGTTTCCGCCCGCCTGCGCCGTCAGATCCGGCAACGATGCGGGGGCGGCCTCGAGCGGAAGCCGCCCCCGCACCTTTCCCCGTCCTAGGGCGCCGTCACGCGACCCTGACCGAGAGTTCGGCCTTCAGCCAGTCGCGGAAGGCTTCCACGGCGCGCGTCGTCGGCGCGGACCGGGCGGTCACGAACCAGTAGGCGATCCCGGTCGCATAGCGGTCCGGAAAGGGCGCCACCAGGCGTCCCATGGCGATGGCGTCCGCTGCCAATGTCTCCCAGCCCAGGAAGACGCCCTGGCCCGCGATGGCGGCATCGAGGCACAGGGAGGCGTCGGAGAAGACCGGCCCGTCGCCGAGGATCCCTTCGTCGAGCCCGTTGGGGCCGAGCCAGGCGTCCCAGCCGAACATCGGTGTCGGCTCCCGGATGATCGGAACCCGGGCAAGGTCGCGCGGGTGCCGGAGCCTTTCGGCCAAGGCCGGGCTGCAGACGGGGAAGACAAGCTGTTCGAGCAGCCTTTCCGCCCTCACGTTCGGCCAGTCGCCCCGGCCGACCCGGATGCAGACATCCACGTCCGAGACATTCGGATCCACGAGAGCCACATCCGCGTCGATGCGGATGCGGATGTCGGGATGCCGCTCGCGGAAGCGCTGAAGGCGCCAGACCAGCCATTTGCTGGCGAGGACCGGGGCGACGGAAACCGTCAGCACGTCGTCGCGCCGGCGTCCGGCAAGCGCCAGCCCGGCCGAAATCTCGGCGAAGCCCGCGCTCAGGCATTTGAGGACTTCCTGGCCGAACGGCGTCGGCCGCAGGCCCTTCGCGTGCCGCTCGAACACCGGGCGGCCGAACTGCTCCTCAGCCTTCTGCACCTGCTGGCTCACGGCGCCGACGGTGACGCCCAACTCCTCGGCCGCGGCGCGCAGGCTTCCCAGGCGTCCGGCGGCTTCCAGGGCCCGCAGGCCGTTCAGGTGGAAGCGGTTCAGGTGACGCATATAGGATTTCTATATGCTTGCGCAGGAAAACGCCATTTTCCCGGAGCGCCCGGTGCCCAATTCTTCAGGCATGATGAAGCTTTTCCCGCTCTTCGGCCGGCTTGCCGCCCTTCGGCGCTTCGCCGGCCATGCCGATCCCGGCGATCTGGCATGGGAAACGGATCCGCTGTCCCATCCGGCGCTGCGGCGGATGACGCCCGACCAGCTTGCCGACCTGCCGATCGGGCGGGGCAGGCATTCGGGAGAGGAAGGGGGACCGCTTTCAGGGGCCGGCGCCGGCCGGTTGCCCGAGACGGGGCAGGTGATCCCGTTCCGTCCCCGTCGCGGCCCGGCCGTGACGGGTCCTAGTGGAGCCGCCCGCGATCGAGCCAACTGCTGACGATGTGGTCCCGCTCCGGGGCCTCGATGTCCGGGTGATGCCAGCGGAAGACCATCGTTGCGGCCTGCCGGGCGGTGGTGACGGGTTCGCCGCGTTCGAGTAGGCCGTGATACGCCCGCAGGACCGCCATCCGGCAGCGGCAGAAACGCTCGGCGTTCTTCCAGTCACAGCACATGGAATCGGTCTCTTCCGACCAGGGTTTGCGCCGGCACGGGCGGCCGATCGGCAGCCCGTGCCGGCAATGCTCATGTCTCAGGCCGCGACGAAGGGGGCCGTCGCGCGCATCGAGGGGCGTTCGCCAAAATGCCCGAACCATTCGCCGAGCCGCGGATGGTCCCGGCGCCAGTCGAACCCGGCGAACCGGAAGTCGAGATATCCGAGCGCGCAGCCGGCGGCGATGGTGCCGATCGTGACTTCCTGCCCCGCCGTGACCGACGATTCCAGCCAGCCGAGCGTGGCGCGGATCTTGATCATCTGTGCCTCCCGCCAGTCCTGCCACTGGCGGTCCTCCGGGCGGAGCGTGTCCTCGTGGCGGATCATCAGGGCGGCGTCGAGCAGCCCGTCGGCGGCGGCCTGCTGGGTCAAGGCCGTCCAGCGGGCTTCGCCCTCGCGCGGGAACAGGCGCTGCTGCGGAGCCGTCGAGTCGAGATATTCGCAAATGACGGGGCTGTCGAAGAGGGCCGTCCCGTCCTCGGTCACCATCGTCGGTATCTTGCCGAGCGGGTTACGTTCGGCGACGCTCTCGTCGCGTCGCAGCGGATTCCCTGCGCTGACGATCGTTTCGATTCGGTCGGCGATGCCCAGCTCGTGGGCGCAGGCCATGACCTTGCGGGCATAGGGCGAGGTCGGGGCGTAGAACAGTTTCAGCATGGGGCGCATCCGCTATCAGTCTTGGCCGGTGACGTCCGGGACCAGGACGACCTTGCCGATATTCTCGTTTTTCTCAAGGATCTCGTGCGCGTCCCGCGCCTGGGCGAGGGGCAGGGTCTTCCAGATCAGAGGTTTTACCCGGCCGCCGGCCACGAGCGGCAGCAGATGCTTCGACACGCATCGCGCAAGACGGGTCTTCTCTTCGCGCGCCTTCGGCCGCAGCGTCGAGGAGGTGAGGTGCAGGCCCTTGCCCATGACGATGCCAAGATCGATCGGCACCACGGATGCTTCCATGAACGACAGGCTGACGTGACGGCCGCCCGGGGCCATGGCCGCCAGGTTGCGCGCCACGTAGGAGCCGCCGACGATGTCGAGCACGACGTCGACGCCCCGGCCGCCGGTCTCCTCGGCTACCGCCTGGACGAAGTCGCAGGCCTTGTAGTCGACCGCACGATCCGCGCCCAGACGGCGGACCGCATCGGTCTTCGCCGGGCCGCCCGCGGTCGCGATCACCCGCGCCCCGGCGGCCTTGGCAAGCTGGACCGCGAGGGACCCGACGCCACTGGCGGCGCCGTGGATCAGGACCGTTTCCCCGATCCCGAGGGCGCCCAGCTCGAACATGTTGTGCCAGACCGTGAACAGGGCTTCCGGCAGGGCCGCCGCCTGGACGGGGTCGATCCCGGGCGGAACCGGCAGGCAGTGGTCGGCCACCGCCACGCAGTAATCGGCGTAGCCGCCGCTGGAAACGAGGGCCATCACGGTGGTGCCGTTCACGACCGCGCCGGGTCCCGTGGCGACGATCTCGCCGGCGATCTCGAGGCCGAGCACGTCGCCTGCGCCGGGCGGGACGGGAACGGCGCCTCTGCGCTGCATGAGGTCGGGGCGGTTCACCCCGGCCGCGCAGACCTTGATCAGCACTTCGCCGGGGCCGGGCACCGGCACCGGGCGTTCGACGAGCTTGAGGACCTCGGGGCCGCCCGGCTCGGCGGCGATCACGGCGCGCATGGTGGAAGCGATGCTCACGGCCTCTGGTCCTCCGCGCCGAGGGCGGCGAGCGCCGCCCGGGCGACCTCGATATCCTGCGCTCCGGTGCCCGATCCGACGCCCACGGCGCCGACGCAGACGCCGTCGATGATGATCGGAAGGCCGCCTTCGAGATTGGTGAGCCGCCCGCCGGATGCGATCGCCAGCTTGAGTTCCAGATCCGGATCCAGCCGCGAGGTCGGCTGTCGATGGGACGCCGCCGAGATCGCCTTCGACTTCGAGGTCTCTCCGGACAGGAGCTTGGCGCCATCCATGCGGACGAAGGCCAGCATGTTCCCGCCGTCGTCGACGATGGTGATGTTCTGCGGCACGCCCAGCGCTTCGGCATGGGCCACGGCGGCGGTCAGCGCCTTCAGCGCGCCGGCGTGGGTCAGCTTGATCGTCGGTCTCGTGGTCATCGGGTAATCCATTCGCTTGCCGGCCGTTGCAGCGCATCGGCCAGGCGGTTCATCATGCGGCTGGCCGCCGCCAGCTCGTCGATGCCGATCCATTCGTCGGCCTTGTGGGCGCGGGCGATGTCGCCGGGCCCGCACACGATCGTCGGGATGCCTGCGGCGGCGTAGATCCCGGCCTCGGTGCCGAAGCTGATCGTCGTCGCCGGTTGCCGGTCGCCGGCCAACCTCGCCGTCGTCCGGGCGGCCGGGCCGTCCGGCGCACAGTCGAGGGCGGGATAGGCGGACAGATCCTCCACCAGGATGTCGGCCTCCGCGGCCGCCTCCTTCAGCGTCCGGCGCTCCTCCTCGATCAGGATGTTCACCTCGTCGAAGATCCGGGTCACGTCCTCGCCCGGCATGTAGCGGATCTCGAATTCCAGCACGGCCCGGTCCGGGACCAGGTTCAGGGCCCCGCCCCCGTGCAAAGAGCCGACATGCAGACTGGTCCACGGGGGATCGAACGCGCCGTCGCCGGGAGAGGAGGCGAGCCTTCTGCCGATCTTCCTGAGGCCGAAGGCGAGGGCGGCGGCGGCGTCGACGGCGTTGGCGGCCCTGTGGGGCAGGGCGGAATGCCCGGTCCGGCCGGCGACCGTGACCCTCTTTGCGACCTTGCCCTTGTGGGCATGGGCGACGCGCATTCCCGTCGGCTCGCCGACGATGGCGAGGGCCGGCAAGGCCTCCAGGCCGGCCACGGCCCGGACGAGGTCCGGCGCGCCCCGGCAGCCCACCTCCTCGTCATAGGAGAAGGCCAGATGCACGGGCGTTCCCGTGGATGCGGCCGCGAACTCGGGCACATGGGCGAGAACGGTGGCGATGAATCCCTTCATGTCGGTGCTGCCGCGCCCGAAGATCCGGCCGTCCCTGACGGTCGCGGCAAAGGGCGGGAAGCTCCAGGCCTGACCCTCGACCGGAACCACGTCGGTATGGGCGGACAGCACGACGCCGGGGGCGCCGGCATTCCCGATCGTCGCCAGCAGCGATGCCTTGCGCCGGTCGGCTGAATATATCCTGGCGCACGCTATACCGAAATCATCAAGATAGTCCTCGATGAAATCAATAATGGATAGATTAGAGTTCTCGCTTATACTGTCTATCGACAGTAAAGATGAGAGAATGTGTTGTATAGTTGAAATCATTTGGTTATCGTCTGCTTGAATCTTCGTCCGATATTTTAAGGAGGCCGGAATGACCTATTCGATCGCGGCGCGCTGTCCTGATACGGGTGCGTTCGGCATCGCCATCACTTCCTCGAGCATCGCCGTGCCGAGCCGCTGCGCCTGGGTCGGGCCGCTGGGCCTGGTGGTCACGCAGAACGTGACCGACCCGGCGCTTGGGCCGGCCGGGCTTGCGCTGCTCCGGCAGGGACTCGGCGCCGGCGCGGTGCTTTCCTCGCTTCTTGCCGGCACGCCCGAGCCTGCGTGGCGCCAGGCCGGGGTGATCGACCGCTACGGGCGCGTCGCCTGGCATTCGGGGACCGAGGCGCTGCCGACTGCGGCGGTAGCGGAGGGGGACGGATGTCTCGGACTCGGCAATCTGCTCGCTTCGCCGGACGTGCCCCGCCGCATGGTGTCGTGCTTCGAGCAGACGAAGGGGCTGCCGCTCCCCGAGCGGCTGATGCGCGCGCTCGAAGCCGGGCTGGAAGCGGGCGGCGAAACCGGGGACGAGCATGCGGCCGGCCTGCATGTCGCCCATCATTTCGACTGGCCGGTCGTCGATCTTCGTGTCGACTGGCACCCGACCCCGATCGCGGCACTGCGCGAACTCTGGACGCTCTACGCCCCGCAGCAGCAGGACTATGTCAGCCGCGCCCGGGCGCCGTCCGTCGCGCCGTCGTTCTGATCCGGTCACGCGTCGTCGCCCCCGGTCGGGAAGGCGACGGCGCCCGTGGCCGGGACGGTAAGGCCGACCCGGGCGCCGACCGGCCAGCGGCCCGCCGCCTCGGGACCTGGAAGGCGGACCAAGAGGCGCCGGTCCCCGGCTGCCGGCGTCTGCACGTATACGTCAATGTGGTCGCCCTGGAAGACCTGGGCCGTGACGGTTCCGGGCAGGACCTCGGCGCCGGCCGGATCGGTGACCCTGATCTGCTCGGGCCGGAGGAAGAGATCGACCGGGGCGCCGGGGGAGAGATCGGCGAGGGGCTGCCCCGGCACGGTAACGGCGATGTCGCCCAGGACGGCGACGGCCATGTCACCCCGCCTTTCGGCAAGGCGCGCAGGAATGACGTTCGCATCCCCGACGAAGGAGGCGACGAACCGGTCTGCCGGCTGCCGGTAGACGTCATCGGGCGCGGCGATCTGCCGGATGCGGCCGGCCGACATGACGGCGATCCGGTCCGACATGCTGAGCGCCTCGCCCTGGTCGTGCGTGACGAACACGGTCGTCACGCCTAGTTTGCGCTGAATCTCCTTCAACTCCACCTGCATCGACCCGCGCAGGTTCTTGTCGAGCGCGGAAAACGGCTCGTCGAGCAGCAGCACCTTCGGTCGGATGACCAGGGCGCGGGCAAGGGCGACCCGCTGCTGCTGTCCGCCCGAGAGCTCGCGCGGCCGGCGGTCCTCGTAGCCTGACAGCTTCACGAGCGCCAGCGCCTGTTCCACCCGGCGTGCGGCTTCGGCCTTCGGAACGCCCCGCATCCTGAGGCCGTATCCGATATTCCTGGCCACCGACATGTGCGGAAACAGGGCGTAGTTCTGGAAGACGATGCCGATCTCGCGCCGATGCGCGGGCGTTTCGGTGACCAGCGAGCCGTCGATGAAGATCTCGCCACCGTCGACCTCCAGGAAGCCGGCGATGAGATTGAGGAGCGTCGTCTTCCCGCAGCCCGAGGGGCCGAGCAGCGTCATGAATTCGCCGCGCTCGATGCGCAGCCAGGCTTCGTGCAGGGCCGTATGGGACCCGAAGCGCTTCGTGACGCCGTCCAACCGGACAGCGGCCTCCGACCGGACATCGTCCCTCCGGCCGGACCGAACGGGTTCAGCGAGGCTGATCGACATTCAGCACCTTTCCCAGTCCAAGATATGCGTTGGCGAAGCCCAGGAGCGCGGCGGTGGCCGCGATGTAGATGACCGAGAGGGCGGCGAGCGTCGGGTCCGCGTATTCCCGGACGTAGTTGTACATCGCGACCGGAAGCGTCTGCGTCCGCTGGGTCGTCACGAAGAGCGTCGCGGTGAATTCGTTGAACGACAGGATCGCCGCGAACAGCCAGCCGCTCACCAGCCCGGGCAGGAGCAGCGGCAGGGTGATCGTCAGCAGGACGCGGCCGGGCGAGGCGCCGAGGCTGGTGGCCGCGAGCTCGAGGCGCAGATCCAGGTTCTCCAGCGAGATGTAGACGCTGCGCATGACGAAGGGCAGGACCAGCACGACGTGGCAGAACACGACCAGGCCGTAGCCCCGCGGAAGGCCCGCCTGGGCGGAAAGCATCAGAAGGCCGAGGCCGATCGTGAAATGAGGGATGATCAGGGGCGACAGCAGCACGCCCTCGATCGCCGACCTGAAGCGGAACCGGTACCGGTGAAGAGCGAAGGCGAAGGCCGCGCCGACCACCAGGGCAAGCGTCGAGGCCCAGAGCGTGACGACGATCCCGCTGCGGAAGCCGCTGCGGAAATCGTCGTAGGTCAGCGCCTGCCGGAACCAGCGGAACGACAGGGAGTCCGGGGGGAAGCTCAGGATCGCCTTGCTGTTGAAGGCGGCGATCGTGACCACCGCCGCTGGCAGCACGACGAAGCCGAGGATCGCGACGACCAGCAGCCGGCCGAGGACCGACAGGCTCCGATCGGCGAGGGAGCGCCGCATCTCAGTGTCCTCCCATGCGTTCGAGGGGGCGCATCACCCGCTTCAGGAGCGCCATCACGATCAGCGTCAGCGTGAGCCCGGCGACCGAGAGGCTGGCGGCGAATGGGAAATTGAAGGACGCGAAGCCGAGCTGATAGACCAGCGTGGAGACGGTGTTGACCTGGCCGCCGCCGATCAGCTGCGGGGTGGCGAAGGCGCTGAACGTCCATGCGAAGGCCGTCGTCACCCCGGCGATGATGCCCGGCATGGAAAGCGGCAGGGTGACGGTGAGAAAGGCGCGTACGGGGCCGGCGCCCAGGCTTTCGGCCGCTTTCTCGTAGTCGCGGTCGACATGGGTCAGGGCGGCCGCGAGCATGATCACCATGACGGGCAGCGTCACGTGCACGAGCGCCACCACGACGCCGAAGGGGGTGAACATGAGCTGGACAGGTTTCTCGACCAGGCTCAGGCCGAGAAGCAGGCTGTTGAGGAAGCCGTTGCTGCCCAGGACGATCATCCAGGAATAGGTCCGCACCACCTCACCCAGGAACAGGGGGGTGACGGAGATGATGAGGATCGTCGCCTTCAGCACCCTGCTTCGGATCCGGACCAGCGCGTAGGCGAGCGGATAGCCGAGCAGCAGCGTGAGCACCGCAGTCTCGAAGCAGAGCAGCACGGTCTGGAGGAACGCCCGGGCGTAGAGCGGTTTCAGCAGGCCGGCGAAGTTGGCCAGCGTGAACCCGCCGGCGTCCAGCGAGCCCGGTATGTGGGCGCGCAGGGAGTACTGGAACACCGCCGCCATGGTGGCGACCAGGCCGATCGCCACTAGCCCCGCGGGCGAGACGAACCAGCCGAGAAAGGGTCGTTTCGTCATGATTGCCGGCCGTTGCGCCGGAGACGGCGCGATGGGCGCTTCGTCTCCGGCATGTGCATGATTACTGAGCGATCATGTTCTCGGCGAACCACTGCCGCCACTCGGCGGTCTTCTCCGCCCGCAGCCTGTGGTCGATGATGATCGCCTGCTCGTTCCACTGGGCGGCGGTCGTGAAGACCCCCGGCAGGGCCGCCGTTTCCTCGCTCACGGGCGCGTTGAGGACGACGGGGCTGCCCTTCTTCAATTCGGCGATCCTGGCCTGGACCTCCGGATCGAGCGCGATGTCCAGGAACTTGTAGGCAAGCTCCTGATTTTCCGAGCCCTTCATGATCGCCATGGTGTCGACGCCGAGGACCGCGCCTTCCCGCGGCATCGCAAGCTCGATCGGAACGCCCTGGCCGATCATGTAGTAGGCGTTCATCGACAGGACGACCTGGACCGGGGTCTCGCCGGTCGCGAAGAGCTGCTGGCTGTTGGCGTCGTTCGTGTAGTACGCCTTGAAGTTGGGCTTGAGCGCCAGCAGCTTCTCCTGGCCCGTTTCCCAATTCGCGGCGTCGCCGCCCGACAGCAGTGCGGAGACGGTGATGATGTGGCTGGGGTCGAAGTCCGGCGCGGACAGCATGCCTTCCAGCTGCGGCGACCAGAGCGCCTCCCAGCTGTCGAAGGTGACGCCCTCGGGCACCAGGTCGGGCCGGTAGCCGATCGTATAGACATAGGCCCAAGAGCCGATGTGGTAGGGGCTGATCTTCGCCTGTTCGACCAGGTTCGCGGCATTCGGGATCCTGGAAAGATCCAGCTCCTCGAACAGCCCGTCATTGACGTAGAGCCATCCGACATGGGAGGTCGTGAAGGTAATGTCGCTTTCCGGCGTCCCGCCCGCGAGCTTGGCCTTGTTCAGGCGGTCGATGGTGCCGCCGGTGACATACTCGATCTCGACGCCGGTCTCTTCGGTGAACCTCTTCCCGATCGCCTCGTCGATCAGATCGCGGAAGCTTCCGCCCCAGGTGCTGATGACGAGCTTGTCCGCGGCGAGCGCCGGGCCAGCGGCAAGGCACGCCGCCAGGGCAGCCCCTGCGAGAAAGGTGTTCTTCTTCATTCGTCGCCCCTCCTGTTGGTTGCGGGAAATTCCGCCGATGATAATACCAGCAATAAATGTGCCAGAATCGGCGTGCCGAAAAATCAAACGAAAGCGCAGGAGGGTTGTCGGAATGTGATCATATTTTAATCACGCTGGATTAATGTTTAGTCAGTTGGATTCTGTGAAATAGACGTGAGATATCGCGCGCTGAATTACGCGCGATATCTCTCAGTATCCTTTTTGTCTGCTTTGGGTTTTATGCCCGTTCCGGCGGAATCTCGGCGATGATGTCGATTTCCATCAGATATTCCGGCCGGGCCAGCCCCTGGACGATAAGGCCGGTGGAGACGGGATAGACGCCCTTCAGCCACTTGCCGACTACCTGGTAGACGGGTTCCCGGTAGGCGCGGTCGGTGATGTAGATGACGATCTTGACGACGTCCTCCAGGCGCGCCCCGGCCTCCCCCAGGAGGACCTTGGCGCAGGCCATCGCGTTTTCGGCCTGGGCCGCGGCATCGCCGACGCCGACGATCTCCCCGTCCAGGTTCATTGCGGTCTGGCCACGCACATAGACCGTGTTGTTCGCCCGGACGACCATGCAGACGTCGTTGTCCAGCTTCTGGTCGGGATAGGCGTCCCGGGTGTTGAACTTGCGCAGTCTCAGATGGGACATGGAATGATGCTCCTTCAGGCGGCGACGAGGCGCCGGTAGGCACGGTCGGAAAAGGCGAGGGGCTCGGATCCGGAGGTGGCGAGTTCCAGGACCTCGCCGACGAGGATGCGGTGGGAGCCGAATTCGAACACGGTGGCGACGCGGCAGTCGAAGCTGCACAGCGCGCCGTCGAGGACCGGGGCGCCCGTCTTCAGGGTCGACCAGATGCCCGCGCCGAAACGGTCCTCCCGCAATTCCGGGATGAGGCCGGCGAAGCTGTCGGCAACCCGGGACTGATCGGCCCCGAGCACGTTCGCGACGAAGACGCCGTTCTCCAGGATCGGTCCCAGGGCCCGGCTGTCGCGATGGATGCAGAGCACCACCGAAGGCGGTTCCATCGACAGCGAGCAGAGGGTGGAGACCGTGACCCCGGCGCGGCCGGCGCTGCCCTCGGTGGTCACGACGGTGACGCCCGAAACGGTGAGGCGCATCGCCTCCCGGAAACGCTCCGGGGCGACATGGCCGGTCATCGGTCCTGCCCCAGGATCTGGTCCGACAGCCCGGCGGACTTCCGCACGAAATCGAGCGGTCCGGCGAAGTCGAAGCTGTTGTAGACAGCCGCCAGATGGTTGAAGTGCGGCGCCTGGGCGAACTGGACGAAGGTCAGGCGGTGCCCGGCGTAGTCGGAGTTGAGCAGGTCCCGCGCGAACGCCAGCAGCTTGCGGCGGTCCTCCGCGCACCACTGCTCGTTCAGGGTGTAGAACTTGTCCAGCCAGCTCGACGTGCCGGGGGCGTTGAAGGCCGCGGCGTTGGGGGTCACGCAGATCTGGCCGCCGCACAGCTCGCGCGCGATATGCATCATCGCGGGCAGGTTGGAGCAGGCGAAGACGCGGCCCGCGTACAGCATCGACTGGTGCGGCATCAGCAGCCCGCCCGGGCTTCTCTGCGCGGCGGCGATCGAAGCCGTGAGGTGGGCATTGATGCCCTCGCGGTAGCAGACGAGGTCGGCGAGCTTCTCCCGGACCGCCTGCAGCTTGTCGAGGCCGGTCTGCTTGGCGTTCCACATGGCCGCGCCGATCATCATGTCGGCGACGTAGAGCAGGCGCAGCACGTAGGGGAAGCAGGAATACCGGTGCAGCGTCGCGCGGACGAACTGGGCCGCCTTGGTGTGCCGGTAGAAGAACACGTCCTCCCAGGGGATCAGGACGTTGTCGAAGACGACCAGCGCCTCGACCTCGTCGAACCGGTTCGCCAGCGGATAGTCGGCCGGATCCGTCTTGCCGGCGAAGCCGGCCCGGCAGATGTGGCGGACGCCGGGCGCCCCCATCCGGACGATGCAGCCGACGGCGTAGTCGGACAGCTTCTCGTTGGTCCAGGCGCCGACCGTCGGCTTCAGGAAGGCCTGGTCCGCGTAAGGGGCCGCTGTCTCGTACTTGGCGCCGCGGATGATGATGCCGGCGTCGGTCTCCTTGACCACGTGCACCATCAGGTCCGGGTCCTGGTCCTGCGGGGCGCGCGAACGATCGCCCTTCGGATCCGTGTTCGCCGACACGTGAAAGACGTCGTTTTCGATGACGGCGCGGATGTGCCGGTCGATATTCTCGGAGAAGCGGGGGTCGATCTCGGCCAGGATGTCGCGGCCGTCCATCAGGGACCACATCTCGCCGATCGTTTCGTCGCCGACCCGGGTCACCACCCCCTTGATGTCGTTCATGAACGCGTCGACGGCGACCAGCTTGTCGGTCCAGTCCTTCGTCTCGCGCGGGGGGCGATAGAAGATGGGGTGGCGCTGCCCGCCCTCTTCATAGGTGAGGATGTCCCGATACCGGTCCTCATGCGCCATGTCGTACATGCGCGCCTTGACGTCGATGATCGGCTTCAGCGCCGGGTGCTTGGTCACGTCCGTCACCCGCTCGCCGTCGATCCAGACCTCGCGCCCGTCGCGCAGACCCTGCTTGTACTCGTCTCCCGTACGGATCATCCCCGTGCTCCCGATTTCAACTGGACCAAGGATGAACCCGGGATTAGCATCAATAAAATATTTTGAATCTTTAATCTGGATCGGAAAAATTGATGAATCTGTCGTTCCGTGTCCTGCGCTACGTGGTCGAGACCGCCGATGCCGGCAGCGTCACCGAGGCGGCGAAGCGCCTGAACGTGTCGCAGCCGTCCGTGTCCACGGCGGTCGCCCAGGTCGAGGCGGAGCTGGGGGTCCAGATCTTCGTGCGCCACCATGCGCGGGGCGTGACGCTGTCGGCGGCCGGGCAGCGCTTCGTCAACGAGGCCCGGCTGCTGCTCAATCACGTCCGGGATTTCTCCCAGAACGCGCAGTCGCTGGGGGACACGCTTCGGGGCGAAATCGTCGTCGGCAGCTTCGTGACCCTGGCGGCCCGGTTCATGCCGGGGCTCCTGTCCGAATTCGCCCGCCAGGCGCCGGGTATCTCCGTGCGGCTCGAGGAGGGCGACCAGCAGGAAATCCTGGAAGGGCTCGTCAGCGGGCGGACGGAGATCGCCCTGTCCTATGCCTTCGCCGTTCCGGAGGAGATCGTCGGGGAGCGCCTCGCCGAGCTGCCGCCCTGCGCGATCCTTGCGGCCGATCACCCGCTGGCGAGATCGGGCAGCGTAAGCCTGCGGGATCTGGCAGGCGATCCCTTCATGCTGCTCGACCTTCCGCATTCCCGCGAGTACTTCTTCGGCCTCTTCGCCCGGTGCGGGGTCGAGCCGCGCATCACGTTCCGCTCACGCTCCTATGAGCTGATCCGGGGGCTCGTCGGCCACGGCCACGGCTACACCATCCACAACGCGGTCCCCCGCACCACCATCGGCTATGACGGCAGCCGCATCGCCGTGGTGCCGCTCGCGGACGCGCTGGAGCCGGTGCAGATCATGAGCCTGCGCCTGCGCCGCCACACCCTGCGGCCGGCCGTACAGCGCTTTGCGGATTTCCTCGTGGAGGCGTTCGCCCCCGGCGGCATCTTCGAGCCCGGGTCAATAGCCCCGCCGCGGGTCGACGCGGTGGAGGACCTCCGCGCCTGAGCGGATCCGTCGGATGTTCTCCGCAATCTGGCGCGCCGCGGATCGCGGAATGGCCACGGATGCCAGATGCGGCGTGATCAGCACGTTCTCCATGCCCCAGAGCGGGCTCTCGGGCGGCAGGGGCTCGTGCTCGAACACGTCCAGGGTGGCGCCGGCGATTCGCCCGGCCAGCAGCGCTTCCGTGAGCGCAGCCTCGTCGACGATGGCCCCGCGGGACACGTTGATGAGGCAGGCGCCCCGGGGAAGCATCGCCAGGCGCCGGGTGTCCAGCAGGGAACGGGTCTCGGGCGTGAGCGGCAGCATGACGACCACGATCTCCGCGTTCGCCAGGACCTTGGGCAGGGTTTCCATGCCGGCAAGGCACCGGACGCCCTGAACCTCCTTCGGCGACCGGGACCAGCCCGTGACGTCGAAGCCCTGGCGTGCCAGCTCCATCGCGGCGAGCGCCCCAAGTTCTCCCAGCCCCAGGACCGAGACCCGGACGTCCTCCGGATTGCGCGGATGGATGTAGTGCCATTGCCGTCGACGCTGGGCCCGTTCGAAAACCGGGATGTCCCGGGCATAGCGGAGGACGGCGAACAGGACGTAGCCGGCCATCATCCGGGCCATCATCGGATCCGATAGGCGGGTGATCGGGACCTCGGGCAGGTCCGTGCGCCCGAGCAGGGCATCGACCCCGGCCCCCAGATTGACGACCAGCGACAGCGAAGGGAACGCGTCGAAGAAGCCCTGCGGCGGCTTCCAGACGAGCGCGTAGCGGACCGATCGAGGGTCGGCGATCTCCTCAGCCCGCCGCACGGCGAGGTCGGGCAGCTCCCGCTCCAGCGCCGAGCGCCAGCCGTCGAAATCGTCGAACGCGCTGAAGAACACCATGGTCTCGGTCATCGTCAGACCCTCCCATTACGCGGGCGAGGTTGCGCCGATGAGGTCGCTCATGGCGGTCAGCGCCAACTCGTAGCCCCGGGCGCCCAGGCCGGCGATCACGCCGGTCGCTGCCCGCGACACGTAAGAGTGATGCCGGAACGGCTCGCGCTTCCAGATATTGCTCATATGCGCCTCGATGATCGGGCCTTCGAAGGCGAGGAGCGCGTCCAGGATCGCCACGGACGTATAGGTCAGGCCGGCGGCATTGATCACGATCCCCTCCGCCTCGAGCCTTGCCTCCTGAATCCAGTCGACCAGGACACCTTCATGGTTCGACTGGCGAAAATCGAGGCGCATGCCCAGGGTCGCGGCATGTTTCTCGCATCGCTGGCGGATGGATTCGAAGCTGTCGCGGCCATAGAGGCCGCTCTTGTCGAGTCCGTAGAGGTTGGCATTGGGGCCGTTGAGGAAGAACACGGTCGGCTGGCTGGCCATGACGTTCCCTGATCGCTTCGAACCGGAAAATGGGGTGGAGGCCTGCAGCCTAACCGGCTGCGACTGCTCGCGCTAAATCGAGAAATCCTATGAAGATCATAATGATTATGTATTCAAGAGAGGATTCTGAAAGTAAGAGCGAGTATCCGGAAATCTTATCCAAATGATAAGAATCGTTAAATTGCTCATGCGTAGTGCTGCGTGAGCAAGTCGTGCTCACATATTGAGCAGATCGCGTTTCTGCGTTGCCGATTCCGTAAGCCCTCGGGCGTGGCATGACCCGTGCATATTCCGGACGTCAGTCAAAAACGGGAGGCTCGATTCCAATGATCCGTTTCAATCGCCTCGGCCTGGCGGGCGGGCTGGTGGCTGCCGCCTTGGCGGCGATGCCGGCCGGTGCCGAGACCGTGCATTTCCGTATGGCCGTCGAGACCACGCCGGGTGATCCGACGAACCTGATGCTTGCCGCGTTCCGGGACGAGCTGCAGGCCTCTGCCGGCTCCTCGGTCACGATAGACTTCTATGACGGCGGCTCGCTCGGGGACGAGAACGCGCTGGCCGAAATGATCCGCGCCGGCGTGGTCGACGTCATCCCCCTGGGCACCGATGGCGTGGTCGCCATGGACAAGGGCTTTGCCCTGTTCGACACGCCCTTCCTGTTCGCCGACAAGGCCTCTGCCCGGGCGGCCCTGGACGGCAAGCTGGGCGAGCTGATGGCGTCCTCGCTGCGCGAGAAGTCCGGGCTTCAGGTCCTGGCGTTCGGCGAGCTGGGCGTCCGGGTCGTCAGCAACGGCAAGCGGGCCATCGAGGAGCCGGAGGATTTGCAGGGGTTGAAGCTCCGCACGCCCAACAGCCAGACCCGCATCATGGCCTTCCAGATGCTGGGGGCCGCGCCGATCACCCTGCCGCTGGGCGAGGTCTATATGGGGCTGCGCCAGGGGCTGATCGACGGGCAGGAGAATCCTCTTTCGGTGATCAAGGAGTTCTCGCTGCACGAGGTGCAGCCCTATATCGCCCTCACCAATCACATCTATACGCCGATTACGCTGGTGATGAACGGCCAGCGCTTCGACGCCCTGTCTCCCGAGATGAAGGAGATGGTGATGGCGGCCGCCCGCAAGGCCGTCGAGGTCACGCGCGCCGTCTCCGACCAGAGCGACGAGACCCTGGTCGCCGAGTTCGAGGCTGCCGGCGTCACCGTGACCCGCCCCGACATCGCCGCCTTCCGCGAGGCCGCGGCGCCCATCCGGGAGAAGATCGCCGAAGTCGTCACCCCCGAGTTCATGACCCAGGTCGAGGTGGCGTTGCAATGAACGGGCAAACGCGGCGGTTTCCGCAATTCCGCTACGACGGTACGGGCGATCTCGCCCGTATCGGTCTCATCTTCATGGCGTCCAGCGTCGTCATGGAATCCGAGATGTGGGCGATGTCGGCGGAAGGGGTCTCGACCCATACGGCACGCATCCGGCTGCCCAAGGTCACGGTCGAGGGCATCGACGAGATGATGCGTGCGCCAGAGCTGGAGCAGGCGGCCAAGCTGGTCGGCGCGGCGCCGATCGACGTGCTCTGCTTCGGCGGGACCAGCGCGTCCTTCCTGCATGGGACGGCCTACGACAAGGCGCTCATCGGCCGGCTGTCGCAATGGGTGCCGGGGCCCAAGGTGACCACAGCCTCCACCGCAACCCTCGCGGCCCTGAAGAAGGTGGGCGCGGACAAGGTCGCGCTCGCCACCCCTTACGTTGCGGCGGTCCATGAGCGGGCGATCCGCTTCCTGGAGGAGAACGGCCATCCGGTCGTCCGTCACGCCCATCTCGGCATCGACGACGACCACGCCTTGGCGGAGGTCCCGCTGGAACGGGTCTACGAGCACGTCCTTTCGGTCGATCACCCGGAGGCGACGGCGATCTTCGTGAGCTGCACGAACTTCCGGACGGTCGGTGCGATCGAGGCCCTGGAAACTGTGCTCGGCAAACCGGTGATCTCGGCCATCCAGGCGTCGTTCTGGCACTGCCTGGAACTGGCCGATGTGAAGGGAGCGAAGCCCGGCTACGGCCGTCTCTTCGAGGGACGGATCGCCGACGGGCCCGGAGGCGCGTGATGTCGGACCGCGCCACGTCGCTGTTCGACGACCCTCTCGGCGGGCAGGAGACGTCTGCGGACGCCACTCCCCGGTCGCTCCTCGTCCGGCTCATCGAAAATGCCGCTGCTGTGCTGATGCTCGCGCTCGTGGTTCTCGTGCTGGCCAACGCTCTCGGGCGCTATTTCGCGGCGCGGCCGCTGCCCTGGACGGAAGAGGTCGCGACATCGGTCCTGGTCTGGCTTGCCGCCGTCGGGATCGTGATCGGGGCGATCAGGGGCTCACTCATCACCTGCGAGATCTTGACCCGCCGCGTGAGCGACCGGGCGCGCCGGCGCGTCGGCATAGGCGGGTCGGTGTTCGGGGTCGCGGTGCTGCTCCTCTTCGGATGGTACGCTTGGCAGTATCTCGGCTTCTTCGGCCGGGACGTCAGCCCGATCCTCCAGATCCCGAAGGGCGTCCCGATCGCCGGGCTCTTCGCCGCCTGCGTCGGCCTGGCCGCCGCTCTCCTCCTGTCCGTCTTCAGGAAGCGGGAGGGCTGACCGATGCTCGGACTAGCCGCCGTCACCCTCGTCAGCCTGTGCGTCTTCGTCCTGCTCGGGCTGCCGATCGTCGTCTCGCTCGCCGCCTCGGTCCTGCTTTTCGTGACCGTCAGCGGCGGCTGGGCCCTGGCGCTTCCCCAGCAGGCCCTGACCGGCCTTGCCGACTATATCCTGATCACCCTTCCGCTCTTCATCCTGGCAGGCGCCATCATGAACACGAGCGGAATCGCCCACCGGATGTTCGCCTTCGGGGCGGCGCTCGTCGGCTGGATGCGGGGTGGCCTCGCCCATGTGGACGTCGCGGCCAGCATCATGTTCGGAGGCATGATCGGAACCTCGGTCGCGGATCTTGCCGGGACCGGCTCGGTGACGATCCCGGCGCTGAAGCGGCACGGCTACCCGGGACCGTTCGCAGCGGCAATCACCGCGACCTCGTCGGGTATCGGAATCCTGATCCCGCCGAGTTCGCCGATGATCCTCTACTCGGCGGTGACCGGCACGTCGCTTGGCGCGCTCTTCCTGGCCGGCGTCGTGCCCGGCCTGATGATGGGCGCGGTGCTGATGGCGACCATCGGCGTACTTGCCCGGCGGAATGGCTGGCAGCCGCTGGTCGGGTTCGCCTGGTCCGAGGTGATCCGTACGGGCCGGGCCGCCCTTCTGCCGCTCGGGCTTCCGGGCCTGATTCTCGGCGGATTGATGTTCGGCCTGTTCACGCCCACCGAAGCCGGGGCGTTCGCGGTCGCCTACGCGCTTTTCCTGTCGACGGTCGTCTACCGCAGCCTGACCTTCGGTGCGTTCCGCCGCGCTCTCGTGGATTCCGCGGTCCTGACCGGCGAGGTGCTTCTGGTCGTGAGCTTCTCGACCGCCCTCGGCTGGGCGCTTTCGGAAGCGAAGGTGCCGATGGTCCTGGCCCAGGCCGTCGACCTGCTGTTCCCGTTCGAAGGCACGACGGTCCGGATTTTCGCCCTGCTGCTGCTGGCGCTCGTCGCCGGCATGGTGCTGGATCCGCTGATCCCGATGATCATGCCGGTCCTGCTGCCGTCACTCCTGGTGATGGACGTCGATCTCGTTCATTTCGGCGTGCTCATGGTCGTCACCGTCATCATCGGTCAGATCACGCCGCCCGTGGCGATCGCCCTTCTGGTCGCCGCACAGATCGCGAAGGAGGACGTGGTGCTGGTGGCGAAGGCGAACATGCCATTCCTGATCGCGATGTTCGGCTTCCTCGTGCTGCTGACCCTGGTCCCCGCGATCTCGACCACACTGCCCTCCCTGATGATCCGCTGATCCGGATAGGGGCCGGGCACGCGACGCGGTCGTTCGGGGGCCGGGACGACCGCGGCTTGCGAGGGGCCGTCCAGGCGCCGGGCGCGAGAACGGCCCCTCCTGCTTCCGCCGGCCGGTCGGCCTTCGGTCGCCGCGGTGCCGGACGGCTCGCGGGCGTCATGGACGAACCGGATCCGGATCGACGAGGATAGGCGCGAGGTTCGTTCCGGCGAACCGGGTGGATCCGCGGATCGGGAGGCGGTCTTTGAAGATAATGTGTCTCAACGCCTGGGGCGGCAAACTGCATGGGCTGTTGATCCCGTACCTCCAGGCGGTCTCGCCTGACGTCCTTTGCCTTCAGGAGGTGATCCACAGTCCCGCGACGACCCGGGATTGGCTCACCTATCGGGACGGCGACCATGTCCTGCCCCAGCGGGCGAACCTCTTCCGCGACGTTTCGGAAGCGCTGCCCGGGCATCGGGCGATGTTCTGCCCGGCGGCGCAGGGCGTTCTGTGGGACGGGGACGAGCCTGTGGCCTCCCAGTGGGGACTTGCGACCTTCGTCCGGAACTCCTTTCCGGTCATCGCGCAGGCCCAGGACTTCGTTCACAAGTCCTTCTCCCCGCATGGCTATGGAGATCACCCCAGATCGCGCAACGCCCATGCGATCCGGATCTACGATTATGCGCGGGACCGGGCCGTCGCCATCGCCCATATGCACGGGCTGCGCGACCCGAACGGGAAGCGGGACACGCCCGAACGCCTGGCCCAGGCGCGCCGCCTGGCGGAGATGGCGGCCAGGGTCGCCCTGCCCGGGACCCCGCTGGTGGTGTGCGGCGACTTCAACGTCGAACCCGGCAGCGAGACGTTCAGGGTGCTTGCCGGGATCGGGCTGACGGATCTCGTGACCACGCGCGGCTTCGAAGGCACCCGCACCTCCTACTACCGGAAGCCGGGGAAATTCGCCGACTACATGCTCGTCAACGATGCCGTCGAGGTCGTGAGCTTCACGGTTGCGGCCGAACCCGGGGTGTCGGATCACCGCGCGCTCGTTCTGGAAATCTGACCCATGGCCGGCGGGCCGATCGATTCGCCGGAGATGCGTCACGGGCGGGACCGGACGCCGATGGAAAGGCTCGATCGATGCCGGACAAGGCCCTGCCGGCGGGCGTGCCTTGCGCGGTAGAACCTCCCGGTGCGCCAACCGTTGCTTGCGTTGCGCGCGGGTTCGATGGCGACGCCCCTGCGCTGCCCGGAGGTTTCATGCAGCCACGTCCATGACGTGCCCCGTTGACGATGGGCCGTCTCCGGATTTGACGGCGTGCCGCCCCTCCGCAGCAGTTCCTGCCCGGGACTGGCGGCATGCGGAAACGCGTCCTGCCCTTTTCCACCTAGCCTGTGTCGCCAGCATCGTCCTCTCCCTGGTTCCGCTCTGGCTGACCGAAACGCCGCCCATCTTCGATTACCCGAACCATCTTTCGCGCGCCTATATCCTGGCGCGGCTCGACGACTTCCCAGTCTTCGACCGCTATTTCTCGTTCTCGAGCTATCTCGTCCCGAACTCGCTTTCCGACCTGATCACGGTCGGGCTGGATCGGGTCGTGGGCATCGGGGCGGCGGGGCGGATCACGCTCGCGATCATCGCCGCCACGATCATCGGCGGCAGCTATATCCTGAATTTCGTCGCGACCGGGCGGTTCGGGATCTGGCCCCTGCTTTCCTCGGTCTTTCTCTACAACGAGATGATGCTGTGGGGCTTCGTCAACTACATGCTGGGCCTGGGCCTACTCCTGTGCGGGGTGGGCGCGTGGCTCCTGCTCGACCGGCGATCGCCCGCCATCCGGGTTGCCGTCGGGGCGATATTCGCGGGCCTGATCTTCCTTGCCCATCTGGTGGCGTTCGGGCTCTACGCGATCGCCGTCGCCCTCCTGGAGGTACGGAGGGTGCGCGTCACCGCGATGGAGGGCGGGGAGCATCGCTATCTTCGCCTGGGCGCCTCCGCGCTGCCCTTCGTTCCGCCCGCCCTGGTCCACTTCGCGGTCAGCCCGACGGGTAGCCTGCCGCTCCGCGTCCATTTCGACTTTTCGGTCTTTCACAAGCTGTCGCCGTTCACGCGCCTTCTCTCCTCGGGCGATGCGGTCATGGACGTCATCCTTCTGGGCGCCGTCGCGGCCATCCTGGGATTGGCCATCGCCGGCCGCCATCTGGTCGTCGAAGGTCGGCTTCTGGCGATTGCCGGAACGTTCCTCCTGCTGGCCATGGTGCTGCCCTATACGGCGCTCGGCTCCTATTTCCTCGATGCGCGGGTTGCGGTCGCCGTCGTCCTGCTTCTCCTGGCCGGCCTTCGGCCGCCCCGTCCGAGCCGACGGGGGCTCGTGGCGTCCGTCCTCGTCGTCTTCGGCCTGCTCGGGGTCCGGACCGGTGCGATCGCGCAGCAATGGACGGCCCAGGCCCCCTACCAGGCGGCGATCATCGAAGCCTTCGACGTCCTGCCGGAAGGCAGCATCCTGATCCCGGCGTCCTTCTATCGCTTCCAGCACGCCGCCGGCTGGGTGAGCACCAGGACCGTCCACCCGCCGCACGAGCATCTCGCGTCATACGCGACCCTGCGGCGGAACGTCGTGGTGCCCAGCATCTTCGCCAGAGCCGGCCAGAACCCGCTGGTCTTCGACCCAGCGGCCGAAGCGCTCCGGGCGGTTCAGCTGAACCCCATCTTCCGGGTACGGAGAGAGGGCGACCTGGCGAAGCTGGTCAAGATGGCGGCCGCGGTTGCGGCCAGCCCGGGCCGGCCGCAGGTCTTCGTCGTCCTTTACGGCCGCGATTGCGAGGGGTGGCCGGAGATTCCCTGGACGACCCTTGCCGCCTGCGGCGGCGATTTCGTCATTGTCCGCGTCTCGGCGTGAGGGAGGGGAAATGCAGGCCGGGAACGGAAATCCGAGGGTTCGCGCGATGGCCCGGGCAACCGCCACCGCCGCCTTCATTCTGATCGGCTTCCGCGGGCTTTGGGCCGCCCTGCCGGGGGACGCGCTACTGGATTTCGGCTCCTTCGTGGCGTCCGGTCGGGCGGCGGCCCAGTCGCAGGACGCCTACGGGATCCATCCCTTGACCTTCCACGTCGTCCTGCCGGGCTTCGAGAGCTTCAATCCCAACCTGAATCCGCCGATTTCCGTCCTGGTCTTCCAGCTTTTCGATATCGTCGATCCGCACACGGGCTTCCGGATCTGGTGGGCCGTTTCCCTGCTCTGCTACGCGGCGACCGTTGCCCTGCTGGTTCGCCGCTACGGCAGGTCGGAGAAGCTCCTGCTGACCGCCTGGGCCTTCGCCCTGGCCGGCTTCTGGGACACGCTCGTCCTTGGCCAGATATACCTGCCCCTGGTGCTGATGGCGGCGATCGCCTGGCTTAGCCTGGAACGCGGGCGCTGGCGGACGGCAAGCCTTCTCATCGGGCTGGTCATCGCCTTCAAGCCGAACTTCCTGGTGTGGCCCGCGGTCCTTCTTCTGGCCGGCCACGGGCGGACCGCGGTCGGCAGCTTCGCCGCGGCCGCGCTGATCAGCCTTCTCCCGATGCCGATCTACGGCGCGGAGCTTTATGCAAGGTGGATCGAGCTGGTCCTGTCGGACAGCGGACGGGCGGCCTTTCTCACGAACGTCTCGATGATCGGCCTGACGGCGAGAATGGAGCGTCCCTGGCTCGGCAGCGTCCTCGGGCTGCTTCTGCTCGCCGGCGTGGCGGTCTGGGCGTGGCGCCGCAGGCCTCCCGCCGTGCCGGCAAGCGAACTTGCCCTCGTCGCAGCCCTGCTGGCATCGCCGCTCGCCTGGGTCCACTACACGCTCTTCCTCATGCCGGTGATCCTCAGGAACAGGCGGTCGGCCCCGATGTGTCTCGCCGCCGTGATGCTGACCGTCCCGGTCTGGACGGTCCTGCGCTTGCTCACGGCGTCGCCCTGGGCGATCGTGACCGTGGGATCGCTTTATGCCTGGGCGACCGTCCTGGTTCTCGTCGCCCTGCTGGCCCGGGAAGGCGATCCGGCCGCATCTCCGGCCGAGGCCGCGGTGGCATGATCTCTTGACGCATCGAAGGAAAAAATATTCTCATTTCGTATGCTGGTGCAGGAGGAAAGAATCCGGAAGAGAGGGCATTTGATCAGGTCGATCTATAGAAATAGAAAATTTGAAAGGCTTGTGCTGAAGGATAAATCGATCGACATGACCGTCGTCGGTCGGTTCGTTGTTACGGAGATGTTATTCTGTGATTTTCGGGATGCCGGGTCGTTCCGAAGATGAATCTTCGCTTTATTGAGACGTTTCTCTGGGTGGCGCGGCTGGGGAGTTTCAGCGCAGCCGCCGAGAAGCTCAATACGACCCAGGCCTCCATCTCGAACCGCATCGCTACACTGGAGGCCGAACTGGGGGTCAAGCTCTTCGTCCGGGAGATGCGGGGCTGTGTCCTGACCCCGGCGGGGCAGGCGGCGATTCCCAAGGCCGAGGCGGTGGTGAAGGCTGCGACCGAATTCCGGGATGCCGTTGCCGATCCCGCCTCCATTCGCGGTTCGGTCTCGATCGGCACCATAGATTCGATCGTCCATTCCTTCCTGCCGCGCCTGTTCGAACGCGTCCGCGAGAAATATCCCGGCATCTCGATCGACCTGAATGTCGACACGAGCCTGAACATGGCGCGCGAGATCATCGAAAGGCGGGTGGACCTCGCGATGATCATGGGGCCGGTGATGGCCGAGGGCCTGATCAACGTGGAACTCGGCGAATACGAATGCATCTGGGTGGCCAGCCCGAAATTCGGCCTGGGCGGGAGGAGGTTCTCCCTTGCCGATCTTTCCGGATACAGCCTTCTCGCCTTTTCCAAGAACAGCGTGCCGCACCAGAGGCTGGTCCAGACCTTCGTATCGGCCGGCCTGGGGATCCCCCCGATATCGAATTCGAACTCGTTGGCGACGATCATGCGGCTTGCCGCCGACGGGCTGGGCATCGCCTTGCTGCCCAGGGCGATCCTCAAGGAGCACCTCGCTGCCGGGAAGCTGGAGGTGCTGGACGTCGACCTGGAGTTCCCGCCGCTCGCCTTCCATGCGGTCTACGCCGACCATCCCGACAACGTAATGCCGCCGATCATTGCGGAGATGGCGGCCGAAGTTTCGAGGAAATTTCTGGAGGACGAGGCAAAAGAGAATCTTATGGCGAACGATCAGGATTTCCCGTTTGCGGACCGGGATTTCTGAAAGCGACACTGTCCTCGGGAAAGAAGGAGAGCGTGGCGTGAAAGTCAGTCTTGTTCAGATGAATTCCCGCGACGACAAGAAAAAGAACCTTGCCGATGCGGCGCAGATGGTAAGCGATGTCGTGGCGAAGGACTCCCCCGATCTTGTCGTTCTTCCGGAATATTTTGCCTTTCTGGGCGAGGGGCGGGAAAACATTCACGGAAGCGGCGAAGGATTTCCCCAAGGGGAGGCCTACCGCCTCATGCAGTCGCTGGCGGCGAGGCATGGCGTGACGATCCATGCCGGTAGCCTCGTGGAGAAGAGCCGAAACTCGCATTACAACACGAGCGTCGTCTTCGGCCCCGACGGCGCCGAGATCGCCCGCTACCGCAAGATCCATCTCTTCGACGTCGACGCTCCCGGAGGGACGGCCTACCGGGAATCCGACACCATCAATCGCGGCGAGGACATCGTCACCTACAAGGTCGGCGAGGTGACCGTCGGCTGCGCGATCTGCTACGACATCCGCTTTCCCGAACTGTTCCGGAAGCTGCGCGACAAGGGGGCGGAGGTCATCGTCCTCCCGGCAGCCTTCACGTTGATGACCGGCAAGGATCACTGGGAGGTGCTGGTCCGCGCGCGCGCGATCGAAACCCAGACCTATTTCGTCGCCGTCGGCCAGACGCTGTCGCATGCGGACGGCCGCAAGTGGTGCTGGGGGCATTCCATGGTCGTCGATCCCTGGGGGCATGTGATCGCGCAGTGTTCCGACGGCGTCGGCACGACGAGCGCGCGCCTCGACTTCGGCTATCTCCGCAAGGTTCGGGCCGACGTGCCCGTGGCGAACCATCATGTCCTTTGAGGAGCGGTGACCCAGAATGTTCGAAGTCCGTGACATGCCGGATCAGATCGATCCCGCCGTCATCGCCCTGATGGAGAAGGTGGAGACCGCGACGGTCGGGCATTTTCTCCACGCCGGATTCGTCGATCGGGAGATCCGGGCCGTGCTTCCGGAAAAAAGGATCGCCGGCACCGCCGTCACCATCCGGCTGCCCCATGCCGATTCCACCGCGCTGCACTACCTGACGAAATTGGTGAGGCCGGGCGACTTCGTCGTCGTCGAGCGCTGCGGCGACGACCGGCATGCGTGCTGGGGCGGCGTCGTCACCCACGCCATGATGCTCGCCGGGATTGCGGGCGCGGCGGTGGACGGCCCGGCCACCGACTTTTCCGAGATCCGCAAGCTCGGATTGCCGATGTGGTGCCGGGGCCCGTCGCCGATCACCACGAAGATCCTGGGGCTCGACGGGGCCATCAACGTGCCCGTTACCGTCGGCGGCCAGGTCGTGAACCCGGGTGATGCGGTCTTCGCCGACGAAAGCGGGGTGCTGGTCGTCCCGCCCGACCGGGCGAAGGCCGTCGCCGAACGCGCGATCGCCATGCAGGACAACGAGGTCCGGCTGCTGGAACGGCTCCGCAAGGGCGAACGGCTGCCGGACATCAGCGGCGCCACGAAGATCATCGAGGAAGCGCTCCGACAAACTGCGTGACACCGAACGAACGCCGAAGGTCCGAACAGGGAGAAGCACGATGGGTCTACTGCGCAACATGCTGGCCGGGGTTGCAGGTCTCGCTGCCTGGCAGGCGTCGACGGCCGGTGCCGAGACCGTCACGGTCGCCGCATACAGCGGGATCTTCCAGGATCACTACACGAAGGCGGTGATCGACCCCTTCATGGAGGCGAATCCCGACATCACGGTGGAGTTCTACGGGATGGCCAACTCCGCCCAGATGCTGGGGACGCTGCGGGCCCAGAAGGCCAGTCCGCAGGTCGACGTCGTGATCATGGACGTGTCGGTCGCGAAGGCCGCCAGCGACGAGGGGCTGCTCGATCCCGTGGACGAAAGCGTATCCTCCCATGTGGCCGACCTCTATCCGGCGGCCCGGCACGAAGGCGTTGCCGGCGTGGGCGTCACGTTCGACAACCTGGTCCTTCTCCACAACACCGAGCAGGTGCCCGAGGCGCCGGACTCGTGGACGGCGCTCTGGAACGAGCAATATGCCGGAAAGATCGCTATCCCCGCCGTGCCGGACATCCAGGGGATCACGTTCACCATCATCCTGAACCACATGGAGGGGGGCGAGGACTATCTCCAGAGCGTCGATGCCGGTATCGAGAAGCTCGCGGAACTGGCGCCGTTGGTGCAGACCTGGGATCCCCATCCCGACGTCTACGCCCCCGTGGTGAGCGGTCAACTGGCCATGGCGATCGGCTGGAACGCCCGGGCGCAGGTCTATTCGGAGGAATCCGGCGGCCGGCTTGGGGTGGTTCTGCCCAAGGAGGGCAGCGGCTTCCAGATCAACACGATCAATCTGGTGAAGAATGCCCCGTCCTCCGAGGCCGCGAAGCGATTCATCGACTATGCCTTGAGTCCCGAAGCCCAGCGCGCCTTCACCGAGGCGATGTTCTATGCNCCGACCAATTCGAAGGCGGAGGTGNCGAGCGCCGTCGCGGACCGTACGGCCGCCGGCTCGATGGACCGGATGATCGACATCGACTGGATCGAGGTCGCCAAGATCCGCGATGCCGTCACCGAGCAGTGGAGGCGGCGGGTCATCCCGCTGAGCCGCTGAACCGGACGGGGCCTGGGGACCATGGGGCAGACCACGGAAGACGGCTTCCTTCAGCTCGAGGGCGTCACCAAGCGCTANGGGGACTTCGAGGCGGTCCGGTCCTTGAACCTGCTGGTCGGCAAGGGCGAGCTGGTCGCGTTCCTCGGCCCCTCCGGNTGCGGCAAGACGACGACGCTCCGGATGATCGCCGGACTGGCGACGCCCACGGCGGGCCGGATCCTGGTCGGGGGCAGGGACGTGACGGTCCTGCCCGTCCACCAACGGGACATGGGGCTGGTCTTCCAGAGCTATGCCCTGTTCCCGCACATGACCGTGGAGCGNAACGTCGCCTTCGGCCTGGAAACCCGGAAGCTGCCGCGGGACGAGATCCGGCAGCGGGTCGGGCGAGCCCTCGCCATGGTGCGGCTCGGCCACCTTGCCGGGCGTCGCCCGCGCGAGCTTTCGGGCGGGCAGCAGCAGCGCGTGGCGCTGGCGAGGGCCCTGGTCATCGAACCCTCGATCCTGCTGCTGGACGAGCCGCTGTCNAACCTCGATGCGAAGCTCAGGGACGAGATGCGCGGCCAGATCCGGCAGATCCAGCAGGAACTGGGGATCACGACCGTCTTCGTCACCCACGACCAGGTCGAAGCGCTCAGCATGTGCGACAGGATCGTCGTCATGCGGGGCGGGCGGGTCGAGCAGGTGGGTTCGCCGTTCGAGATCTATGAGCGTCCGGCGAACCAGTTCGTGGCGTCCTTCGTCGGCCGCATCAACCGGCTTTCCGGAAGCCGGACCGGCGACGGCGCGATCGCGGTCCGGGGACAGCGGATCCTGGGATCGCCGGAGATCGCGGCGGGCGAGGTCGACGTGATGGTGCGGCCCCACCGCATCAGGATCGAATGGAACGGAACGGGGCGTGTTCACCAGGACGGAACGAACGCCGTGCTCGGGCGGCTGGTCAGGACCACCTTCGTCGGCGACGTCGTGCAGTTCCATATCGCCGTCGGCGAAGATGAGCTGCTGGTCGAGCAGCCGACCACCGGCCGCCCCGACCTGCCGGAGCCGGGCACGCCGGCATGCCTGAACTGGCGAATCGAGGACACGCTGGTCTTTCCGAAGGAGCAGGCNCGATGACCGCCGCGGCGCTTTCCGCGCCCGGCAGGACGCGCCCCGGCGGGAGGCGGGCCGGGCTTGCCGTCGCGCTGCTGCTCCCGATCGCCCTCGTGAATGCCGTCGCCTTCCTGGCCCCGGTCCTCAATCTCGCGCGCATGTCCTTTAACGAGGCCCTGCCCGGCGGCGGGATCGGGGACGCGTTCACCTTCGAGAACTGGATCGGGCTGCTCCGCGACCCCTTCTATGTCGAGCTGATCGTCAACTCGATCGGAATCAATCTCTTCATCACGCTGCTGACGCTGGTCCTTTCCTATCCGATCGCGCTCTATCTCCACCGGACGACCGGACGTTGGCGCAGCTTCCTGACGGTCCTCGTCATTTCGCCGCTGCTCACCTCCGCCGTCGTCAGGACCTATGGCTGGATCGCGATCCTCTCGGACTCCGGGCCGGTGGCGCAGGCGATCGCTGCGCTCGGTTTCGTGCCGCCGCGGCTGATGTTCAACACGACGGGCGTGGTGATCGGCCTGACCGAGATCCTGATGCCCTACATGATCCTCTCGCTGCTAGCCGGCTTCGGGCGTCTCGACCCGAGGGTCGAGGAGGCGGCGCGGACGCTCGGGGCTACGCCCTTCGTCACCTTCCGCCGCGTCGTGCTGCCGTTGACCCTGCCCGGGATCGCGCTCGGCTGCCTGCTGTGCTTCGTCCTGGCCATTTCGTCCTTCATTACGCCGCGTCTCATGGGCGGCGGACGCGTCTTCCTGCTGGCGACGGAAATCTACGACCANGCGATCGTGACCCTGAATTGGCCCCTGGCGGCGACGCTCTCGATGCTCGTCCTGCTGATCTTCGGGGCGGCGCTGGCGGCCTATTCGCGTGTGCTGAAGGCGGTGGAATAGGAGGCGAGGATGGAAGAGANCCGGGCATCGCTGCCCATGCGCATCCTGGTGGCCGTGCTTTTCCTGTTCCTGCTGGCCCCCGTGCTCCTGGTCTTTCCGGTCTCGTTCAGCGGCGACGAGGTGCTCTCCTTTCCGCCGGACTCATGGTCGCTGCGCTGGTACGAAAACCTGCTCGGGCACGATAGGATGCTCGCGGCCTTCGGGACCAGCCTGCTGCTCGGCGTGGTGGTGACGGCGCTGTCGCTCGCGATCGCGATCCCGGCGGCCTACGCGATCGTGCGCCTGCGGGTCCGTGGGTCCGAGTTTCTCTTCAACCTGTTCACGGCGCCGCTCCTCCTCCCGACCATCGTCCTCGGCCTTGCGATCCTCATCGTCTTCGCGTCGGCGGGGCTTCTCGCGACCATGCAGGGCCTGGTCGCGGCCCATCTGGTCGTGACGCTGCCCTATGCGCTGCGGATCCTTGCCGTTTCCTTGAGCAACATGGATCTGGCGTGCGAGGAGGCGGCGGCGACGCTCGGGGGGACGCCGTTCACCGTGTTCCGGCGTGTGACACTGCCGATGATGCGCCCCGGCATCGTCGCCGCGACGGCGCTCTGCTTTCTCGTGTCCTTCGACGAGGTGGTGATCACGCTCTTCCTCACCGGGCCCAGGATCAGCACCCTCCCGGTCGAGCTTTTCCACCATGTCGAGAANCGCGCCGACCCGCTGGTGGCGAGCGTGTCCGTCCTTCTCATACTGCTGACGCTCGCGGTCGTCCTGATCGTGGACCGGTCGGTCGGGCTTTCCCGGACCTTCGTGAAATAGGTCCGGTTCGGACCCGGCCGGCCGCGGCGACGATCGATCCGCGTGCCGGCGACAGGGCCGTTGCCGGACCGCCGGAAGCGTTTCCGACGGTCCGGCGGCAGGGGTTTTCAGCCGTTACCGGCCGGCCGCCTGCGCGGCGTAGCCGTAGCTGTCGTAGCTGTACTCTGCGACGCGGAACCACTCGTAGGACTCGTCGCGGAACTTCTTCCAGCTCGGGTAGATCTTCGCCCAGGCCGGAATGTTGGCGCTGTACTCGTCGTAAAGCTCGAAGGCCGCCTTGTAGGCCGCGTCCATTACGTCGCGCGGCAGCGGGCGCAGCTGTACGCCCTTGGCGACGAGCGAGCGGATCGCCGCCGTGTTCTTCACGTCGTAAAGCGCCTGCATGTTCAGGTTGGCGGCCTTGCAGGCCGTGTCGAGGGCGGCCTTGTAGGGCTCCGGCAGCGCTTCGTACTCGGCTTTGTTGATGAAGAAGTGGATCGTCAGGCCGCCTTCCCAGAAGGCCGGGTAGTAATAGTAGGGCGCGATCTGGTGGAAGCCCAGGCGTTCGTCGTCGTAAGGCCCGACCCATTCCGCCGCGTCGATCGTCCCGCGCTCCAGCGCCGGATAGATGTCGCCGCCCGGAAGCTGCTGCGGGACGACGCCCAGACGCGACATGACCTCGCCGGCGACGCCGGCAATGCGCATCTTCACGCCGTTGAGGTCGGCNAGGCTGTTGATCTCCTTGCGGAACCAGCCACCCATCTGCGCGCCGGTGCTGCCGCCCGGCTTGGCGACGATGCCGTACTCGGACAGGAACTCGTCATAGAGTTCGTTGCCGCCGCCATGATAGAGCCAGGCGTTCTGCTGGCGGCCGTTGAGGCCGAACGGAATGGTCGAGCCGATCGCGAAGGTCGGGTTCTTGCCGGTGAAATAGTAGCCGCAGGTATGGGCGATCTCGACCGTGTTGCTCTGGACCGCGTCGATCGCCTGGGGCCCCGGGATCAGTTCGCCGGCCTGGAAGACCTGGATCTGGAACTTACCCTCGGTGATGGCGGAGAGCGCCTCGGCCATGACGACGGCGCCGCCGTAGATCGTATCGAGATTGTTCGGGAAGCCCGAGGTGAGGCGCCAGCGGATGGTCGGCAGCCCCTGGGCGATGGCCGGGGCGGCGATGGTCGCGCCGGCGGCCGTGGCCGCGCCGGCGAGCGCGCCCTTGGTCAGAAAGCCACGACGGTTGAATTCGTTCGGCATGTTTCCTCCTCTGCCTGGATTATTGCGGCCGTTCGGGGCCATGGGGCCGGGTCCGTTCGGCTGCGGTTGCGGGAACGATCCGATTGCCGGTGGGCTGGGCCACCGTCAATTCTCATTGCGGGTTGGGGGGACTTGCGTCGGACGGTACGCCGAAGCTCGGCGGCGGAGCGCCGAACGTCGGGGCCGTCGATGCGCCGAAGGCGGGGGGCTGGTCACCGAAGGAGGGCGGCTGCGGGGCGCCGAACGGCGCCGCCGGCGTGCCGAACGGGTTCTCGCCGCCGGCGCCGGGCATCGGCACGTTGATCTGGATGGTCGNNGGNTCCACCACGATCTGCCCCGCCTTGTAGTGGGTGACGAGCTGCGGGAAGGCGATGACGAGCGCGACCATCGCCAGCTGGATCCCCAGGAACGGCAGCGCGCCCATGTAGATCTGTTCCGACCGGACCGGCTCGATGATCTGCCCCGTGACCTTGTCCTTGTAGGCGCGGGTCGGCGCGACCGACCGCAGAAAGAAGAGGGAGAAGCCGAAGGGCGGATGCATGAACGAGGTCTGCATGTTGATCGCCAGCATGACCCCGAACCAGATCAGGTCGATGCCCAGGCTGTCGGCGACCGGCGCCAGCAGCGGNATGATGATGAAGGCCAGTTCGAAATAGTCGAGGAAGAAGGCCAGGAAGAACACCAGCAGATTGGCGACGATCAGGAAGCCCGTCTCTCCGCCGGGGACCGCGGTCATCAGGTGTTCGACCCAGACATGGCCGTTCACGCCGTAGAACGTCAGCGAGAAGACGCGCGCGCCCAGCAGGATGAAGATCACGAAGGAACACAGCTTCGCGGTCGAATAGAGCGCAGACTTGAGGGTCGGCAGGTCCAGGCGGCGGTTGACGATCGCGAGCACCAGGGCCCCGACCGCCCCCATCGCGCCGCCTTCGGTCGGGGTCGCAAGCCCGATGAAGATTGTGCCCAGAACGAGGAAGATCAGGACCAGCGGAGGGACCAGGGAGGTCACGACCTTCCAAGCCAGTGTCCAGCCGCGCAGGGTACGGGCCTCGGGCGGCAGCGCCGGAACGCTCTTCGGCTGGAGCAAGGACATGAGGACGATGTAGCCGGCGTAGACCGCGACCAGCAGAAGGCCGGGCACCAGCGCGCCCTTGTACATGTCGCCCACCGAGCGGCCGAGCTGGTCGGCCAGCACGATGAGCACNAGGCTCGGCGGAATGATCTGCGCCAGCGTGCCCGAGGCCGCGATGGTTCCCGATGCGATCCTGCGGTCGTAACCGTAGCGCAGCATGATAGGCAGCGAGATCAGGCCCATCGCCATGACCGAGGCGGCGACGACGCCGGTCGTGGCCGCCAGGATCGCGCCGACGAAGATGACGGCGAAGGCCAGGCCGCCACGGACCGGACCGAAAAGCTGCCCGATCGTGTCGAGCAGATCCTCGGCCATGCCGCTTCGCTCGAGCACCAGACCCATGAAGGTGAAGAAGGGTATGGCCAGCAGCGTCTCGTTGGACATCTGCCCGAAAATCCGGTCCGGAACGGCCCCGAAGAGATTCGGCGACAGGAGGCCCAGCTCGATGCCGACGAAGCCGAAGCCGAAGCCGACGAAGGCCAGCGCGAACGCCACCGGATATCCCAGCAGCAGCACGACCACCAGCGACAGGAACATGATGGGCGCGAGATTTTCCGCGACGAAGGCAATCATCGTTCCGGTCCCCGGTCAGAGCGCTGCGGCTTCGGCGTCGGCCTTCGCCACCGGGTCGGGGAGGCTTCCCCGCAGAATGGCGATTCGCTTGATCAGCTCCGACACGCCCTGGAGCGCGAGGAGGCCGAAACCGGCCGGGATCAGTACCCAGGCGGGCCAGAGAGGCAGGCCGCCGGTGTTGTTCGACACCTCGCCGCTCACGAACTTGGCAACGACGATCGGCCAGGAGAGATGGATGGTGATCAGGCAGAACGGGAGCAGGAAGAAGATCGTGCCCAGGATCTCGACCCAGATCTGGGCGCGGCGCGGCAGCCGGCTGTAGACCAGATCGACCTTCACATGTTCGCTGTTGAGAAGCGTATAGCCCGCCGCGATCAGGAACACGGCCGAGAACAGGTACCACTGCGCTTCCAGCCAGGCGTTCGAACTGAGGCTGAACAGCTTGCGCGTCGTTGCGTTGATCGCGCTGATCAGCACCGCTGCCAGCAGCAGCCACGAAATCGCCTTGCCCAATAACGTATTGATCGCGTCGATAGCGCGCGAAAGCGACAACAACCCGGACATTATGTCTTCCTCCCGATGGCCCGCCTTGTCCTGGCGGGTCCGTCGGGAAAACTGGTATGGCGTCAGCCTTTCCGGGACAAGATGCCGAACAAGCCAAATGCACAAGCCTACCCAGTATTGGGTAGGCGTCCGGCCGGCCCTAAGTCAGCCCGTTGTCGATGGCATAGCGGATCAGGCCCGCGGTCGTCGGGATTCCGAGTTTCTTCTTTATGTTCTTCCGGTGCGTCTCGACGGTCGCGGCCGAAAGGCCCAGGGACTGCGCGATTTCCCGGTTGCTCTTGCCGGCGGCGATCTGCAGCAGCACGTCCTGTTCCCGCCCGGTCAGCGGCACGGTGCTTTCGTGGGCCTTGCGCTTCAGAAGCACTTCCGAGACGCCGGAGGAGAAATAGGTCTTTCCGGCCGCGACGGTTTCGATGGCGACGATGATCTCGTCGGTCGAAACATCCTTGAGGATATAGCCCGATGCCCCGCGCATGACCGACGTGGAGATGTATTCCCGGCTGTCGTGCATGGAGAGCATCAGAATGTGCGTTTCCGGCAGTCGCTCCCGGAAGAGCCGGATGGCGTCGATGCCGTTGATCTGCGGCATGTTGATGTCGAGAAGGATGACCTCCGGCCGGGTCCGCTCCGCGATCTCAAGCCCGGTGAGGGCCAGTCCCGCCGCACCGACGACCTGGATGTGGTCGTAGGTCTCCAGTACCGCCCGCAGGCCGTCCAGGACCAGCGGGTGGTTGTCGATCAGCAGCACCTTGATGGCGTTTGCCCGGGTCATGCGGCTTCGGGCCTCCGGTCCGGCTTCAGCATCGCGGATTTCGGCAGTGTCGCCGTCAGCGTCGTTCCCTGCGACGTCGAGTCCACCCGCAACATACCGCCGAAATGGGCCATCCGCTCCTGCATGTTGCGCAGGCCGAGTCCGCCCATGCGCGGGATCGAGTCTCCGCCGGCCCTTTCGGCGAAGCCGTGTCCGTTGTCGCGGATCGTCATTCGGACGCGGCCGCCGACGCTCGACAGCTCGATGTCGACGCGCGTCGCCCCGGCATGGCGCTCGACATTGCTCAGCGCTTCCTGCGCCACGCGATAGAGCGCCGTGCTGGCTTCGGGTTTCGGCGTTCGCCTCAGGTCCGTCGCTCGGAACGTGACGGCGATGCCGGTGCGCTCGGTGAAGTTGTGGCTGAGGGCCTGCAANGCCGGCGTCAGGCCCAGATCGTCGAGGACGCGCGGCCGCAGGGCGTGCGACAGCCGCCGCACCTCCTTGATCGCGCCGTTGAGCGCCTCCACCCCCCGGTCGATCGCATTCGCCGCGTCGTCGCTGTTGCTCTTGGCCTTGCGGCTTGCGAGGTCGATGGCATAGCGCACGCCCAGCAGGCTCTGCGAGATCCCGTCATGCAGCTCGCGGGCAAGCCGCGCGCGCTCCTCCTCCTGGGTGTCGATGATGCGCTGGGTCAGCTGCTTCAGCTTCTCGTCGGCCATGCGCCGCTCTCGCAGGGTGACCATCATGCAGGTGGCGAATACGATCAGCACCGCCGGCACGGCGATCAGCGCGACGATGAGGAACGTCTTGTCGATATTGGCGCGCAGGTCGGCGTTGGCCGCCGCGGTCTGGGCGAAGACATCGTCCAGATAGACGCCGGTGCCCAGCATCCACTGCCACTTGTCGAGGCCGACCGCGAAAGACAGCTTGTCAGCCATGGCGCCCGTCGAGGGCTTTTCCCACTTGTACTGGTACAGCCCGCCGCCCTGCTTGCCCTTCTCGATCAGGTTGGCGATGACCCGGTTCCCGTCCGGATCGACGAGATCCAGCCAGTTGCGGCCGGGGCGGAAGGCCTGGCGGGGGTGGACGATGTTGTTGCCGTCGTAGTCGTAGACGAAGAAATAGCCGTCCACGCCATAGTCCAGCGACGTCAGGATGGCGCGGACTTTCTCCTTGGCCGCTTCGTCGTCCGGGCCGGCCGCATCGTAGATCTCCTGTATCGCCGACAGCGCCAGGTTGGTGAGGTTGAGCAGTTCGGTCTCCTTCGCCTTCAGCATGTTCCGCTCGAAGGTGTCGATGCTGCTCCGCACCAGATGGGTCGACTGCCAGGTGATGAAGGTTGTGATCGTGAGGATCGCCAGCACGAGCGGGACGACCGCCAGCGCCACGATCTGATGCCGCAGGTTCAAGTGAGTGCTCCTTCCCCCCAACAAGAACGCCGGGGAGACTAGCACGATCATCAGGTTTTCGTCCCGCGGACGGGCCGGTTCCAGGAGACGGAAGCCTGCCCGAACCTTCGCGGCGGAACCGGCTCAGCCTCGTTTGCGGCCGGACCAGAAGGCGGGCATGCTGGTCGCATCGCGGTCGCCCCACGTGCTTCGGCTCGCCTCGTCATAGATCTCCAGCGCGCGCTCGGTGACCGGGAGCGGGAAGCCGAGCGCCCTGCCTTCGGCGATCATCGTCTGCAGGTCCTTCCGGACGGAATCGATGTCGAAGGTGACCGGCGGGGGGNCGCCGGTCCGAAGCGTCGCGGCGATGATCGATCCCCGGGCCTTCAGGATGTTGGCGCCGCCGGAAGTGTCGGCGAAGAGGTCGATCAGCCTCTCCGGATCGAGCCCCAGGTGCCGGCACAGCGCATACGCTTCGCCCAGCGCCTGGTAGTAGACGACCAGTGGCAGGTTGACGGCCAGCTTCAGGCTGGCGCCGGCGCCGACCGGCCCAGCATGCTCGATACGGCGGCAGAACTGCTCCAGGATCGGGCGGGCCCGGTCGATGTCATCGGCCTCGCCGCCCGCCAGTCCGATCAGCCGGCCCTGCCGGGCGGGGCCCGTCGTGCCGCTCACCGCGCATTCGATGAAGACCCCGTTCTTCGCCCGGACCCGCTCTGCCAGGCCGCGCTGGGTCTCCGGCCGGACCGTGCTGGTCTCGATGAACAGCCGGCCTTGAATATCGGCCGCCAGCAGGCCGTCCTTTCCGGCATAGACCGCTTCGATCGCCGCGGCGTCGGTCAGGCAGGTGATGATCGTCTCCGACTGCTCGGCAAGTTCGGCCGGGCTGCGGGCGAGAGCAGCCCCGGCGTCCACGATGGGCACCGCCTTCTCGGGCGTGCGGTTCCAGACGACAAGGCTGTGTCCGACCTCTCTCAGGCGGTCGGCAAGGGCCGAGCCCATCCGGCCCAATCCGGCGATTCCGATGCGCATCACTTAGCCTCGCTTCGTTGTCAATCGGGTCCGGCTGCCCTGGCCTCTCGTGCGGCCGGACCTGAACCTCTCCTTGCGGAAGGGACGTCAGCCGGCGATGACCATCTGCTCCTGCGTTCCCAGCCCTTCGATGCCCAGCCGCACCCGGTTGCCGGGCTTCAGATAGACCGGCGGCTTCTGGCCCATGCCGACGCCGGGCGGCGTCCCGGTCGCGATCACGTCTCCGGGCTGCAGGCTCATGAAGCCGCTGAGATAGCTGACCAGATAGCGGACGCCGTAGACCATGGTCCGGGTCGATCCGTCCTGGAAGCGCCGGCCGTCCACCTCCAGCCACATGGCGAGGTCCTGCGGATCCGGCACCTCGTCGCGGGTCACCAGCCACGGCCCGATCGGGGCGAAGGTGTCGGCGCTCTTGCCCTTGACCCATTGGCCCGAGCGTTCGATCTGGAATGCCCGCTCGGACACGTCGTTGACGATGCAGTATCCGGCGACGTGGTCCATCGCGTCCTCTTCGGACACATATTTCGCCGGCTTTCCGATCACGACGCCGAGTTCGACCTCCCAGTCCACCTTCTCGGCGCCGCGGGGAATCTCGATGGCGTCGTTCGGGCCGCAGATCGCGCTCGTCGCCTTCATGAAGACGACGGGTTCGGGGGGCACCTCCATTCCCGACTCCGCCGCGTGATCCGCGTAGTTCAGGCCGATCGCGACGACCTTGCCGATGCGTCCGACGCAAGGTCCCAGGCGCGGGCTGCCCTCGACCGCCGGCAGCGTCGACGGGTCGATGCCGCGCAGCCGGTTCAGCGTTTCGGGCAGCAGTGCCTCTCCGGCCAGATCGGGGATGATGCCGGTGAGGTCCCGGATGGTGCCGCCGGCATCGAGGATGCCGGGCTTTTCCTTGCCCGGAGGGCCGTAACGCAGAAGCTTCATGGCTTTCCTTCGTTCTGGTTGCCGTTGTCCGAACGGGTGGAGAGGGCAGCGGCGGGTTCGTCACCGCCCGATCTTATCCTCCACCGCCTTGAAGGTGATCATGTAATGCTCGGTCAGGCGCCGGGTCGCGAGGGGCGCGTCGCCGTCGAGCGCCGCTTCCATGATGCCCCTGTGTTCGGCGACCGTGTCCCGGTGGGGGAAGGTCGAAGCCACGGAGATGAAGCGGTAGCGCTGGGCCTGGTCCATCAGGTCCTCGCAGAAGTCGATGAGGATCGACGAGCCGCAGGCGGACAGAAGCGCGATATGGAAGGCACGGTGCCGTTCCTCCCAGACCGGGTTGGCCGCCAGGGTCCCGCCCGGCAGGTTCCAGGGCGTGCGCGACAGGCGGTGGAAGGCGAGGACGACCCGTTCCTCCCAGGCCTGGTTCCGGTTGCCGATCGATTCCTCCAGCGCCTTCGCCTCGACCCAGCAGCGCGTCTTGACCAGTTCCCGCCAATGCTCGATCGACACCGGCGGGACGAAGAAGCCGCGCTGGTCGCGGCGGTCGACCAGCCCTTCGGATGAGAGCCGGTTCAGGGCTTCGCGCACCGGATTGAGCCCCGCCCCGTAGCGCGAGGATACGAAGTCGATCTGCAGCTTCTGGCCGGGCTTGAGCGTCCCCTGGATCAGATCCGCGCGAAGCTTCTCGTAGACCTGGGTCGCGCTCGTCGCCTTGGCGATCCTGTCCATTGCCGGTTGCCCGCTACTGGCCCAGCGTTCCGTCCGCGACGGTCTCCTTGTGCCAGAACACGAAGCGGCGCTGGATGAAGGCGACGACCCAGAAGGTCGCAAGCCCGAGCAGGCTGAGATAGATGATGAGCGAGAAGACCCGCGGGGTGTCGAGCTGGGCCGCGGCGACGCGGATCAGCTCTCCGAATCCCTTGCCGCCGCCCAGAAATTCGCCGACCACTGCGCCGACCACGACCAGTACGGCGGCGTTCTTCAGGCCCGAAAAGAAATGGGGCATTCCCGCCGGCAGCTTCAATTGGACCAGCGTCTGCCAGCGGCTGGCGCCCATGGTGCGGAACAGCATCCGGGCGTTGGCGTCGGCAGCGTGAAGTCCGGCGGCGGTCCCGACGATCACCGGAAAGAAGGCGATGAAGGCGGCAAGCGCGACCTTCGAGGCGATGCCGAAGCCGAGCCAGGACACGAACAGGGGCGCGAAGGCCACCTTCGGCATGGTGTTGATGGCGACGAGATAGGGCATGACCGCCCGTTCGCCGAAGGCCGTCTCCCCGACCAGGACGCCCAGCAGAAAGCCCAGGGCGACGGCGATGAGGAAACCCCAGAGCACTTCCTGTGTGGTGACCCAGAGCGCGGCCAGCATGTAGTCGCCGGACAGGAGATTCCGGCCCACGACGACCAGGTCCTCGGCGGTCTCCAGGGGCGAGGGCAGGATGATCCGGGAGACGAGCTCCATCCCGTAGACCGCCTGCCAGGTCAGGAGGAAGGCCGCGAGCAGCAGCAGCATCGCGACCGGCCGCGGCATCCGGTCGATCCAGGACGTCTCCTCGGTCCACACGGTCGAGGCCGGAGGAGCGGGGGCATCCGACGTCGTCTGCGCCTGACTCATGTGAAGGCTCCCTGGTCGAGATGGCTTCGGATCCGCTGGACCAGCGCGCCGAAGCGGGGACCCGTCATCATGTCGAGCGTCCTCGGTCGGGGCAGGTCGATGGCAACGGATTCGATGAAGCGGCCGGGCCGCGCCGACATGACATGGACCACGTCGGAGAGGATCACCGCTTCGGGGATCGAATGGGTGACGAGGAAGGCCGTCGCGTTCCGTTCGAGGCAGATCCGCTGCATCTCCATGTTCATGAAGTCGCGGCTCAGCTCGTCGAGGGCGCTGAACGGCTCGTCGAGCAGGAGCACCGCCGGTTCGGTGATCAGCATCCGGCAGATCGCCGCCCGCTGGGCCATGCCGCCCGACAGCTCGTTCGGATAGACCCGCTCGAAGCCGCTGAGCCCGACCAGCTCCAGAAGAGACCGGGCCTTGTCGTAGGCGGCGCGGGCGGCGGCCTTGCCGTCCCGGATCTCGATCGGAAGGACGATGTTCTCGATCGTGGTGCGCCAGGGGAACAGAGTCGCCTGCTGGAACATCATCCCGATGTCGCGCCGGGGCCCGGTCACCGGCTTTCCCTCCAGGACGACGCTTCCTTCCGAGGGCGGCAGCAGCCCGGCCATGATCTTGAGCAGGGTCGACTTGCCGCAGCCGCTGGGTCCGATGACGGCCGAGAAGCTGCCTTCGGTGAGCAGCAGGTCCACTTTGTCCAGGGCCTGGACGTTCCGCCGGGTGAAGGTCTTGCTGACCCCGTGCAGCTCGTAGACGGGCCGGCCCCTGGGGCGGGCCTGGGTCGCGGGATCGAAGGCGACGCTTGCCGCCATCAGGGCGCGCCCTCGTTCCAGCTTTCGACGAACTCGTTCGTATAGGCGGCCGTGAGGTCGGGAAGGGGCTCGCTGATGGTGCCGGTCTCGACCGCGCTCTGGTGCCACAGCTCCCAATGCTCGGGCGGCTGATAGCCCCAGCCCCGGGAGGGATCGGCCGGGGTGATGCGGTCCTTGATGGCCTCGAACAGCGCCGTTGCGAATTCCCGATCCTCGCCCTCCTGGGGATTGCCCGCCGTCGTGTGCTCCAGCACTCTTTCCTGGTTCGCGGGATCGAGGCCGAATTCCGTCGCCCGGACGATTGCCCGCCCGAAGCGGACGATGGTGTCGCGGTTCTCTTCGATATAGGACCGCATGGCGGCATAGCCGTTGCCGAAATAGCTGAGATACGCCTCGGGCGTGATCTCCCGGAGGTCGATACCCCGGGCCTCCATGATGGCGGCGTCGCTGACCGCGGCGGCATAGGCGGCGACGTCGCCCCGCAGGAAGGCCGCAGCTGCGAGACCGCCGTCGCCCACGGGCAGGAACTCGTAATCCTGGCCTTCGGTCAGGCCCACATCGGTCAGGATCGCGCGGGTGAAGCCGACCTCTGCGCCGTCGGCCGTCCCGACGCCGATGGTCGTGCCCTTGAGATCGGCCGGCTCCCGGATCTCGGAGTCCTCCGGCACGACGACGCCGAAGACGCTCTTGGCGAAATGGTTGTAGATGAACACGACGTCTTCGCCGCGGGCCCGGGCGGCCAGGACCGGGGCCGGTCCCGGCTGGCCGATCTGGGCCTGCCCGGCGGACATGGCCTGAAGGACCTGGGACGATCCGTCCACCGCCTCTACGGTCACGGACAGACCTTCCTCTTCGAAGAAGCCTTCGCCGATGGCGACATGCAGGGGGAAGTTGTTGATCGCCGAAGGATTGGGAAGGACGACGGTGATTTCCGTGAGCGCCTGCGACTGCGCCCCGGCCGGGGGCGCCTGAAAGGCGGCAAGCGCCGATACCGCGACGAGTCCGAGCGTTGCGCCGATCCGGGTGCGCGTCTCCATGGGCGTTTCCTCCGCTGGCTTTTTCGGCTCCGGCTCTTCGCGGCCGGGTCGATCATGTATGTTTTGTGCCCAATAAATGAAAAAGAAATCAGTTTGTTTCGTTCTTCGGGAAATATGGATGCGAATCGGCCGGGCGCGTGCCGGGCGGGGCCTCGGATCAAGGCCGGCTGCGGCTCATCGGAAATCGCGGCTTCGCCACAGCGGCAACTGTCGGGGCCTGGAGGCGCGCGGATCGTCGCCCCGCGGCAGGGACGGGGAACGGGTTCCGGCCGTCCGGTCGCGGTCGCTCAAGGTGCGGAGGAGGAGGGTCAGGTCTTCCAGCCGTTCGCACACGATATGGGTGACGCCGCTCTCGCGCTGGACCCGGCCGCGGACGCTCAGAAGAGCCGCCTTCAGTACCGCCTTGCGATATTCCCGGACGACGTCCGGCCAGCAGATCAGGTTGGCGACCCCGGTCTCGTCCTCGATCGTGATGAAGATGACGCCGCTCGCCGTCCCGGGCTGCTGGCGGACCAGCACCAGGCCGGCGGTCTCGATCCGTCGGCCGGGACGGACCCGGCCCACCTCCTGCGCCGTGACGATGCCGCGCGGCGCCAGATCCTCTCTCAGCAGGCTCATGGGGTGGGCCTTCAGCGACAGGCTGGTCGAGAGATAATCCTGGGCCACATGCTCGCCGAGCCGCATGGCCGGCAGCGCGACCTCCGGCTCCGGCCGGTGGTCGCCCGCCACATGGGCGAAGAGAGCGGGCGGCGGTTCGCCCAGGCTGCGGACGGCCCACGTCGCCTGGCGCCGGTCGAGCCCCATGGAGCGGAAGGCGTCGGCATCGGCCAGCAGCGCCAGGCTTGCCGCCTTCAACCGCGCCCGGCGCCACAGGTCGCGCGGGTCGGCATAACCGTCGCCGCGGTTTTCGAGCAGAAGATCGGCCTCGGCCCGGCTCAGGCCCCTGATCAGCCGCAGCCCCAGGCGCACGGCGCAGAGACGGCCGTCGGCCGGCTCCAGGGTCGAATCCCAGTCGCTTCGGTTGACGTCGGGCGGCCGGATTTCGACCCCGTGCTCGCGGGCATCGCGGACGAGCTGGGCCGGGGCATAGAAGCCCATGGGCTGGGCATTCAGGAGCGCCGCGCAGAACACGTCCGGGAAATGGCATTTGAGCCAGGCCGAAACGTAGACGAGCTGGGCGAAGGAGGCGGCGTGGCTTTCCGGGAAGCCGTAGGAGCCGAAGCCTTCGAGCTGCCTGCAGCAGCGTTCGGCGAAGGAGCGGTCGTAGCCGCGGGCCAGCATGCCGTTCAGGAGCTTGTCCTGGAAAGGCTTGAGGTCGCCCCCCTTCTTGAAGGCGGCCATGGAACGCCGCAGCCGGTCGGCCTCGTCGGCCGTGAAGCCGGCGGCGACGATGGCGATCCGCATCGCCTGTTCCTGGAAGATCGGAACGCCGAGCGTCCGCCCCAGCACCGGTTCCAGTTCGGGCGACAGGGTGTCGATCGGCTCCAGGCCCTGCCGGCGCCGGAGATAGGGATGGACCATGTCGCCCTGGATCGGCCCGGGCCGGACGATGGCGACCTCGATCACCAGATCGTAGAAGGTCTGCGGCCTCAGGCGCGGCAGCATCGACATCTGCGCCCGGCTTTCGACCTGGAAGACGCCGATGCTGTCGCCGCGGGACAGCATCTCATAGGTGGCCGGGTCGTCCTGGGGGATGGAGAAAAGCGTGTGCCGCTGGCCGTGATGGCGCTCCAGCAGGTCGAAGCCGCGCCTGAGGCAGGACAGCATGCCGAGCGCCAGCACGTCGACCTTGATCATGCGCAGGACATCCAGATCGTCCTTGTCCCACTGGATGACCGTCCGGCCGGCCATGGCGGCGTTCTCGACCGGCACCACCTCGTCCAGCCGCCCGCGGGTGATGACGAAGCCGCCGACATGCTGCGACAGGTGGCGCGGAAAGCCCATGAGCTCCTCAGCCAGGTCGAGGGTCAGCCGGACCGTCCGGTCGGACGGGTCCAGCCCGGCCTCGCGTGTCCGCTCGTCCTCCAAAGGGGCGTGGCCCCAGCCCCAGACGCTGCCGCTGAGCGCGTTGACGGCGTCGGCCGAGAGCCCCAGCGCCTTGCCGACGTCGCGCAGGGCGCCCCGCGCCCTGTAGCGGATCACGGTGGCGGTCAGCCCGGCGCGGTGACGCCCGTACTTCTCATAGATGTACTGCATCACTTCTTCGCGCCGTTCATGCTCGAAATCGACGTCGATGTCGGGCGGCTCGTTGCGGGCGGCCGAGACGAAGCGTTCGAACAGGAGGTCGAACTTGGCCGGATCGACCGAGGTGATGCCCAGGACGTAGCAGATGGCCGAATTGGCGGCCGAGCCCCGGCCCTGGCACAGGATGCCTTTGGACTGGGCGAAGCGGACGATGTCGTGGACGGTCAGGAAATAGGACGCGTAGCTCAGCTGATCGACCAGCTCCAGCTCCCGGGCGATGGTCTCGGCGACCTTGTCCGGCACGCCGTCCGGATAGCGCCGGGCGGCATGCGCCGCGACCAGTTGCTCGAGCCGCTGCTGGGGCGTTCGGCCGTCCCCGGTCACCTCGTCCGGATATTCGTAGCGGAGTTCGTCGAGCGAGAAGGTGCAGCGCTCGGCGATCTCGACCGTACGCCTCAGTGCGTCCTCGTGGCCGCGCAGGATGCGCGCCATTTCGGTGCCGTACTTCAGATGCCGTTCGGCATGGGCGAACAGCCGGTGGCCCGCTTCCCGGATCGTGCATTTCTCGCGGATGCAGGTGAGGACGTCCTGAAGGCGCTGGCGGGCCGGCACGTGATAGTGGACGTCGTTGGTCGCGACGGTCGGCACGCCCAGGCTGTCCGCGAGATCGGCCAGGTGGTGCAGGCGCCGGCTGTCGTCGCCGCGATAGTGATGGCCGATCGCCAGGTACAGGGCACGGCCGAACTGCCGGCGGTATTCGTCCAGATCCTCCCGAAAGGCGTAGTCGATCCGGTCGGGCGGGACGGCAACCAGGACCTGGCCTTCGGCGTGTTCGTAGACATCGGCCTTGTCGATCAGGCATTCGCCCTTGGGCGCGCGCCGCCGGCCGAGGGTCAGGAGCCGGCACAGCCGCCCATAGGCCGCCCGGTCGGTCGGGAAACACAGCAGGCTGGGACCGTCGCGAAGGTCCAGGCGGGCGCCGACGATCAGGCGGATGCCGGCCTGCCGGGCGGCGTCATGGGCCCGGACGATCCCGGCCAGCGTGTTCCGGTCGGTGATGGCGATGGCGCGGTGTCCCAGCAGCGAGGCGGTCAGCACCAGCTCGTGGGGATGGGAGGCCCCCCGCAGGAACGAGAAGTTGCTGGTGACCTGAAGCTCGACATAGTCGGTCATGGGGCTCCCCTCAGGCGAAGAAGCCGTGCAGGTACCAGTCCGGCACGCGGGAGCCGGTTTCGAACAGGCCGTGACGGAACACCCAGAAGCGCCGTCCGGCGACATCCTCGATGCGGTAATAGTCGCGCGGCGCCCGGCCGTCGTCGGCTGCATCCCACCATTCGGGGGACAGCCGTTCCGGGCCGTCGGCCACCCGCACGCGATAGGCCGTGCCGCGCCAGAGGAACATGACCGGCGGTCCGTCCGGCACCTCGGCCACGGTCTCGATGCGCTCGGGCCGGATCATCAGGCGGTGCGGCCGGGGCACGATCAGCGGCCAGCAGGACGGTGCGGCGCCGACGGTCCGCGCGAAGGGCGGGCGCAGCACGACCGCTCGTTCGGGGATCCGGCTCGTGGTCGGCTCAGGCCTCACGACCCGGCCGATCCGGTTGTCCAGCCGGTCGACCAGATCGGTCAGCTTCTCCGGCTCCGTGGCGGTGCCGTCGGCGGCGGACAGAAGCCCGGCCTGGGCGGTTGCCAGCGGCTCGGCAACGGGGGCCGCCAGCACCATGACCTCGATCCCGTTGCCCGGATCGGCTCCGCCCAGCCGGGGGGCGAGGAGCCGCATCAGCGCGTCCGGGCGACGGGACGGCGCGGCCGTGCCGATTTCCAGCCGGTCGGCCCGGCCGTCGACATGGATCAGGTCCAGCGTCACCCGCCTTGCGCCCTCGCGCCGCTGCCGCAGGTCCTCGCACAGCCGGTCCAGCAGCCGCCGCGTCGCGTCCGCGACATCCTCAGGACGCCAGAGCGGCTCGGCGAAGACGGCCCGGACCCGGTGCGGCGGCACCGGCCGGTAGGGCGTCAGGGGTTCCGGCGCCTCCCCTCGCGCCTGGCGGAGACGATGGACGACCGTTTCGCCGAAGCGGCGGGCCAGGGGGACGGCGGGCAGCCGGGCCAGATCGCCGATCCGGCGCAGGCCGACCCGGTCGAGCGCCGATGCGGTCGCCGGGTCGAGGCGCAGCGCCTGCACCGGCAAGGGGGCGAGCGCCTGTTCCAGGGATGCGGGATGGCCCGCGGCGACGATCCGCCCGTTCCGCCCGTCGAAACGGGCCAGGGCCCAGGCCGCGCCGGGGGTGGGGGCTATGGACGCCCGGCCGTCGTGCCCGAAGCCGGCGAGACGTTCCAGAAGATCGCGCAGGAGCCCGCGCTCGCCGCCCCACAGATGGGCGCAGCCTGTGATGTCCAGCATCAGGGTGTCGGCATCGGCGATCGCGACCACCGGGGTGAAGCGTGTGCACCAGTCGGCCAGGGCGGCCAGGGCGCGGGCGTCCCGGGCCGGGTCGGCATCGCGGATCACGATCCCGGGCTCGATCGCCCGGGCATCGGTCAGGGAAAAGCCGGGGGCGATCCCGCGCTCCGCGGCCATGCCGTTGACGGCGGCCAGCCGGATTCCTCCGTCCAGCCGGGCGGTCAGGGCGAAGGGGCGGGAGCGCAGGGACGGGTCCTGCCGCTCCCACAGCTCGATCGGGAACCGTGGAAGCCAGAGAGCCAGATACCGCCGTTCGCAGAATCGGGGCGTCGTCATTGCGCGCTCCGCTCAAGCGGTCCGCCGGGCCGTCGTCTCCTCGCCCCAGGCGGGAACGCTTTCCTCCCGCCATCCGCGGTCGGTCCAGGTGACGATGCCCTCGGCGGTCCTGCCGCCCCGGTTGTGCAGAAGCTCGACCCGCCAGCGGGGCTGGCCGACGCCGGGGCCGGAGAGATGCGAATCGAGGGCGGTGATGCGCCAGCGGGTGAGGGCGGAACTGACCGGCGGCTGCGGTGCCGGGCGCAGCAGCAGGCCGGTGGTGCGGCCCTGCTCGGCGGCCAGCTGCAGCCTGCGCCCGGCAACGGGGGGCAGGCGGTCGGTCTCGGCGATCACGCCCGCCAGCGCGCCGCTTTTCAGGGCTTCCTCCAGCGCCCACAGAAGATCCCGGCCCCGGATGCCCTGGAGCAGCAGCAGCCTGTCCGGCGTAAGCCCATAGACCAGGAGACCCGGCGGGTAGAGGTCGCGGCCACCCTCCAGCCACAGGACGTGCCCGTCCCGCCGCTCCGCCAGCCGCGCCAGCAGCGCGGCGCCGAAGGCGGTCGCGGCGTCGTCGCCCGATTCGCCGCTGCGGATCACCTCGTGGATCGCCGCTTCGGGCAGCCCGCAGGACAGGGCCTCGTCGAAGGCCGGAAGGCCGAGCACGAGGCCGGCCGCCGACGAAACCGGCCGCTCGATCCGCTCGATCCGGCGCCGGAGATCGGCCAGCACGGCAGCCTTGGCCGAACCTTTGGCAGGCAGCGATTGGCGCATCGTGAACCGACGTGTTCTCGAAATGTTCTCGTCCGGAACCGTAACGCCGGTCGTCCGGGAGAGTCAATCCGGTGCCGGATCGCTGCCCCGTGCCAAGCCTCGCCGGTCTATCCGGGGGCTTCAGTTTCCGGTGGGTTCCGTCCCGGCGCCGCGCGTCCGGCCGCCCTGCGGACGCGCAGGCGCCCCAAGGGGGCCGTCGACCCGCGGACGATCAGCTCGACCGGCAGCACGATATGCCTCGGCCGGCGGTCATCCGGCCGCTGCTCGAACTGCTCGAGCAGGACCCGGGCGGCGGCAAGGCCGCTCTCGTACTGCCGGATGCGGATGGTGGTGAGCGGCGGCTGGATCCGGTCGACAAGCGCCATGTCGTTGTAGCCCGAGACCGAGACCTGGTCCGGACAGTCGAAGCCCAGCGAACGAAGCCCCTCGACCGCCCCGATCGCCAGCCGGTCGTTGGCGCAGACGATGGCGGAGAAGAGCTTGCCCCGGTTCGCCAGCTCGCGCAGGCTGCGTTCGCCTTCGCTTTCGTTGAAGCCGCGGCTGAAGACGATCAGGTCCTCGTCCAGATCCAGCCCGTGCTCCTTCGCCGCCTTGATGAATGCCCGGTAGCGGAGAAGGCCGGTCGAGAGATCCTGCGGGCCGGCGATGTGAGCGATGCGGCGATGGCCAAGCTCGACCATGTGCGCGACGGCTAGGCGCATGCCGGTGTCGTCGTCATGGACGACCGACGACACCGCCGGGTCGTTCACCTTGCGGTTCACCGTGACGGCCGGGATGCCGTCGGCGACCGCCCGCGAGATCGCCGGATCCTGCAGCTGGACGCTGGCCAGGATGAGACCGTCCACCCCGCGGGCCCGAAGCGTCTCGATCAGCGTCGTCTCCCGTTGGGGGTCGCTGTCGGTATTGACCATGATCGCGATGTAGCCGCGTTCGGCCAGCCCGTCCTCGATCCCTCTCAGGATCGGCGGGAAGATCACGTTGGTGATGTCGGGAACGAGGACGCCCACGGTCAGCGAGCGCCGGGTGCGCAGGGAATACGCGATCGAGTCCGGACGGTAGCCCAGCTCGCTTGCCGTCCGGACGATCTTCTCCGCGACTTCCTCGGTGATCAGGTGCCGCGTCTTCGGGTCGAGCGCGCGGGACACGGTGGAGATGTGGACCCCCACCGCTCCTGCGACGTCCTTCAGGGTGACGCGACGTTTCTTGCTCTGCTGCATGTACGATCTGACTGCGATCCGGTCGCCCTAGCCATAGCAGCAAGGCGTCCGGTGAGACAATCGATTGCGGGAAGCGGGCCGGCCCGGCAGCGGAGCAGGAGCGGGCTCATGCTTCCGGTCCGGCATAGGCGCCGGCGGTCGCGGGGAACATCGACTTCACGATCTTCAGGCGGGAGATGTCGGTGGTCGCATCCATGTGCAGGAAGATCGCGGCGTCGCGGAACAGCTTCTCTATGCCGAAATCCAGCATCGCACCGTTGCCGCCGTGCAGCTCCATGGCGTGCTGGCAGACCTTCAGGATTTCCTCCGAGGCGAAGACCTTGGCCATGTTGCACAGGGTCTCGGCTTCCGGGGCGTTCGCATCGACGGCCTGCGCCGCGTCCCGGAGCAGGGCGCGCACCGCCGCGATCCGGGACGCCATGTCGGCCAGCCTGAGCGCGACGGCCTGATGCTTGATCAGGACCCGCCCGCCCTGGACATAGGACTGGACGTAGTCCGCCGTCCTCTCGAACGCGGCGACGCCGACGCCCAGATTCTTGGCCGCCTGGATGATCTTGCCGGGGCGGAAATAGACGCCGGCCTTGCCCAGTGCGTCGCCTTCGACCAGCAGATGGTCTTCGGGCACGATGCAGTTCTCGAAGACGATCTCGCCATTGTTCATGAAGCGGCAGCCGACCGTCTCGTTGCAACGGGTCACGGTCAGGCCGGGCGTGTCCCGCGGGACGAGGAAGCTCGACGTCCCCTGCAGCATGCCGACCTTCGGGTCGGTATTGGCATAGACGACGTAGAGCGAGGCGTCGTAGCCGTTGCTGATGAACTGCTTCCGGCCGTTGATCACCCAGCCGTCGCCCATGCGCACCGCCCGGGTGTGCATGGCCGCCTCGGGCACGTTGTAGGGCAGCCAGCGGTCCGACGCGCCCCTGGGCTCGGTCAGGCAATGGGCCAGAAGGAAGCCGGGATCCGCGACCAGACGGGGAAACCAGCGTTCCTGCAGATGGCGCGGCGCGAAGGTGCGCAGCAGGACGGCGACCTTCCAGTTCTGCACCAGCTTGTCGGCGAGGCCGGAATCGCCCCGCGCGATCTCCTCCGCGATCAGCGCGAAGGTTTCGACCTCCCGCTCCGGGTCGAGCTGCAGCCCGCCGAACTCCTCCGGCACGCCGAGCGTGCGGATGCCCAGGGCATCGGCCTCCTCAAGGATCGTGCGCGGCAACCGCGCGTCGGGATCCATGAGCCATTCGCGTTGCCAATTCGCCCGGATGAAGGGCGTGACCACCTCGTCGATGAAGCTGCGGCAACTGCGCTTCATCAGGCGCTGTTCCTCCGTCAACCGACTTTCGTCCCAGCTCATCCGATCGGTCCTCCTCTGCCCGTTCTTATGGTTGGGTTCGCTCAACCGGCCATGGCTGCTTCCATGATCCGGTCGCGGGTGATGGGCAGGCGCCGGATGCGGAGCCCCAGCGCCCGTGCCACGGCATTGCCGATCGCGGCCGCGACCGGCCCCTGCGCCGCCTCCCCGGCGCCGAGCGGCGGAGTCCCCGCGGGCGCGAGGAGCCGCGTTTCGATCTCCGGTATCTCGGGGAAGCGGAGGATCGGATAGCGCTCCCAGTCCAGGGGCGGAACCCGGTCCTCCTCGACCGGCACCTGCTCCTTCAGGGTCCAGCTTGCGGCCTGGATTGCGCCGCCTTCGATCTGGTTGCGCACCCCGTCCGGGTTGATCGCGAGGCCGACATCGGCCGCCAGCCACAGCCGGGTGAGACGCACGTCCTCCTCCGCCGTCACCTCTGCGACCGCGGCAAGCCAGGCGCCCCTGTTCTTGTAGCGCGCGACGGCGAGGCCCAGACCCGTTCCCTCGCCGGAAGGGCCGTCCGGCCGCCATCCGCTCATCGCGACCGCCTCGTTGAGCACGGCGCGGGCGCGCTCGTCGGAAAGATGGGCCAACCGGAACGAGAGCGGGTCCGTGCCGGCGAGCTCCGCCAGCTCGTCCATTGCGCTTTCGATCGCAAAGACGTTGAGATGGGCGCCCAGGGACCGCAGGGAGGAGGTCCGGATGCGGCTTCCGGTCGTCAGCGTGACGGTCGCGTCCTGCGCGAAGTCGTAGAGGGCCAGCGCGTTGCGCGAGGCGGCGCCGCCCTGGGCTTCCGGCAGTTCGACGCAGCGCCGCGGCAGGAAGCGCCGGTCCAGGGCCTCGGCCGAGGTCAGGTTGACCTGGCCGGCCGCGCCGGGGCGCTGGACCTGCGGCATGCTGAGGACGTCCATCCGCCAGGCGGCGATGCGCCCGGCGTCGTCGAGGACCGCTTCGATCCCGGCCTCCTGCGCGGCGCCCAAGGGGGCGAGCGCCAGTTCGTCCTCGCGGGTCCACTGCACGCGCACCGGGGCGCCCGGCATGAACCTGGCGACGATGGCGGCGTCCATCGCGGCATCGTCCGCGGCGTTATGGCCGTAGCAGCCGGCGCCCTCTGCGTGGATCACCGTCACCGCCGCGGGATCGAGATCGAGAACCCGGGCGATCTGCGCGCGGAGGGCGAACACCCCCTGGGAATGGGTCCAGACGCGAAGCCGTCCATCCTCGAACCAGGCGAGCGCGCAGGAGGGGGCGATGGAGCCGTGGGCGATCATTGGGCGCGCATAACGGGCCGAAAAGGTCCTGCCCGGCCGCCCGTTCGCGCCGGCCCGTCCGGCGCCGTCGGCGGAAAGGCGCACCGGGGCAGGCGCCTCCTGGCCCGGCCAGGCGCCGGGCGCCTCCTGCCAGACGGCGAGGTCCCGCGCGGTCGCGAGCGCCCGGCCGGCCTCGTGCTCGCTTGCCGCGACCAGCGCGACGAAATCCGCCCGGCGCAGGAGATGCACTTCCGGATGTCGGCGGGCCAGCCTTTCCGGGTCGAATTCGGCCAGCACGGCTCCCCGGAAAGGCTGCCTCAGGATGCGGGCGTGCCGCATTCCGGGAAGGCTGATGTCGTGGATGAATCCGCCGCCCCGGAGCCGCGTCCCGAAGTCGGGGCGCGGGAGGCTCGTCCCGACCACGCGGTAGCTGGCGGGCGCCTTGACCGGCGCCTCGCCCGAAACCTGCCGGCTCCAATCGACGGAACCGGCGAGCGACCAGTAGTCCAGATTGGTCGACTGCCCATCCTTCAGAATGCGCCCCTCATCGACCGAGAGCCGCGCCGGATCCGCCTGCAGCCTTTCGCCGGCCGCGTGCAGGAGCAGCGCTCGCGCCTCGGCCGCGGCCAGCCGGACCGCGCCGCCGCCGACGGTGACGGAGAGGCTGCCGGCCGTGAAGCCCTCGTCGGGGCACCGGTCGGTCAGGCCGGAGATCACCTCGACCTGGTCGGGCCTGAGATCCAGCTCCTCGGCCGCGATCTGCGCGAGCGCGGCCAGGATGCCCTGCCCCAGTTCCACCTTGCCCGTCAGGACCGTGACCCGGTCCGGCCGTCCGAACGCCAGCCATTGGTCCAGTCGGGGATTGTCGGCCAGGCTCTTCGGCAGCACGGGCGCGTTCATGCCGCGCCTGTCCGGGTGAGGGCGGCCGCCCGCTCGACGGCCCGGAGGATGCGCGGATGCGCGCCGCAGCGGCAGAGATGGGGGGCGAGCGCGGCGGCGATATCCGTGCGGCCCGGCCGGTTGCTGCCCTTCAGCAGGGCGAATGCGCTGATCAGTATGCCGGAGAGGCAGTAGCCGCACTGCCCGGCCTGTCCCTCATCGAACGCCTGGAGCAGGGCCTTGCCGACGGGATCGGCGGCCAGCCCCTCGATCGTCGTCACCGTCCGGCCGCCGACCGCTTCCGCCGGCAGCGTGCAGGCGTGGCGAGGCCGCCCGTCGATCAGCACCATGCAGGCGCCGCACTGCTCGAGCCCGCATCCGAAGCGGGTTCCGTAAAGATCCAGCCGGTTCCGAAGCACGTGCAAGAGCGTCTCGTCCGTTTCGTGGGCGACGCTGACATCGGTGCCGTTGAGCCGGAAGCTCGTGGTCTCGGTCACGCGGGACGACTCCCTGTGGTCAAACCGAACGACGGCCGGCCGGGGGCGCCCCGGCGGCAGGCCCCGAGGAGTGGAAGGCTACCCCCTGCCTTGACATTCCACCGGGCCAGGATATCGTGCAAACGTTCGCAGACACAAGAGGGCCGGCTTCGAAGCGAAGGCCGGATGGATCGACTGCCATGCACGACGCCGTCACGAGGCTTCGGCCCGGACCCATCGACATCCACGCCCATATCATGCCCGAGCGGCTGGTCTCGCGGCTGGCCGCCGGCGAACGGCCCGGCTTCCGGGTCGATGTCGACGACGAAGGACGGTCTTGGGTGCGCCTCGGCGAGGGCGGTCCACGGATGCCGCTGCCGGCGGGGATGACGGATCTTCCGCTCCGCCTGAAGACGATGGAGGAGCAGGGCGTCGCCGCCCAGCTCCTGTCGCCGTGGATCGCGCTCGCCGCCTATCATCTCGGGCCGGAGGACGCGGTCTGGTTCGCGCGGGCGCTCAACGAGGAGATCGCCGCCGTCGTCCGCGAGACGCCGGACCGCTTCGTCGGGATCGGATCGGTTCCGCTGCAGGTGCCGGATTCGGCGCCCGACATGCTGCGCTGGATGGTCCGCGACCTGGGGCTCCTCGGGGTCGAGATCGCGACCAAGGTGGGCAACGACCGCCTGCTCGACGACCCGTCGCTGGAGCCCTTCTGGGCGGCCGCCGACGAACTCGGGGCCTTCGTCCTGATCCATCCGACCCTGGGCGGAGGGGACCGGCCGGAATTCGCCCCCTACTACCTCACCAACCTGATCCACAACCCGCTCGAGACCACGTTCGCCGCCGCGCATCTCATCTTCTCGGGCGTGATGGAGCGCTATCCGCGCGCCAAGGTCTGCCTGGTGCATGGCGGCGGCTTCCTGCCCTACAATGTGGGCCGGCTGCGGCGCGGCCGGCTGGTGCGGCCGGAAACCCAAGGCGCCATGACCGGGGACGTGGACCAGTCCTACGGGCGCTTCTTCTTCGACACGGTGACGCATTCCGTGACCGCGCTGCGCTTCCTGGTCGGGGAGGTCGGGGCGGACCGGGTGCTCCTGGGAAGCGACTATCCCTTCGACATGGCCGATCCCATGCCGGTCGGAACGGTGCGGGAGGCGGCCTTCGTCCGCGCGGAGGAGAGCGCGATCCTGCGCCGGAACGCCGAGCGGATCCTGACTGCCGGAGCCGCCTGACGTCGGGGCGCCTTTCGCCGCAACGTTTCGGCAATTGACAGGACGGGCGAGCCGCGATTATCGTGCAAACGATTGCAGCGGCGATGCCGCCAAGGATGAACACGAGTTCGGGAGGATGCGAATGGAAAGGCGCTTGCCCGGGGAACGCGTGGTTGATGGTCGCGCGATCATCAATCCGGACCCCTCCTGGAACTGGAGCCGGCACCTTCCGGCACCGGGCCACACTTCCGTCGATTTCGAGCGGCGCGTCGACTTCGACCGCCTCAGGACCTATCGGCTCGCCCGGGCGCGGCAGGCGCTCAAGAACTCGGGCTGCGGCGCGCTCCTGCTGTTCGACGTCAACAACATCCGCTACGTCAGCGGCACCAAGATCGGCGAGTGGGAGCGCGACAAGCTTTGCCGCTTCGCGCTGCTGGCCGGCGACGGCGACCCGATCGTTTGGGACTTCGGCTCCGCCGCAGTCCACCACCGCATCTATTGCGACTGGTTCTCCCCGGACAGCTTCCGGGCCGGCATGCTGGGCATGCGGGGCACCGTGCCGCCGGCCGTCGGGCTCATGAAGGCCCATGCCGAAGAGATCATGTCGCTGCTGCGCGAGGCCGGGGTCGCGGACATGCCGGTCGGGGTCGACATCGCCGAGACGGCGATGTTCTTCGAGCTGCAGAAGGCCGGCATGAAGGTCGTCGACGGCCAGCAGATCATGCTCGACGCTCGCGAGATCAAGAATATCGACGAGATCACGCTGCTGAACCAGGCGGCGACGATGGTCGACGGCGTCTATCACATGATCTGGGAGGAACTGAAGCCGGGCGTCCGCGAAAACGACATCGTCGCCCTCGCCAACAAGATGCTCTACGAGATGGGCTCCGACGACGTCGAGGCGATCAACGCGATCTCGGGCGAGCGGTGCAATCCGCACCCCCACAACTTCACCGACCGGATCATCCGCCCGGGTGACCAGGTCTTCTTCGACATCCTGCAGTCCTACCAGGGCTACCGGACCTGCTACTACCGGACCTTCAATGTCGGCCGGGCCACCCCGGCGCAGCACGACGCCTACAAGAAGTGCCGGGAATGGCTCGACGCCGCGATCGAGCTGATCAAGCCGGGCGTGACGACCGACAAGGTCGCGTCCGTCTGGCCGACGGCGCAGGAGATCGGGCTGCCGAACGAGATGGCCGCCTTCGGCCTGCAGTTCGGCCATGGCCTCGGGCTTGCCCTGCATGAACGGCCGATCATCTCGCGCCTCGTCTCCCTGGACAACCCGATGGAAATCAAGACGGGCATGGTCTTCGCGCTCGAGACCTACTGTCCTGCATCGGACGGCTATTCGGCCGCCCGGATCGAGGAAGAGGTCGTCGTGACCGACACCGGGTGCAAGGTGATCAGCCTGTTCCCGGCCGAGGAGCTGCCGATCGCCAACCGCTACTGAACGTGAGGGGGCGGACCGGCGGTTCCGCCGCCGGTCCCTGGGACAGGAGTCTTCCGTGAACACAGCAAGCAGGGCCGCCAGGAAGCACGGGGCGAACGACGACATCGGCGTCGAGACCCGGCTCAGGATGTTCCGCACCCAGGTCGAGATCCGCGACTTCGAAAAGCGCGCCTACGATCTGTTCCTGCAGAATCTCGTCAAGGGCACCAGCCATCTGTCGCTGGGCCAGGAAGCCATCGCGGCGGGCTTCGCGGCCGCGATGCGGAAGGGGGATCTTTCGTTCTGCACCTATCGTGGGCATGCCCACACGCTGGCCCGCGGGGTGGAGATGGAGAAGGTGCTGGGCGAGCTGATGCAGCGCGACAACGGGCTGATGCGCGGCAAGGGCGGGTCCATGCATCTGACCTCTGTAGAGCACGGGGTCATGGGATCCTATGCCATCATCGGCGCCCATCTCTGCATCGCCAACGGCGCGGCGTGGCGCGCACAGTATCTGGGGCAGGATGACGTCACCGTCTGCTTCTTCGGTGACGGGACGACCAATATCGGCGCCTTCCACGAGGCGCTGAACTTCGCCGTGATCTGGAAGCTGCCGGTCGTCTTCGTCTGCGAAAACAATCTCTACATGGAGTACACGCCGATCGCCGACGTGACCGCGGTCGAGCATCCGGCGGCCGATCGCGCACCGGCCTATGGGCTGGAGAAGATCATCGTCGACGGCAACGACGCGGACGAGGTCTACCGCATCGCCCGGACGGCCTTCGCCAAGGCCCGCGCCGGCGACGGGCCGTCGCTCATCGAATGCAAGACCTACCGTCATTCCGGCCATTCGCGAGCCGATCCCGCGAAGTACCGGCCGGAAGGAGAACTCGAGCGCTGGCTCGAGCGCGATCCGATCAAGATCTATCGCCAGCGCCTTCTCGACTTCGGCGTCGATCCGAAGACGGTCGAGGAGATCGAGGCCGAGACGAAGGCGAAGGTCGAGGCCGCGACCGAGGCGTGCAAGGCGGCGCCGCCGCCTCCGGCCGAAATCCTGACGACCGACGTATATGCCGATGGGGGCTGGGCATGGCGGAACTGACTTATCGCGAGGCCGTGGCGCGCGGCATCGCCCAGGAGCTGCGGCGCGACGAGCGCGTGGTGTTCTTCGGCGAGGACGTCGCCAAGGCCGGCGGCGTCTTCAAGGCGACCGTGGGCCTTTACGAGGAGTTCGGCCCCAAGCGCGTGCGCGACACCCCGATTTCGGAGCAGGCCATCCTCGGCGCGGCGATGGGGGCGGCGATGACCGGACTCCGCCCGATCGCCGAGATCATGTTCTCGGACTTCCTCGCGGTCTGCTTCGACTATGTGGCCAACGAGTTCCCGAAGGCCCGCTACATGACCAACGGCCAGCTCGGCTGCCCGCTGGTCGTGAGGACCGGGAACGGGGCCGGGTCCCGCTTCGGGGCCCAGCACAGCCAGTCGGTCGAGAACTGGGCGATGATGATCCCGGGGCTCAAGGTCGTGGCGCCGTCCTCGCCCGCCGACGTCATCGGCCTCTTGGCGGCCTCGGTCCGCAGCGACGACCCCGTGATCTTCTTCGAGCACAAGTCGCTCTACGCGACCAAGGGCGAGGTGCCGGACGGGGAAATCGTGGACACCCTGGGCACGGCGAAGATCCTGCGCCACGGGCGCGATGCGACCATCCTGGCGCTCGCGCTGATGGTGCCTCGCGCGCTGGCGGCGGCCGAAACGCTTGCGCGCGATCATGGAATCGATTGCGAGGTCATCGACGTGCGGTCGCTGGTGCCGCTGGACACCCGGACCATCCTGGAGTCGGTCGCCAAGACGGGGCGGCTCTTCACGGTCGAGGAGAACCCTCGCCTTTGCGGCTGGGGAGCCGAGATCGCGTCCATCGTGGCGGACGAAGCCTTCTATGATCTGGACGGGCCGATCGTACGCATCACGACGCCGCACATCCCGCTGCCCGCCGCCGACAATCTGGAAGACATGGTGCTGCCGACGCCCGAGAAAATCGTCGACCGCATCCGCCGCGCCATGGGCGCCTGAGACCGGGAGGCGATCGGGATGACACTGTCTGAGCTGAACATGGACGTGCCGACGCGGCTCTATGTCGGCGGCGAATGGCGGGACGCCTCGGACGGCGGCACCTTCGAAGTCGTCAACCCGGCGACGGGCGAGGTGCTGGCGCAGGTCGCGAGCGCGACCGAGCAGGATGCCGATGCCGCTCTGGACGCGGCCGAGGCCGCGTTTGCCGACTGGGCCGCCCGCAAGCCGCGCGAACGGGCGGAGATCCTGCGCAAGGCCTTCGAGCTCATCATGGAGCGGAAGGAGGCCTTCGCCCGCCTGATCTCCATGGAGAACGGCAAGGCGCTGCCGGATTCCCGGGCCGAAGTCGCCTATGCGGCCGAGTTCTTCCGCTGGAATGCCGAAGAGGCGGTTCGGGTCCTGGGCGAGGTCTCGATGGCGCCGGCTTCGGGGGCGCGGATCCTGGTCGGGCGGAAGCCCGCCGGCCTCTCGGTCCTGGTGACGCCGTGGAACTACCCGGCGGCGATGGGGACGCGGAAGATCGCGCCGGCGCTTGCCGCTGGTTGCCCCGTCGTCATCAAGCCGGCCTCCGACACCCCGCTCACCATGCTGGCGCTGATGCCGGTCCTGGAGGCGGCTGGCGTGCCGAAGGGGCTGGTGAACGTCCTGCCGTCACGCCGGTCCGGGACCATCGTCGACCGCATGCTCCACGACCGGCGGGTGCGCGTCATCTCCTTCACCGGTTCGACCGAGGTGGGGCGCAAGCTCCTGCATTCGGCGGCCGACTGCATCGTCAATCCGGCGATGGAGCTGGGTGGCAATGCGCCCTTCGTCGTCCTGGAGGACGCCGACATCGACCAGGCGGTCGAGGGAGCTCTTGTCGCCAAGATGCGCAATCTGGGCTCCGCCTGCACCGCCGCCAACCGCTTCTATGTCCACGAAAGCGTGCACGACCGCTTTGTTGAGCAGTTCGCCGCCCGCATGGCTGCGCTGAAGGTCGGAGATCCGCTGGAAGAGGGCAACGAGGTCGGCTCGCTGGTCAACGAGGACACGTTCCGCAAGGTCTGCGCCTTCGTCGAGGATGCCGTGGCCAAGGGGGCACGCGTCGTCACCGGCGGCCGGCCACTGGAACGCAAAGGCTACTTCTACCCGCCGACCGTGCTGGTCGACGTTCCGGACACGGCCGCGTGCCTTTGCGACGAGATCTTCGGCCCGGTCGCCGCCATTCAGAAGTTCTCCGACGAGGAGGACATGATCCGACGCTGCAACGACACCGAATATGGGCTCATCGCCTATGTCTTCACCCGCGACCTGAAGCGGGGGCTCGCGATTTCCGAGCGGCTCGATTTCGGGATGATCGGGTTGAACCGCGGCCTCGCCTCCGATCCGGCCGCCCCCTTCGGCGGCATGAAGCAGTCCGGGATCGGACGGGAAGGCTCCCGCGAAGGCGTGCTGGAGTTCCTGGAGACCCAGTACGTCTCGGTGGAGTGGTAGCGGCGATGGCGCGGAGCGGACGGGGGAAGCCATGGACATCGTGATGCCTCAACTCGGCGAAACCGTTGCCGAGGGAAAGATCAGCACCTGGTTCAAGCAGGTCGGCGACAGGGTCGAGGAGGGGGAGGTCCTGTTCGAGATCGAGACCGACAAGGTCTCGATGGAAGTCCAGGCCCTCGGCACCGGCATCCTGACGGAGGTCCGCGCGCAGGCCGGCGAGGTGGTGCCCGTCGGCACCGTCGTCGCCGTGATCGGAGAGGCAGGCGCGAAGCCCGCCGCGCCGGCACCGTCGGAAACCGTGAACGGAAGCGTAGCCGTGAACGGCGGCGGCGCGGGGAACGGATCCGGGGGGGCGTCGGGGGACGCCGGACCGGCACCGGCGTTCGTGCTGGCGCCCTTCGCCGAAACCAGGACGCCCGAGTTCCTGGGCCGGATGCCGGCCCCGGACGGCCTCAAGGTGACGCCGCTGGCCCGCCGCCTGATGGTCCAGCACGGGCTGGACATCGAGGCGGTCGGCGCCCTGGCCCGGAGAGAGGGGGCCCGCCGCATCGGCCGGGACGAGGTTCTGAAGGCCCTCCAGGAGTCCGCCGGCCGCTCGCACGCGCCGGCGCCGCAGCCGGCCCGGGCGGAAGTCGAGCCGCGTCCCCCTGCGCCGCCGGTCCGGCCGACGCCCGGCCGGCATCATCCCTTCAACCAGATCCGGCGGCAGACCGCCCGGCGCCTTTCGGAATCCTGGCAGTCCGTTCCCCATGTCTTCCAGGCAAACGAAATCGACTTCGCCGCGGTCGACCGGGTCCGGCTGGCCCGCAAGGACGCTTTCCGCGAGCGCCATGGGGTGTCGCTCACCTATCTTCCCTTCATCGCCCGGGCGGTCTGCCTGGCGATCGCGGAGTTCCCGCTGGTCAACAGCAGGCTCGAGGACGACGGGCTTGCCGTCTCGGCCGAAATCCATCTCGGCATCGCGGTCGACCTTTCCCATGAGGGGCTGGTCGTCCCGGTCGTGCGCCATGCCGACGAGCTGACGCTGCCCGGCCTCGCCAGGGCGATCGCCCGGCAGGTCGAAAAGGCGCGCGACGGGCGGCTTACGCCCGACGATCTTGCCGGCGGCACCTATACGATCTCGAACAACGGGGCGTTCGGGACCCTGTTCACGGCCCCGATCGTCAACCCGCCCCAGGTCGCCATCCTCTCCACCGATGCGGTTCGGAAGCGTCCCGTCGTCGTCGAAGGGGCGGAAGGGGATGCGATTGCCGTCCATCCGGTCGGTGTCGTCGCGCAGAGCTTCGACCACCGGGCTTTCGACGGCGCCTATTCGGCCGCGTTCCTCGGCCGGCTCAAGTCGATCCTGGAGACCCGCGACTGGGCTGCGGAGTTCGCCTGATCGCATTCAAGGAGGCGGGCCGGCCTGCCGGCACGACAGACACTGGCCCAGGGGCCAAGGAAATCAAGGAGGTATACCGATGGAACAGGGCAGACACAGGCTCGGCTGGATCGGGCTTGGCCGCATGGGCTATCCGATGGCCGAACGCTTGGCCAAGGCCGGCTTCGATCTCAGCGTCTGGAACCGGACGCGGTCCAAGGCCGAGCCCCTGACCGAGAAGGGAGCGAAGGTGGTGGACGCGCCCGCCGAGCTCGCGGATGTCGACGTCCTGTTCACCATGGTCTCGACCGGGGCCGACCTGGAGCAGGTCTATTTCGGCCCGGAAGGCGTGGCCAATCCGGGGAACGGCCCGGTTCCCAAGATCTTCGTCGACTCCTCGTCGATCGGCGTCGATGACTCCGCGAAGATCAGGGAACGGATCAAGGCGCTCGGCTCCGAATTCCTGTGTGCCCCCGTCAGCGGCAACGGCAAATGCGTAAAGGCGGGCAAGCTGAGCCAGGTCGTGTCCGGTCCGAAGGACGTCTACGACAAGGTGAAGCCCTATCTCGACACGATCGCCGGGAACGGCGTCGCCTATGTCGGCGAGGGCGACCTGGCGCGCTTCTGCAAGATCGCCCACAACGTCCTGCTGGGCGTGGTCATCCAGAATCTGGCGGAGATCGTGGTCCTGGCGGAAAAGGCTGGCGTCCCGCGCCACGCCTTCATGGACTTCATCAACAACAGCGTGATGGGGTCGATCTTCACCCGGTACAAGACCCCGGCGATCGTCAACCTGGACTGGACGACGACCTTCACGGTCGCGCTGCTTAAGAAGGATCTGGACCTGGGGCTGAGCGCCGCCCGGGAGCTTCACGTCCCGATGCCGGTGACCGCGGCAACGCGCGAGGCGCTGCAGTTCCACTACGGCGTGGCCTCGGCGCGTCCGGACGCGGCGGAGTACCTGCAGAAGGACTTCGCCACCCTGCTGGAGACTCAGGCGCTGGGGGCCGGGATGCGCCTTGTTAGCGAGAACAAGGATGTGAAAACCGGCCTGGAGGTCGAGGAGTAGCGTCGATCCCGGACCGCTTCATCCGGAACCGACCGGTTTTGCGCGAAATGACGGATCCTCATCGCATCGTGAGGGCGACGAAGCTGGCTCGGGTCGCCCTGGCAGCACCGGAGGGGCCATCGCCGGGAGCTTGCGGATGAAGGAGGACGCCGCGTCCTTGGATGTTCTTGCCCCTTCCGGCGGATCCGGCCGGGAGGGGCAGGTCCGGCCGGGNGCCGGATGAACGATGATGCTGCGCGTGACGCTGCGGAACTTGTGGAACGCTAACGTCCCGGCCGCTAAACAACGCGGCAAAGGGCGCTTCCGGGGGAGAAAGCAATGAAGAAGTGCATTGCCCTGTCGTTGGGGATGTCGATCGGCCTGGCCGCGCTGTCCGTCCAGGCTGCCGAAACCGTCCGACTGACGATGTCGTCCAGCCATCCGACGGCGGTCGCCTGGGTCGGCGCCCTGAAGACCCATGTCATCGACAACTCGAATCCGCGCCTCGAGCAGATGGGCTCGCCCTACCGCATCGAATGGACCGAAGCCTTCGGCGGCGCCCTTTACGACTTCAACGACACGCTCGAGGCCGTCCAGGACGGGTTGACCGACATGGGCTGGGTTGGCTCGCTCTGGGAGCCGGCCAAGATGCCGCTCCAGAACATCATGTTCGCCGCGCCCTTCGTGACCAGCGACGTGGTCCTGGCGGTCGACGTCATGAACGAGCTGAACGACACGATCCCCGAGATGAAGGAGGAATGGGAGAGGCACAACCTCGTCTTCCTGGGCGCGACCGTTTCCGACACCTATCACATCTTCACCGATTTCCCGGTCGAGAGCCTGGCCGACCTCGAGGGCCGGAAAATCGTCGGCGCCGCCTCCCTCGGGCCGTGGCTGCAGGGGACGGGAGCCATTCCCGTCGCCGGCGGACTGCCCAGCTTCTACCAGCAGATCCAGACGGGCGTGGCCGACGGCGCCATCATCATTCCGACCGGCGCCTATTCCCTGAAGCTCCACGAAGTGGCTCCCCACATCACCCTGGTCGACATGGGTGTCACCACGATCGGCGGCCTTGCCGTGAACCGCGATACCTGGGATGCCCTCCCGGAGGATGTCAGGAAAGTCCTGGGCGAGCTTGGGCGCGAGTACAGCCGCGTGCATGCCGAGCAGGTGAAGGCCGTCTATGACCAGGCCCTGGCCGACATGGCCGCCGAGGGGGCGATCATCAAGGAACTGCCGGCCGAGGATCGGCAGCACTGGGTGAACAGCCTCGCCAGCCTGTCGAAGACCTGGGTTGAGACCGCGGAAGAAGCGGGCCTGCCCGGGAAGGAGATCTTCATCCGCTTCATGAACGAGATGCGCGAGCGGGGCGCGACGCCGCTGCGGAACTGGGACGAGGAGCTCTGAGCGCCATGCGGCCGCTGGTGCCGCAGCGCGGGGTTCCGTGAAAGCACCCGCCGGGCGCCCGGCGGGCGCCGCCCTGCAGTGAGGAGGAGCAGCGTGACAGAGACCCAGGTCACGGAAGAGGCGGGGCCTGTTCCCGGGCACTTCCTGCAGTTTCCGGATCGGCTCACGCATCTCGGCGCTGCCATCCTCGCGACAGTCAGCTCCCTGTGGATCTTCACGATCACGGGGCTGGTCTGCTTCGACATCCTGATGCGGTCGGTCCTGAACCGACCGGTGCAGGGCGTGCCGGAGATGGTCGCCCATTCGGTCCCCGGCTGCGTGTTCCTGGCCGCTGCCTATGCGGTCCGGTCGGGCCGGTTCCTGCGGGCGGATTTCGTCTTCTCGGCCATCCTGAAGGTGTATCCGCGCGCCGGGGCCTGCCTCGACGGGCTGTTCAATCTGGCCGGCGCCTGGGTTCTCTACAAGATCGCGTCGGGAACCTGGCCCCGGCTGGTGAGCGCCTGGGAAACGTCGGAGTTCTTCGGGGCGATCGGCGTCTTCACGGCCCCGGTCTGGCCGTTCACCGCGACCATCGTGATCGGCTCCACGCTGGCGGCCCTGCAGTTCCTCCTGCTCGCCATCTCGGCGCTTCTGCGTCTGCGCCGGACCTCCGCCGAGCCGTGGCCGAGCTTCCTTCTGGCCGGAGGATTCGTCGCCGCCGCGGCTGCGGGGGGCGTCGTCATGATCCAGGGCGGGCTGTCACCGATCGAGGTCGGCTTTCTGGCCATCGCCGGCATGCTTCTCCTGGTCCTGATGGGGGTCCATATCGCGACCGGGCTCNTCGTCCTGTCGTTCCTGGGCATCTGGGCGGTCCGGGGCAATATCGGCATCGCCGANCGGTCGCTTGTGCTCGCCGCGACGGGGTCGATCAGCTCCTACAGCTTCGGCGTGATTCCTCTCTTCATCCTGATGGGGCTGTTCGTCGACATCGCCAATGTCGGGCGCGATGCGTTCGGCGTGGCCGCCAGCCTCGTGAAGCGCCTCAAGGGCGGGCTGGGAATCGCGACCGTCGTCGCCAACGCCGTCTTCGCGGCGATCACCGGCAGCTCCATCGCGTCGGCCGCGGTGTTCACGCGGGTCGCGACACCGCAGATGATCCGGCACGGCTATACGACGCGCTTCTCCGTCGGCGTGGTGGCCGGAAGCTCGGTTCTCGGCATGCTCATCCCGCCCAGCCTGCTGCTGATCGTCTACGGCCTGATCGCCGAGGTATCCGTCGGCAAGCTGTTCCTGGCGGCGGTCATTCCCGGGCTGCTGCTGATGCTGGCCTATTCCGTCATGATCGCGGGCCTTGCGCATGCCGCCCCGGGCTTCGTCGGAAACGTCCGCCCGGCCGACAGCGTCGAGCCGGTTTCGCTGCGCGAACTTGCGACGAAGCTTCTGCCGATNCTGCTCCTGATCGCGGTNGTCCTGGGCGGAATCTATGCGGGCTACTTCACCCCGACCGAATCCGGGGCGGTGGGAGCCGCGGGCGGGTTTCTGATCGCCCTCTCGCGGCGAGCGCTCGATTGGCAGAAGTTCCGGCGGATTCTGCTGGAAACCGCGGAGATCTCCGCCTCGGTGCTGTTCCTCATCGTCGCGGCCAATCTCTACAGCCGGATGCTAACCCTGACGAACATTCCCCAGGGGATCGCCGAATGGATGGTGGCGGCGGACCTGGGGATGGCCGCCTTTCTCGCGATCTATCTCGTGATCCTGATCCTGCTCGGCATGTTCCTGGATTCGGTGTCGATCATGCTGATCCTGCTGCCGCTGATGCTGCCGGTCGTCGTGTCGCTGGGCGGCGATCTCGTCTGGTTCGGGGTCGTCACGACGATCGCGGTCGAAATCGGCCTGCTGACGCCGCCCTTCGGCCTTTCGGTCTATGTGGTGAAGGGAACGCTCCCGCCCGGAACCGCGAGCTTGAACGACATCTTCGCGGGCGCGTTCCCCTTCGTCCTGACGATGATCCTGGTGACCGTCATCGTCATGGCCTTCCCCTGGCTAAGCCTCGCCCTGCTCTGAGCGTCAGGTGCTGCGCGGGAGACCGGCCCGAAGCCGGATCATCGCTTCGGGTAGACGGCCAGGACCTCGATCTCTATGCGGGCGCCGGGGGTCGACAGCGAGTTCACGCAGACGGTCGTGCTGGCCGGCGACCAGTCGCCGAGAAATTCCTTCATGGTCGCGCTGACCAGTTCGATTTCGCGCATGTCGGTCAGGAACTTGGTGATCTTGACCGTGTCGGTCCAGGTAAGCCCCTCATGCTTCAGAATCCCCTCGATCGTTCGCATAGCGCGACGGACCTGCTCGCGAATGTCGTTCGGATGGTCGTGCTCGCTCCAGTCGTGCGGATGCTTGTGATAGAGCGGCGAAGGGGTCGCGCCGGAGATGAACAAGAGGTCGCCCGGCGCCTCCACACGGATGGCAGGGGCGTAGGGCATGTCGGCGACCCGATCGGGTTCGGTATGGATCTCCCCGATGCCCGGATTGGTCGGCGAGGTCCGGTAGGGTTTCGTTCTGGCCATGGTTCTCCTCCCTTTCGTCGTTGTTCGTGCGAACGTTTGCATAAAGATCTCACGAGCGCCTGTGACTGACAAGGTGCTCGACCTTCAGCCGGTGATTCCATCCCAGACCAACTTCAGGGACAGAAGGAACAGCGCCGCCTGCACGAGGTCGTAGAACAGCGCCTGGGGGATGACGCGGATGATGCGCGACCCGGCGTAGGCGCCGAACAGCGCCGCCGGCACGAGCAGGATGCCGAGCACGACATTGCCTTCGGAGAACTGGCCGAGCGACCAGTAGGGAATGAGCTTCGCGGCGTTGAGGATGGCGAAGAGGATGGTCGAGGTGCCGGCATAGACCAGCTTGTCCAGGCGCTGCGGGACCACATACATCTGGTAGGGCGGCGCACCGGCATGGGCGATGAAGCTGGTGAAGCCGGACATCATCCCGAACAGGATGCCGCGCGGCAGGTCCGCTTCCCGCGGGCGTATCTCCCGGCGCCGCCTGACGAAGCTGGTGACGCAGAACATGAGGCCGAGAATGCCGATGATCAGCACCACCAGCCGGTCCGAGACCACGGTGAAGGCTGCCCAGCCGACACAGACCCCGCCGATCCCGGCCGGCACGAGGACGAGCAGGTTCCGGCGGCTGAAATGATGCCGGTAGAGATAGATGCCGTAGATGTCCGAGACGACGTAGATCGGCAGGGTGAGCGCCGCGGCGGTGACGGGCGAGATGAACTGCGAGAGCAGCGGCACCGACAACATCGCCACGACCGGCAGCCCTCCCTTGGAAAGGCCGATCGTAAGGGCTGCTATAAGTGCGACGACAATGAAGCTGGGATCGGAACTGGGCAGGTCGAACATCTAGAGGATCGCGGTCCAATGACGGGCCCGTCCCGGGCGGACGGGATTCGGAAGACCGCTATCCTAGCCGCGCCGCTCGCGAAGATGCGGGTATTTCTCGGTAAGCAGCGAACCGAAATAGAAGGTCGGCCGGAAGGCGGGATGCGCGCGGATCTTCTCGAGCCACCCCGCGACCGCGGGGCGTTCCGCCCACATCCGGTGCAGTCCGATGTCGTCCATGCGGACGATCACGGGCATCAGCATGACGTCGGCAAGGCTGAGCGACTCGCCCATCAGCCAGGGGCCGCCGCCGTCCCGGAGCCAGCCGTCCATCCGTACGACCGCGCGCTCCAGCCGGCCCATCGCCTCATCCATCTGCTCCTTCGGAAATCCGGTCCGGCCCATGCTGAGCAGGAATTCGCGGCGCAGCGGCTTCGAATCCGCCAGCGCCCGGAACTCCTCCTCGGTCATCGACTGGAAGTGGGGCAGGAAGGCCAGGTTGTATGACGGAATGCGGATCGCGGCAGCGGGCACCTCGTCGGTATAGCGCATCATCGCGCGCATGCGGGCCCTCGAGACCNGATCGGCCGGGGTCATCGGTGCGCGGTCGGGAAAGACCTCGTCCAGATACTCCAGGATGACCGAGGAATCGGTCACGACGTTCCCGTCATGGACCAGGGTCGGAACGACCCCGTTCGGATTGAGCGCCAGATAGTCAGGCTTCAGCTGGTCCCCTTCGAAGAGGTTCAGCCTGACCTCCTCGAAGGAAAGGCCCTTGGCGTTCAGGGAGAACCTGACGCGCTGGCTGCACGTCGACTGCGGGGCGTTGTAGAGCACCAGGACGGTCATCGGAATTCGCCCTTTCAATCCCAGTCGAGGAAGCGGGGAAGTTTCTTCATCTTGGCGAGCGTGCCGACGATCCCGGCCGGGAAGAACAACAGCGTCACCACCATGATCACGCCGGTGACCAGCAGGTTGATNTCGCTCGCGCCCATGACGATGAGGGAGATCTCGTTGAAGGCGACGAAGACGACGGTGCCGACGACCGGGCCGGCGACGGTCCCCTTGCCGCCCAGGATGCACATCAGCACCAGGTTCGCGGCGACCAGGATGATCAGGAAGATGTTCGGGCGGATATAGGTCAGGTATTCGCCCCAGACCGCGCCGGCCACGCTGACGAAGAAGGCCGATATGGCGAAGGCCAGCGTCTTGTAGAGGCGGGTGTCGATCCCCGCGCTCTCGGCCTTGACCTCGTCCTGCGAGATGGCCCGCAGCCCCAGCCCGAACTTCGAGTGCTTGATGCGGTAGGAGCACCAGACGGTTACCGCGGCCAGCACCAGGAAGGCGTAGTAGTAGGGGATCTTCGCCCATTGCGGGCCGAGCCCGATCGGCGGCAGGGAAACGCCGTTGGATCCGCCGACGAAATGCCAGTTGTCGAACAGGATGCGGGCGACCATCAGCAGGGCGATGGAAGAGATGATGAAGGTCGGGCCGCGCATGCGCAGCGTGACGAGACCGATCAGGTACCCGATCGCGCCGGCGACGAGGCCCGCAAGCGGGGCCGTGATGATCGAGGAGATGCCGGTATAGGCCAGGATCATCCCGGAGAAGTAGCCGCCGATGCAGAAGAAGACGTTGTGCCCCAGGGAGATATAGCCCGTGTACCCGCCGAGGATGTTCCAGCTGGACGCCATCGCCGAATACATCATGGCGTAGAGCACCAGATGGAGGACGTAGTTGTAGCCGCCGCCGTTGAGCTGGATCAGCGGCAGCACCGCCAGTACGGCCAGCAGCGCCCACGGGAACCACTTCACGCGCTCGCGCCGGCCGGAGCTGGCGAGGCCGGCATTGTACTGGCGCCGAGCCGCAATGACGTCGCCGACGTCGTAGGGTACCGTCATCTCAGGCCTCCTCGACCTTGTCGCCCAGCAGGCCCTGCGGGCGCACGAGCAGGATCACGAACAATGCGATGAAGAAGGTCATGGTCGACCAGGTGGCGCCGGCATAGGTGCCGACGAAGGCGGCGATGACCGACAGCAGCAGCGCCCCGATCACCGCGCCCATGATCTTGCCCATTCCGCCCAGCACGACCAGCGACATGAGAATGGCGATCCATTCCCAGTGCTTGGCCGGAAAGAACGAGAAGATGAAGCTGACGAGCGCGCCCGCGGCGCCGGCGAGGCCGAGGCCGATGCCGAAGGTCAGCATCGAGACCCGTTGCACGTTGACGCCCATGAGCTGCGCGGCGGCGCGGTTCTGGGTGGTGGCGCGGATCGCGGTGCCGAAGCGGGTGAATTTCAGGAAGACGAGCAGGCCGGCGATGATGACCAGGCTGACGATGCCGGCATAGGCCTGCCCCTTGGGGATGAAGATGTCGCCGAGGAAGAAGGCGTCGGTCGCATAGGCGGGGGTCGTCACCCTCTGGGTNTTGGAGAAAAGCGACCCCAGAAGCCCGTCGAAGCAGAGCGCGACAGCGAAGGTAAGGAGCACCGTCATTTCTGAATACTTGGCGTTCGCGGCTTCCTTCTCGAAAACCGTCTTGTAGAGGCCGATCCCGATGACGAAGAGCGCGGCCGCGGCGATCGGGGTCGCGAGGATCGGATCGACGCCGTAGGACCGGAACAGCCAGTAGGCGATGAAGGCGCCGACGATGATCATGATCGGGTGGGCGAGATTGACGATCCGCATCACGCCGAAGATGAGCGTCAGGCCCGAGGCCATCAGCGCGAACACGCCGCCGAGGGCCAGGCCGAGGATGAGGACTTGCAGGGCGTCGATCATGGGAATCCTTTCGTCACGCCGCCGCGCTTGCCTTGCCGAGATAGAGTTCGCGGATCCGCGGATCGGCGAGCACATCGGCGGCGGGGCCGTGAAAGAGCCGTTTGCCGAGATCGAGGACGGTGCCCCAGTCGGCGTTGCGCAGGCCCATGACGGCGTTCTGTTCGACCAGCAGGACCGTCATGCCGCTGTCGCGCAGCGTGTGCATGATCTCGAACATCTGCTGGACGATCTGCGGCGCAAGCCCGAGGGAGGGTTCGTCCAGCATGACGACCTTCGGCCGGACGATCAGCGTCCGGGCCATCGCCAGCATCTGCTGCTGGCCGCCGGACATGGTGCCGGCATATTGGGAGGCCCGTTCGCGCAGGATCGGAAAGCGGTCGAGCACTTCGTCGATGCGCTGCTCGATCAGCTTCTTGTCGTTCAGCACATAGCCGCCCATGCGCAGGTTCTCGCGCACGGTCATCTTGGGAAAGAGCGCACGCTCCTGNGGCACGAAGCAGATGCCCTTGCGCAGGATCTGGTCGGGCCTGAGCCCGTCGATGCGCTCCCCTTCGAAGCGGATCTCGCCCTCCCGCAGGGGCAGGAGNCCGGCGATCGCCTTCATCAGCGTCGATTTTCCGGCCCCGTTCGGGCCGATGATGCACTGGATCTGGCCCGGCGCGACCTCGATGCTGGTGCCGGTCAGGATGGCGGGGCCGCGCCCATATCCCGCGACCGCGTTCGTCACGGTCAGGAATTCAGGCATGGGCGGCCTCCGTCTTCGACGGCACGGCGCCCAGATAGGCGTTCAGCACCATGGGGTCGGCCTGGACCTCTTCCGGTGGGCCTTCGGCGATGACCCGGCCCGCTGCCATCACGACGACCTTGTGGGACAGGCTCATGACCAGCTCCATGTTGTGCTCCACGATGAGCACCGTCAGCCCGCGCTCGTTCAGCTTACGGATGTGNTCNACGATCTCGGCCAGCAGGCTCGGATTGACGCCGCCCGCGGGCTCGTCCAAGAGGACGATCTTCGGGTCCGACATCAGCACCGCCGCGAAATCCATCAGCTTCTTCTGCCCGTAGGACAGGNTCCGCGTCTCCTCGTAGGCGAGGCGGGTGATGCCGAGGAAGTCCAGGATCTCCATCGCCCTGTCGATCTCCTCCGGGGCGATGGCGGGCTTGAAGAGGGAGCGCCAGCCCGTGATCTTCGACTGGACGATGAGGTTCTCCAGGACCGTCAGATCCTCAAGATTGCGGGTGATCTGGAATGTCCGGCTGAGCCCGAGATGGGTGACCTGGTGCGGCCTCAGCTGATCGATCCGGACGCCCTCCAGCCAGACCTCGCCGGCCGTCGGCGTCATGGTCTTCGAAATGCAGTTGAAGGCTGTCGTCTTGCCGGCGCCGTTCGGTCCGATGAGCGCNGTGATGCGGCCGNGTTCAGCCGTGAACGAGCAGTCGTCCACCGCCCGGATGCCTCCGAAATACTTGCAGAGGCCTTTGACTTCGAGCATCGCGTTCCCTTCCAAAACCCGGCAACGCAATGGGAGGAACTCCACTGGCGCCTTGTACTCAGGAGACGTGAGATGTGTCGGGAAACTGCGGGCCGGGTGCGCTCCCGGCTCCGAGAGCGGCGGGCCCGGCATTGCTGCCGACATGGGCCCGCCGTCATGCCTTTGCCTACCAGGCCGGTTTCGGATGGATCAGCTCCGCCACCCCCTCGAACTCGTCGGTCGGGTAGACGAACTTCAGGTCTCCCTGCTGCCACTGGGCCATCAGGAAGGGCCGGTCGATCGGCAGGCCGCGCTCATCCCAGGCGAAGGGACCAAGAACCGTGCGGATCGGGTCTTCGACCGTGCGGCCGTGCATCCACGCGCTGAGCTGCAGGTTGTCCGTGGTCCCGGCGCCCCGGATCGCCTGTTCGACACCCTGGCAGACGGCGAAGGGAATGGCAGAATCCTCGTCCGGAATGCGGCCGAAGGTCTTCTCGAAGATCGAAACGAAGTCGGCATTGTTGAACGGTTCGCCGGCCAGCACGCCTTCGAAGGGCACCTTCTCGTGCCATGAGGTGTGAATGATGATGCCCTCGGTCGCGGTCATCAGGCCNTCNAGGAACTCCGCCTGGGTGCCCTGGCTCAGATAGACCAGCTTCGGTTCGGCGCGGACGGTCTGGAGGGAGCGGGTCAGCTGCACGGCCTCTTCGGCCGACGCGGTCAGGCCGATCACCATCTCGGCGTTCGAGCGCTTGATCGAGTTGGCGAGGTTCAGCCAGTCGGAGAAGCCTTCCTCGGGCCAGCGTTCCTCCAGGACCACCTCGATGCCGAGATCGGCGAGCGATCCCGGCGCGAGATCGGCCAGGACGCCCATCCCCGGCTCCTCGATCTTCCAGCCGAGCAGGCCGGCCGCAATGCCGTTGGCGAAGAAGTCGTCGGCATGGACCAGGGCGGCGGTCTTCGGGCGCTGGTCTTCGGGGATCAGGTCGGCGATCATCGCCTCCACGGATTCGGCCACCAGCTCCGCCGCGTTCTGCTGGAAATAGAACTGGTGCTTGTGCCCCTGGGACCAGATGCGCAGGGCACCGCCGGCGGGNACGGGATGGATCATCCCATAGCGTTCGATGACCGACGAGATCGGGAAGCTGAGCTTGCTGGAGAAGGTCCCGAAGACGACATCGACCTTGTCGACGTTGATCAGGCGCTCGTACTGGCTGATCGCCGTCTCGGTATCGGAGCGGTTGTCGCTGATGACGAGCTTGAGCGGCCGCCCGAGCACCCCGCCGCGCTCATTCACAAGGTTGACGCAGAGCTGATAGCCTTCCAAATGCTTCTGGCCCGATACCGAGAAATTGCCGGTCAGCGGCAAGGATGCCCCGATGGTGATCGGCTCGGCATCCTGAGCCTGGGCGGCGAACGCGAATATCCCGACCGTCACGAGCGCGGTCGTGGTCATCAAACTGCGCATTGGTGCCCCTCCCTGTTGTTCCGTCTGCGGCTCAAAAGCTTACGCAAACGTTTGCATGATTATCGGCGCGCAGGGGCGGCAAAGTCAAGAGGGGCGAATTCGATCATGACCCGGAGGCTGCGCCCGTCTTCGCNATTCTTGCTCCCGGCGCAAGGNCGGCGGACCCGGCNTCTGCGGCGACCGGGCGGGTAGCGCCCTTGTCGGTCGGCAATCGATTGCATTCGCCGAGGCCGTCGGCCGGTTGTCGGGGGTGGGGAGAGTCGGAGTATCGGCCTCCCACGCAACCTCATGCCGGTCGCATGCGTTGGACTTCCGGAACATTTTCCGACAGGACGGAGGATCGGCCATGGCAACATCGCTGCCGGTGCAGCCGGGCTGGAAGGCCGCAGATTTCGATCTTCAAGGGACCGACGGGCGGCGTTACCGGCTGGCCGACATTGCGGGTCCCCGCGGCACGCTGGTCATGTTCATCTGCAATCATTGCCCCTATGTCCAGGCGGTGCTTCCGGACGTGATCCGCGATGTCGGCGAGTTGCGGGAGCTCGGCGTCGGCGCGGTTGCGATCATGCCGAACGACACGACGGCCTACCCGCAGGACAGCTTCGAGAACATGCAGCGCCTTGCCGCCGATCTGCATCTACCCTTCCCCTATCTCATCGACGAGACGCAGGAGGTCGCGCGGGCCTATGATGCCGTGTGCACGCCCGACTTCTACGGGTTCAACGCGGCGCTCGAGCTGCAGTATCGGGGCCGCATCTACGAGACGCGCGACCGGCGGCGGGTTCCTGGCGCCGAGCGGGAGCTGTTCCGAGCGATGAAGATGATCGCCGAAACGGGCGAGGGGCCGAGGGCNCAGTTCGCAAGCATCGGATGCTCGATCAAGTGGCGTGACCGCTGACCTCGACCTCGGACGCGACGCGGGNCCGGTCGTCGTCTTCGGAGGAACGGGCTTCCTCGGGCGGCGGATCGTCCGGCATCTTGCCCGCCGGGGNCTCGGCGTCGTTGCGGCGTCCCGTCACCCGGAGCGTGCGGCGGCGCTTTTCCCGCCGACGGAACCCCGGGTGCAGGCGGTTCGCGTCGACATCGCGGACGAGGTATCCGTTGCCGGCGTCTTGGCCGGGGCGTCGGCGGCGGTCAATGCGGTCAGTCTCTATGTCGAGCGGGGCGGGCTGACCTTCGGCGCGATCCATGTCGATGCCGCCCGCCGCGTTGCGCGCCTTGCCCGCGAGGCCGCGGTCAAGCGCGCGGTGCATATATCGGGCGTCGGCTCCGATCCGGGCTCGCCCTCGTCCTATGTCGCCGCCCGCGGGCACGGTGAGGCGGCCATCCGGGAAGCCGATCCCGACATGATCCTGGTGCGGCCGACGGTCATGGTCGGCCCCGACGACGCGTTCCTGACGACGATGGTCGGCCTGCTCCGGCGCCTTCCGGCCTATCCCCTGTTCGGCGCCGGCCGCACCCTCCTGCAGCCGGTCCATGTCGAGAACGTCGCCGAGGCGGTCGCGCGACTGGTGTCTGGGGATCCGCCCCCGCCCGTCTCCGGGCCCGCAGGCAGGCTCTGGGAGTTCGGCGGCCCGCGCANCTACAGCTACGAGGACNTGGTCCGGAGCGTCGCCGAGCGGATCCGGGTCCGGCCNCGGCTCCTTCCTCTGCCCTTCGGCTTCTGGCAGGGAGTGGCCCGCATCGGCGAAATCCTGCCGCAGCCTCCCTTGACCCGCGACCAAGTCGCGCTGATGCGGCACGACAATGTCCTGAGCGGACGGCACCCGGGGCTGGCCGAACTCGGGGTCACCCCGACCGCGATCGAGGAGGTCGCGGCGGAGATCGCGGCCGGCATCGGGACGGGAGGGCGACATTGACGGCGCCAGGCCCATCCCATACCACAGCGTCGATGCCGAAGATCGACGGGGACGATCCATGGATTCCGCACCTCCGCAGACGCATGACGACGATGACGACGATTTCCCGGAAGCGCCGCGCGTCCCGGCCGGGGCGAAGAACTACATGACCCCCGAGGGGCACCGCCGGCTGACGGAAGAGCTTCGCCGCCTATGGACCGTGGAACGGCCGGCCGTCGTCGAGACCGTCGCCTGGGCGGCGGGCAATGGCGACCGGTCCGAGAACGGCGACTACATCTACGGCAAGAAGCGCCTGCGCGAGATCGACCGCCGGATCCGGTTCCTGCGCAAGCGCCTGGACGCGGCGGAAATCGTCGATCCGGCCAGGCAGACGAACCGCGACCGCGTGTTCTTCGGCGCGACCGTGACCTACGAGAATTCCCGCGGCGAGGAGCATACGGTGACCATCGTCGGCATCGACGAGGCGGATCTGGACCGCGGCCGGATCAGCTGGATCTCCCCCGTCGCCCGCGCGCTCCTGAAGGCCGAGGTCGGAGACGTGGTCGAGCTGCGGACGCCGGGCGCCCGGGAAAGCCTGGAGGTGATTGCGATCTGCTATCCCGACGCCGGATCCTGACATGGCCGGAAAAGGGGCAGCGTTCCTCAGATTCCGATTGATGACGTTTACGTAAACGGTAGCCTAGAGACATTCGCCTCCGAGCCGGGGCGGTTCGGACCGGCGTCAACGAAACGGCTGTCCCATGCGCAGCGGTTCGGGGAGGTCACGAATGTCCAGCAAGACCAGATATGCGATTGCGGCCGGCGGCATCTCCTTTCTTGCGGCGTCCGCGGCCGACGCTTCCAGTTTCTACCTGCAGGAGCAGAGCGTAACCGGCCTGGGGCGGGCCTTCGCCGGCCAGGCCGCGATGGGAACCGACGTCACCGCCCTCAGCTTCAATCCGGCGGCGATCACCCGGCTTCCCTCGGCCGAGGTCAGTCTGGGCGGAAGCCTGGTCGTGCCCCGGTCGGATCCGGACGACGCCGGGTCCAGCTTCGCCGGGGTTCCCTTCCCCGGGTCGGACGGCGACAATCCTTACGACCCGGTGGTGGTCCCGGCCTTCCAGGCGGCCTACCCGTTCCTCGACAACCGGCTGTGGATCGGTCTTGCGGTCACGGCCCCGTTCGGGCTCCAAACCGAGTATGACGACGATTGGACGGGGCGATACGATTCGACCAGGAGCGAGCTTACGACCTACAACATCCAGCCGAGCGTTGCGTACCGCGTGACCCCCTGGCTTTCGATCGGGGGCGGCATCGACATCCAGTACGCCGACGCGGAACTGCGTACGGCGATCCCCAACCCGCTGGCGTTGGGGCCGTTCAGCCCCGCCGCGGACGGCAATCTGAAGATCGAGGGCGACGACTGGAGCGTGGGCTTCAATATCGGGATCCTGGTGACGCCGCGCGACGATACCCGGATCGGCCTGCATTACCGCTCCGCCGTGGAGCACGAGCTGAAGGGCGATGCCGAGCTGCGTTTTCCGGGCGTATCCGTGGCGACTGCCGGATCGGCGGATCTGGACCTCCCGGACATCGCCTCCCTGGCGGTTGCCCATGACGTGAACGAGCGGCTCACCCTTGCCGGATCGATCAACTGGTACCGCTGGAGCAATTTCGAGGAGATCCGGGTCCGTCTGGACCAGCCGCTGATCGGCGCGACGGAGATCCTCGACGAACAGGACTACAGGAACAGCTTCGGCTTCGCGCTCGGGGCCGAGTACAGGCTGAACGAACGCTGGACTTTCCGCGGCGGCTTCCAGTACGACCAGACGCCCGTCCGGGACGCCTTCCGGGACACCCGCGTGCCGGACGAGGACCGCTATTGGCTGACCGTCGGGGCGAGCTACCAGCTGAGCGACCGGCTCTGGGTCGATGCCGCCTATGGCCATATCTTCGTGAGAAGCGCCGAGGTCGACCAGCTTGCGATAAGCGATCCGCGGATCCGTACCCGGGTCGACTATGACAGTTCCATCGACCTTCTGGCCCTCGGGCTCCGCTACCGGTTCTGAAGTGGCGCGCCCGTCGGCAGCATTGTGGATTGGCGCAGGTGAGGGCTTGCTGTAGTGTCTGCGGCAAACACTAGAACATCAGCGGGAGGTAACCAGTAAAATGAAGAAGCTCTCCATTGCCGTTGCGGCCGCGGCAGCTCTTTCCGGGTGGGCAATGTCTGCCAAGGCGGAGCAGTTCATCAACGTCCTGGCCGGTGGAACCAGCGGCGTCTATTATCCCCTGGCTGTCGCTCTTTCCGAGATCTATGCCGAGAACATCCCGGACGCCCGGCCGTCGGTACAGGCGACCAAGGCTTCGGTCGAGAACCTGAACCTGCTGCAGCAGGGCAGGGGCGAGATCGCCTTCTCGCTCGGCGACTCCGTAGCCCTTGCCTGGGAGGGCAACGAAGAGGCCGGTTTCCCGCAGCCGCTCGACAAGCTGCGCGGCGTCGCCGCGATCTACCCGAACTACATCCAGGTGGTCGCGACCGCCAGCAGCGGCGTGAAGACGCTCGCGGACCTGGCTGGCAAGGGGGTTTCTGTTGGCGCTCCCCGCTCCGGCACCGAACTCAATGCCCGGGCGGTCTTCCAGGCGGCCGGACTCACCTATGAAGACCTCGGCAAGGTCGAATACCTGCCGTTCGGCGAATCGGTCGAACTCATGAAGAACCGGCAGCTCGACGCCACGCTACAGTCGGCCGGTCTGGGCGTCGCCTCGATCCGCGATCTTGCCTCCACGAACGACGTCACGGTGGTGGCCATTCCGCCGGACGTCGTCGAGAAGATCGGCAATCCCGTCTATGTCTCCGAAATCATCCCGGCCGGCACCTATGACGGCCAGGACGAGGACGTGCCGACGGCGGCGATCGTGAACTTCCTGGTCACCCATGAGGACGTGCCCGAGGAGGTCGTCTACCAGATGACCAAGTCGATGTTCGAGAATCTGGAGAAGATGGCCGCCGCTCATTCCGCTGCCCGGCAGATCTCGCTGGAGAAGGCGGCGCAGGGCATGCCGATCCCGCTGCATCCCGGGGCCGAACGGTACTACCGCGAAGTCGGCGTGCTGAACTAGGCCCCCGAGCCACGATGCCGGAACCCCGGCCGTTCGGCAGTCGGGGTTCCGGCATTTCTGCCGATCCGGATTCAATCGACAGTCGAATTCCATGGCCGATTCCATCGCCTCTGAGCAACAGTCCCGCTTCGGTTCGGCTCCGGTGCTGGCGGAGGAGCCGGGCGGGGGGCCGATCCACGGCGCCCCCCTCGACCGATCCACTAGGCTGGGGATGCTGATCTTCGGAATCGGCATCGTCTTCTCCACCTTCCAGATCGTCACGGCCGCTTATTCGCCGATTTCCAGCCTGGTCGTCCGGTCGGTGCATGTCGGCTTCCTGCTGCTGATGACCTTCGCCATGTGTTCGCGGCTGCGGGCGAACCGGGGCGTACTGTTCTGGGGCGACTGGGCGCTGGCGATCGGCGCCTTCGCGATCGGCCTCTACCACTGGGTTTTCGAGACGGAGATCTATCTGCGCGCCGGCATGCCGAACAGCACGGACATCGCGGTCGGCGTGATCGCGATCGCCATCCTGTTCGAGGCGGCGCGCCGGATCATGGGCTGGGCCCTGCCGATCATCTGTGGGATCTTCCTGGCCTATGCCCTGTTCGGCAATTACCTGCCTTCGCCGCTGAACCACCGCGGCTACGGCTTCGATCAGGTGATCGACCACCTGTTCCTGGGCACGGAAGGGATCTACGGCATCCCGACCTATGTCTCGTCCAGCTACATCTTCCTCTTCATCCTGTTCGGCAGCTTTCTCGAGCGGGCCGGGATGATCAACCTGTTCAACGACGTGGCGCTCGGCACCGTCGGGCATACCCGGGGCGGCCCGGCCAAGGTGGCGGTGATCTCATCGGCCCTCATGGGGACGATCAACGGTTCCGGCGTCGCCAACGTGGTCACGACGGGGCAGTTCACGATCCCATTGATGAAGCGGTTCGGGTTCCGTCCGGCCTTCGCGGGCGCGGTCGAGGCGACCGCATCCATGGGCGGACAGATCATGCCGCCGGTGATGGGGGCCGTCGCCTTCATCATGGCCGAGACGCTGAACATCGCCTATGTCGAGGTGGTGCAGGCCGCGATCGTTCCGGCGCTCCTCTACTTCGCAACCGTGTTCTGGATCGTCCACCTGGAGGCCGGCCGGCTCGGTCTGCTCGGCCTGCCGAAGAAGGATTGCCCCAACGCGCTGGCGGCCGTCCGCCGCGGCTGGTACCTGATCCTGCCGCTTGCCGCCCTGGTCTACCTCCTGTTTTCCGGCTACACGCCGCTTTTCGCGGGGACGGTGGGCCTTGCGCTCACCGCCGTCATCATCCTGGCGAAGCCGATCGCGCAGGCGATCGGGCCGCAGGGGCTGAGGGTGGTCTTCTGGATCGCGATCGGGCTTGCCGCCTCCGCCTTCCTCGAGTTCGGCGTCACCGCCGCCTTTCTGCTGATCGCCGCCCTCGTCCTGTTGTGCTGGGTCGTGAAGGGCGGGCGGGAAACCTTGCGGCTCAGCCTCGAAAGCCTGTCGGAAGGGGCGCGCAACGCCCTCAGCGTCGGAGTCGCCTGCGCCCTTGTCGGGGTCATCATCGGCGTCATGACGCTGACCGGGGTCGCCACCAACTTCGCCCGGGTCATCATCTCGATCGGGGACCAGAGCCTGTTCCTGTCTCTGCTTCTGACGATGGTGACCTGCCTCATTCTCGGCATGGGCATCCCGACCATTCCGAACTACATCATCACCTCGTCGCTGGTCGGGCCGGCGCTGTACGAACTGGGCGTGCCGCTGATCGTCAGCCACATGTTCGTCTTCTATTTCGGCATCATGGCCGACCTGACGCCACCCGTCGCGCTTGCGGCCTTCGCGGCGTCGCCGATCGCAAGGGCGCCCGGGCTTCAGATCGGCATCCAATGCATGCGCGTCGCGACGGCCGGATTCGTCGTGCCCTTCATGGCGGTCTATACGCCGGCGCTGCTGCTCCAGGACGGGGGCACGCTGGCCGCGTCGATCGGCTACCCGGCCGCCGTCGCCTACATCGTCATGAAGGCGCTGCTGTCGATGGGGCTGTGGGGAGCCGCGACGATAGGCTTCCTGAGGACCCATCTGACCGTCTGGGAGCGAATCCTGGCGACGGCCGCGGCCTTCAGCCTGGTGGTGGCGGAACCTGTCTCCGACCAGATCGGGTTCGGGCTGACCATCGTCTTCCTTGCGGCCCATTTCTGGCGCGCCCGGGCCGGCCGCGGGGTCGATGCCCCTCCCGTCGCGTGACGGTGCTGTGCATCGCCGTGGCCGGGGCGGTTCTGGCGACCGTCCCGGTGCCGGACGGTTCGTTCACCCTGGCCTGGCGCCATTCGGTCGAGAAGACCTGGTGGCGCGAGGATTACCGTTTCGAGGCGGATGGACGGCTGCGCCTGGTGCGGGCCTCCGTCGAAGGCAGCGGCGCCGGCATGGACCCGCCCGCGTCGGCGCGCCCGGAAGGGACCGCCTGGGTCTGGTCGCCCGACATGGTCCTTCCCGAACTCCGTCTTGCCGGCTCGGGCTTCGGCGGCGACTACGAGCTGTGCACGGCGTCGGAGGGATGCAGGCCGCTGCTGCCGCGGCATGCCGTCCCGGACGGCGGGGNCGGCGTCACCCTGGCAGAGTGCAATGGTTAACGGACCGGATGACACGGCCGACATTCCACTGCATACTGACTGCCGTCCGGCCGGATTGGGGCCGACCGGCTCAGTGCCATNTTTCCGCCCACAATGATCTTTTTCATGCCGGCTTTACCGGGGCCGGCCCACACGGTAAACGGTGCTCGTCGCCACGGGGAAATATTGGTTAACGCGGATGGTCATGGGCTCTAGCGCACGGAGCGAGTCGCAGCTCGCCGGAGAAGCGCCGTTCAAGCTGATGGGCGGTTCGTACACCATGATGGTGTTGCGGATCGAAGACCCGAACGATCANACCTTCTTTCCGCTGCTTCTGGACAAGATCGCGCAGGCGCCGAACTTCTTCCGCCATGCGCCGGTGGTGCTGGACGTCCAGGCGATCGCCGAAAGCGGGCGGCCCTTCAACTTCGCCGAATTCGGGCGCCGCCTGCGCCAGCACTTGCTGATCCCGGTCGGCGTCCAGAACGGCAACGACGCGTTGAACCAGGCGGCCATTTCGGCGGGGATGAGCGTGCTTCCGCCGGGCCGGCCGGCGCAGATGGCCGACCGGGCACGGGAGATGGCCTCGGCGGAGGGGACGGCGGCGCGAGAGCCCCAGGCGGCCGCGACCGAGCCGGGCTCGGGCAGCCTGCTCGTCACGGATCCCGTGCGGTCGGGCCGTCAGCTCTATGCCCATCGCGGCGATCTCGTGATCATGGCGCCGGTCAGCCACGGGGCGGAACTCCTGGCCGACGGGCATATCCACGTCTATGGACCTCTCCGCGGCCGGGCCCTTGCCGGCGTGACCGGTGACGTCAATGCCCGCATTTTCTGCCAGAGCCTGGATGCCGAGCTGATCTCGGTCGCCGGCTACTGGCGCGTCCGGGAGGACATCGACGAAAGCCTGATCGGAAAGCCGGTGCAAATCAGGCTGGAAGGCGAACGCCTCCTCATCGAACGTCTGGCNCCGTGACCCGGCGCCGACATATTCTTCAACCTGCATTTGAGCGGAGATAGCCCCAGTGTCCAAAGTCGTTGTGATGACGTCCGGCAAGGGAGGCGTCGGCAAAACCACTTCCAGTGCCGCATTCGCCGCCGGCTTGGCCCTGCGCGGACACAAGACCGTGGTCATCGATTTCGACGTGGGTCTGCGCAACCTGGACCTGATCATGGGGTGCGAGCGGCGCGTCGTTTACGACTTCGTGAACGTCATCAACGGCGAAGCGAAGCTGAACCAGGCACTGATCAAGGACAAGCGGATCGACAACCTTTCGATCCTCCCGACCTCGCAGACGCGCGACAAGGATGCGCTGACGAAGGAGGGGGTTGAGCGGGTCATCGAAGAGCTTCGCAAGGATTTCGACTACATCATCTGCGACAGCCCGGCCGGGATCGAGAAGGGAGCGCTCATGGCGCTCTATTTCGCGGACGAGGCGATCATCGTCACCAATCCCGAGGTGTCCAGCGTCCGCGACAGCGACCGCATTCTCGGCGTNCTCGCCTCGAAGTCCCGTCGCGCCGAGAGGGGCGAGGCGCCGGTCAAGGAGCATCTGCTCCTTACCCGCTACGACCCGGCCCGGGTCGAGCGCGGCGACATGCTGAAGCTCGAGGACGTCCTTGAGATCCTGTCGATCGAGCTGATCGGCGTCATTCCGGAAAGTCAGGCGGTGCTGCGGGCGTCGAACCTGGGCCAGCCGGTGATCCTGGATGCCGAGTCCCAGGCCGGGCAGGCCTATGCGGACGCGGTCGGCCGTTTCCTCGGCGAGGAGATCGAGCACCGGTTCCTCAATACCGAGAGGAAGGGACTGTTCCAGCGCCTGTTCCGGAGGACCGCATGAGGCTCCTTGATTTCTTCCGCTCCCAGCCGAAGCCTTCGGCCGACGCAGCCAAGGAGCGCCTGCAGATCCTGCTGGCGCATGACCGCGCCGGTTCGACGCGGCCCGACTACCTGCCGATGCTGCAGCGGGACCTGCTCAAGGTCATCGCCAAATATGTGCAGATCGACGAGGAGAAGGTTTCCGTGCAGCTGGACGCCAAGGGCAGCATGTCGATGCTGGAGGTCAATATCGAGCTGCCGGGCCCGCCCCCGTCGGCTGCGCCCCGTCGCGCCATCCGGTGACCTGAAGCGCGCTCCCGTTCCGGCCGGGGGCGGAGCTCTGCCCGCCGTTGCGGGGGCATGAGCAGAAGTCGCGGCGCATGAAGGCCGTGATGTCCGAAGAAAAAAGCGGCAGCCACGAGGGCCGCCGCTTCGATTCATGAGCCCGGAGCCTTGTGCCGGGAAGGATCTCCCGGCGACCCGGCCCGTCAGTCGGAAATCGGGTTCTTGTAGGTTTCCTTGATCAGGAAGGTCCCGATGACGAAGGTCATCAGGGCGACCAGGATCGGATACCAGAGCCCGGCATAGATGTTCCCCGTCGCGACCACGACCGAGGCCGCGATCAGCGGCAGGAAGCCGCCGAACCAGCCATTGCCCAGGTGATAGGGAAGCGACATGGACGTGTAGCGGATCCGGGTGGGGAACAGCTCCACAAGGAAGGCCGCGATCGGGCCGTAGACCATGGTCACGTAGATCATCAGCAGCGACAGCAGGACCACCACCATGAAGTGGTTGATCTGCTCAGGATCGGCCGATGTCGGGTACCCGGCGTCGTGGAGCGCGGTGTTGTANGCCTCGGAATCGAAGCCCGGGACCTCGGTCGGCCCGACGCTGAGCACCAGCGGCTCCCCGCCCTTGGACGGCCCGTGGGAATAGGGGATGCCGCGTTGGGCCAGGAGGGTGCGCGCCGCAAGGCAGTCCGCGGTGTCGCAGTCGTCCGCGTTGATCACGACGGGGACCGTGCGGGCAGCGGTGTGCAGGGCGGGATTGGCGAAATAGGTCAGGCCCTGGAAAATCGGGATGANGGTGACGGCCGCCAGCAGGCAGCCGGCCATCATGATCTTCTTCCGGCCGATCCTGTCGGACAGCCAGCCGAAGATGACGAAGAACGGCGTACCGATCAGCAGCGCGATCGCAATCAGCATGTAGGCGGTCTGGTAGTCGACCTTCAGCGTGTTCTGCAGGAAGAACAGCGCATAGAACTGGCCGGTGTACCAGACCACGCCCTGCCCCGCGGTGGCGCCCAGGAGCGCCAGCAGCACGATCTTGCCGTTCGACCAGTTGGCGAAGCTTTCCGTCAGCGGCGCCTTCGAGGTCCGCCCCTGGGCCTTCAGCTCGGCGAAGATCGGCGATTCCTGCAGCTTCAGGCGGATATAGACGGAAACCGCGAGCAGGATCACGGAGACCAGGAACGGAATGCGCCAACCCCAGCTCCGGAACGCCTCTTCGCCGGTCGTCACGCGCGTCGCCAGAATGACGAGGAGCGAAAGGAAGAAGCCGAGCGTGGCCGTGGTCTGAATCCAGCTGGTGTGTAACCCGCGCTTGTTGTCCGGCGCGTGCTCGGCGACATAGGTCGCAGCGCCGCCGTACTCGCCTCCGAGGGCCAGCCCCTGGGCCAAGCGCAGGGTCACCAGGATGATCGGTGCGAAAATGCCGATCTGCTCATAGGTCGGCAGGACGCCCACCAGGGCCGTGGACAGGCCCATGACCACGATCGTGATCAGGAACGTGTATTTCCGGCCGATCATGTCGCCGATGCGGCCGAAGACGATGGCGCCGAACGGCCGGACTGCGAAGCCCGCGCCGAAGGTCGCAAGGCTGGCCAGGAAGCCGGCCAGCGGATGTTCGGACGGGAAGAACAGGCTGCCGAAGAACACGGCGAGCGTGCCGTAGAGATAGAAGTCGTACCATTCGAACACGGTCCCGAGAGAAGAGGCGAAGATCACCCGCCTCTCCTCCCGGGCCGAGCGGTTCTGGATGGTTGCCGCCACAGTCATGACCGTTTGCTCCCCATCAGTCTTGATGTCGTTGTTGCCCCCCACTTCCANNACCCGACCTTCGGCCGCCGGTCATGAAACCGAGCGGCTGCCGGAGCCGGGCGCCTGCGCCGGCCTGGAAGCGGGATCACCCCCTGTATACAAGGGTAGATCCCCTTGATGACGTACCTGGCATTGAACTGCCGGATGTTGTCTTGANCTCCGTAGCGTTGACTCAGAAGAAGGGGCAAATGAATGGTATCACGGTGCTTTCTGTCGGCAACAACAATATTGCAGAGTTATTGTGATATTGTGCGGACAGAAGGGGAATACTTGGATTTGGGCATAATCAATCAATAATCCGCCCCGAATCTGCCGCATTTTCGAGGCCCGGCACTTGGATTCGGGCGCCCGGACGAGCGGGCCGGATCTCCTGTTCCCGCATCTTCCGCCGGGACGGCAGAACGTCCCGGAGACTGGACCGTTCCTGTTGCGGGACACGGGGGCCGGCCTTGGGGCGGCCCGACACGACGGGGGAGATACGGATGACTGGAGCCGTCGTTGGCGCATTGGCGGAATGGCGGGTCACGCCAGGCCGGCCGTTTCGGCTGGCCGACCTGCCCTATGACCGCTCGATACCGGGCAGGACGCACGATCGGGCGATCGACGCCTTTCATCGAAGCCTCCAGGCGATCCAGCAGGCCTATTTTGCGACGGGCGACCGGGCTGTCATCGTGTTCGAGGGCTGGGACGCGGCGGGCAAGGGCGGAACGATCCGCCGACTGACGGCAGCCATGGACCCGCGCGCCTTCCACGTCTGGCCGATCGGTGCGCCGACCGACCGGGAGAAGGGGAAGCACTATCTCTTCCGCTTCTGGCAGCGTCTGCCCGATCCCGGGACGATCGCGATCTTCGACCGGTCCTGGTACGGCCGGGTCCTGGTGGAGCGGGTCGAGGGCCTGGCGACCGAGGTCGAGTGGCGGCGCGCCTATGACGAGATCAACGGATTCGAGCGCGTGCTGACGGATGACGGGGTCCGCGTCGTGAAGTTCTACCTTCACATCGATCCGGAGGAGCAGCTGAAGCGTTTCCGTTCGCGATTGGAGAATCCCTACAAGCGGTGGAAGCTGTCCTACGAGGATTTCCGCAATCGCCGGCGATGGTCGGACTACGTGGCGGCGGTCGAGGAGATGGTGTCGCGGACGTCGACCGAGGCGGCCCCTTGGGTCGTCATCCCTGCGAACGACAAGAAATACGCCCGGGTGAACGCGATCGGGGNCGTCGTGGATGTTCTTGCGGCCGGTGTCGATCTTTCGCCGCGCCTTCTGTCGCCCGAGGTCGCGGCCGAAGCCGAAGCGGAGCTCGGCGTCGTGGTGCCCCCGGAACTCGTCGCCCGGAGCAACGGCACCGGCGGGCGCAAGCTGAGGGGCTGAAAGACCGCCACCCTGTTAATTTCCCTGCCGTTGCGCTACAACCGCCGCCCGCAACACATTCCCGACAAAGCGACGGAGCGAGGAAGGGCCATGGCCTCCTACCAATACATCTACGTCATGAAGGACGTGACCAAGGCCTATCCCGGCGGCAAGAAGGTGCTGGAGAACATCTGGCTGTCCTTCCTGCCGGGGGCGAAGATCGGCGTGCTGGGCCCCAACGGCGCCGGCAAGTCGACGCTTCTCAGGATCATGGCTGGGCTGGACAAGGAGTTCACGGGCGAGGCCTGGGCTGCCGAAGGCGCCAAGGTCGGCTATCTGCCGCAGGAGCCGCAGCTNGATCCCACCAAGACCGTCCAGGAAAACGTCATGGAGGGGCTGGGAGAAATCCATGACCTGGTACGGCGATTCGAGGAGGTGAGCCTCAAGTTCGGCGAGGTCACCGACGATGACGAGATGAACGCCCTCATCGCCGAGCAGGCCGAGCTTCAGGAAAAGATTGACGCCGCCGATGCCTGGGATCTCGATCGCACCGTCGAGATTGCGATGGATGCGCTGCGCTGCCCGCCCGGCGATGCCGATGTCTCGAAGCTTTCCGGCGGCGAGCGGCGGCGCGTCGCCCTGTGCAAGCTGCTGCTCTCCAAGCCGGACCTTCTCCTGCTCGACGAGCCGACGAACCATCTGGATGCCGAAAGCGTCGCCTGGCTCGAGCGCCATCTACGGGAATATTCCGGCACCGTGGTCATGGTGACCCACGACCGATATTTCCTCGACAACGTGACCGGATGGATCCTCGAGCTCGATCGTGGACGGGGCATTCCTTACGAGGGCAACTATTCGGCCTATCTTGACGCCAAGCAGAAGCGTCTCGAGCAAGAGGCGCGCCAGGAGGCGGCCCGGCAGCGGACCCTGGATGCCGAGCTGGAGTGGATCCGGGCAGGCGCCAGGGGGCGCCAGGCCAAGCAGAAGGCCCGCATCAACGCCTATGAGGAGCTGTTGGCCCAGTCCCGGGACAAGGCCGCGGGGCCCGGGCAGATCGTCATCCCGACCCCGCCGCGGCTGGGGGACCTGGTCATCCAGGCCGAAGGCGTCGCCAAGGGTTACGGCGATCGCCTGCTGTTCGAAAATCTCTCGTTCAATCTGCCCAAGGGCGGCATCGTCGGCGTCATCGGTCCGAACGGCGCCGGTAAGACCACGCTGTTCCGGATGATCGTCGGCCAGGAGGTCCCCGACGAGGGCAGCTTCCGGATCGGCGACACCGTCGTGCTGGGCTATGTGGACCAGAGCCGCGACGCGCTGGACCCGAACAAGACGGTCTGGGAGGAGATCTCCGAAGGCCTCGACGAAATAGACCTCGGCAAGCGCAAGATGCCGAGCCGGGCCTATGTCGGCGCCTTCAACTTCAAGGGTCCGGACCAGCAGAAGAAGGTCGGGCAGCTTTCCGGCGGCGAGCGCAACCGCGTCCACATGGCGAAGATGCTGAAGTCCGGCGCCAANCTGATCCTGCTGGACGAGCCGACGAACGATCTGGACGTCGATACGCTGCGGGCCCTGGAAGAGGCGCTCCTGGACTTTCCAGGCTGCGCCGTCGTGATCAGCCACGACCGATGGTTCCTAGACCGGATCGCGACGCACATCCTGGCCTTCGAAGGCGACAGCCAGGTGGTCTGGTTCGAAGGCAACTACCAGGACTATGAAGCCGATCGGAAGCGCCGCCTTGGCGACGAGGCCGATCAGCCGCACCGGATCAAGTACAAGCCCCTGACCCGCGGCTGAGGATGTCCCATGGCCCCGCGCACCGCTGGCCGGATCGGACGGAAGGCGGTGTGCGGTGGCTGAGGCGTCCCCCGGGCCGCGGGAGCGGCAGCGAGGGCCGTCGGCCGACGCCCGGCGCATGTCGGAACTGCTGCGGGATCTCGCGGCCGGCGAGGGGCCGGAACGGATCTCGGTCGGCGACGTTCTGGGCAGGCTGAGCGGCCGCTCCTTCGGCGCCCTGATCCTGATCTTCGCGCTGCCAGGGCTCGTTCCGGGGCCGCCGGGCATCGGCGGCATTTTCGGGCTGCTGATCCTGTTTCTCGGCCTGCAGATGGCGGCCGGTTACGATCGGCCCTGGCTGCCCCGCACGATCACCCGCCGATCGATCACCCGGGCCGATCTTCAGCGGATGCTGGCGCGCGCCCTGCCGGTCCTCTCCAGGCTCGAGCGCCTGTGTCGGCCGCGCCTCTGTGGCGTTACGGCCGGAACCGCCAAGCGTATGATCGGGCTCATGGTCATGGTCCTGGGGGCGGCGCTCGTGGTGCCGGTGCCGCTCACCAACTTCCTGCCGGCGGCCGCGATGGTGGTGCTGGCGGTCGGCTTCGTCGAACGGGACGGCGTCGTCGTCCTGATCGGGCTCGTGGCCGGCGCGGTCGCCTGCGCCGTCGTCCTCGGCGCGGGGCTTTCGCTGATCGCCGGCGCCCTCATGCTGACCGGCGGGACGGGGGAATGACCGCGTCCCTCCGGGGGCAGGCGCAACGGCCGACGCCCGTCAGCCCTGCCGGGCTGCGGTTATCCGTCCGCGTAGCGTTTCGAGAAGCGGCTCGATCCGGCCGCCGTTGCGCTGAATGACGGCGCCGAACTCGTTGCGCTGGGTGACCGCCATGCTCACGCCTTCGATGCTGACATCGATGATTCGGAACTGGCCGTTACGCTCCCGCACCCGCCATGCGACCTGGATGGGCGGACCCGCGGGACGGACGATCTGGCTCTGGACCATGGTGTCCCCTTNGCCTTCGCCACGGCTGCCCAATACGCGGAACGTCTCCCCGGAATATTCCGTGAAGCGCCGGGCATAGGTCTCGACCACCATGTTCTCGAACAATTCGAGATATTCCTGCTGCTGTTCCCGGCTGGCGGTTCGCCAGTACCGCCCCAGCACGAACCGGCCGATGGTCGGAATGTCGAAGCTTTCGCGGAAAAGCGTGCGGAACTGCGCGACGGCCCGATCGGCATCAAGATCGGGTTCGTTCAGGATCTCGACCGCGCGTTGGCCGAGACCCTCGATGAAGGATTGGGCCTGCGCGGGATCCGCCGCGCGGACCGGCGCGGCGGCAACGAGCAGGAGCCCGATCAAGGCCGTTGCCAGCGATTTCATGGGAGATCCTGTCGCTATTCCGATGCCACGGGGATGGCTGAGCCCGGCACGCCCTGCTCGGCGCTGCCGTCGTCGATGACGGGGGCCCCTTCGTCCTCGGGGATGTCTTCGAAGTCCGGGATGTCGGGCATGGCCTCGGCTCCCGCACCGTCCCCGATCTGATTTAGCCGGTACTGGCGATACAGGCTGCGGGTCGTCGCATAATAATCGATCGAACTGCGCTTCAGCTCGTCCGTCGCCTCCAGCGTCTGCTGGCGGAGATCGACGACGGTCGCGCCTGCCCGGGCATAGTTGAACCCGTCCGTNGCGGCGTACCCGACCGGATCGGCGAAGACGTCGGTCGCAAAGCCGACGGCGTCGCGCGGGTTGCTCGGGCCCAGGATCGGCAGGACCAGATAGGGGCCTTCGCCCACGCCCCAGCGGGCCAGGGTCTGGCCGAAATCCTCGCTCTGGTATTCCTTCTGCGCGTAGGACGCGATGTCGATGAAGCCGCCCAGGCCGAGCGTGGTGTTGAGGAACAGCCGGCTTGCGGCGACCTCAGCCCCCTCCCAGTCGCCCTGGAGCAGCTCGTTGGCCAGGATGATCGGGGTGCGGAGGTTGCGCAGGAAATTGGTGATGCCCTGCTGGATGCCTTCGGGGACAAAGGTGTCGTAGGTCACGGCGACCGGTCGGATGACGACCGTGTCGACGGCCTCATTGAAGGCGAAGACGACGCGGTTCGCCGGTTCGAACGGGTCGTTCACGTCATCGACCGTGCTCAGCTGCCCTTCGGTGCTGGCTGCGCACGCGCTGAGCGCGATGCCTGTTGCCGCGGCCGCAATTGCGCGGAACAGCCTGCCTGTCCCGTTCATCTGTTCTTTGCTGGACGTCATCCTGTCCCCAACACGAAATCGTCGCGCGGAATACCGCATCCGTCCTGCGGCAGCATTGCTGCCGCCCCGGCGCTGCCGAGAAACCCTGGGCGGGCGCGACGAACAACCGTCACGTAGCATAGGGGATTTTCGGAAGCCAGCGAGCAAGCAAATCGCTCCGCAGCGCGACGCGGAACATGTTGCTGATTTGTCACAAACCGATCCGTCGGAGGCCGCATTGTTTGGGGAGTCGGGCCGCCGGAATGTCATAAAGCGGCATCCGCTTGCTTGAACGAGACCTCATCACCGTATAAAGATATCTTTATATATCGCTTCAGCGCGCGGCCGAGGTCTGCTACGCTGTCGAGATATGGTCGAGTCGTAGAGGAGATGCGGAGCGATGGAGGTGCTGCTTCAGGGGCTGAAGGCTGCAGGCGAAGCGACCCGTGTCCGCATCCTGGCGCTCTGCGCCCATGGCGAGCTGTCGGTCAGCGACCTCACCCAGATCCTCGGGCAGAGCCAGCCGCGCGTGTCCCGTCACCTGAAGCTGCTGTGCGACGCCGGCCTGCTGGACCGGTTCCGGGAGGGAACCTACGCCTATTTCCGCCTGGCGGAGCGCGGGCCGGGCCACGACCTCGCCCGCACGGTGGTCGATCTCATTCCGGCGGACGATCCCGTCCTGGCCCTCGATCTCGAGCGGCTTGCCAATATCAAGAACGCCCGCGCCCGTAGGGCTGCCGCCTATTTCACCGAGAACGCCGCACGCTGGGACGAGATCCGGGCGCTGCACATCGCCGACAGCGAGGTGGAACGCACACTTTTCGGCCTGCTTCCGCGCGGCGGGATCGAGAGCCTGCTCGACCTCGGCACCGGGACGGGGCGGATGCTCGCCGTCATGGCTCCGGCGGCGCAGCGCCTGGTCGGGATCGATCTTTCCCGCGAGATGCTGGAAGTCGCCCGCGCCAATCTGGAGCGGGCGGGCCTCAGGCACTGGCAGGTGCGCCAGGGAGATCTCTACCAGCTACCGCTCCCCAGCGCGGCCTTCGACGTCGCGGTGATGCATCAGGTCCTCCATTACCTGGAGGATCCGGAGGATGCGCTCGAGGAGGCAGGCCGCGTGCTGCGCCCGGGCGGCGTGCTGCTGATCGCGGATTTCGCTCCCCACGACGTCNCCAGCCTGCGCGACGAGCATGCCCATCGCTGGCTGGGGTTCGACGACGCGCAGGTGACGGGCTGGCTTGCGGCCGCCGGTTTCGACACCGATTCCCCCATCCATCTGCCGGGTCATCCGCTCACCGTCACGATATGGCGCGCGGTGCGCAAGCCGCTGCCGATGCTTGACCGCGTGATGCCGTCCCGGCACGCCGGAGATGCGCAATGACCCCGACATCCTCCCGGAATGCCGAGGCTCTCCCGCCGGATCCGGCGGGCGGGCTCGGCGTCAGTTTCGAATTCTTCCCGCCCAAGACCGAGAAGATGGAAGAGACGCTGTGGGCCTCGATCAGGCGGCTGGCGCCGCTCGGCCCGCGCTTCGTCTCGGTCACCTACGGCGCCGGCGGCACGACGCGTGAGCGGACCCACGGGACCGTCGCGCGCATCCAGAGCGAGACCGGCCTTGTCGCGGCCGCGCATCTCACCTGCGTCGGCGCCACGCGGGACGAGATCGACGAGGTGGCCCGCGGCTACTGGGAGGCCGGCATCCGGCATGTGGTCGCCCTGCGCGGCGATCCGCCCGGCGACGGGGTCGGGGGCATCGCCGGCACCTACACGCCCCATCCGGGCGGCTATCCCTATGCGGCCGATCTGGTCGCGGGGCTCCGGCGGGTGGCGGATTTCGAGATCAGCGTCGCCGCCTATCCGGAAGTGCATCCGGCGGCGCCCAGCGCCGAATTCGACCTGGACAACCTGAAGCGCAAGATCGACGCCGGCGCGACGCGGGCGATCACCCAGTTCTTCTTCGACAACGCCGCCTATCTGCGCTTCCGGGACCGGGCCGCCGCGGCCGGGGTTTCGGTCCCGATCGTGCCGGGCATTCTGCCGATCACCAATTTCGCCCGCACGATCCAGTTCGCCGAAGCGTGCGGCGCCAGCGTTCCGCCGGCGCTCGCGGAACTCTTCGACGGCCTGGACGACGAGCCGGAGACGCGGGCCCTCGTCGCCGCCACCGTCGCGGTCGAGCAATGCCGGACGCTGCATGCCGAGGGCGTTCGTGAGTTCCACTTCTACACCCTGAACCGGGCCGAGCTGACGCTGGCCATCTGCCGGATGCTGGGCGTCCGGGGCGATCGCGAGGCGGCCGCCGCGTGATCCCGCGCGGCGGCCGGCCCATTCTCGAACGATGAACAAGGATATCCGCTGTGGCCCATCTGCTTGACCTGCTGCGCGACCGCGTCCTTCTCTGCGACGGCGGCATGGGCAGCCGCGTCCAGGCGCTGGATCTCGACGTCGAGCGGGACTTCTGGGGCAAGGAGAACTGCACCGAGGTGCTGAACCTGTCCCGGCCGGATCTCGTGCGCGACATCCACCGCGGCTATTTCGAAGCCGGCGCCGACATGGTCGAGACCAACACCTTCGGCGGATCGCCGATCACGCTCGGCGAATTCGATCTCCAGGACCGGGCGGCCGAAATCAACCGCGTCGCTGCCGAACTGGCCCGAGAGGCCGCGGAAAGCTTTGCCGCCGACGGCCGCCAGCGCTTCGTCCTGGGTTCGATCGGGCCGGGCACCCGGCTGCCCAGCCTGGGGCATGTCGGCTACGACCAGTTGGAGCAGGCATTCACCATCCAGGCCCGCGGCCTGATCGCCGGCGGGGTCGATGCCATCCTGATCGAGACCTGCCAGGATCCGCTGCAGATCAAGGCGGCGGTCAATGGCGTCAAGAACGCCCGGCACGAGGCGGGGCGCGACACGCCGATCTTCGTCCAGGTCACGGTCGAGACCACAGGCACGCTGCTGGTCGGCACCGACATCGCCGCGGCGGCGACCGTCGTCCACGCTCTCGACGTCCCGCTGATCGGTCTGAACTGCGCGACCGGCCCCCAGGAGATGGCCGAGCACGTGAAGTGGCTGGCCGAGAACTGGGACGGGCTCATCTCGGTGCAGCCGAACGCCGGCCTGCCGGAGCTGGTCGACGGAAAGACCGTCTACCCGCTGGGCGGGCGGGAACTGGCGGCCTGGCTGGAGCGCTTCGTCGAAGAGGACGGGCTGAACCTGATCGGCGGCTGCTGCGGCACGAATGTCGAGCATATCCGGGCGCTGGACGAGATGCTGCGGCGGCGGGGCGGGGCGGCG